>Ga0222633_1000060_pt1 | contig 112072 bp, 85 predicted proteins | sample AntAcemetageno48_FD_179816 | JGI IMG/M metagenome (GOLD analysis project Ga0222633, IMG submission 179816) | Saline water microbial communities from Ace Lake, Antarctica - #48 | ecosystem: Environmental > Aquatic > Non-marine Saline and Alkaline > Saline | place: Antarctica: Ace Lake...
TCCTTGATAGGCGTGCCTTGTTTTGAGACCGCCGCCCCCGCCCCCTCGACCGCCCCTGACGCACGCCCCGTATCCGCCGCGCCTCGCCCCGAGTTTTCAATCCAAGAAACTCGCGCGTTGAGCCGCTCAACCGCCTCCGCCAGCGTTTCCCCCAACCCCGCCGCCGCGTCGGCGGCGAAGATACTACGGGCGTTTGAGTTGTTGGAATTTCCATCACCCCCTTTCATGTCCGCGTTTGGATCTCGCAAGTTGGGAGCCGCCCGCCTCTGCTGGTTCGTAGAGACGACCATTTCTCCCAACCGCTCGTGGATGGAAACGACGTCCGCTTCGAGTTTCGCCAAACGCGGATCCGTCCGATTTTCGGTACTTTTTTGTGGCGACGCCGCCAAATCAAACAAACCCCGCGCCCCCCGCGACTTGGGCTCGCTGGAAGGCGGAGGGTTGGGAGACACCGCGGCGAGCCGTTCCAGCGCGGTGGGTGATCCTGACACAGGCACGGCCGGTACTAAAACTCCGGCCGGCACCGAGACCGAGGCTACCGGTGTTGGTTCGTTTGGCGCGCCCGGTACGTCGGCTGCGTCGCGGCGCGACGTACCCGCACCCGCGTTTGCCTCCTCCAGCTGACTCAACCTCGCCCCGATTTCTTCGAACAAAACCTGGTCCATCCCACGCGCCTCGCGTAACGCCTCGACGGTTTCCTGCAAATCGCAAATCGCAACCGCCGGAGCCGTTTTAAAAAACGTCGCCGCCACAGGACCCGCCGCCGCCGTCTCCGCAAGCGCCTTTGCTTTCTTCGCGGTTTTCACGGCCGCCTCGCTCTTGTCCAGCGCCTGCGTCGCGATTTGCAAAGCCTTGGAGACGATCCTTTTATCAACCGAAGAAGTGTTGTCGTTCTCATCACGGCTCTTCTCCCTGCGCAAACAGTCCACGGTTTCCGCGGTTTCAATCGCGAGGGCGTTTACTTTAGACGACACTGCGGCGAGCGCGCCTTTGACCGCCGCGGCGTTGACTTTCTCGGCGACCCGCGTTTGCACTGTCGCTAGTTCCTTTTGGACATCACCAACCGCGTGTTTCGTGGCTTTCATTTTCTCCGCCAGCTTTGTGAACAGCGCGGAGGAGGTTTCGGTGTCGGATTCCAAGGTAGTTATCCGCGTTTCGGTGGTACTCGCGGCGGTGTTTACACCCGCGAGACTTGCTTCAAAACCTGCAAGACTTCCTTCAAAGCCCGCGAGACTTCCTTCACAACCCGCAAGACTTCCTTCGCAGTCGCCAACCGCGCGCTCCAACTCGGTCAGCCGGATGTGCATCATGGGCATCGCCGCCGCCGCCGTGGTCGTCGCGGTGATTATTTCGCCAACCGCCTGCGCCTGCGTAGCCGCTGATTCCCGGTGCCGCGTCTCGACCGCGGCAACGACGTCCCGTAAAGTTTCCATCGCGCGCACCGCCGATTTCACGGAGGTCTCCAACTCATCCACGCGCTCCGCGTCCATCGCGCGCGCTTCTCGCAGAGACTCGATGGTTTCCGTGATGTACGTGGGGTCGACTTGGGGGGTCGTGCTGGGTTGGGTGGTCGGTTCCACGTTTTGTGGACTCGGAGGCTTCGTCACGGGCGGCGGCGCCGTTTTCGGTTCAGGCGTCGTGGCCCGTGTTGGCGTGTTCGCCTGCCACTCCGTCACCCTGGCTTGCACGTCGGCGATCATCTGATCGGTACGCTGGGACGCGCTTTCGGTGCTGATCTCGACATCAGTGACCCTGTTGGCGAGTCGAGGCACGAGGGATTTCACCCTCGCCGTGCCAGGCGAAGTAGTCGCCGCGAGCTCCATCGCCGCCGCCGCGCTCGCTTCCGCCCTTGTCACTCGCGCGGAAAGCGACGCAACCGCCGCGCGCGTGTCCGTGTCGTCGACTTTTGGCGTCGCAGACGCAACCGCCGCCGCCACAGTCGCCGCCAGCGCGTCGACACGCGCCAGCGCCGCGCTAGATTTCTGTTCCACAGCGTGTGCCCACTCCGGAGCGCCCGCGTCCACGTTCTCCAGCAAAGACACGCGCTCGCGCAAATCCGAAAACGCCTCGTCCGAAACCGGCGGAACCGGCGGAACCGGCGGAATCGGCGACGGCGCCTTTATTTGTGTATCCGCGGATTTCGTGACGTCTTCCGGCTTCACCGGTGGCACCACGGACAAGGCGAGCTCCCCGAAACGCTGCTCGAGCTCCGCCACCCGTGTCGGCAGCACAAGCGCCTCGAGATCAGCGAGGCGTTTGGTGAGTAAACTCTGTGCGGCGCCAAAGTCGTTTTGCGGCGCCGGCGGCGGTTTCGCCAGCGTGCGCAAAACGTGAACCTCCAGTCGGTGCACCCGGTCCGCCGCGGCGTCCGCGGTGGTGGTGGAAAGCGATTCCAGCGCCTCCATCGCCTCCTGGAGCTCCCAAACAAGCCTCTCCGCGGTTTCAGCTCTGGTGTCCGCGTGTCGCGTCGCCGTTTCCGCGTCCAAACAGCGCTTCCCTAAAGAAACCAATCGGCCATCAACCTCGACGTCGCGCGCGGTTCGATTGCGTTCCGCCGTCTCCATCGCCGCCAGCCGCCGCGACAAATCGTTCACGACGTATTGGGGGGTATGGTTCGCCACACGACCTGCCGGAGGTTCCGGACTCGAGTCACGCGACACCACACGGCTCGTTGCCAAACTCGGAGCCGTGCTGCTCGCGCGGCTGTTTGCAAGACTCAGCGCGTTTCTCCGGCTCCTTTGCGCCAACAACGAGCCGCCCCCCGCGCGTAGCCGCGACGCCGCGACTTCCGCGGCGGCGGTACCTACGTCGTGTGGCGCTAGGCCGGTGACCTTCCCTCCCCCGAGTTCCTCGATTCGCCTCTGTACTTGGGCGAACTTACCGTCCACCACAGAGATGTCCGCGTCGTCCACCCGGCGTGGGTACTGCGGGTGCTGACGCAAAACATGCGTTATCGTCCTCGCGAACGACCTGAGCTGCCCGAGCTGCTCCTCAGCATCTCCGTTGACCTTGGCGAGGTCCGCTTTTCGCAACGCGATGGTCGCGGAGCGGCACACGGCTTTGATGTTGGGGCCGTCCCCTTTGAAAGACCCGTCGTCGCCCTGCATCGCGTGTCCAGACCGAGAGATTTCTCTCGGCACCTCGACACGACACGGGAAGAAACAACGCCCGCCGCGAGACGGAGACGCGAGGGTCCGTGAGAGGTACCGGTAGGTCGCGACGCGCGCGGAGGGACCCGGCACCGAAACGCGGGCGTTCGGTCACGGAAGGACCGCGCCGTAGTCGTGTGGCCAGAAAGCGGTCGTAGGGTCACGTCACGGAAGGACCTCTCTCATCACCAGAGCCGAGGAAACTCAATTCCGTCAACGGTCCACGCTTTTCGCTTCCAGATGAAGCTCGACGACCCGCGAGCCTCGACGGTTTTGCTGTTGACTGTCGTCGAGCGTTTCATACTCTTTTTCTTGAGCGGACTCAAGAAAAATAGACGGTCGATTTTGGTGGCGGCTGTCCTTTTTCGAGTGACGTGTTGGGCGGTCAGGGCGCTTTTCGCGTTTCCCGGCTCGGCGGCGGAATCGCCGACGCGCGGCCACACCACCTGGCGCGCTCGCTCGTCGACGCCCGAAAAGTCAAACCCCACGGCTCGCCCGGACTCCCGTCCTCGCTCCACACACGCGCCCGCCCCCCCGGTCGCGCTCGAACGTTTTCGTTCACCCCCCCGCGCCTCAACTCGAGTCGCGTGCCGACGTTAATCGTCGTCCCGGAGATTTCCACGTTTCCAATCAGATAAGGCCCACGTTCGTAGGTCCGTCGTTCCCGTATCACCATTCAGCCCATTCGGCGCGCCGGCATGGCTTTGCTTTCCGCTATGAGCCGCGCTGGCGTTGCGGGCGGCGTCGTGGGTAACCCCGGCGCGGCACGCCTGCAGGGCAGAGTCGTGGCCCCCACGCGCTTTGCCGCCGCCGTTCGCGCAACCGCCGCCGTCCACAGCTTCCGCCCGGTGACCACCGCGTCGGTGTCCTCGGTGCGCACGTCACGCGCGCTCGCGGTGGGCTCGCGTGTAAGGGCGATTTCCACAGACTCCGAATACGCGGTCGTGGAAGGCAGCGGCGACGACGACGAGGACGAGATTGCGTCTTTGGTGAACAAAGTCGAAGATCTGTACGCGGATGTTGACGTGGACGATTTGTTCGGCAGCGACGACGAGGACGACGACGAGGAATTCGAGGAACCAGAATACGTCAAGCCCGCAGCGGCGCCCCTGCGCGCGCGCTCCACCGCGGCTGCGCCCACCATAACCTCCAGCGAAGGCACCGTCCCGGATGCGGAAAAGATGCACGTCGATAACTTCCCGTTATCGGATTTAACGAAAGCGGCGCTGAAGAACAGGGGGATCGAAACGCTTTTTGATATCCAAGCCGCGGTGCTGGGGCCCGCGCTTGAGGGCCGGGATGTTGTCGGCAGAGCAAGGACGGGTACCGGGAAAACCCTGGGTTTTTCCCTGCCAATCATCGAAAGCTTGCTTTCTAACCCCAACGACGCGCGCGACGCGCGCCCGCGGTGCATCGTGTTGGCGCCCACCAGGGAACTGGCGAACCAGGTTGAACAAGAAATTCAAGCCACGGTGCCGTCGCTGCGCACGCTCTGCGTGTACGGCGGGGTCGCGATTGCGAACCAGGAAAGGGTGTTACGCAGAGGGGTCGATTTCGTGGTGGGCACACCGGGGCGGCTCATCGATTTGATTCAGCGCGGAAGCCTAAGACTGGACAACATCGAGTACTGCGTTCTGGACGAAGCCGACCAGATGCTGGCGGTAGGTTTCGAGGAAGACGTGGAGAGGATTATGCAGGAGATCCCTGAGAAGCGCCAGACGTTTCTGTTCTCTGCGACCATGCCTACGTGGGTCAAACGAGTAACTCAGAAGTACCTGAACGACGCGGTCACGATCGACCTGGTCGGGGATTCGAAACAGAAAGTCGCGTCCACGATCGACGTCATGTCCTGCGCGTGCTCGCACCAGTCGCGCACCACGATTTTGGCGGACCTGGTGACGGTGTACGGGAAAGGCGCCAAGGCGATTTGCTTTACGCAAACCAAACGTGAGGCGGACGAGGTCACCGCGGCGCTTGGCCGGAGGATGGCCACCGAGGTGCTGCACGGCGACATCGCGCAGGCGCAGCGCGAACGCACGCTGAAGCGGTTCCGGGACGGCCGCTTCAGCGTGTTAGTCGCGACCGACGTCGCGGCGCGCGGGCTCGACATCTCGGACGTGGACCTCGTGGTGCACTACGAGCTCCCGCACGACACCGAGAGTTTCGTGCACCGGTGCGGCCGTACGGGTCGGGCGAACAAAACAGGAAGCGCCATCGCTATGTACACCCCGCGCGAGCAGTACCGGGTAAAGTTGATCGCGCGTGAAACCGGCGTGAATTTCAGGGTGATCACGCCCCCCACCGGCGGCGAAGTCATGACCGCGTCCGCGGAACAAGCCTCTCTTGAGATGAAGCTGGTGGACAACGAACTGCTGCCGTATTTCACCCCCACCGCGCAGAAGATCCTTGACGGGCTTTCCGACGAATCCGACGGCAGGACGCCCGTGCAGGTCGTCGCCGCTGCGCTCGCGGCGATTTCGGGACACACCGAGCCGCCGCCCGCACGGTCAATGCTCACCGGTGACGTCGGCTTAACAACCCTCGTGGCGCGGGCGGACCTGCTGTTACCGCGAGACCTGCTTCGCGCGGTTGGCGAAGTCAGCCGGTCGTGCGCGGACGGCGTCGGGCGAATCAGAGTGCTCGCCAACAACGACGGACTGTGCTTTGACATCGCGCACGACCAAGTAAAGGCGGTGCTCGCGGCGTGCGCCGCGGGGCAACTTGACGGCATCACCGTTGAAGTCGCCGTCAGCCTGCCTGAAATGGTCGAGGAACAGGAACGCGGCGGGTACGGCGGCCGAGGCGCCGGCCGAGGCGGCGGCAGAGGCGGCGGCCGAGGACGAGGAGGCGGAGGTCGGTTCAGCAGCGGCCGAGGCGGCGGCGGCGGCGGTCGCTTCGCGCGGAACTCCGAAGGCGGCTTCGAGCGCGGCGCCGGCGGCGGCGGCCGGGGCGGGTACAGCAGCGACCGCGGCGGCGGCCGCGGCGGCGGCAGGTACAGCAGCGACCGCGGCGGCGGCGGGTACAGTAGCGACCGCGGCGGCGGTCGTGGCGGCGGCAGCTACAGCGGCGACCGCGGCGGCGGCCGCGGAGGCGGCGGATATAGCGGCGGCGGCGGCGGCGGCGCGCGATACGGAGGGTACTCTGATTAATTTGTGTTTCTCGTCGCGCGGACGGACGGAACGACGGTGGGACGGAGCGAGCACTAGACGCGACGACGCGAGCCCTCGAGAGCAGGGGCTCGCGCCCGTAGCTGTAAAAACGGCACCATTGTTTTAACATTACATTCTTGCTCAGCCTGTTTGTTCGCCGTCGAGAGGCGCGTTGTTTCACCTGCCACCTGTTTTTTTAACTCCCAGTTGCCGCCTTTTGCCACAGCGCGACGTCCTGTATCATACCGAGCATGGGTGACGGAGTGTCTTCTTTTTTGTGTTTTTTGCCTCTTTTTCTGCTCGACTGACTCGAAGATCGGGGCGTATCTTGTGTCGCGTCGCTGTCCATCGGTGGGCACTTCAACTCGCGCGGACGCACAGTGACTGTTCGCCCCGACCGTCGCCCCGTTTCCGTCGCGATGTCCGCAGTCACCGCCGGCGTCCTCCGCGCGGTCCCCCGGGTTCCCAAACGCGCAAGCGCGTCTTCGCTTCGCGCGCCTCGTGCGTTGCCGATCGCGCGCGCGGCGAGGGACAACCCCAACTTCGACCCGAACGACCCGATGACCTGGGGCCCCCAAAGGGAGGGCGGCAGCGGCGACGGCGAGTTTCTAGACTTTGGAGTTCCCGGGGAGAGCTTGATGCAGCTCAGTGATGAGCAGCTGGGGCAACTCCTCGGCGCGTCCGGGGCGACGGCGCCGGTGATGCTGGACGATGCGGAATTAGCGTTGGCTTTCGCGAACGCGGGCGCTGCTGCTGCTGATGATACCTCGGACGAAAATCTGGAGCTCGCCCCCGAGACCGCCGCAGAGGCGATCGACGTGGGCCTGCGGTTGTACAAATCAGGCGAGTACGAAGCCGCGCTGGGCGCATTTAAACTGGCGCTTGACTTGAAAGGTACCGGCCCGATTCGCGCGCGTAAAGCGAAAGTCGCGCCCGCCGGGCCATCGTTGGGCTACGCCGACGCCTCGGTTTCTTTAAACGAGCAAATCGCGATTCACTACAACTGCGCGTGCTGCTACGCGCGCCTTGACGACACACAAAGCGGTTTAGTGAGTTTAGTACGAGCCTTGGAGGCGGGGTATGACGATTACGATAACATCAAAACAGACGCGGATATTCAACCGCTCAGGGACGACGCTCGGTTCGCCGGGATCCTCGCGAAATTCGAACCGCAAGGCGTTTTGGGCGGCGTGTTCGCGGCGCTCTCAAAAGGCACCACGCAAACGCAGGCGAAAAGTGGGGGGGCGCCCCGGGGGGGCGGGGGAGGGGAGCTCATCGCGGGGCTGTTCAATGCGGTGAAACAGCAGATGAAGAAGTGATGAGCGTACTGTAGATTGAAACCGAAACAGTTTCCCAAAACTTTCCTTTCTCTTTCTGTTGCAGTCTCGGACTTTTCACCACGTTTTCGTTTCCCTTCATCACACTTCGCGGTGCACGCCTGGGTCCCTGGAGGAGGCGAGCGCTCGCGCGCGGCGGTCAGGGCGTCGGCCACATGCCCGACTTGAAGGAGCTCACGCCGGATGGGGGCTCGGGGGAGGGCCGGGGTTGGTTGGACGAGCGTCCGGAACGGGCGTCGGGGACGAATGTGGCGTTCCCCTCTTCGTCCCGACCATCGGCTTCGTCGCTCCAAATGCGCGGCCTGGAGGTGAGCACCGCGAGCGAGCGTTTGTGGGAAATCGAGTCGGGGCGAGGCCGGGACCGAACCCCGCCGGTGTTCCGTGACCTCCACTACCAGCCGCGGGTCAGCGGGACCGGTGGCGGGTTCGTCACGTCACCGCCGCGAGCGGAGAAAAACGCAAACGCGTCCCCGTCGCCATCGCCGTGGCTGGCGAAGCGAGGGCGCCGCCGGCGGAGCGCGGACGGGGGGTCACGAGACACGCCGGGCGGCGGCAGTGGTGAGGGATGGGCAACCCGTTTGTGGTCGCCGAACGCGAAAACACACGCGGTAAATACGGGTCACGGCACCGGATTCGACGGGTCGCGAATCGACGCACAGATGGAACAGTGGTTGCGGCAAACCGTGGAGCGCATGCCCGTGCGCCCGGACGCGGTGTCCAACGTGCGCGGGCCCGCGATGCACGTCGCGCCCGTGGATGACAAAACCGTGGATGTCACGATGACCACGAAGTTCAGGGCGCACTTCAAACAGCCGCTCGCAGCGCTGGCGCAAACCAGTGGAGGAGGGGGTGGGCGAACTGCGTCTCAAAACGTTTTGGAACTGCCCGCGCCGGGGGACGGCGCCGCTCTTGTGGTTGGCGGCATTGGAGGTTTGGGAGGAATGCATCCCGGGTCGGACGGGGGCCGTTTCGGAATCGCGGGCCCTGATGATTATGTGGTTGGTGGGGGTATGCTTGATACGGTACGGCAGGAGGAGTACGGGAATGGAAGACACGAAACGTTGTTATTATCGGACGCCGAAACCGCCGCGAAGCACGCGACGAACGAGTGGTTAGTGAACCAAAACGACATCCGGCTGCACGAGCGGGTCGCGGTTGGCGGGTTCGCCGAGGTGTTCAGAGGCACGTGGAACGGTACCGTCGTGGCGGTGAAACAGTTGCTGGAACGCGGCCCTGATGTGGTTGCCCGTTTGCGCGCGGAGGTGGTCACGTTGTCAAAGCTGCGCCACCCGAACCTGTTGCTGTTCATGGGGTGGTGCGCCAGCCCGCCGTTGATTGCGACGGAGTTCATGCGACGAGGGTCGTTACACACGATTTTGAAACGCAACGGGGGGAATTTAGGCGCGATCCGGACGCACCACGTAAGCGTTTCCGTGGCGAAAGGCATGCAGTACCTGCACTCGCGCCAACCGCCTATTTTACACCTGGATTTGAAATCGCCCAACATCCTGGTGGACGACAAGTGGCGCGTCAAGATTGCTGACTTCGGCTTGGCGCGCGTCCGACGGAACACCCTGGTGAGTGGCAAGTCCGGGTTCCACGGCACGCCCGAGTGGATGGCCCCCGAGATGTTGCGGGCGGAGGATTACGACGAGAAAGCGGATGTACGTGTTGTATTTCCCAAATCCAACGACTGTGTTCCCATACTCGTACCAGAAGGGACTATTACCTCTGCCGATTGTCCAGAGTAATTACTCATACACATTACGAAAGACTGACGCTTTCTTTTATTCATCGTAAGACATATTCCTACGGCGTGGTGCTGTGGGAACTGCTTACCGCGAAAACGCCGTGGCACGAGTTGCACCCGATGCAGTGCGTCGCGGTGGTTGGTTACAGCGACCGGCGGCTGGTGTTGCCACCCGATTCCGAAAAGTTTGTCAACGAAAACTTCGTCACCCGGACGATGGGTGACTTGTTCGAGGCGTGCGCGTCGAAGAGTCCCAAATTGAGGCCTGATTTTGACGAAATTTTGCGCACCCTGGAGCGCGCGCCAACGAAAATGTTACCGGGACCGTCCGAGGTGGCTTCGGATTCGGATTTTGAAAAGAAAACATCCAACCAGGAATCGAACCCGGGACCGTTTCCGGAGAAAACAACCCCGGTAAGTACGCCAGGTCCGGAGAATATGCCCCGGGCGCGAACGGCGGGTTTGGAGATTGAGGAGATCGAATTCGACGGTGACCACGATTCGCGCACGGCGGCGGTAGTGGCGGCGGCGGCGAACCGCGCGAAACAAGTCGCGGGGCAGGTGTGGGTCCCGGACGAAGACGACGAGATGGTGTGACCGGGTCGAAACACGAGACCGGGCCGAGACCGGGAAGCACGGCTATAGACTTAGACACTAGAATAGAGAACGACACACAGGATTCGAGTTACAGTCAGACAGACAAGACAGTTCGCAGCTTGAAAAATGGGCTCGTTTTCGTGACAGGACAAAATCGTTTTACGTGCTTTTTGACTTTTCCCGAGGCTGTCAACCGTTCAAGACGCACGACGCCCCTCACACTTCGTCGCGCTTCGGGGGTCCGAACGCGCGAAGGTCGGACCCGCGCTCCGTGCTTCGGAGCACGTGCTTTGGGTCTCAGCGGGGGACACCTTTGAAAGGCATCCTTGTTCGCGAGGGTTCCGCGTGAGGCGCGCGCGGTCGGTCGGGGTCGTCGCATCGTGGGAGGAACGACTAACCTCGTGCGTGGAGGTAAAAAAATGGACACGCCGGTGGAGATGCCGGGCGCCTGCGCGATTTCGCCTCCGCATGGCTTGGACTCGTTTAACGGGTTACGCCGAACCGAACGCGGTGCGTTCGGTACTCACGGTACGTGCGCGATCGATGACGCGCGATTTCCGAAGCACGCGCCGCGTGCACACGTGTCGAATTGCCCGTCCCAAAAGCGCAGGGTTGGACCCAGTCAGCATTTCGCGCGCCGCGTTGAACGCGGCGGCGCGGCTGTTCATGACCAGGGTTCGCGCCGTGATGTCCCGCATACGCGTCGGATCTGGCGTGTCTCGACGCTCCCTGAAACCCGCATCGATCGCGTGCGCATTCCTCGTACACGTCTCCCCGCGTTATCCACTCGAACCAGGCTGACCTGACCGTCTCCCAACTTTCTGTCTTTTTCCCCCTCCACGTCCGTGAAAATTTCAGACCCGCGCGCGCCTGTGTACAGCACGCACGGCAGCCGCGACGGTTTCTCGCACTGGACCACTTCCCCGCACCTGCCGCGTAAAAAGAAGCTGGGTGGGTCGAAGAAACCCCCGGTGCTGTCACGCGACGGCTCACGGCCGTACGGGTCGTTTTCCGACCAGCAGGAGCTTGAAAGGCTGGTGGAAAGGCACGCAAACGCCTCGGTTGAGCCTGCTAATTCCGGTCAAAGCTTGTTTGACCGACTTTCATTGAAAGCCAAACAAAGCTTTGAAACCGGCAAGTGCATCTTCACAAACGACGCGCAGAAACACAAAAAAGAAATCCCTCCCGGGCCGTGGCACGGCGCGCGCCGGCGGCTGCGGAACGCGCGCCGCGGTTTGAAAACAGGCGCGCAACGACTGTCCCACCGAATCAAGCAGTTCATCACCCCCCTACAGATGCTCCAGTTCGTCGCCACGCTGTTCCTGAACGTGGCGCACGGGCTCTCGTCGGTGGCGGCGACGAGGGACACGTCGGGGTCGTTTGGCAAATTTCTGTGGGTCCTAGGGAAAGCCGCCGCGTTTGTTTCAACCGGTGAGCGGTGGATGGAACCGTTCGGTTCTTCCCGGAAGGACAGTGCGTGCGACGAGAAAGAGACGAAGAAAGATTGTAGGGTGGGATCCCGGTTACGACGAAGAAAAGAGCGCGTCGACGTCAACGCGTGCGACTCGGAGTCAAATAGCGCCGACAGGGCTGGCTCGATTTCCCCCGCCGCCATAAAAGAGGGGTTGAAAAACGCAAAGCGGTGGAGCGCCGGGTTCGTGGGGGGCGTGCGGAGTTTAGGGTTCCGGGGTTTAGAGGGGTTTGGTGGAACCGAGGACTCACGAAGAGAGCGCGCGCGACTGGTGGAGTACCACGTAAAAGAGGGGTGTCGTTTGAACGGCGTTTGCGACAGCGAAGGCGCCGTGGAGCAGTTCCGACTCGCCGCGGAGCTCACCCCGAACGACCCGGATGTGCTAGTGTGTCTTTCCAAGTCTCTAAGCGACCGCGTGTTCCACCCGGACGTGTTCCACAACACGGCGTTGGCGCGGACGCTTTCAAAGGAAGCGGCGGCGATTTCGGCGCGCGCTATTGCGATAAACCCGGCGCACGCCGACGCGCGCGTCAGTCTGGGCGCGGCGCTCGGCCGGCTCTGCATGTGGAGCGACAACCGGGAGAAAGTGGAGTTATCGCGGGCGATTAAAACCGAGTGCGAGGCGTGTCTTAAACTGGACCCTCGGAACGACCTCGCCATGCACGTGCTCGGGCGGTACGAACACCAGATGGCGACGCTCGGAAGAATCGTCCGGTTGACGGTTCGGGCGGTGTACGGGTCTTCGCTCTCGCCAGGGACCACGCGGAACGCGGAGGCGGCGTTCCGCGCCGCGATAGCGATCAACCCGAAGCGATTGATACACCGGGTGGTGCTTGGGAAACTGCTGCTTGACGTGAACCGCAAAGCGGAGGCGCTGGTGGAGCTTTCGCTTTCCATACACCTGCCCCGGGAGGACATCAACAGCGAGCACGAGCGCGTCGACGCGGTTGCGCTGCTCAAGAAGCACTGGGGCGTCGTCGCGCTCGTGCCAGTTTTCGTGGACCCGCCGGTCACCCCGGCGCCGCGGTTGAAACAAAAAAGGAGCTTTGAGCAGACGCGGTCGCCGCGGCGATCCGTGGACGCCGGCGAGCGACCCACCCCAAGCTCTGCGCGGTTCCACGGGGACAGCGCCCGCGGGTCGCCGGTGACGCGAGCGAACAGCGGTTCGGACACCCCACGGGACAGCGCGAGAGGTAGTCCGGGGTAACTATTTTTTAACACCCAAGCCTACGAACACACGACGAGTAGGTACCCCACGATGACCATGATCCTCGCGCAGCGCGCACTTGACCAGAAGTACGACCTCTGATGACTTGACACTTCTCCTGGAACCGCGGGAGTTTTACCCAATCTCATCTGCACTTTTCCCGCCCCCGAGCCTGCTCAGTCTCCTTCGCGCGGGCGGTCGGTGATCGGGTCGCGATGCGCTCCCGCGGCTCACGCGCGCGAGCGATTTCGATGTCGCGCGCGGTGTTTCTCGCCGTGGCGCTGCTCGGGTCGTCTGCGGTTGTCGCCCAGGGATCGACCCCGCATTCCAACCCGGTTGAAACCTTCGACGAAGAGGCGCTGGTCAGGCCCTTACCCGACGGCAAGACCGTGTTCGTGGCGCACTTCCGGCAAAGCGCGCCGCTCGCGAGCCGGCACTTCGAAAAGTTCCCAAAGGCGATGGCGCAGATCGCGCGGGCGACACGGTTGGCAGAGGCGGAGCTTTCGTTCACGCAAGGGCGGTGGGACGATTTGCGGTGGGGACGCGCGCCGATTGGGACGAAACCGATTGGCGCGGAGCTGTGGGCGTCGTTCCACCCGCCGCCGCAACCGACGAACGCGACAACAGCGATAGACGTCAACACCGAAGCAGACAACAGCTGGGCAAAGCTCACCGCGCACCTCGGCGGGTTCTTCTGCGCGTCCTTATCGCGCTTGACCCGGTCAGAAACCGTCGTCGCGCCGACGTTGGCGTTTCGAAAGTGGAACGGCTTGGCGACGGCGCTTAGCTCGAACCAGCCGCGACGGCACGGCTCCCTCCCGTCCGAAGCCGTGTGCGTAGAGAACCTGACGCCGTGGCTCAAGCTGCTGCCTTGCCGTGACCAGGCGGGTGTCGGGTCGATGCTGAAAAGCCGGACCGCCGTGTTCGGCGCGCACTACGTTTCTATTTCCACCAAGATGGAAACGAAGTTGACGGCCGATAGTAAATGGGATTTAGTCCTGACGCAGACGCTGACGCTGGTGCTTGAGGACTCCACAAAAAAAGAAGACGGTACCACCCACCTCTCGTCCCTCCTAGGAATTGACAAGAAAGGTGTTACCATCGAAAACAGCTGCGTCGCGGCGCGGCTGTCCCGAGTGCACGCCGAGTCGCACGCGCCGTTCAAAGTCGCGGGTGCGGGCGAAAATATGACTGACTTTTTTCCCAAACGAGAACACACGGCGATGGCGCCTATCGGGGGTGGCGTCAACGCGTTGATACGGCTGCAGACCTGGGACCTGTCTGGGATTGGTCGACGAACGACTGGCCGTACGGGTAGCACCCGTAGTACCCGGCTGACTACTGGCGAATCAGGAGTAATTGCCGCGCCGGCTGTTTTCGATTTGGCGTTTTCGGAAGATAAAGAAAGCGCATTGAGCGGCGAGTCATATTCCAAAGCACCGCTACTCGGGTACACCCCAGAGCTCACCGGCGAGCGATACTTGACCGGAAGCGGCACGCGTGACGGGGGTTTGACCGTAGAAGTCACGCGAAACCTGGGGACAGACGTGGACGGAGGACGGAAATCGCGGGACACGAAACTGCGGCTGTTTCAACCGATGCCGTGGTACGTGCGCGTGTTCATACACACGCTGCGGGTGACTTACGACGGGGAAGTCGTGGAGCTCGTCAGTGGAACTAAAAGTAAAAGTAAAAGTTCGAAAAGCTCTACGGCAAACTTTGTGGAAGGCCTTTCGTGGTCCCCTTCCATCGACCGGAAAAGGCCGTCGGTGCTTGAAATGCAGCTCGCGATACCGAAGGACGTCGCCGCGGTGAAAATCGCGGTGACCTACGAAAAGGCGTTTCTTTACCTGAACGAGTTCCCGCCGGACGCGAACCGGGGTTTCGACTTGCCACCCGCGGTGTTGACCTTCCCCCCCCCCCGGGTGATTCGCTTTTTCCGAAACCTACAAGGCATGGACGCCCTGGAGAGTCCTTTGCTGGACTTAATGGAGGGTTTAGTGGTCGGCGGAAACACCGCGAGCGAGCAACCGGAACTGGTGTACCTTAACGGCTTGTTAATCACCATGCCCACCCCCGATTTCTCCATGCCCTTCAACGTCATAACCATGGTGTGCACCCTGATGTCCCTGCTCGCGGGCGGGGTTCTTGCCGCGCTCACCAAACGCCCGAGCTGGGACGACTTCAAGGCACAGAAAAAGACGCAAGGCGCGCGACTCAAGGCGCTGGCGAGGTCGTCAAACGCGGTGGCGAAGCGAGGGAAGGGAGGGAAAGGGGACGCGAAGGAGGAGTAGTAGACGGTGTCGACGCGTAGTAGTAAATAGTCGAACCCATTCATCCCTTGTTAAGAACAAACCCTTTGATGATCACATACAGAATACCTTCACTCACCCTGTCTCAAATAGTATCCAAGGGATTTTTCTAATAATATAAAAAGCCAAGAAAAGTTTCGGGCTGTTGTCGGACATCCACACCTGTCATATTCATGGGACGAAACGTCTTGTCACTTGCTGTGCTGCTACAAAAGAACTACAGCGACGCAGAGCTGAACACACACATCACGCTCCGCGCGACTTGTTTCGACGCTCCACACATAAGTACTGCGCGAACATCGACAACGTACCTCGACAACGACAACGCCAACATGGATCATCAGCTCGCAGAGGACGGGAACCCCGGGGTTGAGAAGAAAGAGGAGGAGGAGTTGGAGGAAGGTGAAACCAGGTCGTGTTCTTCGCGCACGAAGCCCCTTCCACCCCCTTTATATCGCCTCATGCATCGCACCATGCAACATAACACCAACACTCCAACGGGCAGGACCCCGACCGACACTGCTTCCGCCCCCCGAGCAGGAAGACGCACCTGGGGATGAACGCGCCGATGAAGTGCGCCTCGTGCTACGACCACAACAAAGGCGTCACCGTGGGTTGCTGCGACGTCTGCGGACACAAGAATCGTCGCTGAGTGAGGAGGGGTTTGGTTGCCAGCGAGTGTGTGGGAGGGGGCTACGTATGACGGCTAAAAGGCGCTTTCTTTGGACGCCTCCAAGAAGAAAAATAGCAAGAGTGCGACGAAAGTCTCTACGACTCTTCTCGGACACTCGGTATGTGAAATACGCTGCTGACAAAAGCTATTCTTTTTTCTTTTTCTTCCCCGGCGGGTACGTCCCGTGCGCGTACGTGCACGCGACCACCACTGCTAGGGCGGTTACGTGTTTCGCACTGATTGGTCTATTGCCGACCATGCCTTGTGCGAACCCCGTCAGCACTAACCCGCCCACAATAGAAAAACCTTTCGCCACGCCACCCAAGCGTTTCGTTATTTGGCCCACGAAAATCCCGCCCAGCGCGCTTGACGCGACTGGCGCGAAAGTTTTCGCGGACCACCCGCTGAAAAGCGCTCTTCCAAACTCTTCCGCACTAGAAGAATCTTCCAAGGAAACGAAGTGTGCTAGCAAAATGCACGGAATCGCCGCGCACGCCATCTCCACGGTGAGTGCGGTGCTTGTCCGGCCGAGTTTCTGTAACGAAAACTGCGTTGCCGCGCTTGCGACGCCGGAAAGCGCGCTCGCGGCCAACACGGCGGCGACACCGAACGATTGATTCGCGGATTGATTATTGATGGATCGATCGGTGGACGCGTCCGTCCCTGTTTCACCGCCGCCTTTTCCCTCCTTCCCTCCCTCTTGCAGCAGCACGGTGGCTAGTAACAGCCCTGCCAGTGCGAGCATCTGTATCCGGCTTTGCCGCACACCGAACACCACGTAGACACACGCCGCCGTGGATATCAGTTTCGACTGATTTAAGCAGTTGAAGGTGACGCCGTCCAACAAGGACGCGCCGACCACTAGTAGGTAGTTCTGCACCGCGTACACCACGCTTGGCAGCACGCTCAACGAAGCGGCATATGGGGTCCACCCCGTGAACGTGCGTTCCCACGAACCGCGCCCCTCCACGCACATCAACCCGACCGCGATTGCAATCTTCGCAACCTCCACCCCAAGCACCAGCGAAAGTTTGTTCACCTCGGGGGAAAGGCACCTTCCATTCAGAAAAGGCTGAAGCGCGTACTGCAGCGCGAGAAGCACGCAGAACACGAAACCACCGGTCGCGGCGGCTGAATCGCGCGTGGCGCGCGCCGAAGATGACCGGCGCGTCGACACCGCCATGGTCCGAGGATGCGGGCGACGCGGGCGCAGCGCCGCAGTGGCGTCGGCCTCGGGTTTCACGTCTTGAAACGCCCGAGTTTCCGATGAAACCAGTGAGTTCCAAAATCGGTCGTGCCGGCCAGGATCAGCGGTCCCCGAAAAGGTACGGTGTCCGCCACGACGCGTCCCTTGAAGTGCTTCGCATATCGCGCCGCGTTGTCGTCGCGTACCGCGCGCGTCCTTCGCTCCGCGCCGTCCTCGCGCTCGCCAACGTCGGCGATACCGCGACTCGTGCGCCGTACCGTCTCGCGTGCCACTCCCCGCGTCAGATCGCTGGCCTCCGAGATCGCGTTTGCTTGTCAAACCGCGTCTTCCTGGCGCGCTAAAACAACTTGATTGGAGACCACCGAGGGACTCCACCGGCTCACCATGGCGTCCGCCGCGAGCGCGCTTCCAAGAAGAATCATCAAGGTAAGTTACGGCGGCAAATTCGTGTTCCCCACACGCAAACGCGGGCGATCCACGACATCATCACCGTCTCCAGAGCTCGTGTTGCCCGAGATTTGGAGACAACGACAAACCAAGACCCGACGAAAAATAAGGCGGTTTTTTGTTTTCGCGGAAACAGCGCGTTCTTCGCGTTCGGAGCGCGAGTAGTAGACGAAGAGCGCAACGAGACGACGGAGGATGCAGTAACTCGTCCACCTCACTGAAGGATGCAGTAACCTCTCCTGTATTACACCGCATTAACCTCTCCTTAATACCCTTGTTCCTTTCTCTGACTTAAAAAAACACAAAAAAAACAGGAGACCCAGCGCCTTCTCCTGGAGCCTAGCCCCGGGATAAGCGCGCAGCCGCAGGAAAGCAACTTGCGTTACTTCGCGGTGAACATTTTGGGCCCGCAGGACACGCCTTACGACGGCGGGATGTTCGAACTGGAGTTGTTTCTCCCAGAGGAGTACCCCATGGCCGCCCCGAAAGTGCGCTTTCTCACCAAGATATACCACCCCAACATCGACTCGCTCGGCCGCATCTGCTTGGACATTTTGAAAGATAAATGGTCCCCCGCGCTGCAGATACGGACGGTGCTGATTTCCATCCAAGCCCTGCTTTCGTCGCCGAACCCGTCCGATCCGCTTTCCGAGAAAATCGCGAAACACTGGCTCACGGACGAAAACGCCGCCATCGCCATGGCCAAGGAGTGGACGAAAACGTACGCGAGCAAAGACCGGAAGTGACGATCGAAGCGCCGTCCGGATGATACGCAGAGATACGCCTGGGATGAGAAGTGGAGATACGCCTGGGATACGAAGTAGAGGTACGTAGGGATACGAAGCATAGATACGCCTGGGATGAGAAGTAGACATACTAAGGCTAAGAAGTAGAGATACAGATTTCTTGTGCTATCAGAGAGTGGCATTTCACGTTTTCGCTCGCCGTTCCCCTCTTACTTCTCCTCCTCTAAATCTTCCGCCTCCATTTGTGCTATGATTCTCGCTTTTTCCTGAGCTCTGCGCATGCGATCCAACACCACGCTTTCGTAATCCCGGTTCGCGGTGTTGCCTTGAGAACCGGCCGCGATTGGAACTGTTTCTGTCGCAGTCGCGGAAGTCGTGGGAACACTTCGGTCGCGTCGAACGCCATCCTCTTTTTCCGCGCGAGTATCGGTATTTCCCTGACTAAAATCCGCGGTGGACGTCCGCGCATCCGCCGACTCACTCCACCCACTCGGCGGCGTCGCCGCTCGTACCGTTACGAGCGGGTTCCCCGCATCGCCGTTCACCGCGCGCGCCGCCGCGGTCGCGCCATTCACGTTGCGGAAAACCACGAGGGCTGATTTTTTCTTTTTCCCCGAATCCCGCACCACCACGTCCTCCACGTCTCCGTGTTTCCGAAACACCTCACGCAGCTTCCTGACCGGGTACGCACTTATCTCGCCTCGCCACGTGACCTTCACGGTGCGGTACAAATGCATTTGGGTTTCTTCCACGCTTTGCGTATCGTTTGTCGACTCTTTACCGTGTACCGTTTCTTTGGTTTCCCAATGATGATTGTGTGGTGTCCGTCGCGAGTTTCCGTTTCCGTGTGCGTCGCCGGTCGCGGTCGTGTTTCCCGTACCAGCCTCCACGTCGTACCCCCGTTTCCTGGTTGCGAAATCCCGTCGCAGCCTTAACAGCTCCTGCTGCAACCGTGCCTTGGCGTCGCGTTCCTCGGTCTTGCCATTCTCAAAACTGCGTTCCCGGCGCTCCAAATCCTCGCGTAACTTTCGTCGCTTCAAATCTTGCGACTCGTTACGCGCGCGACTCGCCGCGCGTGCGTTCGCGAGATCCTCAAGCGCCTTCCGCGCAAGCGGGTCTAACAGAACGTCGTACGCCTTTTGAAGCACGTCAAACTCACGTTGCGCGACTTCGCGTTCGCGTTCTTTGCGTTTATCAGGATGCACCACCAGCGCCTTTTTGCGGTACGCCTTTTTGATCTCCGCATCTGTCAAACCGACCCGGAACTCCAACCCCAAAGTCGCGTACGGGTCCTCATCCGCCGCCATCCCTGGCCGGTGGTGCCACGAAGAAGCGCCCTCACCAGGACCGGCGCGTCGTCAAGTCGACCACCGAAGCCGGGAAGACGGAAGACGCGCGTCGTGGTGTGGCGCGAAGGCGAAGGGGAACTCAAGGATGGAACGTCGCGAAACCAACTCGAGTTTGGAAACCAAAATTATAAGCGACAACTGGCCGGATAAACCTTGGCATCCGAGTCATCACACCGACCCGCACACCACCTCCTTGCGAGCACGGAATCGATTCACGATGTCGGCCATCGTGTGCTTCGCCACCCCCCGCGTGGCGCCCGGGTTCAGGGTGACCGTTCCCGGAAAACGCGGTTCCGTGCGAACGCCCGCGAGCCTGAACGACAAGCTAAACGAGCTCAAGAAGAACCTTCCCGAGATCGACTTGCCAAAGTTGTCGGTGCCCAAGGTGCCCTCGCTGTCCGGCGACAAAACCCTGAACGACTCGCCCGGGTACAAGCCAGAGAAAGGCGGTGACGATTTGTACGTGGGTTTTGGGAAGTACATCAAGGACGACACCGACGGGTTCGTGAGCGAAACGGGGCGGGATGTGTTGGTTGGCGGGTTCGCGGGGGGCGAAAAGGGTTTGTGGAAGTACCGCTCGCGGCTGGACGGTACGCCTGAAGCGAAACCCAAGGAGTGGATCCCGGTGTACGGGGGCCGGAAAGGCACGAAAGAGGTTGACTTAACAAAAGATTTTGGGGGATGCGCGGGCGGGTTCCCGGGGGGGGAAATTGGGGTAAAAGCCTACAACGCGACCGGGCAACTCGCCACAAGAGATGCGCCTCCCACCCTGGGGTGGGGCCCGCCCGTGTTTCTGCTCGCCGCGCTCGGCACCGCGGGGTACTTCCTGAACCCCGGGGACCCCAACGAGGAGTACGCCTCTTTGGTGCAGACGGCGAGTGCGACGAGCGCGGCGTTGGACGCGAGCCTGTCTCCGGAACAAAAGATTTTAGGCGCGGAAGCCGTGGCGGGGGTGCTGGTCACGCTCGCGGCGATCAACGCCGCGAGCGGACTCGCCGCGAAAGCCGCGGGCGGCGCCGCGGACGCCGCGAAGCTCGCCGTGCTTCTTGCCGCAACGCTCGCGGTGGCGGGGAAAGTCCTGGAGCTGTACTGAGAAGCAGGAGACATGAGAGACGCTGCCAGGGGAGAGAAACAGAATGAAGAATGAATAGGTTCCAAGACAAGAGGACGAGAGACATGAATAAAAAACACAAAATAAGGTTTCGTCGTTTTTTATCGAAGCACTTGTCGTTGTTTTTTCTCGGATGCCGCCGCCGCCGCCTGTGCCACTTTCGCGCGCGCGTCGGTGGTGCGGCGGTCGGCACGCGCGACTGCGAAGAGATGCCTCCCAAGAAGAAGAGCTCGCACGTGGCGCGCATGGCGCAGCAGATGGAGAAACGCAAGTCCGGGAACAACGCGCACGGCATTCGCGAGGCTTCGCTGATTGACACTTCCGGGGATGGCCGCGTTGACGCGCTTTCCGGGATGGCCACCACGGTGTTCACCGTGGAGAGTTTGAACTTGAAATCCACGAACGTGGGTAACTACAAGAAGAAAGGCAAAGGCAAGGGGGGGACGTACAAAAGGGCGGCGACGACGGTGTTAGCGGGGGAGGCGACGTACGACGTGGAACGCCGAGTACGCGACGCGAGGCGCGCGCTTTTTTCACCGCCCGTGGCGTTTTCCGAGATGCGCGTGGATGCGTTCGACCTGACCAGGCAGGCGGTGACGTTGATGCCCGCGCGTCCGAAGTGGGACTACGAGCTGAACAGCGGGCGGCTGCACTCGCGTGAACGCAAAGCGTTCGTACGGTGGATCGCTTCCGTGAAGAAAAGGCTCATCGATAGTGGGAAAGGCTTCGCCCCCGCGTTTGAGCAAAACATCGAAGTCTGGAGACAGCTGTGGCGGGTGTTGGAACGCGCCGACGTCGCGGTGCTCGTGGTGGATGCGAGGCACCCGCTGTTGCATACCCCACCCGCGCTGTACGCGCACGTCGCGCGCAGGCTAAAGAAACCCCTGGTGCTGGTGCTGAACAAGGTGGACGCGATTCCGCGAAGGGCGGCGGAGGCGTGGGCGGAGCACTTGCTGGCGGCGCTACCGGGCGTGGACGCCGTGGTGGGGTTCACGTCCAAGGACGGCGGCGGCGGCGCGGGTGGGCAACGGTTGACGAAGAACACCATCGGTGTGCCGGACCAGGTTTCTAGGTCTGGGAATTTCGACGCGGTCAGCGCACGGGAACGACTCGCACGAAAGGAGTCGGCGTTGCTTTTAGCGAGCGACGACGACGAGTCGGCGGAGGGTTCGTCCTCGGAGTACGACAGCGAGACAGAACACGAAGGCGACGGAGAAAGCGCGCAAAAAAACGATCGTGTCGGGACGTTCCGGGTAGGCCACGTCGCGCTGTTGCAGGTGTGCCGCGAGCTCGCCAAGACTGGCAAGCGAAACGTGACCGGGAGTTCGGGGGAAAAGCAAGAGGAAGCCGCGACGGCGGCGGAGGACGCCGCGGAGGAGTTGGAGGCGAAGGCGGCTTTGAGGGAAAATAACGTCCGCGAAGACGACAACGAATCCGCGGGCGCCGGCGCCGGCGGTACCCAGCACTACGACGACTTTGGCGACGACGATGACGACGTGGACGACGCCGCTGCTGCTGCGCTTCAAGCGGAAGCCGAGGAAGCCGCGAGGGCGAAGGATGGCCGAGTCATGATCGGCTTAGTGGGGCACCCGAACGTGGGTAAGTCGTCGATGGTGAATTACATCTTGGGCAGAAAGGCGGTTTCGGTCAAGGCGACACCCGGACACACCAAGACGTTGCAGACCCTGATTCTTGATGATCACACGTGTTTGTGCGACTCCCCGGGGTTGGTGTTCCCGCGGATAGACGTGAGTTTGGCGGAGCAAATCGTGGGGGGGTTGGTTCCGCTTCCCGTGGTCAGGGAGCCGTACTCCGCCACGCGCTGGCTCGCCGAGTTGCGCGACGCGACCGCGGACAGGTGGCGCGCCGTGGTCAACCGAGACGGAAGCGGTTCTTCCGTTTTGGGTGTCTCTTCCTCCGTGGGAACCTGCTCCGGAAGAGACAAGCTCCTCGCGGACGCCCTCGCCACGTCCCTAGCGGTCTCCCTGAAGATCCCTCCCGAGAAGGAGTTCGACCCGGAGGTTTTGCAGCTGACGCGCGGGGACGAGGACTTGCTTGGCGAGCAAATCCCGTGGTCGCCCATGTCGCTTTGTCGCGCGTACGGCAAGATGCGGGGTTTCACGCGCGGAGGTAACCCGGATACGCACGTCGCGGGAGTGACTATTTTGGGGTTGGTACTGGAAGGGCGGCTGCCTTACGCGGTGCCCCCTCCGGAAGGCGTGGTGGTGCAACGCAGGCACGTCGGTATTGACGGAAGGGAGGTGGAGACGAGTTCCGACGTGTTGGCGCGAGAAGGGATGGCGGCGGTAGGCGCGTTTACCTCCTCTGAAACTACCGGACGACCGGACCTTGCGGAACTAGACGACGTGGAGTCCGAATCCGACGTGTCTTCGGACGAGGAAGAACCGGAGCAGTTCAACATGTTCCGCGCCCTGGGCATCGACGCGGAAGGCGAGGCGCAGGTACGTATTGGGCCTTTCCCAAATCCAGGCACACTGTTCGGCCCGAAATCTACGACTGTTTGCTCATACATGTTACGAACATTACGAAGGACTGACACTTTTCTCGTACAAAATTGCAGTACGGCACCGCCGATATCGACGCCGACGAAGGCGTGGGGCGGTTTAAAATGAAACTCCCGAAAGGCGACGCGAAAGGCGCGGCGGCGACGTACTTCGGCCGGGGCGGGTCCGCGAGCCAGACCCTGGGTAAGCAAGGCGGCGGCGGCTCAGTTTTCCTGTCGCAAGACGACCTCAAGGAAACAACCAGGGGGACGCGGGAAAAGGGGGGGAAGAAGAATAGGCGGTGATGTAGATGTGATAGGCCGCGTGTTTCAATCCACGAAAGTCTCTCTCTCTCAGTCATTCATCATTTCAGTTCGTCGTCGACCGTTTTTTCCAAGACAAAACACAAAATATGGGTGCCGCGTTTCCTTGGCTCGTACGAGGCCTCGGCCGCCACAAGGCGCGGCACGGCGACACGCGACGTCCGGTGAACGCCTGGCGCGAGCGTGCTTTGGTGAGAATCGTCGTCCCGAGGGGTTGGCCGTTCCGGGTGAAGGTCTCGCGAGACGCGCGAATCTCGGCCGATTTGGTTCCCAGCCAACGCCCCAACGGAACTTTCGAGACCGAATCCTGACACCCGCGTCGCGTGAGGTGCGCCCTCCCCTCTGACGCACACGAAGCCTCCATCATGGCTCCCAACGAGCACGCCGGTGGCACGATGGGGATGTCCACGAAGGGCCGGGCATCTTCGAACCTCCCCCCCCCCGCGGCGTCCGGGGTGACCGGCACGAGCGCGAGCGGCACCTCCCACACCGCATCTCATCGGTCCGGCCCTCCTTTGAGTTCGAAGAACTGGACGGTGCGCCCGGTGGTTACGAAAAGAGACACGTTACCGTCGACACATAACCCTGAGCACGAACAAGACCTCCCCGCGCTGTGGAGCGTTTCGAAGTGGGGTGACGTGCGTCGGCAAAAAGTGGACCCAACAGACGGCAAGCGCGCGCGGGTGGAGACGAACAAAATTTCATCCGCTGAGCGCGAAGCAATCGCGCGCGAGCTTCACGCCAAGGAGACCGAGCTTAAAAAGAAACTCGCGGCGTACGCCAGTTTCAACCAGTCCGAGCGTGACCTGTTGAGACAGGCTTTCGCGCAAATAAGCGTGGAACAACAAGGCGTTGTGGGTTTGTGTTCTCGTTCCGAGTTCGCGGAGGTCTGGGACCGCCTCGGTACGCGGCTGACGCCGAAAGTGACAAACGCGTTTTTCGCGAAGTACGGCGAAGACCGAACCGGGCGGATGCCAGTGGACCTTTTCATCACCGCGGTGCTGGAGTCCAGGAACCGAGTACTCGCGATGGAGGAAAAAAGAAGCGGCGCATATTTGGCCGGCCAAACGAAAGAATACAAATTCAACGGGCGGGTTAAATATTTTCCCTGCCGCCGAGGCGTGTACGCGCCTTCGGCGTGGGACCCGAATCTGGCGGCGCGATCGGCGAAACCGCCGAAAGAAGGCCTGACCTTGGAGTGGGTGTACGGCTACGGCGGTTTGCAAAACACCGCGAACAACCTGTTTTACAACGAAGACGACCACGCCGTGTTTTACACCGCCGGTGTGGGGATCGTGTTCGACCGACATGCGCACAAGCAGTACTTCTTTCACGGACACGACGACGACATCAAGTGCATGGCGATGCACCCGGCAAAAAGGCTCGTCGCGACCGGGCAGGTTGGGAACCAAAAAGGGTGCCCCATCGTGTGCGTCTGGGACACCACGGTGAACAAAAAGACTGGCCAGATCCGCGGGAAAGTCGCGCAGCTTCCTTTTGAAAACGTACCCGCCGTCGTCGCGCTGGCGTTTTCAAACGACGGCGACCGCTTGGTGGCGATCACGAACGACACGAACAACACCGTGCACGTGTTCGACTGGAAAGCGGCTGATCAGACGTTGGCTACGCTGGCGAACACGCGGAAAGGCGCGCCCACGGAGCTCGTGACGGCTGCGTTGCAAGTAAATCCCTTCCCCGGTCTGATCACGGTTGGGAAGGGCGGGAAAAGCGACTCGTTCCCGCACGTCGCGGGCGTCTCCTGGAACCCGTATGGGAAGTACGACAAGTACGACGAGCTTAAAAACGAGTGGAGCGAATTCGTGACGTACGGGGCGAAGCACGTCCGGTTGTGGCGGCTGCATCACGCGGACGAGAACGACAAAATCGGCTTTTACGGCAAGGACGGCAAGCCCGGGCTTTCCGAGGTTGGTTTGTTCACGCCGGTGGTCCGGCCGTGCGACGTTATGAGCGTGGCTTGGTTACCGCCGAGAGGGGAGGACGCCAAGCTTTACGGCGGCGCCGTTTTGGTCACCGGCACTCGGTGCGGGTCGATTCTGCTGTGGCACACCGGTAAGAAAGGCCTGCAGTGCGCGCGCGAGATCGAGGCGCACGACAAGGGGCCGCTCGTGTCCGCGCTGGTTGGCGGGGGGGTGTCCCTGTCAGGCGTGCGCGCGATGACCGTCCGGGACGACGGCGAAACCCTCGTAACCGCCGGCGGCGACGGCAAGGTGTTGTGGTGGGCCACCGCGGCGCTTACCGGCGCCACACGAAGCAAGTCCTTCACAGCGACCCCACACACCACGCGCGTTCTTGTCGGCGATGACAACAAAACACCACCTTGTATCCGGTCCATGGATTGCCACAAGCACAGCAGCGACGTGATGCTCGGTACGCTGAGGTGGTGCGTGTTGTGTTTCACCAAATCCCAACACTGTTAGATGCCTTTATGGAGTGCAGTCAGCAAGTCTTACCACTACAATAAGTGCACCTGTGTTAAATCGCCCAAACAAGACTCAAGACTGACACTTTTTTCCACAACCACAGCGACATTTGGGAAATCGACGACGTCAACGGCGCGCACCCGATGGCGTATGGGCATTCGGGTGATGTCAAGGCGCTGGCGGTGCACCCGATCGAGACGCACGTGTTCGCCACCGGGAGTGAGTCAGGCAAGCTGCAGCTTTGGAACGCAAAGCTGAAGATGCTGAAAGCCAAAGTGACGCTACACCACCCCGCGGTTTCGTGCGCGTTTTCGCCCGACGGGAAACACGTCGCGGTGGGTTGTAAAGACGGGTGCTTGCTGATTCTTAGTTACAAGAACATCGTCACCGGGCAGTTTAAGCAGGTGGTGCAACGGCCGCAGGACGACAGCCGGTGCGAGTTTCACCACTGCAACGAAGCAATCGAGACGGTACAGTACTCACCGGATGGATCCTTGCTAGCGGTCGGGTCGCGGGACACGTTCATTGACGTGTACGACGTGACCGGGTCCGCGGTTCCCGGGCGAAGCGTCGGGGTGATGTACCACCGTTTGCACCGCTTAAACGGCCACAGCTCGTACATCACGCACATCGACTGGAGTTCGTTTGACAAGAAAAATCCAGACCGACACGTGCTGCAGTCCACGGACGGGGCGCACGAGTTGCTTTATCACGACTGCAACAGCGGGAAGCAGGTACGGGAATCGCTTCGGGACGAGCGCTGGGACACGCAGACGTGTACGCTTGGTTTTTCGGTTATGGGTATTTGGCCGGACACGAACGGCGGCGCGAAAGCCGCGGATGCTACCGGAATCAACGCCCTGGACCGCGGGCCCGTTCCGGGACGAGACGCGCTAGGCAGAAGACACAAAGGCGAACTTTTAGCAACGGTAGACGACTCCGGAAAGGTGAAACTTTTCAACTACCCGTGCGTGGTGAAGCACGCGCCATTCAGGGCGATGCGGTGGAGAGACGTTCCCGGATTGGCGCGAAAGCCAACGGGGACCTCGGAAGGGTACACCGGGCATTCGCAAAACGTGACCAACGTCAAATTCGCGAACGAGGGCGCGCACGTCATCACCACCGGCGGGTTTGACCGGAGCGTGATGCAGTGGCGGGTGGACGAGGACGCGATTGAAACCAAGGGCCACACGAAGCGAACCAAAGAACCGCGGCCGTACGTCACGAAACAACCGCTTCCCAAAGTTTTGTTGCCTCGAGGCGGGGACGGGCTCACCACGGAGGAGAGGGACGCACTCGCGTCTGCGCTTTTGGAGGATGACGCCGGTACCGCGAAGCAGGAAAAAGAAACTCTTTGTGACTACCTGGTCACCGTCACCACGGGCGACGCGAAGGGCGCTTCCACGGACGCCGCCGTGGTGTTCAGCGCGTTTGGCGAGGCGGCGGATGGGCGCACTTTGGTCATTCGCGAAACCGTGCTGGACAACGCGCCTGATAACTTTTCGCGGGGCGGCGTTGACGTGTTCAAAGTCACCGCGAGTGATATCGGTACCCTGACGCACTTGAAAATAGGACACAACGACTCTGGGGACTCACCAGGGTGGCTCCTGCAAAGCGTCAACTTGAGTAACATCACGAAAGGGTGGGAAACGACTTTGTTCCCGCGCGGGGTGTGGCTGGACAAGCAACGGGGGGGAGAGACGCACTGCACGCTGCGTCCTTCCGAGCACGAGCTACGAAAACACAACGCCGCGCATGCGTTGGTGGACCAGAAATTCTTCGTCACGGTGACGACTACCGACACCAAAGGCGCTGGCACGGACGCCAACGTTTGGATCGAACTTTTCGGCGAATTCGGAAAGGCGAGCGGCGCGAGGAACTTGGACAACGCGGCGGATAACTTTTGCCGAGGAAGGGTTGACAAGTTCGAGCTCGACGTCGCTGGTATGGGCGCGGGGATCACGAAAGCGCGCATCGGACACGACAACTCCGGGTTCGGCCCAGGGTGGTGCGTGGAACATGTGGACGTGCTTTCGGTGAGTACGAACGAAACCGTTTCCTTTGACTTGCCCGCGAGCGGGCTTTGGCTGGAGGCCAGGAACGAGACGGGTACGAGTTGCGAAATTTTCCCGAAAGGGAAACACGCCCGCCGGACCGTCGCGGCGCAAACAAGGTACAAAATAGAGGTGCACACCGCTGATACGAAAGCTGCCGGGACGGACGCGAACGTGTGGTAAGTCTTTTCCACCCACCACATTCCGCCTCCCTGATTGCCCATACAAGACTGACATTTATTTTTACAATCTCAGGCTCGAGCTTGTTGGCGAAAACGGGAACTCGGGGCGTTTGTCGCTGAGTACGTCGCGGCAAAATTTCGAGCGCGGCGCGTCGGATGTTTTCTTCGTGAAAGCGGCGGACGTGGGAACGTTGCTTGCGGTGAAAATCGGACACGACAGCCGTGGCGCGTCGCCCGGGTGGTGTCTGGACCGCGTGTTGGTGAGTCTCGATTCGAATTTAACGTCGACTACCTTCGACGCGGGCGTACACGGAGTAACTATCTTCGACGCGGGTGCACCAGGTAAACCAGGTGGCCGGTGGTTGGACGCTACATCCGACGAAGGCGTTACTTCCGTTACCTTGACGCCGTCCGGTTCATTGATTTCGACACACAAATTTTACAAAGTTGCAGTCAACACGAGCGACGTTTTATTCGCGGGCACGGATGCGAACGTGTTTGTTACCCTGATTGGCGTGCGCAACGGAGTTGAAGTCAAATCAAATCAGTTCAAGTTAGGCGACTCTAACAGCTTCCAGAGAGGCGCTTTGGACACGTTCGAGATAGGCCCTGTTTCTCAGGAGTTTGACTCGTTCGTCGCGATCGAATTGGGGCACGACGGAGTTGGAGTGGGAAGCGGCTGGCGGTGCGACTCTGTTGCGGTTTGGGACATCGCGGCGCCGACTGAAAAACACGCCTTCCCGGTTCAAGGCTGGTTGGACAAGAACCAGGCGCCGCACAAAACAAACATGGTCATCTCAATAGAGGGTACGTATTCCCTTTCCCAAACCCCGCCTCCCTGTTTTACCTCTAACGCTGGTGACTGTTGTCCATACATCGCGATATACACGACTGACGCTTTGTTTTACCTATCCCAAGGAGGTGACCCGAAATCGGCCTCCACAATTTACCGAATCGAAACCGTCACGGGCGACCGCGACGGCGCCGGGACGGGCGCGCGCGTGTCGCTTTCCGTTTTCGGCGCCGACCGCGATACCGGTTTCTTGCCACTGAATACCCACGGGGACGACGAAACGAGGAGGCACTTCCAACGAGGAGGCACTGATAGTTTCACCTTGGCGCAAGCGAAGAACGTGGGGGACATCACGCACGTCGTGTTACGCCACGACGAGTCGCGCGTCAACGGGGGCGACCCTTCGTGGTTTGTACAGTCCGTGAAAATCCACAACGTCAGCACAAACGCCACGACGACGTTCGCGCCGCGGTGCTGGATCGGAAAGGACCGGGAACCGCACTTCAGCTCGGAGGTAGTGCTAACCCCGGAGGGCGAGGCGGAGATTACGCTGGTGACGTACCGCGTAACTACGCGTACGTCTGATTTGCGCTACGCCGGGACGGAGGCGGTTGTTTCGGTGCGGTTGATCGGGGCGGAAGTTGATGGGAAACGGAAAAAAACGTCCATGAAAAAACTTGACAACGACTCCAACAACTTCGAACGAGGCGCTTCCAATGTTTTTTTACTGGAAGACATCGACATCGGTGAGCTGGCCTCCATTGAGATCGGTCACCACGGCGTCGGCACACCGAGCGACTGGCACCTGTCATCCGTGGAAGTTTCCAACCTGGACGGTTCGTCGCGAAAAAGAGAGAGCTCCAAAAACGAAAACGCAAAACTTCCCCAAACCTCGCCAACCTTTTTCCATCACAACGAGTGGATCAAAAGCGGCGCGGGTCCGGTTTCCATACGCAAAGAGGACGGCGGGTCTGTTAAAAAGTTGGCCAAGTACGAGGTCCAAGTGCGCACTTCGGACACCCGGTTCGCGGGAACGGATTCTACTGTTACTGTCAAAATAGTCGGCGAGTTGAACGGCGAGGCCACCGCGACCGACTTCGCGGTTTTGGAAAACTCGCCAAACAACTTTGCGCGCGGAAAAGAGGATGTCTTTTTCCTCGAGCTTGCAAACGTGGGCGAAGTCACGGGCTGTGTCGTGAAAATCGACACCGCGGCTGGTGACCTTTGTGCCTGGCGGTTACTGTCGGTGGGTGTTACGAACTTAAGTGTAGACACCGGAAGGGAACCGACGGTTTGGCACCATGACAGCTGGCTGGACGAGGCCGCGCCTTTCGTGACTTTCGACGCGACCTCGCTAAAAAAAAAGAAGTTTGCAAAATACGTCGTCGAAACGCAAACCGGCGACAAAAAAGGCGCCGGTACCGACGCGAACGTGTTTTTGACGCTCTTCGGCGCCGATGGATCCGTCACCGACGTTTTACCCTTGGAAAACGCCCGGGACAACTTCAGGAAGGGGAAAAACGACGTGTTTCACGTGGAAGCGGTTGACGTGGGGTCCATACAAAAAATCAGGTTGGCGCACGACGGCGCGGCGCCGGACGCGGCGTGGCACTGCGCTTCGCTCGCGGTGACTAATTGCGCATACGACACGGGCATGAAGTTTGTTTTCAAATTAAACAAGTGGTTCGACGAAACCAAACCGCCCGGCCTGATATCGCAAGTGTTCACGTACGGAGACGATTCAGGGTACGAAGACGACACGGAAGACGACTTGCTTTCCAGCGAAGACGGGACCGTCGCCGAGAAGGTTGTTTTGCCCGAAACGGGATTTGCAAAAGATGAGAAAGCTGAAAATTTTGCTTCTTCTCCTTCCTTGAAACCGGTTTCCGTGGAACACGAAGTGCAAGCGATCGAGGCGAAGTTGGCGTCCACGAAAAATGATCCCGAGGAGGATGAAAAAGCGCCGTCCCCGCGGCGAGACACCGTCCCCGTCCCCGTCCCCGTCCCCAATCCGGTGACCCCCGCGGCGCGGCTGATTTTCACCGACGAAAAGACCGAATCCCCGGAGGCGCGCGAAACGCGCGAGTTCGCGGAACTGGAGGCGCAGGTCATCGCTGAAGCGGAAGCCGAGTTACAGGTTATCGCTGAAGGGGAAGCCGAGCAGGTCACGGCTGAAGCGGAAGCCGAGCAGGTCACGGCTGAAGCGGAAGCCGAGCAAGTTACTGCCGAAGCGGAAGCCCAGTCTAAAAAAGCGGCTGAGAAAACGAGTGAGGCGAAGAAATCGATGGCATCCATGTCGCTTCGGCCGTCCAGAATCCGGCGCGAAAAAAAATCGGGCACCAGTTTGTTGAACTTAGCGTCGGCGTCGAGCTCGAAAGGTTCGGGAAAAGCAACCGAACCGTCGCCGTCGCCGGTAAAACTTGACAGCGAATTCGAAATCACAATCTCGCGAGACCCGGTGGACGTGCCTCTTAAAGTGCGCGTGCTCGGTAAGGGCGGCGAGGCCGTTGCGGTTGTTCCAAAAGACGCCGCGTTCGCGTCGTTCAAGTTCCCAGCGCCTCTGGAGTTTGTCACGAAGGTGTACGTGTCATTTTCGGAGGAGGAGGGCGAAAAACAACCGGGCGACGTATCCGTCGCGCTGCAGCGCGTGTTCCTGTCCGACCCGAGCCAGGGCCACACGTGTGTGTTCGAGCTGCACGGGACTGTTTTGGACTCAAAACACAAAGAGGTGCGCGTTCTTCGGGAAGCCACTTCGGGTTTGGCGTGCGAAGAGTGGGAAGAAGCGGTTGCGAAAAAAGATGAGCGCGAAAAGAAATACTGGTTCTCGCAGCAACGCAACGAATCCGTGTGGAAAGAACCATCAAAGTACTACCCGGTGCGGTTCCCGCAGCCGGATGTTTGAAGACACAGGGGGAGTGAGTAAATGGTAGTCAATAGAATGAAAGTACGACGAACGTCGTTATTTATTTTGATGAAATGGAACGAAAACGTGGCTCTTCTATTTGTCTTTGGCCTTGGAGCGTACCATACCGCTTCCATAGTATACCTAGTCATATCAAAATTCATCATCTGTAGCTGTAGAAATAACATCCCAACCGAAATCAATATCATCATTATTAGGGCGTCCGTTCGCGATCGCCCACTGAAGCACCTCGATATGTTCGCCCATCGCCGCGTACCTACACGTCTTCTCGTCCCACGGGCAGCCGTTCTCGCGCGCCCACCGCAGCACCTCGAGGTGCCCGCCGCACGCCGCCATCCCGCACGTCCACTCGTCCCACGGGCAGCCGTTCACGCGCAACCACTGCAGCACCTCGAGGTGCCCGCCACTCGCCGCCGACATGCATGTGTCCGTCTTCAACTTACAGCCGTTCTGGCGCCACCACTTCAGCGCCTCCAGCTGTCCGAACCTCGCTGAGGTAAGGGATAGTTTTTGTTTTTCTTTACGCGACAGACGACCTGTTCGTGCCTGGTGCATCAGCGTGCTTACGCATCCGCGACGCGCAGCTTTCTCCGCGTCTAGCTTTTCAATCTCCCGCCCCGTCGCCGCCACTGCGTCATGCATCGCATGACTCACCGCTCGAAGCCGTGCGAGGTGGATAGGATCTCGCAGACTCAGATCTGAGAACGTGCGACGACGAGGTGGTCGGGAAGGCCCGGGATGGCCTCTTGCGTATCGGACACACGGGTGTGGGGTACACCAGTGAAGAGCATTAGTTCGCGAACGCGAGCAAAGATGCCGCGAACGGCCTCGAAGCTCATGTTGCAGTCTTGGTGTGCCCGTAGTTGTGAGTCGTTTCTTTCCGTCTTCTCGGACGTCACGATTATCGAAAGGACAGCAAGAGTTTGCAGAAAAACATGGAATCCACCCGGGGAGACGAAAGGCTCGGGCGCGCCAGACCCCGATGCGCGTCGCGTGGTGTGGGTGTCCCAACGTCGCGCGCTTCGCGGCCGAGACATCGACTTCAACACTTCCCTCGGCAGGTGCGTTTCCGGCTGGGCGAGACGCGCGTGGTTCGTCCCGGCGGGGTGGTAAGACCCGAGGCGCGCGAAGACGAGATTTTCGCGAGCCGATGGCGGCGATGTCCACGGACGAAGCGTGTTCCGAAACCCAAGCAACGCGGCTGGTACAAGTTTGGACGAAACACGAAACAGGTGGCCGGCTGCGTGACGGCTCGCGCGCCTGGGAAGCCTCGCTCGCGGCGACCCCGGAGATCAAACTCGTTCGAGGCGAAGTCGAAGATGCTTCGCAGGTGAGGAGTGATGATGGCAATGATGGCAAAAACAAAAACGCCAGCGCGTTTCGCGCTTCGGCGTTTTTCGACGCCCTCACCACGTCAACCGAAGCGCACGTCCTGTATACCGCCCGGGAATTGCAGTCGACGCAGAGCATGCTACAGGAGAACCTTTCCAACTTGAACCCGAAAGAGTCGTCGTCTGCAGAAAATGAAACTCTGGAAACTCTGGAGCGAGGTTCGCGGTTTCCACCAGGCGCTTTGGTGCTCGCCGATTGCCAAATCGGCGGCCGCGGCCGCGGCGGCAACGTTTGGACCTCGCCCCCCGGGTGCTTGCTGTTTTCCTTTAGCACGACGCACACGGTGGGCGCGACGCTGCCTTTCCTGCAGTACGTCGCCACGATGGCAGCCGTGGATGCGATCCAGGAGGGCGCCGACGCCGCGATAGCGGCGGCGGCGGCGGAGTACTCCCAACAAGATTTATCAAGCCTTGAAAAAAATAAAGGCAACCTCGGCGACAAGTTTCGCCGGGGAACCGGCGGCGCGGTTGATGTTCGGATAAAGTGGCCCAACGATCTGTACAGCGGCGGAGCGAAAATCGGCGGCGTGCTTTGTACGTCAACGTTTGTGGACGGCCAGTTCGACGTCGTGATTGGGGTGGGGATTAACTTGGACAACGAAACGCCCACAACGTGCGTGAACGAAATCATCGCCAAGCGGTGGGAGGAACTTTTGAGGGAAGCGAATGGAAGCGGTTCTGAAAGCACGGAAAACACATACATAACCCCCGAACCCACCTATCGCGAACACCTCACCGCGAGTTTCATGAACCGCTTTGAGGCGCTTGCCGGGCTTTTGAACGCCTCGGATTCCTTCGCGTCGCTGGAACCTTCGTATTTGCGGCAGTGGTTGCACACCGAGCAAAGCGTCGTGTTAGAGGAACCCGGTGGTAACGTGCAAGTCACGGTCAAGGGTTTGACCAAATCCGGGTACCTGCTCGCCAACGATTCGTCCGGCCAGCGCTTCGAACTCCACCCGGATGGGAACTCGTTCGATTTCTTCAAGGGGTTGGTCAGGAAGAAGCTGGCGAACTAGCGTACGGCGGTTGTATTTACGTAGCGAGAGAATCCATTTGATCCAATTTGATTTTTACGCGACTTTTCGTTTGGAGAGAAAGACGAACAGACGCTTTCTGGGAAGCCTCGACGCACAACCACGCGCACACGACACCCGGTTCACATTTCCTCCCACGCAGCGCATACCGCCATGACTGACGCGAACGGTGACAACGCCACCGCCACTACCCCCGTGACCCTTGACGACATGTTGGACGCGTTGAACAAGATGCTCTTGGAGGGAACTGACTACGCGAAGTGCGGGCGGGCGAGATCTACGAATATGAAGTGCGCGTGCAGGCTGGTGTACTACTGCTCTAAGGAGTGCCAACGTGAGGACTGGGCCGACCACAAAGCGCGTTGCACATACACGAAGACCCGAGCGATCGTGCACCAGATCGACCCGCAAGAGGCCTTCCGCGGCCTTCCCAACCACCTCGTCGCCACTCACATACTCAGAACTGAGTATTTCGACGATCCCGCAGACCTCGCACGGCTCCCAGCGGTGAGCCGTGGGATGCGCGGCGCGGTGGCATTGACGGGGCTTCGATTTGAGGAGATTGATGCGTTTGACGCCGCTCAGCTCGGATGTTTAAGCGCGGTGGAGCGCCATCAACGGAGAGGTCGGCTGGAGCGTCAACAACTCCCTTGTGATACAGCGGCGAGGGTTGGAAATCTCGAGAAGTTGAAGGAGTTTCGCGCGAAAGGCTGCCCGTGGGACGATATGACGTGCTTTTTGGCGGCAGGGGGCGGGCACTTCGAGGTGTTGCAGTGGGCGCGCGCGAACGGCTGCCCTTGGAGCGCTCAGACGTGCACGCACGCGGCGAGGGGTGGGCACGTCGATGTGCTGCAGTGGGCGCGCGCGAACGGCTGCCCGTGGGACGCAGAGACGTGCTCGGGGGCGGCGAGTGGCGGGCACCCCGAGGTGCTGCAGGGGTTGCGCGCAAAAGGCTGCCCGTGGAGCGAGTGGAGCACGTGCGCGTGTGCGGCGGGGGATGGGCACCTCGAGGTGCTGCAGTGGTTGCGCAAGAACGGCTGCCCGTGGAACGAAATCACGTGCACGAGGGCGGCGAAGAACGGTCACCTTGAGGTGCTGCAGTGGGCGCGCGCGAACGGCTGCGACTGGAGCGAGGAGACATGCGAAGAAACGGCGCATCACGGACGCCTCGGGGTGTTGCAGTGGTTGCGCGCGAACGGATGCCCGTGGGACGAGAGGACGTGCACAATGGCGGCGTCGGGCGGACACCTCGATGTGCTGCAGTGGGCGCGCGCGAACGGCTGCCCGTGGAGCAAGGAGACGTGCACGTACGCGGCGGAGGCGGGGCAGTTCGAGGTACTGAAGTGGTTGCGCTCGAACGGCTGCCCGTGGGATAATCAAACGCCCATAGATCCAAGCGATCTTCCATAAATGCAATGCAAGGAGCGGGCATCTCGAGTTTGTAAACTGGGCGATAGCGAACGGCTGCCTTCAGTAGTTAATTGTTTTGTTTGTTTTTTTTGCCAACCGAAGTCCTTTCACCAGTTTCAATAACGCTCTCTCGGAAGCCTCGACGCACAACCACGCGCACACAAAACCATCCACGTTTGTCTTTCAACGCATGTCCGGTAAGAAAGCTCGCGCGCGAAAGCAAAAGCGTGAGCGCCGCCGCGATGCTAACGCGGGCGAGGCCATCCCCCGCCTCCCCAACCACCTCGTCGCCACTCACGTTCTCAGATCTGAATATTTCGACGATCCCGCCGACCTCGCACGGCTCCCAGCGGTGAGCCGCGCGATGCGCGACGCGGTGGCGGCGACGGGGCTGCAGTTTGAAGAGCTTGCTGAGGTTGACGCCCTAAAGCTCGGGTGTTTAAGCGCATTGCAACGCCTGCAACGGCAAGGTCGCCTTTCGCGTCAAGAATACCTTTGTGCGGCAGCGGCGAGGAGCGGCCAGCTCGAAGAGTTGAGGGTCTTGCGCGCGAACGGCTGCCCGTGGAACGCAAATACATGCTCGGGGGCGGCTTTGGGCGGGTATCTCGAGGTGCTGCGGTGGTTGCGCGCGAACGGCTGCCTGTGGGACGAGGATACGTGTAAGTACGCGGCGTGGGGCGGGCACCTCCAAGTGCTGCAGTGGGCGCGCGTGAACGGCTGCCCGTGGGATGAAAAAACGCTCCTAATGGCGAGAGGAAGGTCATCTCGAGTTGGTAAACTGGGCGATAGCGAACGGCTGCCCTGAACAGTACTTGTAGTGAGGCTCTCACGACTCGGACGAAAAGGAACGAATGTCAAAACAACAAGTCACGTCATCACTATTATTCCTTTCCAGCTCATCTCAGTCCACTTCCTCGGTCAAAGAGCTCCCTATGCCCTCACTCCTTTCCTTTTCGCACATCGCGCACTGACAAACAAACCCGTACGACTGCAGCGCTTTTGTTCGTTCGGACAGCGTTTCGGTTTCGTCGACGTACGAGACTAAGAGTTCTTCCCCTTCGAGCAAATCCCGAAGCGCTTCTATTCGCACCATGGTTCGCCCGCGCCACGACGAATACCGCGTCACCGCGTTTGGCACGCAGCTGTGGTTGGTGAGGCACACCAGTGAAAACAAACCGCTGCCGGTGAACATGGGGAATAGCCTCCTTCCGGTGTCGTACAGGTCTTCTGCGTCGCTAGTGGAATCCACGCGGATTTGCGTTTCGTCGTCGTCGTCTCGTGAATTTTCATCCTCGTCGTCTTCGCCTCCCCACCGCGGCTTTCCGGCGACTTCGTCCTCCTCGTCCCGTTTTATCTGCGCCTCGAGCGCGATCGGTAAAAGCACGTCAAGCGTTTGTCGCGTCGCGTCAGGGCCTTCGTTTTCGTCCAGCCTCAGTAACGCTCGCGTCACGTTCCGCATCGGCCCGTCCACGCGCAAGCTCCACTGGTTCAAATCGCAAATCCCGAGCAGGTGCGCGAAACCGGGAAGCCCGAGTTTGTCCAACACGGCGGGAATCTCTTTTGTGGCGGCGTAAGACGCTCGCGCTGCGGCTGCAGCAGGTGTATCACCGATTACATCATCATCATCATCACGACCTGGAATCCCCGCATCCGCATCGCTTCCATCACGGCCACGATAAAAAATCTCCGCATCCGCCGCCGAACATGCCGCCACAGAAGACGCGCGCAGAAGCGCCGCGCTGCGCGCCGCGACGGAGCGCAGCTTTTTCTGCATCTCGTGGTTTTGTTCACCGGAAACCTCCCACCACGGACCGCCCACTAAACCTCTGAATTGCTTCGTAGCGTCTAGCCAGTCATCCCCGCACACAAGCCGGTCCGCGATGTGCCCCACGATTTCCGTCACAAGAACCAGGTTATCGTGGTGGCCGCAGTCTCGGCGAAACGCGGCGGCGGCGGCGACCGCGAGCCGCTCCGCCGGTTGGTTTTCGGTGGAGGTGGACGTTGAGGGTTCAGCGCCGAAAGCCGTGCCGCCCGAACCGCAGCACGCCACGTCGTGTCCCTTTCTGGCATGCTGCACTAAGCACTCGTCGCCGCAGTACAGCGTCGCGCACCCCCTACTAACGCGGTGGCGACACGGCGTGATTGCGGGTATCTCGGAACACACCTCGAACCCGGGAAGCGTGGAGACGGTTGTTTCGCTTTTTTTTTTTAAATTATCCTCCGCGTTGTTCGGCCCGTCCCCGCTCGCGACTCCGTCCGTTTGTCTCATCGATTGCGTCGCCGCTTCGAACACGGAGCCGACCCTGCCAGACGCGAGGTCAAGACCTGCGTCGATGGTCCCCACGCTCCGGTGGCACCAAGCGCACGCCATCGTCACCTTTGCGTTTTCGAAAGTCTGCGCGCTGACCAACGGCGCCTCCGCCCAAAGCGTTTCGCCTTTGGTGACGCCCCTGGACAAACACAACCCGTTGCCGCGCGTGGGGTCGTTTTCGAACTTTTTCACAAACACGGGCTTGTTGTCCGCCAGGGACTGGAAGTAGGTATCCAGGCCGTCAGTGCAGGTCATTGCAGTATCAGTGGTGGAGGGCACGTCATTCCCGGAAAGCTTTTCGACATCGAGACGTCCATTTTGCCAGTCGCTTGCAATCGCGAACCGCGCCGCGTCACTCATGTTTTTTTGCTTCGCGTCCACCGCGGTTCGGAAATCCCGCATCGCGCGCGCGTACGCGGCGTTTTCTCCAGGCGCTTCTTTGAGCCACCGCGCGCCTGGGTCCAGCTGACCGAGGCCGAAACTGACGTTCGTGGTGGTAGGGCTCACAACGACTGCGCCTACGAACACGTCGCCGTGGAAATCGCCCGCCAAGGCCGCGCCGCAAAGTTTCGCAAGCGCCGCGGCCCGGAGGTTTTTGGGTTCGTTTCGCAGCCGGCCGACTTCGTCCGCGTATATGTACACCCCCCGGTTGCCGTTCGCTGAGGACGGGTGCACAAGGGCGAAGGTCTCGGCACGGCCCTCCGCGGCGGCGGCGAGGACCAAGTCTGTGTGACTTGTTGTCGAGACCGACTCCGACGAGGACGGCACGGAAGATGCCGTCGAAGATGCGAATCTTGTGGCCACGAGATTCGGAAGCGCGTCGCCGGCGTACCCCAGCGCCACCGCGGTGAGCTCCTCCACATCAAGCGACTCGTCACACGGGATGCGGACGTACGTGAACCAACCACCGCCACCACCCATCGGGGGTTTCCCGTCCATGGTGCCGTGGGGTATGGCCACGATGGTCGAGACACGAAACCTAAATGTGTCGGCGGTGCTTGCGCTGATGAGAGTCAGCTCGAGCCTTTTGCCAAAAATGTAAACTTTTTTGCGTTCGACCATTCCACGATCGTCAGATCCGTTGCGCGCAGTGGCAGGCACTGCGCCGCAGGGAGATGTCCGGCATGCTCGGCAAAGTCGCTAGGGTACGTGCGCACGCGACATCCACCGCGCTGCGCGCTCATTTCCAACCGCGTGAACGAAAAAGCGTCCGCGTCCCGTCCCCACCGGTCATTTCATTTTCCTCGGGACGCGGGGATGGGCACCCGTCCCCAACTTTCCGTCCTCCTCGACGCACGCCCCGACCCCCCACTCGGCCAAAGGCTTGTTTTCCATCCCTCACCTTTACGTTTCCTCTCATCTTTTGGTGCAGGGCGTGGGCGGCGCCGTGGGCGGCATCGCGCGTTCCGTGGTTTTCGGCGACGGCGAGAACGACGGCGATGTGGACGACGGGGGCGCGGAGCTTCTTTTGGAGCGCATCGCGGATGGCGTTTTAGCGGCGGACCGGCGAGCGGCGGCGATTGAGCTTCGTGATGTCGTGCAGCGCGTACCAGCAGCGCAGTTCGCGGTGGGCGCCATGGGACTTCCCACGCTGGTGGGCAGTTTAAGGGATGAAAGAGATGACCCGGAGCTGATGCACGGCGTTTTGGAAGCGCTCACCGCGTGCGTCACCGCCGGCGGTTTGCCGAATACCGCCGTCGCCAACGTTTTGTCATCCTCCGGCCGTACCCCTCAACCCGCTGCTCCCGATATCGGCCTTTCCGTCGCCGAGTCCTTCGCCAGCGCCCCGTCGAACTGCGACCTAGTCCTATCCCTACTCGACGATGACGACTTCTACACCAGGTACCACGCCGTGCAGCTCCTCACCGCTCTCGCCGGAAAGGCGGCGCACCATGTGCGGGTTGCGGTGCTGTCCTCGCCCACCGGCGTGGCGAAGCTGATGGACATGATGCTGGAAAGGGAGGTGATACGGAACGAGACGCTGTTGCTGTTAGTGCTGTTAACGTCGCAATCGGAGGACTTGCGGAAAATAGTCGCCTTCGAAGGTGCGTTCGAGCGGTGTTTCAACATCGTCCGGGAGGAAGGCGCGAGCGACGGGGGAATCATCGTGCGCGATTGCTTGGAGCTGTGTTCCAACTTGCTCCGCGGGTCGAGCTCCAACCAGAGCTTTTTCCGGGAATCCGGGTTCCTCGCGAGGCTTCCGGAAACCATCGCGAGCAAAACCCCCGCCGCCTCCTCCTCCAACCCACCAACCCCACTGGCAACTCAGAAAGCCGCGAACCTGCTCTGCGCGCTGGAGCTAGCAACCGCGCTGATCGCGGACGGAGACACACGGGAAGCGGCGCAAATACGCGCTGTTTCCAAAAACGGCGTCGACGCAACCGTCGCGGCGGAGATTGAAACGCGGGACGCTAGCGCCAAAAAACACAACCGCGAGCTGAATCAACAAGGCTTACTGAAAGCGGGCATGCTACAAGCGTTACTCAAGTTGTGTCTCGGCGACAAAGGTACGGCCTTGGGGCTTTCACCAAATCCCGACGACTGTTTGCCCATACTCGTCCTGCGAAGGGACGTCTTACCTCTGCCCTGACTGTTCAGACCGATGGCCGGTGACTGTTGACCAGGCCATCGTCCAATACATCGCGATATACTCGTCCTGCGAAGGGACATCTTACCTCTGCCCTGACTGTTCAGACCGAAGCTGGTGACTGTTGTCCATACATCGTCCAATACACGCAATATACAAGACTGACACTTTTCGTGCACAAAAAAAGCCGTGCACTCCGCGCCGGTGCGCGCGTTCGCGCTGCGGTGCTTGGGCGATTTAGTGTCGGAGTCGCGTCCAAACCAAGATGTGCTTTTCGCCTCTGCGGTACAAATCGCCAATCGTGGTGGCGACGACACGGGTGCACAGAACACCACAAACAGCAGCGTCGTCACGGAACCCGCGTTGTTAGCGGCGCTGCGCGTCGCGCTTCGAGGCGAGGACGCCGGGGAGCGCGTCGCCGCCGAAACGCTCTTCGCGCGGTGTCTTTTTGGAAACCCGGAGCTGCAGCTCGTGTGCGTCTCCACGTTCGCGCCAGTGGGGGACGACGACGAAGGCTCCCCCGGGGACGGCGATATATCACTCGGCGCGCTGCTCGCGCGAGCGCTTGTCGGGAAGAACTCTGACAAAAAAACACGGACCCAGCGCGGGGATGACGAGCCGAGTGGCGGCGCGCCGAGTGCTTTGAGCGACTTGGAAATCTCGTGTCACGCCGCCGCCGTGTTGCGTCACGTTTTGGCCGGAAACCGCGCCGCGCAGGCTCGTATTTTATCCATCCCCCTGGAGATGCCAACCTCAACTGGCGTTTCTCCTCCGCTGTTGCTCCCGAGGCTGGTGAAGTTTCTCTCCGCGGCGCAGAGGCAGGTGCCGGCGGCGCTCGAGGTGGGGGACGAGACGCGCGCCGCGCGGCGCGACGAGCTACCGTACGGCCGGTACGGCGGCGGTGGGGACTTCGCGTTGGCGGAACAAGCCGCGGCTGTGGCTACAACACAAGCCGCGCGCCGCAGGGTTGAGCGAACACAAGCCACTCTGTTGAGGGTGCTCATCGCGTGGCTACACGGATGCGCGCCCGCCGTGCGCGCGTTCCTCGCGCCCGCTGCTCACCTGCCCACTTTAGTCGACTTAGCGCGGAGTGACTCTGTACACGTCGCCGGGCTGGCGGTAGTGCTTCTCGGGTGCTGTTTGGTGAGCGGGGACGACGTCTCCGAGACTGTGGCTGATGTCGAGGCGGCAGCTGGTGTGTTGGACGTGATCGTGGCGAGGTTGGGGCTGGACGAGTTCTTCGGACGGTGGGACGCGATGCGGGCGTGCCCCGAGTTCCAACACGCGGAGCGCGGGCGCACGCTGGCGGCGCCGCTCACGCGAGTCACCGCGAACCGGCTAGCGTCTGGGGTTTTACGTGACGAGAACTTCGAAACGCAGTTCACCAGTGACCTGTACGACACGGGCGTTGCGAAGTTCGTCATGACGTTCGAACAGACCGTAAAGGAGCGCGTCATCTCGCTGTACGCGCGGCCGAAAGGCGCGAAAGGCGCGTCGACGGCGTCGGCTTCGGCGGCGGCGACTTGGGACGCGGCGCCAAACGAGACGCCGGGCGCGCATTGCCAGCGACTGAAAGGCCTTTTACGAGGCCAAACACACGATTTGGAGGCGCAGCGCGCGCGAAACGCGGTGCTCGCGGAGAGGTTGATGCATACGGGAAGCAGCCGCCGTGGGGCCGGGGCAGGGGATACGTCACACGCACGGGAAGACACAGAGCGAGACAACACCAACGGGTCCGCCGCGCACACAACTTCTCACGGCGATTCCGAAAGCGCCGAGCTTCGCGCGAGTTTGGAGCGCGCGCGCGAGGCGTCTGATTTGGAGCTCACGCGCACCAAAGCCGAGCTCGACGAGGCTCGTGGTTTAGTCGCATCTGGCGAGGAAAACCTGCGAGGCCTGGCGCAGGCGTACAACGGGCTTGAGGTTGAGATGGCGAAGCGGGACGAGGAGTGCGCTTCGTTGCGTTTACGCGTTGTGCGGCTTGAAAAAAGCGAACAGGGAAACCGGGAAGAGGCAACGCGAAAACCGAGCGAAAAAGTCACAGCATCCGACCTGCAAGCGCAGCTCGCAATCGCAAGGGAAGAAGGCCGACGAGACGCGATCTCGGAGATGGCACGCCAGCTGGAGGAGACGGAGGAGGCGGCGGCGGCGGACGTCGCGGCGGCGCGAACGGCGGGCGCCGCCGAGGCGGAGCAAAGCGCGGCCTCCGCGGCGGAGACGGCGTTGGCGGAGATGAGCGACTTGCTGGCGTGCTTGGGGCAGGAGGAGAGCAAAACGGAGGCACTCATGCTGAGGCTCATGGAGAAACACGGCGAAACCGAGGCGGATCTGGAGCAAATGCTGGAAGAAATAGCGGGGGCGGAGGAAGAGGACGACGAGTGAGGTAAAGGTTTTTTTGCGAAGTCTCTTTTGCCAAACAGCACGAAACCCGCGGGTATATCCACAAGCTCGTTGAGCGGATCGTCCACTTTTCCGCACACTCCCGACATTCCCCCAACTTTGGCGAGCATGTCCGCTGTCGCCGCCTCTTCCCTGGCTTTCACCGCCGCCGTCGTGCCCCGCGCCGTGCGCGCGCGAACGAGCACCGTCGTCCGCGCCGCCGGCCGCGCGCGCGTCACCGTGACGTCCGCGGTGGACAAGGTCGCGCCTAAAGACGTGAAGGATCACCTGGACCGCGGGTTCGTTTTGGTGGACATCCGAGACCCCGAGGAGTGCGCGGAGACGGGATACAAGTTCAGCTGGAAGAACATCGTGGTGCGTACACGGACCGGGGGGCCGATCGTTTCATCGGCGCACGCATCATTGCTCACGCACTCGCGGCATCGGAAAAAAACCGCGCCGAGGACGCGAGGGTGCCTGTCAGCCCTCCGTTTCCCACCGATGCGGATTGCGTCGCGGTCGAGCTGGCGGTTGCGAGATTCGTGCCGGTCAGTTGACCGGCGACACCCGGACCACGACCGATGAAAAAATCAAGACACGGTGATTTACCACGGACCAAGAACGCTTGCAAAAAACGTTTTTTCTGACCAATTTTCCTCGTTTCTTTTCCCTCCTCTCAGCTCGCCGCGATGGACGACTCCGGTCAGATCCACATGAACCCCAACTTCCTGGCGCAGATCCGCAAGGAGTTCCCTAACCAGATGTCGCGAATTCTGATCGCGTGCGACGACGGAACGATGCGGTCCGAAAAAGCCGCCGGCGCCATCGTGGACAAGTGGTACGTATTGGGCCTTTCACCAAATCCCAAAACTGTTTGCCCATACAAGACTGACACTTTCGTTTCTTTTCGCAGCGGGTTTAAGCAAGTCAAGATCATCGAAGGCGGCATCGACGCGTACCTGGTGCACTCGCCTTTGACCGAAGCAGACAAGGTCAAGTGGCGCATGAGGCCTGAGATCGGCGAGGATTTGTCCGTGTTGGTGTCAGGCGTGGACACGAGGCAACAGGGACAGAAGTACTACTGAGCGGCGGTAGGGGATGACATGTTTTTGACTTAAAATAAATGGGCTATTGCAAAAAACTTTCATTTGCGCTCCCATGGACATAGCAGTATTCAGTAATAATAGTAGTGTTCCTCACCCACTCCGCGCACCTCACACGGCACTCAGCGTCCTTCTTTCCTCCGCGGTGCCCGTTCTCGCTTCCACGAAGTCCTTGGCTTTCTTGACCGATCCGTTCGCGGCAAGCGCGGCGGCGGCGACGAGCGCGCACAGAGCGACGCCGCCCAGCTCGAACGCGGCGCCGTTTCCGAAACGCTCGTCCCCGGGCGAGGCGGCGCCTAGGAACGCGGAGTTTCTTCCTGAACGCTCGCGCTCGCCTAGGAACGCGGGATATGTTTCTATTGTTCGCCCCGACTGTTCGCCGAGAGAGGTCATGGCGTCGCATGTTTCCATGCACGTGCCGAACACGAACGAGGGCGACGCTAACGTCTGCGCCGGTGTGTACGCGCGGTTTCGCCAGGACCCGGCAAAGATGGCGCTGCACTGGTTGAAGAGCTGCGGGGACACGGTTTCCCCAAAACTCCTCCGCCACATTTCTTTCGGAACGGTGTGCCCGACGTCGTACACGTGGTTGGGCGCCATGTACGAGTTCTGACCAGACTGCGTGGGCCCTTCCCGGTTCTTACGCGCGGTTTCCGCGATTGAGAATCCGTACTCCACGGGCGCGCCGTAGCTGCTCCACTCCCGCGGCGTCAACGCGAAGGTACAGGTTTTGTGGTACGGCCGACTGTCAACCGGCGAGACATAAGCCTCCATCACGATGCCGTCGTTGTAGTCCCACAGCTTGGGCGAGTCGTGCGCCACGACGGATGACACGAGCTTCCACTCCACCACGTCATCCATAACGAGGGGCTCGTGGAGGTACAAGTCATCCGCCGAGATAGCCGGGGTGCCCCTCTCTTGTGTTCGCTGCGCGCTGTTATCCAGCTGTAGATCCACCACGTTCGTGGGGACGCACTCGGTGGAGACGTAGAAACAAGGGGGGGGTGTTAACAAACACGGGTCATCCACGGGGCACTCGGGGTGCACAGTGTTTTCGTTGTGAAGGGATTTGATGATGCCTTAGAACTCCTCGTACGCGGGTTGGGCGTTACCGGCGGGGCACACCAGGTCGTCGGGGTCACACGCGACGCGGTCACCGGCGAGCGCGTCCGTGTCTCGGTCCGTGGTCGCGTGTTGGGAGCCAGAGCACGTCGCTTGGCACCGGTCATCGAGCTGCATGTACCAGTGCTTGTGGTACACCGAGAGGGAGATGAAATTTCTCTTGTGGATGTGCGTGGGCCAGGTGAAGGCGGTGACGTTGAAGCTTCCCGGCTCGGACAGGGCGTACGCGGAGTGCGCGTGCGTCTTCGTCAACGCGTAGGTTGTCCAGGCGTACGCGGGCGAGAACGAAAACACGCCAGGCGCGACGAACACGGGCGTCACCGCGAAAGCCGGGGGGTCACCTCCGTATTGCGCGGCGCCGTTCGTGGGCGTAGCGGTGTAGTTGAACCCGGAGCCGTCGCCGAATTGGCCGACGGTGACGCCCTGGGCGGCGAGACCGGAGTCCGCCAAGTACTTGGTACGCGCCGCGGTCACCGCTTGCGCGTTCCAGGTAACGATGTTGCTCATGGCGTCATCGATTCCGCCCAAGCCTTCGTTGGCTAGGTCGTTGTTGGTAAGGTACGTTGTCTGGTCATCCGCGCGCTTGGCTTTCCAATCAGCGGACGCTTGGTCGCCGACGGCGCGTTTGATGTCGGTGGCGTTCTGGAAGTTGGAAGTGTCCACGTTCACGGACACCACGGATTGCAGGCCTTGGCCGGCAAGAAATGTTTGCAGCTTAGCGTCCTGTTCCGAGATGTATGTGGACTTGTAAAGCGCTTCGTTCGCGGTGTTGAAGCTGTCGATGTCGCCAACGGCGTCCTCGATGTCCACGCCGCTTAGGGACGTGCCGTACCCGTGTTTGGAGACGTACGAATCGAACGCGTCGCGTTCCTGGGTGACCCGTAAAGCGAGGATCTCAACCTCAAGCAAATCGTTGAACGCGGAGAGCGCGGTCGCGGGTGCCCCCGCGCCTGCGCTAGGAGAGTCGCCCGCATGAATCGCGTCGTTGGTAACGCGGTGCGCGTCGAAGGCGTCGCGAAGGGCTTGTTCGAACGCGTCCGACGGCGTCGCGACGGACGTGGCGTCCTCACCAGCGAGGTAGGTGTTGAACGCGGAAGTCTCCTGCGCGAGGTGCATGGAGAACGCCTCTTGCTGGATATCGGCGTTCAAGCCGTCGATGTCCTTGGTGACTGGCGAGCCCGATTGGAACGAGCTGAACGTGTACGTGAGCTCGGTCTTGGAGGTCGGCGGGTCGCCGTCTTCGGACGAAACCCCCAGCGTCGGTCCCACGAAATCCGCGTTGTCCCATCCGGACTCATAGATGAACCGGGTCAAGCCCTCCGTGATCTGCTGCGTGTTGAACGGCAACACCTCGCTTTCCCAGTCGTACACGGCGGACATGGCGATGCCGGGGCACGACGTGTTGTAGGGCGCCATGGAGGTCCCACTCGCGGGAAGGCACCCGGGATGCGGAACTCCCGCGGGGTCGTTCAACACATTCGGTGTCGTGGTCGTGGGACTGAAAGTCAGGGGGGGGGCGGGTGCGGCCACCTACGAAGTCACGGGCCCTCCTATGGTGTGCTTGGCGCCCGTGGAGCCCACGAGAACGACCGCGAGGAGTGGGCGCAGAGTGCCGCGAATCGTGCTTCGCATCGTGGCGGTGGGGTGCCTCAACCGCGTGAAGGAATGCCCGGCATGTGAAGAGATTGAGGGGTTACGAAGGGTGTTCAATCAGCAGAATCGATGAAAAGATTTTCGTCAATCCCCAGAAACGCTTTTCTGGGAACGAAACGTCAAAGCAACGACTCCACTCTTCGCTTCTCGGCGCGAGGAGCGCAAACGTGTGCGCGCGGAGGAGTCGTCAGCCGAACGTGCGTGATGGGAGAAAAGCGGTGCTCACACGGGAGGGTGAAACGCCAATGCGCGTTGTGCACCCCCTGCCATCACGGCAGACGGAAGAGCTGCTGCGCTGAGTGCACCCCTTGCCCGCACGGGAAGGTGAAACAAAACTGCCTGGTGTGCAACTCCTGCACCCACGGCAGGGTGAAAAACAGCTACAAGGACTGCAGCCCCTGCCCCCACGGCAGGGTGAAAAGCAAATGCGCGGAGTGCAACCCTTGCCCTCACGGCAAGCGGAAAGGCGACTGCGCGGCGTGCAAAACGGCACGCGCGGCTGCGCCGAGTTCGAAGCGGGTCAAGCGCGAGCCGGAGAATTCACCCGAGGTCAAGCTCGAGCCCGAGATCAAGCAAGAGCCCTTCACCATCCGCGGCTACTTCGGCATCGGCGAGTAGACACTAGTAGTGTTTAACACCAGTAGTGTCTTTCATTAGTGAGGAGGGAAACAGTTGCGTTACGAGCTAGAGACAGAAAGCATAAACTCACAACTCGTCCCGTGTCCGTGGCTCGCCCTCGCTCCTTTCTCCCACCCCCAACGACGCGCTGATCAACTCCATCGCGACTCCTACGTGCATGGCGACCCCCACGTGCAGCACGTCTTCGTCGAGTACGTACCGGGCGCTGTGCAGGGGAAACACGGCGCCTTTTTCCGGCGAGTACGTCCCGAGCCACGCCATCGCGGACGGCCAGGTTTGCGCGAAGAACCCGAAATCCTCCCCCGGCATCACCGGGTCCACGTCCGGGGCGACGGAGTTTGCGCCGAACATCTCCGTCGCCACTTTGATAACCGATTCAACCACGGACGGATCGTTCACGGTGGGTGGGTAGTGCGCTCGCTTAATACTCCGTGTAACTCCGGATACTCCCCGTGCCCCTCCGGATCCTCCGGATACTCTGGTGGTGCCCACCTCGGGTTCGAAGTCCACGGTGACGGAGCACCCGTGTGTGTGTCCCGCGAGCGTCGCGATTGTTTCGATCTTGCCAAACGCGTTTGCAAACGTGTAAACGTCGGTACAGTGGAACTGGCCTAACAGACGCGCTGTTGAACTGTACGCGACGTCTGACGCACCGGGAAGGGTGAATTGGTGACTGAAGGATCCGCCATGATTTGAACTATTTCCGGAGGAGGACGTATCCACCACCGCGACCGTGATGAGCGCGGAGTCGAGCGGGTCCGTGGATCGGCTGGTGAACATTTGCAAAGCAGTGATAACGGAAGCGACGCACACGACAACGTCGGCGGTATCTTTTGTTTCCGGTTCCTGTTGGACCAAAATCTCAAACGCCGCGCTGCCCGCCATGATCACCCCAGACCGCGTGCCTATCACGCCGCTTTTCGTGGAGGGGTACGGCCAGTTGTGAATGGCGAACGCGACGTTTATGGGGGGCGTCAGTTCCAACAAACCGCTCTCAAGCATCGTCCGCGCGCCCGCTCCGCCTTCCTCGGCGGGCTGGAACGCGAGGTATACAGTACCGTTTAACAAACCCTCGTGTCGCTTCAGCAGCTTAGCCGCTCCGAGGAGCATCGCGACATGGCCGTCGTGGCCGCAGGCGTGCATCACCCCCGGGGTCTGGCTCCTTAAATGAGCTGGAAAAAAGGCAGGGTCGCTCTTTTCAAACACGGGGAGCGCGTCCATGTCCGCTCGTAACAAAACAGCCGGGCCGAAACCTGTGCCTACTCGCCCCACCACCCCGGGTGACGCGATGTCTTCGTAAGGCACGTTCATTAAATCGAGCTCCCTTTTGACCACGGCGGAGGTCACGAACTCACCCCACATCAGCTCGGGTTTTTGGTGTAGCTCGCGCCGTATCGCCACGACGTAGTCCGACAACGACTCGGCTTCGGCGGCGACATCGACATCGACATCGCGCAACCGAGAAACCGAATGCGAAACCGGCTCCACCACGCCCGTCACCAGCGAAGGGCTCGCCAGGAAGAACACCACGACGATCAGACGCATCACAACATTCACGTCATGCCGTTTTCCACGAAAGTCACGCCTAAAGATCATCGACACGCAGGGCAGCGCACGACGAGATGGACGTGATTGATTAAACACAAACACGTCCTTGTTAGGTTTGGGAGATTTCGTTTTCGGGAGTGTTTTTGTTTGCCGTGCCAAAAGTACATAAGCGCACACCTTCCCCGCTACCTACGCCCCCTCCACTCTTTCCCGCACCACCTGTTGCTTCACCGAGTCCCAGCTCAGCCTCGAGACCCCCCCTTTACCGTCCTCCAAAATCTCAAGCACCTGCGGCTTACCCCCCCCGCACCCTTTGCTCATCCCGACGTCCACCCTGATCACTTTCCCCCCGCACGCCGCGTTGACGCCTTTTTCGCCTTGAATAGTGTGCCCCACCACCACCCTTTTCATACCAGGCAACGCGTCCAGCGCCTGGTCCAGGGCAGCGCAGTCGCACCGCCAATTGTCCGGGTGCGAGTAGTGCCTGGCCCAGACCAGGGAATCCGACCCGGTGACGTGCACCGGCGGCGGCCCCGCGGTTTTCCCCGAAAGCCAGTCGCTTGTTTCCCGGTTCACCCGCCGCAAACCGTGCTTGACGTGTTGGGTCAGCACGCCGCCGTGCGCGAACACGGTGGAGCCAACCGCTAGTACTACCGGCTGGTTCGCCAGGAACCGTGTCGCGAGGGGGCCGCCTGGGGCGAACGCGGCTAAGCGGGGCATCCACGAATCCGGGTCGCATTCGGTGTGGATGCGGTTTTTTGAAGACCCGGGTTGAGCCTTGTTTGTTTTTGAAGTTTTTGAAGTTTCGGTTTCGGTTTTGTTTCGCGCCGACGAATCGGTTCGCGGATTGTTTCCACCCGGAACCATCGGATACCCCTTCCTTCCTCGTTCGATGGAATCCGCCGCGGCGTCCGCTCCTAGTAACGTACACTGCCCTGGAGATTCGCCGCACAGGTTTTTCATCTTCGCCCCGAGCAGCTGGTTTTTTCGCCACCGGCACAATTCGCCGCGCGACGTTTCACTCGCGTACCGAAACCGCCCCGCCGCGGTTAACGTTTCGTGGTTGCCGTTCATAACGATGACTTCCCCCCCCGTTCGCCTCGCTTCGAACTTCAGACGCTCTAGCAAAAACAAAATAGCGATCTCATCCCCGCCCCGGTCCAGCTGGTCCCCGACCTGCACCGCAGTGGTGTCGGCGCCGCACCACGTACCCTTGTCATCGATGAGCCCGCCCGCTTTTAACGCTTCCTTGGTCGCGGCCAAATCACCATGAACATCCCCGATCGCGACTAACCGTCTCACCGCGGGGCGGAACACGCTCTGGGCTGGTTTGTTTGGGCAACGCATGGCTTGCGTCTGCGAAGAGGTTTCTTTTGCAGGTAAAGAACTGGAAAGAACGTCATCGCCGACGGAGGACGTGCTCGTGCTCGTGCTCGGCGCGTCCGAAGAACTCGCATCGGGCTTTTGCTTCGCGAAAAACGGGGGTCGCCGCGGTGCAGGTGGGTGCACTGCTTCGCCCCTGGCGTGAAGCGTATCCACGAACGCATCCACGAAAGGAGACCACACCGGGGCCAACGTGGCGCACCGAGCGTCCCGGTCCAGGGGACGACTCAAATGGACACCCATTCCTGACGCGCGGCAGATCGCGTCGAAGGGTGTGTGAAGCCAGCTCTTTCCCCAAACTGCCAAAAGTCGTAAGCTTTGGGGATAACAAACAATCTTATTCATGCACGCCAGGCAGATCTGGGCGCCCGAGACCCCCCGTTTAGGGTCAAGTCCATGTCGGCGCTGCGTGACCTCGTGGGTGCGGGCGCCGGGGCGCAGTGCGCGGCTCCTGATGCGCGCGCGGGGTCCAGTAACCCCCTCGGCCGTTTCGCGGACGCCGTGCTCGGAGACCGGAAGGGCAAGCATCCGGAAACCCGTGGCGCGCTTTCCGGGGCCCCGGGGAACGACTTCGCGGCTGAGTTCCTGTCCCAGCAGGGTTTACAAGGCAACCTGCTTGGCATGGACGACCCATCCCAGTTTTCCGTGCTCCCTGGTGGTGCGCATCCAGGCATGCTTAGCCCCGGGGGCGCGGACGTCGCGGAGTTTTTAAGGTTCCGAGACCAACCCGGACACGGACCTGGACCGGTCCCAATCGGTCCCGGGCCGTCGTCTCAGGGCCCCGGGTCGCGCGCACCCGAACACCCCGCGCTGACCAGGGCGCTGCACAGCGCGGTGGCGAGCGCGGATTCGCGGTCGTTTGGCGCGCCGCCACCGCCGATGGCCGATTTACACCTGTCCCCCGCGGAGAAAACCGTGATTCGCGCGCGCTCCGCCATCATGGCGCGGCACCTGCACGCGGAGTCGCACGACGGCGCAATGCGCGCGCGCTTGAATGACGCGTTGTCTCCGCTGGGCGTGGACCCGGCTCCGGCAGGCGCGATGGATGGACCGAGGCAGTTCCCGGGACCGGTCAATCACGTCACGGGAGTCACCGGGCCGGGACTTGGTTTCGCGGGCGCGGAAACCGCGGGGGACCGCCGGGGCGCGTGGGAAGCGGCGTCCGTCGCGAACGGAAACGTTGACGCGTTGACGCAGGCGGTGGCGCGGGGGGTAGGCCAGGGGTGGGCTGACGACTTCGCAGACCGTCTGCAAGTCGGGGACGCGCGCGCCACGACGATCGCCGTGCCCGGACCCGGCGCCGGCGCTTATCAAAACGCGCACGCGCGCGCCGACTCCCGGGGAGAGTGGGCGGAGGAGTTCAGCGGCGTCAAGGGTTCCTCCGGGTCCGCGTGGGCGGGTGAGTTCAGTTCGCTGGCGAACTCTAGAGGTACCGCGGATAAGTGGGCGGAGGAGTTTTCGCAAGCGCAAACGACGGCGGTTACTAACCGAGCGGCGCCGTTAACGGCGACGCAGGCTGAAACCGCGGCGCAGTCGCGGCGCGTCGCGGAGACGCTTCGCAACGATCCGGACGGGAAGTTTCAAAATTCGCAGTTTCTTCAGTTCATGAGCCGGATGTCGCACGGCGAAATCGTGGTGGACGGGAACGAGGTTGTGGAAACGGTCGGTTTGGCCGGCCCCGATGCGCAACAGAGTGTGGGAGCTAAGTGGGGTGACGAGTTTGCGAGTGAGCAAGCGCGGAACGGCGGGTGGGCGCGTGAGTTCGCAGCGGGTGGTCAAGCTTCCACTTCGTTCGGCGGACCTCCGGGGAACGCGAGCGCGATTGGCGGCGAGACCCCCGGTGAGCACCGATGGGCGGATGAGTTCGCCGACGTTTCCGGGGGCGACTGGGCCAGCGAGTTTCAGGAAATGGCATCCAGAGGCGAAGCCGGCGAGTGGAGTCACGACAGCGTGTGGAACCAGATCGAATCAGAAACAAAGAGCCTTCGCGACGCGGAGCGGAATCGGTACGAGTTCGTGGACCCCAACCCGTATTTAGGACGGGCGGACGCGATGAGCGTTGGGCGGGAATTGTTTCGGAGGGGCGTGCTCTCGGAAGCCGCCCTGGCGCTTGAAGCCGTGGTGCGCGCTGATATGAACTCTTGTGAAGGTCAGTATTTCCCATTTACCACGTTCCGCCTCCCTGATCGGCCCGATTACTCTTCCCTATTTACTCATACGTACTGGTACCTGTTACCGTGGTATCAGTTACGAAGTCACACTACGGTACCCTGTCCAATCCCTCATACACATCACGACCGACTGACACTTTCTTTTTGATCGGGCCAGGCTGGAGGTTGCTCTCCACGGTACACGCCGAGAACGACGACGACCGCGGCGCGATCGCGGCGGCGACCAAGGCGCACTCCGCGGACCCGACGGATCTGGAAGCGCTTCTCAGCTTGGCGGTTTCGCACACGAACGAACTGGACCAGGAGGAAGCCACCGGGTATATGCGGGCTTGGTTAAGACACCAGCCGAGGTTTGCGCAGTTAGAGCAACAGCACACCGCTTCGTTCGCCGCAAATCCAGAACAAGTGGGTACCCCCGCCGCGACGTTGGATCTGTTCAAGCGCGCGGTGTCTCTGGCGCCCAGGGACGCGGACGTGCACGCCGTGCTGGGCGTGCTCGCGCATCTCCTACGGTCATACGACGAAGCCATCGACGCGTTCAACACCGCCCTGGATGTCAACCCAAACGACTACTCGCTATGGAACAAACTAGGCGCGACGCAGGCGAACAGCAGCCAAAGCGCCGAAGCGATGGCGGCGTACCAACGCGCGCTCGATTTGAAGCCGAACTACGTCCGAGCCTGGGCGAACATGGGAATCGGGTTCGCGAACCAGGGCAAGTACGAACAGAGCTGCGGGTTCTACGTCCGGGCGCTTTCCATGAACCCCAACGCGGAGTCCGTGTGGGGTTATTTGCGGATTTCCTTAGGGTGCTGCGGCAGGATAGAGCTGATGGAAGCGGTGGACGCGAAGGACCTGGGGAGGCTGGAGAGGGAGTTTCCGCTGTGACAGTGTTGCTGATGTGACGCGAGCCTAGCCTGAGTAGCCTGACTGTCACTGTTTGCTCGTTACCTAAATAAAGGTTACCCAAAGGTACGAACGTACGAGTTACGAACATCTCATTTTCGTCGTCAACTGCAACTCTCCTGGTCCCTGCGTTTTCGCGGCCTTTTCAAAACCTCTCGTCTCAACTTGTCATCACTCTGCACACCGCCGGCACCTGCCACTTCGTCCACCTCTGCGCGCGTCTTGATACCCGGGGTTCATCGCCTTTTGATCGACTGAACACGGCTGGTTTTCGTGCCTGATTGGAACATCTCGTGCTCCGAGTTTGGCGGAGGTAACCGAGTGCGATGATGGTCTCCCCGGCCGCGATGATCGTGAGTCGGATTTCGCGCGCGGGGCGATCGGTGTGTGTCGGGGCGCGCCGTGACTGTTTGCCTACGCGGTCGGTACGAATCCGCGCGTGTAGGCGTGTTTCCGGGTTTGGCAAACCCTCCGGAGATAAATCGTCCCGTCCGATCAGCGCGCGAACGGCGCTGAGGGGCACCCGCCTCGAGGCACAAGGTGCCGCCCGCGATGTCGAGGTCGCTGCGGAGACGTCGCGATTGCGGAATGCGGGGATAGATTCGCGCCCGGCGACACACAAAACAAGAACTCCCATCCAAAAACTCGTTTGGGAAAGCCTGTATTCCGTCACTGCTTCTGACACAGCGGACGACTCGAACCCGGACGGCGCGAACCCGGCGCGCGCCGTTGGAAACGCGACCACCGCGTTTGACCCCGACGAGTTCATTCGGAAACTGGACAAAGAATTCAACGTGGGCGGCGCTGACGACGGCGCGAGGGTGGGGCTCGGCACGCAAGGCGACGCAGTCGCGAAAGGGAACTCGGCTGCAGTGTTGGAAAGAGCTCTTGACCCTGACGGCGGAACCGGTGATTTGGATTACCTGCAAGAGCTCATCGCGATTCAGGCGGGCGGGCCCAAAAACGTGGGGTTCTTCGGCACCCGGAACATGGGCTTCCTGCACCAGCAGTTAGTGGAGATTCTTTCCTACGCCCTGGTTTTAACCGAAAACCACATCTTCACGTCCGGCGCGACTGGCACGAACGCAGCCGTGATCCGAGGCGCGCTGAGAGCGGAGCGGCCGGATTTACTCACCGTGATTCTTCCGCAAAGCGTCTCGAAGCAACCGGAAGAATCGCGGGAGCTTTTGAAGAAAGTCGAAAACGTGGTGGAGCTGAAGTTCGATGCCCTGCCCCTCGGTGAGGCGTCGCGCAAATGCAACGACGACATCCTCACAAAAGTCCAGCAAGTGATTTGCTTCGCGTTTCACGACTCGAACCTACTTTTGGACACGTGTCACGAGGCGAAAATGCAAAGGAAACTGGTGGCGCTGTTCTACTTGGACTGATGAGCGCGATTGAGAACGTGAAAGCCGCGGCGAGGAAAAGCGGTTCACGGTCAGTGCGCGCTTTGTGTAAATTAATCGAAGTTCATTTAAAAGCAGTAATCATCTAGGGAGGCAACACAAGCAACTGTCCTTACACCCCCGGTACCTATCACACGACTTAGGCAGCCTGTATCTATCACACGACTTTCTGTTAAGGATCCTGGTTCGTCCCCGGTCGTCGCTTCTCCGCGGTTTTGAAGGACGCGAAGTTGTCCAATCCGTCGTCGCTCCGTCCCGGCGGCGGCGCCAGGGAAAACCCCGTCGCTCGCGGCGGAGGCGGAAGCCCGGGAGAGCCGGTGCGCCGCGGTCCGACATCGTTTCGTTCAATCGCGAGGAACGGCGCCTGCAACGGCGAGTTCGCGGTCGTCGACGTCGCCGCCGGCGCGGTGCCGCCCACCACGGCGTCGAACACCGTGCCGGCGCCGTGCCTGCGCTCCGCCCCGAGGGGAGGCATGCCGCCGCCAACCGCGATTGGCGATAATCCGCCCCCCCCGCTGACGCGCGACGTACGCCGTTTCCCCGGCGTAATATCAACTCCCCCCCGGTTTCCGGACTCCTCGTCCCCCGAGTCCCACTCCGCGGTTTCCCCAAAGTCGTCTTCCAAGTCATCCTCCACGTACCGCTGGTCGTACGAGTTTTCGAAACCCGCGTTCGCGAGCATACCAGAGCCTTGACGCTCATCCGACGAGCTCCTTTTCGTGCTTCTTTTTCTTCCCAGACTTTCCGCCCCCGCCACCCCACCAGCCTTCGCCCCCCCGGGCCCCCTTCCTCCCTTGTTCTTGATCCGGTTGTCAAGCATCTCACGCCCCATCATGACGTGCGTTTTCATTTTGATTTTCCTCGGCGCCCCGCCCTCGCTGCCGTGCAACACGTACTCCTGGTACGTCGGCGCGAACTGGTGCACGGTGTCGTTGACGACGTCGCCCACAGAAAGGGCGTGCGCGGCGCCTCTGAAGACGCCCAGCGCGCCTATTCCGCCGTCCGCGACGTACACCGAGGCCGGAAACGCCCGCAGCATCATAAGCGACGCCACGATCATCTCGCAGCAAATAAGCACGTTCTGCAGCGCCCGCCCGTCCTCCCCCGAAGGCAAATCCCCGTTGCTCACCAGCACAGCGCACATGATGCTTTGCCAGAAGGTTAGGAAAATCACGCTCTTGACTAACACGAACTTCAGCAACGGCTGGAACGGCTCCAGCAAATCGCGCGCGCCTAAATAAAACAAAAGCAACGCGTACAGCGCCACGGTGTACGACACGTTGTAAATGAACGCCACGTACGGGTATGCCACGTTCGGTTTGAACTCCTGGTCGCCGTACACGTTCGCCCAGACCAGGGTCAGGGTTAGCGCCGCTAAGATTGGTTTGATAATAACGAACTGCAGCGCTCCTCGTTTACACGCTTTCACGTACCCCCCGTCCACCGCTAACGGAGGTAAGCAGCAGGTTCCGTGACCCCAGCTCGGAAGCATCTCCCGCCCGTCCGCTCGGTTCGCCACGTTACCTGCGCCGCCCACGTACGCCAGGCACAGCGCAAGGAAGTTGTAAATCACCCAGCTCTCGTAACAATCCCGCACGGTGTCTAAATAGATCCCAGCGTTGCGGTCGAGAAGCGAAATCCACGAACAAACAGCATAAACTGGGACCATGAACAGAATGCGGATGATGTACCGCTGGTGCGCGGGCTGGGTGTAGTGCGCCAAGTGCGTGAAGATCTGGGAAAGGGGAAAGGGGAGAGATTCGGTAAGAGACTTGGTCCGAGATTGGATTGTCGAGAAAAGATGAGAAGGCGCGATTCAGATTCAACGGACGGCTCGATGGGCAAACCCTGGTGGGTGCGAAAAAGACACCACGACGTACCTGGTACATGGACACGATCGTGGCTGTTATGCACATCACCCCGGTGATGCCCAGCGTGGCCGGGTCCTGGAACATCGTGGCGTGTATGCGACACAAACGTTGACCGCGGGCAGATGGAGTTGGCACCCGAAACTTTACACGTGGTGGTTTTTTCGAGTAAGGTTGCTGCCGCCGAGGTGCAGTCGCGGGCGCCTGCTTTTCCGCGCGACGACCACACACGGTTTGCCTTTCCTCGCGTGTCTCCGCGCGACGCAAAGTCCGGTCGCACGGTCGCGCTCCCGCGTCTCGTCCACTGAACCCGCGGCAACGACGTTCGGGTAAACGGGTCACTTTTCGCGAGGCGTGTGCTTGAGCTTGCAAAATCTATATCTGGTGGAGACAGTTTCAGTGGACGAAAGTCGGCGCCTGATCTCCTCTCGACTTGGCCACCCCTTCTCACTTCAAATCGCGCGGCGACGTGGTTTGTGCCCGCGCTGGTGGCTACGTGCGATGGGTGACGACGAGCGCCCTGTGCTTTCCGACCTGGAAACCAGGGAAGCCGCGCTTTTCGATGCGGAAAGAAGCCTGGCATCCCTGCACGTCGCCGAAATCACCGATCACGCGTTTTGGGAAACCCAGCCCGTCGGGCAGTTGAAACCCGAGCTGGATAGACACGGCCCGGACGGGCCTATTGACGACCCTATTTCCGTTGATGACGTGCAGCAGGAAGGGTACGCCCTGCCGTCCGCGTTCGTTTGGAGTTCGTGTGACATGAACGACCCGAAAACACAAGAAGAGGTTTACGATCTGCTTGACAAAAACTACGTCGAGGACGACGACGCGATGTTTCGCTTTTGCTACAGCAAGGAGTTCCTTCGGTGGGCGCTGCAACCGCCCGGGTACCACGTGGATTGGCACTTGGGTGTGCGCGTGAAGGAAAGTGGGAAGATAGTGGCGTTTATCTCGGGTGTGCCGGCGAAGATGGTGGTGAACGGCGAGCCGATCGCGTTGGCGGAGATCAACTTTTTGTGCATTCACAAAAAGCTCCGCGCGAAACGACTGGCACCGATGCTGATTCGGGAAATCACGCGCAGGGTCAACCTACACGGCGTCTGGCAAGCCGCGTACACCGCGGGGGTGGTGCTTCCAAAACCTATCGGTACCGCGCGATACTGGCACAGAAGCTTGAACGTCAAGAAGCTCATAGAAATCGGGTTCACGCACCTGCACCCACGGATGACCATGAGCCGCACAATAAAGTTATTCAAGCTCGGCACGCGGCCCACGACGCCGGGCGTGCGGCCGATGGTGGACGGCGACGTCCCGAAAGTGTGCGTGTTGCTGAACAAGTACTTAAGGAAGTTCTCAGTCGCGCCTGAGTTCAGTGAGGAAGAGGTAAAGCACCACCTCAGCCAACGCGACGGCGTGGTTTATTCGTACGTCGTGGAGGACCCGTTGGCGCCCGGCGCGATCACCGACTTCATTTCTTTCTACTCCCTGCCATCCACCGTGATCAAAAAGCAAGGCGGGCACGAAACCCTGAAAGCGGCGTACTCGTACTACAACGTGCCAGCAAAAACCGACATCAAACAACTCATGGAGGATGCGCTGATTCTGGCGAAAAGTAAAGACTTTGACGTGTTCAACGCGCTTGATTTAATGGAAAACGCCCCCGACGTCCTCATGGACCTGCGCTTCGGAATCGGCGACGGGAACTTGAGGTACTACCTTTACAACTGGCGGGTCGCGGAGGTGGTGCTGCCGTCGCAAATTGGGCTGGTGCTGACATGAGGTAACGTTGTTTTGAGGAATACTTTTGTTGGGATTCAGCTACGAAAAAAGAGAGACAGTCTTGAAAGCGTTGAAACCGAAAAAAACGAATTGACAATTTTTAGTCCAGCCGTAACCTTCCCAGTGTTACGCGTTTTGTCTGCAGTACTACCTCTAAGACCTCTCCCGTTAGACATCCCACCACTGCCCGTACTCGTCCTTGAGAATGTTTTTCCGGTCGGCGATTTGTCGCAACAGCGCGTCCGTGCCAATCCGCGGTTCGTTGCGTCCCCAAACGACCGCGTCGCGCTTGGCGTCGTTCGCGATGGACGCCGCGAGTTGGTTCGTCTTCGTGACCAGCCACTCGTCGTCGTGCAGCAGAGACGTGGCTCTTTTTATTTCTCGGAAGTACGCCGCTCGCGCTCCCGGAACCTTAAGAACCGCGTTCACCAGGTGGTTCCACGTGGACCGGCCGTCGCTCTCAGTGAAGATATCCTGCGGGTGGTCCTTGTCGCAGTAAAAAACCGAGTTCCACCACTCGCAGGTCTGCACGCAGTAGGTTCCTCGATTGCGGTTGCACGACTTTTTCCCGTCCGCGTCGCACCGCGCGTCTTTGTCCCGGTAATCCGTCGCAAACGCGTCCTCCTGGATTGATAACGAAAAGTGTCAGTCTTGTATGGGTACACAGTCGGCGGGATTTGGGAAAGGCCCATTACGCACGTACCATGTCCCACGGTATCCTGCTCCACTTACCGTCCTGTGGTGAGCGGTACACGTAGTAGTTCTTGGTGCACCGGTCCTGGTGCAGCATCGTGGCTTGCGCGGCCATCTCTCGCGTTACCGACTCCACGTCGATTGACGAGTACAAACGCTGCGTCATCTGTTCGGCCGAGCCCTGATCTTCGTTGACGAACTTCAAGGCGTCTAGAAGCTGCTGTAGGTTGAACTCGGCGTTCGTCGCCGCTTCTTCTGATGAAAAATCATCGTCCACGGCGTACCGGTACACCTCAGGACACGGCCCCCACCCGAGTTCCCATTCCGGGTCGTACCGGCACGGCGCCCACCCCGGCGCGGGCGGTCTTAGGTTGGAAAGCTTCCAGTGCACGGCTTTGAACAGCGCGCCACGCGGGTCGAAACCGCGGCGTTCCAGAAAAGTGGAGTCCACCTGTTCCACGATTACGTAAAGGCCGTAGAAAACGCCGTTTCTGCGTAACACGACGTGACGCGCCTGGGATGCGGGAACCCCTAAACGCGCGAGGCTCGCGGCGGCGAGCGTTTCCCGCAGATAACTCTCACTCCCAGGCTCGTCGTACGCCGAGTGCAAGTTAACCTCCTCGACTTTGGTTTCCTCCCCAGAAGCGTCCCACTTGATTTTGAAATCCTTACCACGGAAGTCGAGCTTGAACTTGCGTTTCGGCCAGTCCTTGGTGCCGCCTTTGCCCCACATGTTCGGGTCGCCCCTGAGGGATAAAGAATAAAGTGTCAGTCTCTCGTAACGTGTATTACGTAAACAGTCAGAGGGAATAACCGTCCCTTCTGGTACGAGTATGGGCAATCGCAGAGGCGGTGTGTGGTGAGTGGGAAAGGCCCTTACCTGCGTCCGGACCCGCGTCTGCGAGCCGTGACGCCTTGGCCGTAGAACTTTATTTTCTCCCCGCCCTCCGCCGACCCGAGGCTCTGATCGAACGCCACGAACGAAGTCACCGGGTAGTCCCCTCTCGCGCGCTCTGGTTCCTCCACGAACCAGTGCATCGTGGGGAGCACGCTTTCCCTCGCGATGGCGCCTGCGTCCACGACGGCGCCGTAGAACTCGTCGTCCCGTTTCGGTTTCCTTTGCGTCGTTTTGGAACCGCCCTTCTCCTCCGCGACGACCCAGTACCGAACCATCTCGCCTTTCGGAGGTAATTCGCCAGGTGGTACGGAACCCACCACTGTTACGTACGGCGACGCGAGGTCGTTTTCGGTGCCGGGCACAGGACGCATCGTGACTGACTTTTCACCGCCCCACATCGCGCGGTACATAAGCGTCGTTTCGACACCATCACCGCGACGTGTCCATACTTTGTCGCCGGAACTGTCACTGGCTCGCCACCCGACTTTCGCGGTGACCACCAGCGCGGCCCCCGAAGAAACCTCCGCGGGCTTGGAATCGAGGTCGATGTCCAGGAACGGAGGCTCGTTTGCCTGCGCGGCGGCGGCGTGCGTCGCGAAGACGGCGAGCGCGAGGCACACGAGCGGGGCGAAGCGAACGAGCCTCATGGTTTCGGGTGCGGCGAGGAGTGCGACACGACGCGCGTCCGCCTTTCCTTTCTTATGCTTTTTCGTTTTTGCGTTCCACGTGTGAGTTTACCATCCCAACACACCACGCGTCAGGGCCTCGAACGTCTTCTCGGACCTCGGGCAGGCGCTTCGTCTCCCAAGGTAGAGCCAGCCTCGACGTTTTCTTCGGACGTGACGAAGCGCCGAAACGAAAATTGCCAAAAACCCACGTGGGAAAAATATCGCGGCACTTGCGGTCGCCGCCGCTGTGATGGGCAACCGAGGCGGCAAGCCCCGGCGAGGGCGCCCGGCGGTTCCGTGCCTTTGCGATGCCACGGCCTCGGGGTTCGATGGGTTAGCTGAGAGCTTGCAACGAAGCGGCGTGGGATGCGTCCGGGTCGATCAAAACTCTGAGATTGCATTCGCGAGTTGCTTTCGCGAGGCGCTTCGGGGTATGCCTCTCTTGGCTTCTATAGGCCCTGGCGATCCCCTCGCGATGCCTAATGATGCGGATTCGGCGCACGTATCCGGTGCGCACACCGGTGGCTGGGGCTCACCGTACAACGCCGCACGAGAGGGCTTCGTGTTTTCCAACGGGGAGGTGTTCGGTGTCGGCGAAGGCAAAGACGCCGACGACTTCGAAACCGCGATGGCCGATGCGTTTCGCGTGGCGCTGGCAACCGCACGGGACACGCTCGCGGGCATAGAGCGGCGCCTCGTGCTGCCGTGCGGGTGGTTCGAAATCACGTTCGGCCCGCTCGCGGACCACGCGCAGTGGCACGTCAAGAGGTACCGCCCCGAGTGCGTCTCGACGCACGCCACAGATGGAAAAAAAGTGTTACTGCCACCGCATACCGACCCGTCCCTGATAAGCGTCGTGGTGCACCACGCGCCCGGGGTCAACTCCGGCGCGTTGGGGTTGGAGTACCTCGCGCCCCAGAACGGCCACGGCGCGTGGAAGCAGGTGCCGCATCACGGCCACGCCGTCGCCACGGTGTTCACGGGAAGCGTAATGGCGAGGATCACGCGCGACGCGTTCCCGGCGGCGACGCACAGAGTCGCTTCTTTTTTGGACGCGACTGAAAAAGACGAACGTCTGGCGGCTACTTTCTTCTGGCGTCCCGCGCCGCACGCGGTGCTGTGCGTGCCTCCCTCTGCAAAGCTACCCACTCCAAGACAGTTCAAGCAGACGAGGTTCGACACGTGGTGCAAGAAGACGGCGGGGAGGTACGAACGACACGCGAAACAACGGGACTTGAAGGGGTCGACGAACGTTTCGAAGGAGGGTGAAAAACCAAAAGAAAACAAAAAAGCTTCGAGGAAAGAAAAAACTACTTGTACGATTTCCCACCCGATTTCACACGATTTCAGCGACACGCGCCTCGCGTTACTCGGCGGTGACGAGTTGACGGGACGTGAGAAGTATTTGGGGGGCGAGCTTGGGAGCGACGGGTTCATTTACTGTATCCCCGGATTCGCGAAACGCGTGTTGCGGATTTGCCCGACCACGAAAACCACAAAGTACGTCGGCCCCTGTTTCGGTGGCGCGCCGTTCAAGTGGCTACGCAGCGTTACGTGCCCGATAAGTAACGCTATTTACGGCCTGCCGTGCCACCACGACGGTGTCTTGAAAATTGAACCCGGAGTGCTACAGGAAGACGGGGTTAGCTACCGCGAATGCGACATTTCGTTAATCGGCCTCGGGTCATGCGGAACAGGGGACTGGAAGTTTCACGGAGCCGTTTTGTCGCCTCGCGATGGGTGTTTCTACTGCATCCCGCAGTTCGCGGAACAGGTGTTGCGGATCGACCCGAAAAGTGACGGCTGCTCCTTGATCGGCGCCCGCTTTCCCGGCCGCAACAAGTGGTACGGCGGCTTGCTCGGCGCGGACAACCGCATTTACGGCGTCCCGCAAAACGCAACCGGCGTGCTGCGTATCGACCCTGCGAATTCAAACAACCCGTGCGAGTTGTTCGGGTCGTATCCGGAGGGGGGATACAAGTGGCACGGAGGCACCGTGGGGCCGAACGGCGAGATCTACGGAATTCCAGCGCACGCCGAGCGCGTGTTGAAAATCGTCCCCGGCGTTGTTCCGAAAATTTACGAAATCGGACCTGTTTTGAGAACCGGCGCGCATAGAGACGACGGCAAGTATAAATTCCTCGGCGGCGTCCTAGGCAAGGACGATTGCATTTACTTCATACCAAGTGACTCCGATTTTGTGGTCCAGGTGAACTGTTTGAACGAAACGGTCCGGGAAGTCGGCGCGTCTTTGAGACACGAAAAGATGGTGCAGAACAAATGGCAAAACGGCTTCGTCGGCGCCGACGGCGTGATCTGGGGCGTTCCTTTGAAAGGCGAAACCGTTTTGACGATAACCCCAAACTTGGCCGATCCAACGAAAGAACCAACCGTGAAAACCGTAGGCGGGCCCTTCACCGGACTCAACAAATGGGAAGGCGGCGTCGTGTCGCGATGTGGGAAGATGTACTGCATGCCTTTAAACAGCAAGCGGGTTTTGGAAATAGACCCGGCGAGAGGCGCGGACGGCGCTAACTATTTGCAGAACAGCGCGAAAGCTTTCGCGTGTGCCGATACTTCCGGAAACACAAGAGCCACGCACGCGGGGCAGAATCACGATTGACGATCGTACAGGTAGTCTGTTTTCTTTGTAAAGCCGTAAATGAACCCAAAATCGCGCTACGTTGGCGTGGAAATCGCACGCAAAGTGACACAGCTTTTGGTGGTCTGTAATGAGTTCACGACGCATTTATAGACCACCGAAAGTTATCACTTTGCGTGCGATTTCAACGCCTAAAGTCGCTTCTCTCGCCGCTTCGCTCGCCGCTTCGCTCGCCGCTTCGCTTCCCGTTGTCTCTTTTACTTTGTCTGTTGTTTCTTTTCCTGTCGCTCCGCTCCGCCGCGTTACTCCGCGAGTTGTCGCACCATCCGCAAAACGTCCGTCAGCGTCACCACGCCGATCGGCGTCTTGTCATCGGACACGACGTACACCCGGTGTACGCGTTGTGCCACAATCACGTGGAGCAAGTCGCCGAAGGTCGTGTCGCTCGTCACGGTCACCAAGTACGGCCCCGTTTTCCTGAACCCGCCTTCGTTCATCTTGGCAAAAAACGGGTTCGCATGCAGTTGATGGGACCCCCCGGGAGAGTCGGGTCCAGACGATGAGGACGGTGAGACCCCTGTGATTGGGCCAAAGAAAAGTGTCAGTCTCGTATTGTCAAACATGCAGAGGTGACCGTCTCTTCTGGTACGAGTACGGGCAAACAGTGTGCCTGGATTTGGGAAAGCCTGACATACGCACCGGAAAACCCGGCGTAGGAGGTTCCGTGCAACAGCGCCAGGAACTCCGCGACGGGTAAACCCAACACGCCGAAGTGCTCAGGCTGAATACAACGGACGTCCGATACGGAAAGGTTGGCGATTAAAACCCCCACGTCGTCAAGCACGCCGACGCCGCTGACCCCAGAGGCGCACATCATGGCGAACGCCTCGATCGCTGGGGTGGTGGGAGGAACGGCGACGAGTTTTTGTTTCGTGGAAGTGCTGCCGGAACGTTCATCACCCACGAACCCCAAGTCCTGGAGCGACATTTTACACAGCGTTTTGAGCGACAAAACGTTAGAGGCGATGTACTGCACCGCGTCGCTCATTGTCATGATCTGCGTTATCTCCCCTGTGCCGTCGAAAATGGCGATTCGGTGTACTGCGCCGTTGGCGGATTTCTTATCTAGGAAACCCTCCGAGATGGTTTGGACAAACGTGTGCCCTTCCGCGTTCGCGTCCGCGCGGTACAAAAGCTCCGCGTCGTCCCCGAGAAGCGAAATCAACTTCGCGTTGGCAACCTGGCGCTCCACCGCGTCAAGAACACGCATCCAACTCAACACGTTTCTGCCGTGCTTCGCGGGGAGAACCACCTGGGGCGACTCGTCCGCGCGCGGCGGCGGAACTGGAACTTTTTCGGGTTCCTCCTCGGGAGGAAGCGCCCTGACGAGCTCCCTAAGCGCGTCTCCCACGTCGAAGAACCCGAGCAACACCGGCCTTTCGCGTCCCGCGGAGTCGTCGTAATGCACGTCGTGACACGACTCGTCCGCATGCAGCGGGTCAGGCTGAATCAGCACGGGCGCGCCCAGGATGCGATGCCTGGCGAGCGTCTCCAGCGCGTCCGAAAGCGTGGTGTTGTGTTCGAGGGTCACGACTTTTGGCTTTTGTCCTTGGCGGCCCAGGTGCGCCGGGGTATCCTTCTTGCTCGTGACAGCGCGGAGGACTTCGAAGAGCGGCGTCGCGAGTACGGCGCGCGCTTCCGCGCACGCCTCGGCGGGGAAAGCCGTCGGCGACATGGAGGAGTGAGCGAGTGATGTTGTGTTGCGGGAAGCAACGACGACGCCTTCTCGGAACCGACGATTAAAAAAAAAAGTTTTAAGCCTCGTCACAACGATGCGCACACGACACCCACACGTATCGCGATGTCCTCCAGCGCGACACTCGGTGTGACAACTCGCGCGCAAGAGCAAAAGCGCCAGCGCGATACTCACGCGGGCGAGGCCATCTCCGACCTTCTCAACGACATCGTCGTCGCGCACGTTCTCAGATCTGAGAATTTCGACGATCCCGCCGATCTCGCACGGCTGAAGGCGGTGATTCCTGCGATGCGCGACGCGGTGGCGGATACGGAGCTTCGGCTCGAAGAGATTGCTGAGCAGAAGGCCGTGATGATCGGATGTTTAAGCGCACTGAAGCGCTTGCATCGGCGTGGTTGTCTGTCGAGTAAAGAACGCCTGTGCGAGGCAGCGGCGAGGACTGGACAGCTCGAAGAGTTGAAGTTGTTGCGCGCGGACGGCTGCCCGTGGTCCAAGTTGACGTGTTCGGCGGCGGCAAGGGGCGGGCACCTCGAGGTGCTGCAGTGAGCGCGCGCGAATGGGTGCCCGTGGGACGAGTGGACGTGCGCGGGGGCGGCACGGGGCGGGCACCTCCAGGTGCTGCAGTGGGCGCACGCGAACGGCTGCCCGTGGGATGAGCATACGTGCACGATGGCGGCAGGTAATGGGCGTCTTGCGGTGCTGCAGTGGTTGCACGAGAACGGCTGCCCGTGGGACGCATCCACGTGCACGGAGGCGGCGTTGAGAGGACACCTCGAGGTGCTGCAGTGGGCGCACGCCAACGGCTGCCCGTGGGACGAGTTCACGTGCGGAGGGGCTGCGATGGGCGGGGACCTGGATATGCTGCAGTGGTTGCTCGCTAACGGCTGCCCATGGGACGAGGGAACGTGTTCCTCCGCGGCGTTTTCCGGAGACCTCGAGGTGCTGCAGTGGGCGCACGCGAACGGCTGCCCGTGGGACGAGGAAACGTGCGAGTGGGCGGCGTTTGGTGATAACCTTGAGTTGCTGCAGTGGGCACGCGCAAACGGCTGCCCGTGGAACCAGAAAACGTGCGGAAAGGCGGCGTTGAGAGGACACCTCGAGATGCTGCAGTGGGCACGCGCGAATGGCTGCCCGTGGGATGCGGAGACGTGCGCGCACGCGGCGCGGCACGGGCACCTCGATGTGCTGCAGTGGGCGCGCGGAAACGGCTGTCCGTGGGACGAGAGGACGTGCTCTAAAGCGGTGGAGCGCGGGCATCTCGAGGTGCTTCAATGGGCGCGCGCGAACGGCTGTCCGTGGGACGAGAGGACGCTCGCGCTGGCGTCAGAGAAATTGCACTTGGAGGTGGTTGAATGGGCAGTAGCGAACGGCGCACCGGTCGCCAACGACTCCGATGAGGACTCAGACGAGGACTCAGATGCGTAACGGACGACGAACGAGACGAGAACGAGACGAGACGAATAAAAATCGCAATTGTGTTTGTTACTTTTGTTTGAGCACCACCAGCGCCTGTTTATGTGTTTCCGCATCCCCCGCCGCGCACACCTCGCCCTGGTACTCGTTGTTTTTAATAGCGTCCACCGAGCCTTGCCACACCAGGTCGTGCCCGTCCCAGTCCGTGAACGCGCCTCCCGCGCCAATCACGATAGGCACTAGCGCCATGTAGTCGTACGGTTTCAAGTCCGCTTCCACAACTAGGTCGCAAAACCCGGCGGCTAACAACCCGTAGGCGTAGCAGTCGCAGCCGTACATGGGCACTTTCACGCTTGCTGCTACTCGCTGGTACGGCGCTTCATTCGCGCCCTCGAACATCAACGGCGTGGTGGCGTACATGTACGCATCTTTCAAGTTTTCGCAAGGTCGCGTGGCAATCGGGGCGCCGTTCAAGGTCGTGCGCTCGCCGTCGATACCCACCCACCGCTCCTTCAAAACCGGCTGGTCAAGAATCCCTAAAACAGGCTTCCCGTGGTGAAGCAAAGACACGAGCGTACCCCACAACGGCTTGCCCGTGATGAACGACTTGGTGCCATCGATCGGGTCGAACACCCAACACCATTCCTGCGCACCACCCGCCCCGAGCTCCACGCCCATCTCCTCGCCGAAAATAGCGTGGTCCGGGAAGTTTCGTTTCACCAACGCGCGCATCGCGGACTCCGCGTCGCGATCCGCGATGGTCACCGGGGAGGCGTCGTTCTTGTCGTCGATCTCGAGTTTCGTGCGGAAGTATCTCGTCGTGATCGCACCAGCCGCGTCCACCAACTCGTTCGCGAGGGAGACGTACTCGGCTGGGACAGTGGCAGCGGCCATCGCCGCGCACGGGAACTTGGACGGGGCGGTGAGGTTTTTGCGGCCACGACGCAAGCCCCCGTTTCGCGACCGCGCAGACGCGAAGGAAACGGCGCCGAGACGCGCGGCGGCACAAGACATCGAAGCCGCGAGCCGGGGAGCCGGGCGACGCGCGCGGCGTGGGTATGGCGGACAGCGGAGACGAGACGAGGGTGGTGCCCTCGCATTGGCGAACTTTTTCGTTAATTTTTTTGGGTGTCACCCGCGACCTGATGATTGACGCGTAGAAAAAAGTCAGCTCCTCGCCACGCCACTTCGTCGCGCACTCGCGTTCGCAGGCGACCTACGTGTGTTTCGTTCATTCGCGCGACTCTGTCGTCCGCGGTCTGCGACTTTCGTTCTCGCCCGGGCTCAACACCGAACCCGACACACTCGGTCGATCAGGGGACCGAACACCACGAAACTTTTCGAGCTTCGAACGTCGTCGTCTGACGCTTCGGTAGGGCCAGGATGGACACGAACAGGCTGGCGAAGGAGCTCCGGGAGATCGCGGGTGATACGAAGTCAGGCGTGACCGTGACGGTGCTGGGAGACGACCTGGGGCACATGCAAGGCACGCTGCTTGGTACGATTATCGGGCAGAGTCACGGTTGAGGGCTGCACGACACACAGATCGCCCATGCTTTTGGTTAATTTCTAAAAACTAGACCAAAGCGCTCGTCCCCAACGCCTTCACTTTCCGCTGACAGTCCGCGCTTTCTCCCGTTTTTTCGGGCCCATAAAAACCCAGGCCCTGACGAGACCCCGTACGAGGGCGGCACGTTCCACGTCGATATCCAGCTCACGGACGCGTACCCGTTCGAACCCCCGAAGATGAGGTTCATGACCAAGGTGTGGCACCCGAACGTATCAAGCGCGAACGGCGCGATTTGCCTGGACATTTTGAAGGAACAGGTACGCGTTGGCCTTTCCCAAATCCAAACACTGTTTACCGCCCCTCTTTGACGTCCACGGCTGTCATTAAAAGGAAGTGCACTATACACATCACAGGCGCACTGTTACCTGCTCTTTATGGTGTACAGTCGGAAAGTCACACCACTATACCCAATCCCTCATACGCGTTACGAAGTACACCCATGCTCGAGACGGAAGAGACTGACCCTTTTCGTTCCCAATCGCAGTGGTCCCCCGCGCTTTCCATTAAAACGGCGATGCTGAGTTTACAGGCGCTGCTGTCGTCCCCCGAACCGAGCGACCCGCAAGACGCGGTGGTCGCGAAGCAGTACATCAGCGATTACGAGGAGTTCAAAACGACGGCGAAAGCTTGGACGGTGAAGTACGCCTCGGCCAACGCAAAAGATGAAAAACTGGACCGCCTGATGGAAATGGGGTTTAAAGAAAACCAAGCGCGCGCCGCGCTCGGCCGGGCGGCGGGGGATGAGCAACAAGCGCTTGAGCTGTTACTCACCGGGCTGTGATGCGAGCTAACTCAGCGTGAATAGACTGTGTGTGAGTCGTATGGGAACTAGTGAGTGCGTAGGCCGCTTGTGAGTAGTAAAACGAGTAGGAACGGTAGTTTGTTACGGGTGGGTGGCAAGGTTGAAGGGAAAGCTTTCGAGTCTCAAAAGTTTCGTTTCGCCGAAAGGACACCAGACACCTCGGAGTGTCTTGGTTGCTCGAACGCACGTTTAAACCGTGTCCGGATGCACAAGTGCATCCGCGCACAACCCAGCGCGTCACGTGTGTCCTCGACCTCGCCACGCGTCATGGCACCAACTCTCGCGCGTCTGGCGCGTTTGCTTTCCCTTTGCCTCGTCGCCACGCTCGTCGTGTCCGCGACCGCGCAAGAGGGTCGACGTCCTTCACAGGACTTCACGTCTCGCACGGTTTCCGACGGCGTCCAAACGACTCGCGCGCGCGACCCCTCGTTCGGCCTGAGCGAAACAGGCACGCTTCGACAGGCCCCGCGGGTCGTGGTGCGCGGCGAGCTGCGTCTTTGCGGCGGCGACCCCATGCCTGCCGTGTTGTTCTCGCCCGGCACCCTGTGCGTCGAGCAGAAACTCACCGGCGTGACCGCGGGGCAGGTTCGGGAAAAGTCCCTGGACGTGACCGGCGTCAACGTGACCTTCGCGGGTAACGAGGTTGAGCAATCTTTCATCAGCGACGCTTCGTTAGTGGTGCCAGGAAAAGGCGACGGAAGAGGTTTCTTCGACTGGGGAACCCAACCCAACTCCGCGGAGGAAACACCGAATGACACGAACGACGACGACGACGTTTTTTGCCGGTTCACCCTGGACGTGGACGGATTACTGCTAAGCGTAAACGACGCCTCCACACAAACTTCCGGAACCCTGGAGTCCGTGGTGAAGATCCAGCCCGCGGGGCGGTATTACTACGAAATCGTGTGGTTCGAGCTGTCACTCACCGTGCCTACGTTTTACCAAGGCGCGGTGAACACGATCGTGGAGAAAGGCGACCGCTTCGACACGCTGCCGGACGAGATGGAAGAGCAAATCGACGACCTGGTGTCAGGCTCCGCGGTGTTCTTTCCGTGCACGAACTTTATAGGCAACGTGTTCTGCGAGGAAAACGGGATAAGCGCGTGAAAAGAAAGCAGAGAGAGGATTTAAATAGAGGGAGTAGAGAGCATAAATGTATAGAGAGAGTTTACTACTAGTAGGAGGGAGTAGAGAGCATGAATGTGAGTTCTACGAGTAAGTCATGTTGTAAATATGGTACAATGGTACGTGAAGAGACCTCACTAGTGAAGATTGAGGCTCAATCCATCGGTCACTCCCCCGTTCTTCGCGGCGTTCCGATTGACGGCCCCGGCGTCTTGCGCGTCTCTATTTTTGCAATAGAATCGGCGGCTTTCTGCGCCGCGCCGGCGCGGCGCGCGGCGCGGCGCGCGTTCGCCAAAGGGTCCACCTGGATTTGTTCTTTCTCGGGAACAGCTCGGTTCACGCCACGTCCTCTTCCTCCCACAAAAGAGGAACCACCCCTTCCCCGTCCCCGGATTGCGGGCGAGTTGCCCATCGCGACGCGCGCGCCTGACGCGGCGAGGTGCGCGGCTAAGCGATTTTCGCGCCCTTCCGAGGAACCGGCATCTGGCCCGTAGCCCCCCGCGTCTGCAGCCGCGCTCCCTCCCCCGCCCCCCCCCGGCGCCAGCGCGTCCTTAATAACATCCAGAAACGGCGACGGATCGCAGTACTCTGTTTTCCCGAACCTCATCCGCTTAAATGCCCTGCACAGAAACAACTTTCGCTTCGCCCGCGTTACGCCGACGTAAAATAATCGCGTTTCTTCATCCTCCGGCTTCCCCGTGTTTTCGTCCTTTTTGAACGGAATCAGCCCGTCTTCGCACCCCGTGATCAACACGGTGTGGAACTCCAGGCCTTTGCTGGCGTGCAGGGTCATCAGACGCACCGCGTCCGCGGTTTCGTCTTCCGACAACGTCTCCGCGGACATCAACAACGAAATACCTTCCAGGAATTGAAACAACCCAGCGGTCCCTGTTGCTTTCTTGTCCATAGTGAGCACGTCGCCCCCCGTGTCCACCGACGCCGAACCTGTAGTGTCCTCCGCGATCGCCATCAGTTCCTGAACGAAACCCCACCGCTCGTCTCCGTTTTCCTGGTCCATTATGAACTGTTCGAACCCAACTTCTTCAACGACTTGTTTGATCAACTCACCGGGAGTGTGTTGGTCCATGAAATCCTCTAGGCCGCGCATTACCTCCACGAAACCACCGACCGCTTTGTGCGCCGCCTTACCCTGGGATTGAAAAGGAAACGTGTCAGTCTTTCGGACCGCGTGTATTACGTAATTACGGGCTCCCCAATCGGCAAACGTAGGTGTCAGGATTTGGAAAATGCAATACGTACCAGCCCCATTTCCTCCGCGCTCGGCAGCGATTGGGACTCAGGCACGTCCGGGTCCGCCCACCGCCGGCGCAGCAGCGCGGACCCTAGGGTCTGCGGCATGCCGTCATCCCACGGCAACGACTGCGCCCAGTCTTGAAGTTTCGTTAACGTCCCCGGACCGATTTTCCGCGGCGGCGTGTTTATCACTCTCGCCAGGGAAACGGAATCTTTCGGGTTCGAAAGCACTCTTAAATACGCCACCGCGTCTTTGATTTCCTTCCTGGTGTAAAACGCGGTATCCCCCACGACGACGTGCGGCACGCCGGCTTTGATGAACGCCTCCTCCAGCGGTCGCGATTGCGAGTGCGTGCGGTACAGCACGGCGATTTCTTTCAGCGGCACGCCGTTTCTCGAGATAAAAAAGAAAGTGTCAGTCTCTCGTAATGTGTATGGATAAACAGTCAGAGGGAATAGTCCCTTCTGGTACGAGTATGGGCAATCGCAGAGGCGGAGCGTGGTGATTGGGAAAGTTCCTTACCTCGCCGCTTTCACCGCTTCCCGCGCGCAAAACGCCGCTTCCTCGAGTTCATCCTCCACGGCCACGATCGCGACGTCCTTGCCCCCTGGTGTGACTGACTCCAGGTCTAGGGGCGACCTGTCGTTGCTCTGCCCGATCACCGCCCGCGCGGCTTTCACGATAGTCGAAGTGGATCGGTAGTTCTTCGTGAGCAAAACGGTTTCGCTCTCCGCGAAATCGGAATCAAACTTTTCGCGGATGTTCTTCACCTCCGCGCCTCGCCAACTGTAAATCGCCTGATCCACGTCACCCACCACGAACACCTTGTTCTGCGGCTTGGCCAACACGCGAATAAGCTCGTACTGCGAAAGCGAGGTGTCTTGGAACTCATCAACCAACACGTGTCTCCACCGCTGCTGGTAGTGCTGCCGCGCTTCGTCGCTGTTTTGAAGCAGCGCCACGGCGCCTGACAGCAAGTCGTCAAAATCAAGCGCGTTCGAGCTCCTCAAGTTAGCTTCGTACTCGTCGTACATCCGCGGGAACTGGTTAATGACCCCGGGGTCGTGTTTCAGGTTAGGTCTCGTTTCTAACAAAGCCCGCAGCATTCGGTCGCCGGTCGCGCCGACGCAATGGTCCACTCCGCTCTTCGCCGCGCTCACCCGGCCTTTCGATAAATAAAAGAAAATGTCAGTATTGTATATCGCGATGTATGGACGACAGTCACCAGCTTCGGTAAAACAGTCGGCGGGATTCGGGAAAGGCCCGCTACGTACCTTTCACCAGACCCGGGTCTGCTTTTTTTTTATCCACGTTCATGTTGTCAACCAGTATCTTACGAATCAGCGCCCGGGTATCGCTTTCGTCGTAAATCGCGAAATCGTTCCCCCGGCCGTACCCGTCAAGAAGGTGAATGTGTTTCCGCAGCATCCGGGACGACACGCTGTGGAACGTGCCGCTTGTGACCGCTGCGGCGTTTTCCGCGCCCACCGACAGTTCAAGCCGCTCCTTCATCTCCCGCGCGGCTTTGTTCGTGAATGTGATGCACAGGATTTGCGAAGGAGCTACACCTAACTCGGTTATCAGGTGTGTCACTCTACCTACTAACACCCGGGTCTTACCAGACCCAGGCCCGGCCAAGACTTTCATCGGCACAATCGGCGCCAGAATAGCGGCGCGCTGCGCGTCGTTCATCCCGTCCAAGTGTTTCGTGGATTTCACCGTCCGCGTGGTTTGTGCGCCGTTCGTTTTGTTCGCCAGGGTGTGTGCATGTTGCCTCCATGTCGTCTCTTGACTTAAAGGAACAGGAGGCGTCTGTCCGGGAGGGAAACCCGCGTGCATCACCGCACATCGCCTTGCCGAACTCAGGAACGAAGTGGTTTTCCAAGCAACGTGCCCGCCGACTTTATGACCGATCGCCGCGCTGCAGTGAAACACCCGCGACCCTAATCTTTTCGCGCCTCGCGTCGCCATCACGCGCGGACCCGCGCGCAACCGGCCGACACACGGTGTGCCGCGCGGCGAGCCGACGCGAACGCGCGTTCCCACGAGCTGCATGCGTCGTGCCCGTTAACCTGTGACGCAAATGAAGATCGAGACAATTGTAAAAAGCCAAGAAAACAGAGGAGGCGCGATTTTCCTTTCGGAAACACGATGATTGTTGAGTCGCCGGCCGCGACCGTTCCCGCTTTTCACTGATCAAATATTACATTAATAAACCCTTCATCTCACGACGAGAACACCAGCACGTACTGCGCTAGCCCCACCAAGGCACCCAAACACCCCCCGATCACGATGAGTTTGATTTCATCCTCCTCGAACACGGGGTGCAGGACCTGTTCGAACTCGTCTGGTGGCAGTTTCTTCATCGCCACGCACACCGTTTCCTCAACCTCAAGCGCGACGTCCTGATACTGGTACGAACAAGGCACGCACTTCGGGAGCTCCCTTACGAGCTGCTCCGCGATGTGCTCGCGCATGCGGTGGTACGCCTCAGGGCCGAGCACCAGAATCGCGGCGGGTTTCGCGGCGCCCAGCGTGGTGTCCGTGAACCGTCGCGTGTTGCGCATCACCAGCTCGCCAAACTCCCCCTTCAACCTGCCGTGCATCATCTCCTCCCACAGGTTCTTGGCGTTGCAGAACAGCTCCTGGTTGAGCTTGGCGAACTTTTCGGAAACCTGGTCCTGGCGTTTCAGAAACGCGCCTTGAATCGTCATGGCGCCGCAGAGAATTTTCGTCGGGTGTATGGGTCGGAAAATAAGTTTCAAGGCGACCCAGTTCGTGAGGTACCCGGTGATGAACCCGAAAACAGGCAGTAACGGCCCGGAGTACGAAGACGCCAAAACGTCCACGACGTAAAAAACCACCATCTGCACCACTCCAAACGCGAAACCGAAGTACGCGCCGCTGTTTTCGATGATCCGAAACTCGCTCTCGCCGACCTCTTGGAACATCCGCACCACGTCCCCTTTGTTCGCCTCACAAAGCTTCACGACCATGGCTTTCAGATCAAGAACCTCGTACACATGTTTCTGCAGGTCCTCTATTACGTTTTTTAAAAATCTAGGCGCGCCCACCATGGCTTCCTTTACCAATTCAGCCTGTACGTAGCTAGGCAGCCCTTCCCAAAACTCCGGCGCTTCGCGTCGCGCCACGTCTTCGATTATCCGGTGCATGCTCGGGGTCATTTCCGGCGCCAAGGCCTCCGCGAACTTTTCAGGGTGGATCTTCCCGAACATCACCTTCACGTCGAGTAACTTGGTGGTCATCAAGTCGCACAGAATCGCGGCCATCTTCCCCGCCTTCGCGGGGATGATGCCCTGCCACCCACCAAGCAAACCGAACGGCTGACCGACAGGTTGCGCGAACTTCAACACCGCGGGGGTGAACTCCAGCGGGTAGAACGTCATCTTCAGCGCCACTACGTTCGTGACATAACCCACAACAGCGCTGATGAACGGGATCAGGATGTACAGCGCGAAGTGCGTGGACGAACCGGCTTTCAACGCGGTCAAGTCCCCCGATCCCAACAACGATCGCCGCACCATCTCGTTTTCCCCGAAGAACTCACCCGCGTCCCCCAGATTCTTCCGATGGCCCCACCCCGCGGACGCAATCAAAACAGAGGTCACCATCGGCGCCAGGAACAACATCTCGTCCCCACCACACCAGTGGGGGCGACGCCACGACCCAACACACACCCGCGCGCGCGATGTGTGGAGCCAGAAAAAGTCTCGTTCGGTGTTCCCCTCGTTTTCGTTATTTGCCACCGACTGTCTACTCGCAGGGGCAGGGCAGGGGTAGGGGCAGGGGCAGGGGCAGCATGCTTCGTATGCATGCCAGTCTGCCTAATGAGACGTCAAAAGGACTGCCACCTGTTTTGAAAATTGGCGGGACAAAACACGTGGCAGTGCAAGGTGTCGTTGCTTTTTACTTTTTCTTCTCGTAGGCCGCGCCTCACTCTGTCTCGCCGCGCTACGCGGCGCGATGTCGTCCGAGCGGTCGCCTCTCCCCTCAGACGCACCTGCCATGAAAACCCCTGTGTCGAGCCGGGACGGGGACGCCCGCGAGTTTCGCACGGGCGCTGCCGCGACCTCGAGTCCCGACGCATTTTGTCCCCCAGGCCGCTGTCTGTTTGCAGTTTGCATCCCGCCAAAAAACTCCGAGCGTGACGCGCCGGAAGACCAACGGTACGCGCGATGCGAACGAAACTTGTGTCCGGGGGTGTCGTTTTCCTGTTCACACACACACTGTGCGACCCCGGCGTCCTCCAAACAGCCTTGTTTCTCAAGTCGCGCGCCACACACGCCGTAAAAGCCACAACGCTTCGTTGACCGAAGCGCTTTTAAACGCTTTTTCCGACGCGTAATTCGTGGTCCCCGCTCACCTCCCTTAACTCCCGACTCCCCCCCCCACAGAGCCCAAATCGCCTCGAGCTTGCACACCATGCCTCCCCTGTACACTTTGGTGGAACACGCCTGCGGCGCCATCGCGTTTCTGGGCGCGGGAACCCCCTCGCCTGACAATTGCCAACCGCATGCGCCCCAAGTCCTGGCCACGGACGAGTCGTTGGTGGTGTTGGTATCCCCCGACCTCGCCGCATGCGTCGTGGCGGATGCGTTCAAAACTTGTTGCGAAGCACACGACGATCCACGCGCGAGGGCGGTGGCGCTGAAACTTGCACTGCGCGACATGACCGCAAACGGATCGACCAAGTTCTCGTTCGTGCTTGTCGACTACGCCACGGCGCGCGTGTTCGCGGCGTCCACGGCGGCCTCCGCGCCAATCGCCGCCGGGCACGCCGCGGACGGAACCTTGCTCCTGACGTGCACGCGGTCGGGGGCGAGGGCGGCGACGGTTTGGCCGCCGAGGTGGGCCCAAGCACCACAAACTGCGATGCGTAAGCATGACAGGTATTCGCATAAAAAACACGAGACGTGGATAGACGTTGCGACGAAGTCGGGCGGCCAAAGAAGAGGTCACAGAAAAAACGCCCCCTCCTTTGGCGCGTCGCCGCCAGGCCGTAACTTCGGGGCGCTCGCATTTGAAAATACCGAGAGCCTCGGTTCGGCCGGTCCGGTCACTCCCGAGCGCCAACCAAGGAGGCCCGCCTCACCCGCGAGCACGGAGCGGTCCCGCAGTCGCTCCCCGGGCGCGTCCTCGACGCACAGCGCGTGTACCGAGATGAGCGATTCGGGAATTGGACACGTCGTCACGACGCCGCTGCAGCACCTCCCCGCCGGTCGGTTCGTGTACGGCCGGCAACACCTGCAGCCGTTCGAATTCAGTGCGTTTTGGGGAAGCGCGGAGAGCACAAGGGCGGGAGCCAGGGCGACGCGGTCGCCGACTTCAGACGAGAAACCACCGGGGGCCGGGGGCGGGGGCGAGATAGTTGGCGGTCGGATGTCGAGTCACGTGGGCGCAAAACACGTAGTGTGTTTTTTCGAGAACAAAAGCAACGAAGCCACAACCGGTCGCGCCCGGTTCTCGGAAACGGGCTCACGGGGAGACGCCGCGTCGAGCTGGCGCAAAAAACCACCGTCGTCGTTGCCAGTAGGTACCAGCGAGTTACTACGTGCGGGACGCGAGGCGGCGACAGGGACGGTTCCAAAAACGTCCTCACCGTCGAGCAAGGGTCGCTGTATGGGCATTCACCCTGAAACCTCACCGAGCCGCAAATCACCCTCCGCGGCGCCGCCGTCGTTCCGCGCCGCGCTGGCTCGTACCTCGGAAGAAGCCGCGGGTTCGCCGACGCGAGGAGGGTTAACGCGCGCGTTCGCGTCGTCGGCGTTGTGACGACGATTTTGCGTTTTACTGGAACCGGTAGTAGCGTTTGTGTATCACAGCCTGTATGTCGTTTTAGTGGAACCGGTAGTGCGTTTGTATATCACAGTGTATGTGTCAAGAAATTTCAAACCACACCGACAAGAGGTTTATTCGCCAAACCCGAAGTAGCCGCGAATAGTGAACGGCTCTTGCTTGATCTCGGACTCTTGCTTGATTTCAGGCTCCTGCTTGATCTCGGGTGAACTCTCCTGCTCGCGCTTGACCCGCTTCTTTGAACTCGGCGGAGCCGCGCGTGCTGATTTACACACTACACAGTTGTGTTTCACCCTCCCGTGAGGGCAGGGGCTGCACTCCGCGCACATGTTTTCCCGCCTGCCGTGGGGACACTTGTTGCACTCCTTGCAGCTGCTTTTCTGCCTGCTGTGGGGGCATGGGGTGCTCTTTGCGCAGCTGTATTTTACCTTGCCGTGAGGGCAGGGGTTGCACTCCGCGCAGTGGTATTTCTGCTTCCCGTGAGGGCAGGGGTTGCACTGCGCGCAGTTTCTTTTCACCTTCCCGTGGGGGCAGGCGTTGCACTCCACGCAGTTTTTTTTCAGCTTCCCGTGAGTGCAACCGACGCACTTGACGCAGTCGTATTTCAGCTTGCCGTGGGGACACGGGTTGCACTCCTTGCACAGGTGTTTCACCCTCCCGTGTGCGCACCGCTTAGGTTGTCCTCCCATCTTTCACCTCCGCGCGCACTTACGTCTGCGCTCCAAGCGCCACGACGTGCGAAGACGAGTGGTAGCTTTTGAGGCGACGTTTCGTTGGGTCCCATGAATTTTTTTTCGCCAACTCGAGGTAAGGCCTCGTCTGATGACCAACGCGCAAACAGTCTCCGATTGTCTTTTTTTCGGGCGCCGCCTGCGACTGGAGCGCCCCTTTCGCCGCACACCTCAGCACACGCACCACGCGCGGCCTGTCCTTTTCGTGCGTTCTCGCCCGTCGACTGTTTCGTCGAGGTTCGCGTTTCACAAGCCTCGTCTCCGAACGTGCGGACCAGGTTCGAAGAGTTTGCATTCATTCGTCACCCGAGTTTTTCTGCGGCGGCGGCGGCGGTACCCGAGAGCATCTTACGGACCACATCCTCACAAACCTCTTACGACGATGCCCAAGCGCGCCGCCGCGGACACGACCGCCTCAGGCGATGCTAAGAAGCCTAAGAAGGCCACCGCCAAGCTAGTTGGTACCGCAAAGCCCGCGGCCGGTAAGAAGCGTGACCTCCGCGGCGACGATGTCATCAAGCTGGAGGAGGACCACGACACGGGCGCGATTCCCGTGGCTGTGGCGAAAAAAGCGGCGAAGAAGCTCGCGGCGAAGTTCAAGAAGGACGTCGCCGGTGCGTTCGGCAGGGAGAAAGATGACCGCCCCAAAGTGCTTTACATCGGCCACGTCCCTCACGGTTTCTACGAGGACCAGATGAGGGCTTATTTCGGGCAGTTCGGCGAGGTCGTTCGGCTGCGTCTTTCGAGGAACAAAAAAACGGGAAAATCGAAACACTACGCGTACTGCGAGTTCAAGCACCCGGAGGTCGCCGCGATCGTCGCGGAATCAATGGACAACTACCTGCTGTTCGAGTCCGTGTTGAAAGTCCGTTTAATGACGGAAAAGGAAGTGCACCCCGAGCTGTGGAAAGGCGCCAACCGGAAGTTCAAAAGCGTGCCGTGGCGACGCAACGCGCGGGAAACGCACGACAAGCTAAGGACGGAGGAGGAGCTCGTGAAAAGAGACGCATCATTAATTGCGAACGAACGAGCGCGAAGACGGAAAATCGAAAAGGCGGGAATCGAGTACGACTTTCCGGGGTACGCCGCCGCCGCGGCCGCGACGGGGGGGGGAGGGAAGAAAGCCGCGAAGACCACGAAAAAGGCGGACGCCAAGGCGCCTGCCAAGGAGAAAGCGCCCGTCAAGGAAAAGAAGGCTGCGGCGAAGGCGCCTGTTACGGAGAAAGCGCCTGCTGCCAAGAAAAAGAAAGCAGCGCCTGTTAAGGAAAAGAAGGCGGCGGCGAAGGAGCCTGTGACGGAAAAAGCGCCGGTCAAGGAAAAGAAAGCGGTTGTCGCGGAGAAAAAGGCGCCGCCCGTCGTGGAAAACACGCCGAAAGTCGCCGCCGCGAAGCGCAAAGCGACCGCCGCGGTCACCGAAACCAAGGACACGAAGAAAGCGAAACCGTCTGTGTCTATGGAAACCGCCAAGGCAAAGACCCCGTCGAAGCGGGCCACGAGGGTGACCAAGTAATTGGAGGGTTCCCGAGGGTGACGAGAAGTTTTAAGCGCACCACCAGAAGACTCATCATATCATCTCTTCCATTTTCTTGACTGAGTGGAGACATATCGTTTTGCTGTACTCGAACTCCTCCAATCTTTCTCGTTTTGTTGACGAAGGCACGGTCGACGTCCTTCTGTTCACTCCGTCCGAGACGTACCCTCCGGTTTGTCTGGCGGAGGGCGGTTTCGTGTGACGGTTTCGTGTCCCGGCTGTTCGCCATGGCGAAAGGCTCGGTTGCACCGGGCCCGACCCCGGACCTCTCGTCGGGTCGGGTGCCAAGTCAGGATGATACACAATCATCATCAGGTGCCTTCAACGCCAACGCGTCGCCAGATGCGACGGGTGACGGGTGGTTCACCACGGCGTGGCGAAACACCGCGCGTGACGCGGAGACGACGCTTAAGTTCATCGAGACGGAGCACGCGAAAAACGTCCAGAAATTCGAACAAGGCTTGAACGAAATCAAGACCACCGCGGAGGAGCTGGCGGATGGGTTCCAAAGCCAGATGGAAGGGCGCAAGAGCTTGAAACTTTTGCGAGAGGAGGTGTCCCTCGCGGAGACCGCGTGCGCGGCGGCGCAGGTCGCGCTAGTCACTGTGTCCAAGGAAACGCAACTCGCGGAAGTCCGTTTGCGTGACGCGGGGGGCCCAAAACGGGCCGCGGGGGAGGTGACGCGACGCGCGGAAACGGCGAGGGCGTCGTTGGTGATTGCGAGATCCGCATTCTCTGCGGCGCGCGCCGAGACGCAGCGTCGGGAAGATGCATTACGCGCCGCGGAGATCGCGCTTGCGGAGTCGTTGGAAAAGCGAAACCTGATTCATTTGCTTTGGAAACGCAATCACCTCACACCAGAAGAAACGGAAACGCAAAGGCTGTTACTGGAAGAAGCGCGACGGCTAAACGCGGCGCTCTCGATCCAGCGAAACTTCCGCGCGGTGTTGGAAAAAAGACGAGCCAAAGAGCGCGCCGCGGAGCGAAGAAAGAAAATGAACGCCTCCGTGGTGCGCGGGGTCAAGACCTTAGGGAGCTTCGTGTTGCTTTACCTGGTGCTTTCTGTTTTCGGGAAAGCGTGTTCCGGGGCGTGGAACGCGAGACACGCCGCGGCTGAAAAAGTCACAAACGCAATCGACCAAGTGACCAACGCCGCGCGCTTGCTTACGCCGCTGGACCACGGGTACCTCCGGTCCGGCCTCGGGTCGAGAGACAACATAGGCGAGCATTTAGGGTTGAGGGACCGCAACCGCGTGTTGCATGAAACAATAGACGTGCTTGAGGTTGAGCTGCGAAGGTACGGGCTGCACTTACCAAATCCCGCCTCCACGTTTGACCATGCAATACTGACACTTTTCTGGCAAAACGGAAAAGCGCCAGCGCGGCGCTTCTGGAAACGAGCTGGGACTCGCCGTGCGTTTCCTGCGCGCGCGACGCGACCGGGCGGTTGGACGCGGAGGAACGTTTATCACCCGCGGAAGAACGCGCCCGGTCGCTTTCGCTGGAGGTTGTTACGTTGCGAGCCGTGGCTGTGAAAATGGGGGCTGGGGACAAGGAAGTGCGACGGCTGGGCAAGAGCGGCGCGGGCGCCGCGCAGGCGTGGCTGGTGGATCCGAGCTTGGGGTACTCGGCGCAAGTCGCGGCGGCGGCGACGGCGGCGGCGGCGGTTACCACGCGCACCCGTATTGCTGGTGCCGTCGCGGCTGCGCGTTACGCAGACGAAGAGGCCGAGGCGGCTAAGGTTGAAAACGAAGTCCTAAGAGCGTTGATTGACCAGGGCCTACTTCCGGGCGCCGCGGTCGCTGCGGCGAGCAGCGGCGCGTGCTGGGCGGCGGTTTCCCAAGCCAAGGCGGAGACCCAAATCGCCGCCGCGGCGACCGCGAGCGCGCACGCGTTGCGAACGGCGGAGCGGTTGATGTCAGGTAAGCTCGCGGCGTACGCGGATGCGAAACGCGAAGCCGAGAGAGAATCCGAAACCTACAAGGTTGAGCTCGAGGCCCTTAAAGCCGCGGCCCCGGAACTTCGCGACGTCGCCGACGCGGCGGAAGCGGCGGAGACCGGAAAGTTCGATTCATCTGGGTCGGGGTCGTCGTCCTTAGGTTCCGCGGCGGCGGCGACGCGCAAACGGCGTGTCGGTGACCATGCACGAGTAACCGTGGTTGGCGCGGCGAAACTCGTCGCGGCGGCGAAGCTCGCGTCCGAGCGAGTCGGGCAAGCCGCGAGCGCGCTTCGCGACGCCGAATCGCGCGCGGAAGTTTTAACAGTGGAACTCGAAACCCTCCGAGTTTTAGTGGCGGGCAACGGCACCGCGGGGGTGGTGGAGCGCGCGGAGGGGTGGGTCTCCGAGCTCCCCGGGGCGGTTGCGCGCGCGCGCGAAGCGGTGGAGGGCCGCTCTCTGGACCGCCTGCGCGCAACGGAGGAAGCGCGCGCGCGCGCTGAGACCCTCGCGGAGGTGTACCGCGTGGAGCTTTTCGCGGCGCGTGAGATGGAGGTGACGCGAGCGAAAGCAAGTGCCAAGCGCGGTGGTGCTTCGTTGCCGCCCATTTTTTCGCGCGCTGGTGAAATCGACGCGCTGACGAAAGAGGTTAAGAGGTTGGAAAAGGCGCTGGCGACGAAAAGCGCGAAATTAAAATTGAAACCGAACGAGCTCCCGGTGAGCCCGGAATCGGCGGCGGCGGCGGCGAGGGTTGCCACGGTTGCCGCCGCGGATGCCGCCGCTGAAGCAGACGCCGCCAACGATACGTGGAGGAACAGCGCACCGGCACCGATCGTGCGTCGCGTCGCGGGGTGGATCGTCGCCAGGGTTTTGGGCGAAGACCCACCCACTACGGACGCTTTGAAGCGACGCGTTTCGTCGCTGGAAAAACGTCTAGCCGCGACACGAATCGCCGCCGCCGCGGCAAGCGGCTCGGTTTGCGAAGCCGCTTTGGTGGCCGCGGCGGACGCGACGCGACGTGCGGAGCAACGCGCCGAAGCGGTTGCCATCGACCATGACGCGGCGCGGAACTTCTCGCTGGCGCTCGCCGCGTCGAGAGGCGCGGAGGACGCCGCCCGCGGCGCCGCCGAGGCGCTCATGGGCGCCGCGGACAAGCACCGCGAGTTGCTAGCCGCGGAGCGCGGAATTTCTCGCGCGACCTTGGAGAGCTGCCGCGCGCACGCGGCGGCTTCGTCGCAGCGCGCGTTTGTCGCCGCCAAAGCCGCGGCGGATACCTCGGACCTCTTTGCGCGCCACAAGCTGCGGCTCGCGGGTGAGGCTTTGGAGGCGCGACGGGAAGAGGCTATGCGCGTGTCGCTCGGCCAATGGTCGCCGTCGTCATTGAACGACACGGGGGCTGTCGGGTTCCCGTCGGGTGTGTACCAATTCGACCCCGTGGCGATTGCGGCGACCGCGGAAACAGCTTTGCAGGCTGTCCAGGAAGCGGAAACTCGGGCGACGGCGCTTTCGGGAAAGTTTCGGCAAGCCGAAACGCGATTCAAACTCGCGCCCGGAACGCTTGACGTGTATGAGCCCTATGGGTACTCCGGACGGGACACAATTTTGTGTGCGTTCGTATCAGCAGTTGCCACTGCGATTGCGGTAACCGTGTTGTCGCGTTTCGCGATCCAAAGGCTCGTCATAGCGAAGGCGCGCGTCGCGACGTTGAAGCGCGGCTTGGAGTTAAAGGAGTTAAGCGTTGCTGAGTTAAACGCGAAGTTAAAGGTTGCTTCCGTGAGTGCCAAAACAACTTTGGCAGAGATGGCGCGCGGGTTGTACTTAGATTTCGACGATGGCAACAACCTCGGCACGGTGGTGGACGAGATGCGGGTCAACTTACAACAAACGAGCGAGTTGAACGACGCCGTGCGGGGGGACAACGACTGGCTGCGCGCGCAGTTGCGGGAAGCGAAATTGGAAAACGCGGCGTTCACGGCGGTGCCCATCGGCGGGTGGTGTGACTCGCGGAAACTAGAGGAAGAACGCGACGCGGAGCTTTATTTGTTACGAGCGGAGGTGGAACGGCTGCGTACCGCGCGGCTGGACGCCACCGCGGTTGCGGCGGCGTGTGCGTTTGAGTTTGAGTTGAAACGGAAGGGCGGCGGGTCGGCACAATCGGAAGCGCCGAAAACGAGTGGGTCGCCTTCGTTCCGCGCTGGGATTTTCGCGGCGAGGGACGCGGCGGCAAGGGAGGCGGCCGCTTTGAGGGACGAAAGCGTCGCGCTCAGGGACGCGAACACACGTTTGCTACACGAAACCACACGGCTGCGCAGTGAGAACCACGAGCTCATGGTAAGTATTTCCCACATTCCACATTCCACTGACTGATTGCCCATACGAGACTGACATTTTTACAATCTCAGGAGGACCTGGGCGGCGCGAGCGCGCCGTTTGGCGTCACGGCTCGCGACGCCGCCCGTTCCCTTCGAGCTGAGATTTGTGAGATGACCGAAATCGCAGACGCGCACGCGGATACAATCCTCGCGGAACGAACGGCGAGGTTCGAGCTCGTCGCACGCATCGCCCAGCTCGCCAAGGAAACAACCAGGGAACGCAGAGCGCTGGCCAAGGTGTATTGCCTCGGCGCGTGCGTCGCGTTTGGGGTCGCGGTGGCGTCGGGCGCGTCGTACGGCGTCGTAGGCGTTTTGCCCCTGTCCAACGCTTCCTCGGGGTACGCCGCGCTTTGCGTGGCGAGTGTCGCTGGCGTCGTCGCTGTGTGTTTGCTGTCCTGGGCTGTTGTGTTTTCGGTACCCAACCGGTTGGTCAAGAGCCTCACCGCGCCCATAACGCACGTCGCGCTCGTGGACGAAGACCTCGTGGAGCCGGCGGGCGTCGCCGTTGAGACTGTCGACGACGAGGCGACGGCGGCGGAGACTGCCGGCGCGGATGTGACGGCGACGACAGGGCCAAAAGCTGCGACCACGTCATCTACAACTACTACCGCATCGACTTCTCGTGCGGCGACGACACAACCTTCCGCCTCTGCTGATCCAAACGCCGCGCCTGGGTCGGAGGCGGAGGACATGGCGCTTGACGACGGCGAGGCGAGCGTTGTGGGCCGCGCGCTTCGCGGGATACGCAAGGTGTGGCGCCCTGAAACGGACGTCGAGGAGGACGAACACGCGCTTGGTCGGGATTTGGAGATAAAAAAACTCCGGGAAGAGCTCCGGGGGATTCAGGTCACCGCGGACCGGTTGCGCGTTTCGCGAACCCGGCTCGCGAAGCGCGTGACCAGCGCGCGGGACGAAAACGACGCGCTTTTTTCGGCCCGGGCAGAAGTCATGTCGATCGCGGAAACCATGAGTTCCGCGAGCGCGGCGCGCACATCCGTGGCAGGCGCGGCGAGCGTTTCGGGTGATATGACAAAAGCGGAGTTCGCGTTACACGAAAGCAGGGAAACCAACCTTGTTGCGCAGCTCGGGCAGCTGCGGCTGATCAACGAGCGCATGGACCGGGAACTCACCGCGATGCGCGTGGCGAGCGAGCAAACCGCCGCCGAGGCGGAAGCGGGGAGCGCGAGCGCGGCGCTCGAGACGCAGCTCTCAGAGGGAGAGGCGACACGCGGGATGGGGCACTCGGAGGTGTTTGTATCCGGCGACCGTTCTGTGAAGAACGACCAAAGACCGCACCAGCCACCCACACGCGTCTCAAAAGCGGAAAAGGAGCTCCCGGCGGCGCTTGAACGCGCGGCACATGCGGAGTCGCGGGCGGCGCAACTGGAGTCGTCGCGGGACGCGGCCGCCAACGCCGCGGCGGAGGAGCGGCGCGCGCTCTCCTTGGCGGCGGCAACGGCGACCAAGGAAGTGGAGTGGCTGCAACGCGCGCGCGAGAGGTTGTTAGCGGAGGTCGCGACGCTGCGCACCGCGAACACCAACATCGAAAACGATCTGAAGCTTTCGCAAGCGCGAATCGCCGTGCTGGAACTCGACGTCCGTGAGAACTACGGCGCGGTCGGTGGTCTTGAGAAGAAACTGCGTTTGGAAAAAAACCGCGCGGACGTTTTGTTTGGGGAGAAGACGTCGCTGGAGCGGGAACGGAGCTTCCACCAAGAAAAAGCCGCAGCCGCGATCGCGGCGGCGGAAGCGGCTACCCTTTCTTGCGAGTTACACACCGAAAGAGACGTGGACGTCGACGCCCTGGACGCCGGCGGAGACGGAAAAACACCAAAGATCGTTACTGGAAAAAGAGGTTGACGTCCTGGAAAACGCAAAGCGCGCTTCGGAACAAGAATTCCGGGCGTTGCGTTTGTTGGTGGAGTCTTCCGGTGAAAAGCAAGCGGATGCACGACAAGAAGCGCGGTTCGCGCAAACCGCGGTTGCAACCGCGCGCGCCAAGAACGCCGCGCTGAGCAAAGACCTGGCCCTGGCGCGGGAAGAACTTCTGGCGGCGCGCGAAGACTTGAATGTTTCCCCCGCGCGCGCGCGCCGAAATCGCGAACGAGCTCCGCGCCGAGGTGCACCGGCTCGCGGAGAAGGTCAAGGTGGGTTACGTCCGGGAAACGGCGCTGCGGAAACATTTGGCGCTGGTCGCGCGGAAAACGCTTGAGAAGTCTGTAAGCCACAAGAGTTACTTCCATTAAAAGAGTCACGCCGGTTTGTGTGACGTTGGCGCCGAGGACGTCGGCGCGGAGGTTACCACGGAAACGCAGTCTCCTTCCAAGGCGCACCTCGCGTCGTTTCTCGCGGCGGCGACCGGGTTGGCGCGCGGCGAAGACGCGAAAGGCGCGGTGGTGACTGACGGTACCGGAACTTCTGCGACACAAAAAAAGTCCGAGATGTCTCGAAAGAAAGCGTTAGAAGAACCGCAACGCACACCCAAAACGTCGCTCTCCCTGGCCTTTGCAGCGCCCCCCCCCCGAAAAGCGGTACGCGGCGAAACAACGCGCGATCGATTTGTTGTGCGCCGCCGCCAAGCCGGATGGAAACGATTCAAATGATGGAAATGATTCAGATCTTTCCGCGACCCGCCGTGTCATCGCCAACATAAGCCTCGCCGCCACGGCACGCGTTATGCACGGAATAAACGCCTTCGTTGCGCTGAAGCGAGGCGCGTTGCCCGCCGCGCTGGCGCTGATGGGGAGCGCGCCCAAGGACGTGGCGGTGCAAATCGCGGGGTGCCGTGTGATTTCCGCGTGCGTCGCGAACCCCCGCGTCGCGGCGCGCGCGCGGCGGTCGCCGTCCTTCGCGGGCGGCGGGGCGTTGCGCGCCGCTTCTTGTGCGCTGCGCCGGTTCGGTGGTAGCGACGGCAACGACCCGTCAGCGGCTCGAGCGGCGGCGCGGGCGATGTGGACCGCCGTGCACCTGGGCGGACGGCAGGCGCAGGCGGAAATGTTCTTGTCAAACGGCGCGCTAACCGTATCGCCGCTGCTTTTGGCGATGCACGCGCACGGCGACGACGCGAGCGTCACGGAGGCGTGTTGCGGGTGCTTGCTCGCGTCCATTTTAGACGGGCCGCAATCGGGGAAGGACTCACTGGAGCAACTAGGCGCGAAGACGCAAATGTTGGGCGCCATGCGATTCGCACACGAAAACGGGCACGCCATGCGCTTCGGCGTCGCCTTTGCGGGACTCGAAACCTGGCTCGAAGTGCATTTGCTTTAGCGGGGTAGCACCTCCCTGCGTTCTTCGCGGTTTCGACAAGTAACGTGGCGTTCACGTTTCAGCCCTCCGTATTTTTATTTGAGCACAGTATTATTACAATTCAAACACAATTCAAGACGCATCACAACGCAGGTCCTCCCTTGTGTTTCTTGTCCTCCGACTCAAGTTCCCACAGGTTGGGCGGCGGCGCGAAGTTGGGCGGCGCCGGGCGCGGCGCGAACGCGGGCGGCGAGACGGACACGGACGAAACCATTTCGGTTTCGGCCGGGGTGGTTTTCTTTCGAGCGAAGCCTCTTTGATCGATCCGTAAATCCTTTCCCTCGCTTCGACAAGGCACAGGGGTCAACACAGGAAGCGGCGACCCCAACGACTGTTTCACGTCAATGGTGGCGCGAGAAGAATTTGCGCTCGGCTCCGGCGCGCGTAAAAACGGGCGATCGCTTCGCTCGACGTCGCTTCGCGTCTCCGAAGACCCAAACGCGTTCGCCTCGTACGCGCGCTGCAGCAAAACCTGCGACTCCATGAGCCACGTGCGGTCTTCCGTGAACTTCGTGTACTCCGTGCGGTCTTCCCACGTGTACCCGTCATCACCTGAGTGCGCGCCTTCTGCACAAGCCACTCTTCCGTGTCCGAAGAACCCGATTTTGCTTGAGGTTGGCGCATCGTAGGTATCTCGAGTTTCGCCGTGCGCGCCGAATCGCGAGCTCCGCGACTCACCGAACACGCTCCCGCTTCCCGGGGACGGGAACCGCCCGTCCGCATTGGCGGGCGCCCAGGACACGCCGACACCGACGTCGAGCTTAGTCGAGCTCCGTCCCATACCTCTTCCGCTTTCGCGTCCGTCCGGTACCGTGTCATGCCGGACGGTGTTCTCTCCGTCTCGCTCCCAAAGGTCCTTGAACTCGTGAAGCCCACGGAGCATTTCCGGCCTGCCCAAACCGCACGGTTCCCAGCTAGGGTACCGCGTGGTGAACGAAAGAAACGACTTTTCCATCTTGCCCTGTTTCGACCTGCTTTGCTTCCGCGCCGCATTCGGGGCGCCGTAGTTAGAGTTGCCGTGCTTTTGAAAGTCGAAGTTCGACAAACCGCACACGGCGCCGATACCCGGCGCGTGCGTGGTGAACGTCCGTACGAAGGTGACAATTTCCGGCGCGCTCTCGCAAAGCGGCCCCCACAACAGAAACGGCGCGACGAACACGCTTAGAAGCTCTTCCAGAAAAATCGCGCTTCTGAACTTGAACATGCTGGAAAACTCACGCATAGTCGTTTTAGAGTGCGCGACGTGCCGCCACCGTTTCGGGAGGTAATGCGTGTGCCGCACGGTTTGGCGCATCCACAGATTGGGGTCGAACGCGGTGGTTTCCTCCGAAATCGCGCCGCGCGAAGCCGCGAGCACGGCGCCCAAAACGGCGGTGTGCCACAACAAGTCTCGGCCGAAAATCTCCGCGTGCAGTAGTCGGTCGTCAAGCAGAAGCGTACACGCCAGCGCGAACGCGACGAACGCGCCCACCAGGTAACTCACGAACCGCGCGCACAGCGACACGATTGGCGAGGAGAACTGCTGGACGTACCTGCTAGCGGGGCGGTGCGACGCTCGTAGTCGCTGCTCCAGAAAGTGCTCAAGCTCGTTGAACTCGCGCATCGTCCACCGCGCCCACGTGCTCCACTGCCTTAACCCCAGGCTCCCGGGGTTGTGGTAAAACCGCTCCACGTGGTGCAGGAGGAAGTATATGGTCAGGAAAATAGCCACGAAAGGCGCTAACAACAAATTCACCACCGCCAACAACCGCATGCGTTGCCGCAACGCGTCCACGTCAAAAAACGCGTCTTTGATTCCAAAGTCGTCGTCGAACATGTTGTTCAAAACGCACTGCGTTGTAAAAAAAGAAATGTCAGTCTTGTATGGGCAATCAGTCGGGGAATGTGGAAATGGGAAATACTTACCTGGTGGATGTGGTACTCGATGGTTTTAGTGAACCAAACCTTGTTTTGTCGCGTCCCGTTTCCAACGCCCCGCATACCTCGGAACCTCAACCCCAGCACGTCCCTGTTTAACATACCGAGAAGGTAGTTTTCTTTTCGCAGAATTCGCGCCACGATGTCGTGTTCGTTCTGTGATTGTGAACGTAAAGTGTCAGTCTTGTGCATCGCGATGTATGGACAAACAGTCAGGGCAGAGGTAAGACGTCCCTTCTGGTACGAGTATGGGCAAACGTTGTGTCGTGATTTTGGAAAGGACCAAGGCCGTACCAGCTCCTTCACGATACAAAGCTTTGTTGTGTTTTGCAGGTGCACCACCCTCGCTAAGACTTCAGGCCACGTGATGGTTTGAATGTCGTGGTCGGATAACCCGAGCTTGGCGTTGCAGAACGTTCGCGTTCGCCGCAGCTGCGGAACGTCGAAAACCAACTTGACCACCGAAAACAAAAGGTACAGGGTGAACAGACACAGGTACGTCAGCACGGTCAGGTTCACGAAAAACGACCGGTGAGACAGCGGATTGGCGTACGTCGCGTCTTTCAAAATGTCACACGTGTCTTTCAGACCAACACCGTCCGGATCGGCGTCGGTTTTGTTGCCATCGCGTTCCCACCCCCCCGCACTTCGCAAGCTCGCCTGAATGTAAAAAAATAAATGTCAGTCCCGTATGGGCAATCATTCGGCGGAATGTGGTTATTGGGAAATACTCACCTCCGCGCACTTTGTGCCCAAAGTCCGCCAATCAACATAAAGCAGAAGGAACCCGGAGAAGAAAACCGTGAACCCCAAGGTGAGGATGTTCAGAACACGGCTCACTAGTATACACCAGAAACCACTGCCCTCGAAGTACTGGTACAGATTCGTGCACCAGGCGTCGAGATTTTCGATCTTGGCCTCGCGTTTTGGCCTTTTTTTTTCGCGCAACACGAACGGCGTCGTGTGCAAACTCGCAAGCGTTGGGTCGGCCAACTCGTCGTGGTAAAGCTCTTGTGCGTCACGTTCGTCCGACTCCAACATCGAAGGCAAAGCCGCGTACTCGTGGTCGTCCATCCCGCGGAGGGGAAGCAGGCTGGACCCGAGGCCTGACATTGCGAGGTGACGCGGTTTAAAAATCAGCAGCGTCAACGCATGCAAGCAACACCGGGTGGGATCCCTAAACCGTCGGACCGCCGGAGGGTAGGGTAGACCACGGTTTCTCCGCGCCGCCGCACCTCAGCTACCCACGAGGTGCACTCGGGCCTCCGCGCGCGACGAGTGGGTCGAGGAGGCGCGCGCCGCGGTGTGCAGAGCGCGCGCGAGTTATCCGAGGAACCCATTTTTTCCCGGGAAACAACGATTTGGGGATTTGGGGATTTGCCACACAGAGTCAGAGAGTGCAACGGCCACGGCTTAGGGCGGATGTGGGCCTCGCACGACAGGCGCAGGAGTGGATAGCCTGGCGGAGCGCTGGAACGACACATTGAGCAAATTGGGGAGGAAGATTGGAATCTTCACGTGAAGGTTCAGCCCCCCAAAACAACGTTTATGAATAATATTAGATGGTGTGTCGCTGATCATCTCGACTACGCCACAAACCCCTTCGGTCTGCTATCCCCCTACTCCTCCACCCCCGTGACCAGCGCGTGCGCTCCGAAAAGCACGAACAGCGCCCCGCCCGTGATGGCGACGGCTCTTTCCGAAACGTACAGCGCCATGTGCTTCCCTCCGAGCACCGCGGCGCCGGTACAGACGGCGTGCCCCACCACGCCTCCCAGGGTGACTCCGAACGGGTCCTCGGATGCCGCGAGCCCTATGGTGGCGATCTGGCTCCTGTCACCCCACTCCGCGAGGAACGTGATGACGAAGGTTTCGAGTAACACCGCGAGCTCTCCTTTGTTTTTCTTCGCCTTTTTAGACGCCGCGAGCTCCTTCTCCGTCTCCGCGAGCTCCGCATCCATGCCCCCGCCTTGCCAGTTCACGAGGGACTCGTACAGCGAACGGAACCCGAAGAAAAAAAACAGCGCGATGGCGAGGTAGTGCGTGTATTGCTTGCTAATCAGGGCGGGGGCGGCCCACCCCAACGCGGCGGAAAGCGCGGTCATCACGCCAAGCGCACCAATCGCGCCAAGGAAAACCGTAATCTGCGAATGCCGCATCGCCATGATGGCCGCGATGAAGAACGTCTTGTCGCCGATCTCGGAAATCAGAATCATGGTCCCCGACTTAACCGCGCCCTCCAGAAACGGAACCGTGGAGCTCATGGCGACGACACGGACGACGACCGACGCGCGGCGATGGTCTGAGAGGCGCGTCACGAAAACCCAAAGGTTTTGGCGTCGCGTCGCAGTGCCGACGATTTCCATTTGCGAAAGGAATCCCGAGGTCGTTGCTTTTGGGTGTTGCCACGCCACTCTCGAGGGCGCGGCATGGGGTCTGCCGGGGAGACGGTCGGGTTGCTTCCCCGCGGGGTTTCTTCCGGCGGTGATGGTGCGTGGTCTGAAAACGACGTGCGCGACACCGACACCCCAATGGAGTTCGTGTCGTGTTACCCGACCACGCGGTACCGGACGTACGTGTTGTTTCTGCTTTTCCTCGTCGCGACGTTGCAAACCACGGACCGGAACATCCCCGCCATCCTGCTCCCGAAAATCGGCCCGGAGTTTGACATGACGGACTTGGACGCGGGGATGCTGAACGGCGCCGCGTTCGTGTTGATATACGCCCTCGCGACGATTCCGCTGGCCAGGCTGGCGGACATGTGCGGCCGGAAGTACCTGCTCGCGGGGTCACTGGTGGTGTGGTCCTCGCTGACGTCGCTCAGCGCGCTGTCGCGAAACACGGGCCAGCTTTGTTTCCTCCGGATAGGCATCGGGTTGGGTGAAGCAGGGTGCACGCCCGCGGCGCAGTCCTTGATCGCGGCGATGTACGGCCCTGGCGAGCGCGCGAGTGCGATGGCGATTCAGCAGCTCGGCCTGGCCGCCGGAACCGCCGCGGCGAACCTTGTTGGCGGGTTGCTGGTGGACCGCCTCGGGTGGCGCGGCGTGTTCGGGGTGATGGGCGTTCCCGGGTTCGTGTTGGCGGGGGTGCTTCTGTTAACCCTGGAGGACCCGCCCACGGTAGGGCTGGGGCGGTACGGGGAAAGCTTCATTGGGGATGAGGGTGTTGGGGGTACGGCTGGAGATTCCGAGCGCGCGGATTTTCCGATTGCCGGCGAGGAGAGAAAAAAAAGACGCTCGAATTGGCGCCGCGTGGTCGGCGACAAGAGTTTCTGGAGGGATTTGTGGGGCGGGATCGAGGAGTGCGCGAAAGTACGTCCCCGCATTTCCAAAATCCCGCCCCCGTGTTTGACAACACAATACTGACACTTTTCTGGCAAAACTCCAAAGCATTTGCTGCGACGGAAAACGTTCATTCACCTCTCAATAGGGGTCATGATTCAGGTTGGGGTTGGTTTGTCCATAATGGCGTTCCTGCCGGTGTTTTTAGTGCGAGTGCACGGTACGTGTTTCCCACCCACCACATTCCGCCTCCCTGATTGCCCATAAATGTACGAGACTGACACTTTCTTTTTTATCGTATCAGGCATGACCACGCACGACGCCGGGGTTTCAATCGCGTACGTGGGCGGGGTTTTCGGTGCGACTGGGATTTTGCTTGGCGGCGTGATAGGCGACTACTTGGTGCGAAAATCAGGGGACCAGAGGTACATGTTGTGGTTCATTTTGGGGTGTAACGTCGTGGCGGCGCCGTTGATGGTGTGCGCGGTGATGGTGGAGAGCACGCAAACAAGCGTCGCGCTTTCGTCAATCGTTGTGGCGCTGTTCATGGTGATGGTCGGCCCGCCCGGGGCGATCGTGCAGTCGCTTGTGCCGGACCGGATGCGGGCGACCGCGGCTGGTTTTTTCGGAGTGGTGGCGAACCTGGTGGGTGGATCTCTAGGGCCGCTTTTCATCGGGGCGCTGTCCGACAAATTCAAGCCGGCGTACGGAAAACGCAGCATTCGGTACGCCCTCGCGTACGCCATGCTTTTTTGCGTGTGGGGACAGCTCCACTGGTTCCTCGCGTCGCGGGCGATGCCAGGTGACGTGCTTGATACGAACGTGGTGAGGGACGAGACGGGGAGGGGCGACGAGGTTGCGGTGGGAGAAGGGGTACCTTCGGGTGGGAAAAATTGCAAAAGCCGCGAAACCACGGAAGGGGAAGAGGTTGGGGTCTACGGCGCCGCGGTGTGATGGGCGGTAAAACGTTCCGCAAATTCTTGTAAACACGAAACCAATGTTCCGAAAAGCTGTAATCTTATGTACAACGCCCCTTCACGGTTTTTCTCGCAGCCACATTTTCAGGGACGAAAACGCGCCTTTGTAGGACAACTCGGGGTGTTTTTCGAAAACCTTCCCGATCAAACCCTGAGATTGTAAAAATGAATGTCAGTCTTGTATGGGCAATCAGTCGGCGGAATGTGGTAAATGGAAATACTTACCTGCGCGCCCGCTTTCGTCAAGTGCGACCGCACGTCGCCGTCGCCGCCCAGCGCGAGTTGCATCACGACGCCCCCGATCCCCCGCGCCACCCCCTCGTCCTCGCCGCTGTCCTCCCACTCATCAAGGCAGTGCTCCACCAGGCCTCGGTCGATGAGTCTTTTCTCCAGGTTCTTGCCAGGCAAAGAGCCCAGCTCGAGCACGCGCCACAGCGCGCTCAGCGCGGCGCGCTGCACTTGCGTCACCCCGGGGGTTTCCGCCAGGACGTCCATCAGGGTGTGCGCGGCGGTCCCCTCGTGGATGGCTTTTTGCTTTCGCAAACAAGAAACCACGTGTTTGCTTTGCTGAGAGCAGAGCATTCTTAAAAGCTGAAGCGCGGCGTCCGGTCCGGGCTGCAGCATGGGCGCGCCATCGCCCGCGGTTTTGCGCGCGACCCAGGTGTCCATCGCGGTCGTAGCGGAACCAACCGCGCCCGAACTGACGACCATCCACAAAACCCACCCGTCGTCCTTGTTGCAAAGGCGAAGCAAAGAGCCGTGGCACCGCAAACGCCGGCGCCAGTCAAGCTTTGGGTCGGAGGACATGTTCACAAGACACACCACCGACCGTCGCCGCGCGCGGTACAGGGACGCGCGAGCGGCGTCGCCCGAAGCGGCGACAGAAGCGGAGGCGAAAACTTCGGCGACCTTGTTAGGAACCTGGGCGTCGACAGTGGGCTTGTTGGTACCAGCCGTGACCTTGTTGTTACCACCGGTGGGCTTGTTGTTACCACCATCCGCGGCGATTTTCACCGCGGCGCTCGCTCCTCCCACCACTCCCCGTTCCGAAAGCTTCGCCGCCGTTTTCTCCGAAACCGCGCTTTTCCCAGACTCGGCGTACCTGCGCTCCATCTGGGATGGCCCTTTGGCCTTTTCCGGCTTTGTAGTCAGTCTGTTCCTCAGCTCCGCGAGTTTCCCCGAAACTAGCTCGAACGCCTTTTTCGCTTTGCTGCCCACGGAAACCACGGACGCGTTGTCGTCGTCGTCGTCGGCGTTTTTGTTGAGGTCGCGCTCGAGTTTTCCGAACGAGTACGAAACCAAAGTGCCGAGCGCCGCGACGAACGCGCCGGTCACGGAGGTTACGAAACCCATACGTGAAAACGTGAATTTCAGCAATCCAGAAGCGAACGCATACGGGGATGACGCGAGCGCTTTCGCCCAGGAACGCGTGTTCGCCCGACGCGTAGACTCCAGCCGTTGCTTGCGCCGCAGTACCTCGCGCTGTCGCAATTTTTCCGCCAGCGCCTTCTTCGCCGCAACGAGCTCGGCATTTTCCTCCGCCAATTGTTGTTCGTGTTCCAGGTCGGCGAGGTAATCCGTTTGGGTGGGCAAACCCGCGTTTGAGTCCGCGATCGCGACTTCCGAAGCGAGTTGTTCAAGCGCCGCGTATCCCTTGCCCTTGTGTGTCTTTCCGCCCCTTCTGCCGGGCACGTACCCGGCCGCCAGTCTGGCTTTGGCGTCGGCGAGCTTCCGCTTGAGCCTCGCGGCTTCCGCGAGCATCTCGGTTTGCGGGTCCGACGTGGTGTTGCACAGCCCACTTGTTTGTAGCACGAACGTGGGCGCGACGCAGCACTTGTTTTTGTCATCTCTCTGCGCGGGGGGGGATGTGCACTTGCCGTCGCACCCGAATGCGGAGCCTCCGCCGCACACGCCTCTGCAGTCCACGGTGTCCGTCCCCCTGCACGTCCCGCCGCAGTCGCGCCGCGCGCCGCTGTTGCACACCTCGTCGCACCCCACCACCCCGGGCCCGTTGCACCGTACGACCTCTTTTGAAAGGCAGTGGTTCACCCTCGCCTTGTACCCCGACCCGCACTCCACGGAGCACCGCCCCCAGTCGCTCCAGGCGGTTTTGCGACACGACTCGCCCCAGCGCAGGCGTTCCAGAATCGGCGTCTCCGGAACCTCCAAGTCGCCCCGTAGTTCGGGGTAGGTACAGAAAAACACCGCCGGCCGTACCACAGTTGCTACAAAAAAATTGTACACGTTGACTGGGAACAGCACGAACGGTTTCATGCGTTTGCCCCACTCCGCGAACGTCGGCCCCAGCTCCTCGCCGACTGATTCCTGAAACGCGAAGTACGCGTCCTCCGCGCCGTCGACGATGCCGTCCCTAGCGCCCGCGAAAACCGGCCCCAAGCCGTCCATCACGAAGTCCCAAAACGGAAGCACGAACACCAACGCAGGCTTTATGATTTGCCAGGAAAGGAAGGACACGTTCTTGGTGTTTCGCCAGGTAAACGCGACCCCCGTCGCGACCCTCGCCCACGCCACGTCAAGCTGCAACTCGGTGGTTGTGAAAACAAGCGCATCTTTCGCGATAGGGGTTGTGGTGTCCATCGCATAATAAGCGGCTTGGGACGCGACCCAGCCCGTGCCTGCAACCGCATCTAGACCGCGCCTGCACGCCAACCGGGTCAGGTGGTGGCTCGTGCTTGAGACCCCGAGAAAGCGGTCCAAGTTGTACACATCCGCGAGCACGCCGTCCCCGAACAGGGCGTTTTTCACAAGCGCCACGGTGTCGTGCTGGTCCATGACGGTTGCCGGAACCCCGCGGTCGTTGGCGAAAACCGAGTTGTACGTCGTCAAAACAAGCGCCACGATGGCGTACGCCTGGAGAATCGCCAGCACCGCGGTTAGGGGGGATGGTTTTGAAGGTCCATCGGACCTCTGGCCAGAGGTGGTTCGGTGCACATTTTTGCGTCCCAAACGCGCAAGCGTCGTGGTCTTCGTCGCGCGCGATGACGCGACCGTCCGCTCCGCCATCGTCGCCGTCGGTGGGACGAGGGACGGAGGGAGGCTGGACGGACCGCGAAGCGTGCGCCGCGGGGGTAACTGAGGGGGGGCGGGGGCACGGGGAACGGAGCCTTCGTTGGCCCCCGTTGGTTTTGTAGACGCTAAACTGGTCCAACCCCACTACGACCCTGCAAGACGATCGAGATGATCTCGCCCGCTTTGCCTCAGATCGCACCGCGCGGTCCACGTGTGGTCGTCCACAACTACGGCCGTTCGAAAAAAAATGGGCGGTACCCCGACGCACCCCCTGGCCAGCACGGGCGTGGCGCTGGCGCGATGCGCGCTGTTCGCGCTCGCGTGTTTCTTCGCGTACGACATTCGATTGTACGCGGTGACCGAGTACGGCCGCATCATCCACGAGTTCGACCCGTGGTTCAACTTTCGCGCCACGCAGTACCTCGCGGACAACGGCTGGGTGAGGTTCAGCAAGTGGTTCGATTACATGAGCTGGTACCCGCTTGGGCGGCCTGTTGGTACTACTATCTATCCCGGAATGCAGGTCACCGCGGTGACAATCTGGAAAACGCTGGGCCTGATGGGGGATTCCGTCGCCATGTCCCTCAACGACGTGTGCGTTTTTTTCCCCGCGTGGTTCGGCGCGGTGGCTACTCTGTTGACCGGTCTGCTAACCGCGGAGTGCAGTGGCGACAAAAACGCCGCGGTCGTCGCGTCGTTGGTCATGTCAATCGTCCCGGCGCACACCATGCGCAGCGTCGCGGGGGGGTACGACAACGAATCCTTAGCCGTGACCGCCATGGTGTTGACGTTCTTCGTGTGGTGCCGCGCCCTGCGCACCCCGAGAAGCTGGCCCATAGGCGCCGCAGCGGGCCTGGCCTACGTATACATGGTCGCCGCGTGGGGAGGGTACACGTTCGTTTTGAACATGGTCGGCCTGCACGCCGCGATTTTGGTGCCGTTCGGGAAGGTGCGTGTTCCCTTTCCCAAATCCAACGGCCACCGTTTGCGGACCCTCGGTGACTGTTTGCGTGTACTACTGCCCGTAACAACTGTTACAACTACACACGGCACACGTGCACTGTTCGGCCCGATTACTCTAAGTGCACTGTTAGGCCCGATTACTCGGACCCCAATCCCCCGTACAGTACACCTGTAGACTCAAGACTGACAGTTTCTTTTATTCGTCTCAGTTTTGTCCGAGCGTACACAAGGCGTACTCGCTGTTCTGGATCGTGGGCACGCTCGGGGCGGTGCAGTTCCCGGTGGTCGGGCTGGCGCCTATTAAATCCATGGAACAGCTGGGTCCGGCGTTCGTGTTCGTCGGGTACCAAGTTTTAGCGGTGACTGAGCTTTTAGTGGCGAAAAGAAACGCGACCGGCCACCAAAAGTGGCGCCTGCGGTTGCGGTGCTACGCCGTCGCGGGGGTTTGTCTGCTTTCCGTAATTGCCGTGCTGGCGCCGACCGGTTGGTTCGGGCCGCTGTCCGTCCGCGTCAGGGGTTTGTTCATCAAGCACACGAAAACAGGCAACCCTCTTGTGGACTCCGTGGCGGAGCACCAACCCGGAACCCCCGACGCGTACCAGGTACGGCCTCGGGGCTTTCCCAAATCCAGGCACCTACGTTTACCGCCCCTCTTTGAGTGCACTACGGCCGTAACAGTTGCCAGTACTGGCAACTGCTACATACAGCACAAGTGCACTGTTTTACCGAAGCTGGTGACTGTTTGTCCATACATCGCGATCTACTCAAGATACTCAAGACTCAAGACTGACCCTTTTCGTTTACAAAAACAGCGCTACCTGAACCTGCCGTACTACGTCGCCCCGGTGGGTTTCGTGATTTCGTGCGGACACTTTCTGAAAACCAAATCCGCGGCGGCGCTGTTCCTGCCGCTGTACGGCGTGGTGGCGTACTACTTCGCCAACCGGATGGTTCGGTTGATTATCTTTCTCGGGCCTATTGCGAGCTCGCTGTCGGGCGTAGCGGTGGGGTTTTTAAGCGAGCAGATCTTTGGCAACCTGGTTTGGTTCGCGAACGGCGGCGGCGCGCTCGACGACGACGCGAACGAAAAATCGGACGACGCCGACTCCAAGAAACCGTTTACCAAAAAGAACGGCAAGGTGAGGAAATCGGGCACCGGTAAATCGGCAGGGGACGGCGATACCGCGGCGTTACTGGCCTCCATTCACGCCTCCGTCGCGGTGCCTTTGTCAAAGTTTTACGACTCCAAGCAAACCCGGGTTTCGCGGGTTTTGCTCGCCGCGTTTCTGCTGATCACCGGGTTACAGCGCGTCCCGTCGTTCGTGGAGTACTCGCACGAAATAGCCAAAGGCATGTCGCAACCTTCCGTGATGTTCAAAGGCCAGCTCAACGACGGCCGGACGATCATCGTGAAAGACTACGTCGAGGCGTACCACTGGCTTAGGGACAACACCCCCGAAGACGCGCGCGTTATGGCGTGGTGGGACTACGGGTACCAAATCGCGGGCATCGCCAACCGGACCTCCATCGCGGACGGCAACACGTGGAACCACGAGCACATCGCGAACCTGGCGCGGACCATGACCGCGACGGAGGAGAAAGCGCACCGCGTGATAAGGCACCTCGCCGATTACGTGCTTGTTTGGTCGGGGGGCGGCGCGGACGACATGGCCAAGAGCCCGCACTTGTTCAGAATAGGCAAGAGCATCGGGCACGACACCGGGACGGTGGACATGCACGAGATCCAGTCAAAGTTCGGGGTTGACCAGTACGGCCGGCCCACGCCGCTCATGGCGCAGTCGCTTCTGTACAAGCTCGTTTCTTTCCAAGGCGCCGTCGCGAAAGAGCGCTTCGAAGAGGTGTACACCAGCAAGTACCGGAAAGTACGGATTTACAAAGTCGTCAACGTGAGCGACAAGAGCAAACAATGGGCGGCGGACCCGGCGAACCGCCTGTGCGACGCCCCCGGGTCGTGGTACTGCCCCGGCCAGTACCCGCCCGCGCTCGCGAAGTTCAGTCAGATCATCAAACCCGCGTACAACATGCCAGCGTTTGCGAAGAAACAAACCGAGGAACGCGCGGCGCGGGAGGCGAAGGCGGAAACGGACACGGGGGCGGAGTTGTGAGGGGTGGATTTTTAAGTCACTCCTGATCTGTTATTTGGAATGTTTCACGCAAAAGCAACGCAAGTGTCGTCTCGTTCTTCTCGTGCTTCTTTTGCCGGCAAATCAGTGAGGTGCGCCGTTCGCGAACGCCCAACTCAGCATATCGAAATGCCTGTTCGCGGCTGCCCAGTGGCACGTGCTCGTGTCCCACGGGCACCCGTTCGCGCGCAGCCACTGAAGCACCTCCAGGTGTCCTTCATACGCCACGGACGAGCACGTGCTTTCGTCCCACGGGCACCCGTTCGCGCGCGCCCACTGCAGCAACTCGAGGTGCCCACCGGCCGCCGCAGCCTCGCACGTTCGTTCGTCCCACGGGCACCCGTTCGCGTGCAACGACTGCAGCATTTCCAAGTTTCCGTGCTGCGCCGCCCACGCGCACATGTTCGTTCCTTCCGCCGCCGACTCGTCCGTGCGCTTGCCGTTCCAGCACGCGTTCTCGCTCACCCACGTCGCGGTCTCGAGATGCTCGCCTTCCTCCGCCACGGACATGCACATGCTTAGGGTCCACGGGCAGCCGTTCGCGCGCAACCACTGCAGCACCTCGAGGTGCCCGTGCCGCGCCGCCTCCGTGCTTGCATTCTTGTCCCACGGGCAGCCGTTTCCGTGCGCCCACTTGAGTATATCGAGGTGCCCGCCCCTCGCCGCGTCGCGTGCTTGCAAGTGCCCGCATCCCACGGGCGTGGCCGCGTGCCACGTGCAGCTGTTTTCGCGCAACCACTTCAGCACCTTGATTTGCCCGCCCAACACCGCGGCCTCGCACAAGTTTTCGTTAAACGTCACAAGACCGCGCCGATGCAAGCTTTTTAGCGTGCCTAAGCATCCGCGCGCCGCGGCTTCTGAAGGCTTAAGCTCCTTGACCGAACCCTTCATTCCCTTCCCCCCTATGGCGTCGCGCATCACGTTCGCGAAATCTCGAAATCCCGCGAGATCTTCGGGTGAATAGGATGGAGCTCGCCCGACGGCGGAGCTCGAGGTGGCTGCTTGCGCGTCGGGTTGATTCATGGGCGTCGCGATACGACTGTGTGCGGGGTTAAAGGTCATCGCGAAGGTCCGCGCGCGGGTGGTTATGGCGTCCTCGAGGCAAAGGAGGTCGAAGGCGAAGGAACTGTACTTTTCTCGGGGTAGACGAATCGTCGGGGCTTCCAAAAAATCACTCGCCGAAAACCTGACACAACGAACTTCGCGACAACGATCCTATCCGCCCACACACCACGACGCGCTCGGGATCGCGCGTGTCCTTTATCCAAGCCCCGTCCTTCCCTAGGTCGGCCGTGCAACATGGCAGGTCGCGACAAGCGCAAGGCGGATGCGGATGCGTCGAAAAGCGCCGCAAAGGCGGGGAAGAAGGCCAACACCGCCGCCGGCGCAAAAGGTGCCGCCGCCTCCAAATCTAAAGCGCACCACGACTCGTTGAGTGCCACGGAACGCGCGTACCTCGCGTGGATGAAATCCGCGGGTGTGCGACTCACGGGCGTATCAATCGGTGTGTTTCCCGGAACCGGCCGGGGATGCCTGGCGGTTACGGACTTAAAGCAAGGCGACGTGGTGGTGGAGGTCCCGGAGAGCGCGATTTTGACCGCGGAGACGTGTTGCGCAAAAGATGCGCTTCGTCAGTTTTTCGACGGAGAACTCGACTCCGCGCCTCGTCTGGACAGGGAGGCGCTGGTGCTCGCGGTGATGTGCGAAATCGCACGAGGTAACGAGTCAAACTTAGCACCCTATTTGAATCAGTTGCCCAACTTAAGAGCCACGCACTCGCCCCTCGCCTGGCGCGCGGATGAGCTGTACGAGCTGAAAGGAACCACGTGTCTGCACCGGACGTTCGACCAGGAGGACGAAAGCGCGGAGCTCCCGTCCATGACCCACGAGCACTGGCGACTCGTGGCGAAGCCGTTCTTCGAGAAGTACCCGCAGTACAAAGTAAGTGACGACGAATTGTTCTTAAAAAAAACGTACCTGCACGCCACCGCGCTTGTCGCTGGGTTTTCGTTCACGCTTGGCGAGGAGGATGACGATGAGGATGAGGAAGCGTTCGAGGGGTGCGTTCCCGTGAACGACGAGAACGACGGCGACGAGCATCCCGACCACTCCCACGACCACGAGCAACCCCACCAAAGCACTCAAGCCATGGTTCCGTTCTGGGACATGCTCAACCACGTCGAGCCTAACCGGGCGTGCGTGCGTCTGGAGTACGACGAGCATGCCCAGGTGTTGAAAATGGTAATGGTAAGGGACGTGAAGAACGGGGAACAAGTGTTCAACACGTACGGCGCGTTGGGGGACGACGAGTTGTTGCGGCGGTACGGTTTCGTTTCCCCACACAACCCGCACGGCGGAAACGCGGAGGTTTCGTTGCGAGAGGTCGTCGCGGCCGCGGCCACCGCGCGGTTCGTGGTGGAGGACTCGTATGAAGACGACGAGGTTGACGGGCGCGATACCGACGAGAGCGGTGAGGATGAGGATTTCGAGGAACCCAAAATGCCGTCCACGTCGGACAGCGAAGAGGAGAGCTATGGAGAAGATGATGAAGGTGATGCAGACGATGAAGATGACGATGAAGACGACGATGAAGACGAGCTCGATTCCGAAGAAGACGACACCTTCGCCACGGAAAAGCGCGGTTTCGGTAGCCTGACCCTCAAAGAAACCCTGGCGCGTCTGCGGCTCCTGAAACGGTGGGGCGTCGCGAGCGCATCGGAGGACCGGTTTACAATTTCGCGCACCGGTAAGCCCAGCCTCGCGCTGCGCGCCGCCGCGCGAGTCATGTCCATGCACACCTACCAGTTCCAACAACTGCTTGCCGCGGACGCGTACGAGCGAGGCGACCGATTAGAACAACACGGGGACGACGGCGACGACGACGGCGACGACGTGTTTGGTGTCAAACCATTGTCCACGGAGCGGGTGTGGGACGGGAAGAACGACGAGACCTCCGACGAAGGTACGTCGGTGCATTTACACCGTGAATCTTGGTCTATCTAGACCTTGAATCATGCTCTACACGCCCCTTGTACCCCGAACCTTGTACCCCCATACCCTAAGCCCCTAAACCCTAATCCGCCGAGTGATCATGACACCTTTGTGGGATCTCCTAGGACTGCAAAGTCTTGTGACGAGAAACGGAGGAGCGCGCGTTTCGCGCGCGACATTCTGACGGCGTTTTTTTGGTTTTTTCTTTTTTTTTCTTTTTTTGTTCGCGAAGGACTTTCTTTTGTAATGGAAACCCCTTCACTACACGGAAAACCCTTAATGCAAGGAAAACTCTTACATACTAACCTTCGTACTAACTCTCATACCGTCCATACCGTTCATCTCACCCAACTCAGACGACATCGACTCCGACTCCGACGACGTTGACGAGCGCGCGGATCAAACCACCCGGGTTTCCGTGACACTTCTGGTGTTAGCAGAAGACGCGTTGTCCCGCCGGTTCGCCACGCCGGGGGTTTTGGAGGACCGGACACATCTCGCGGCGCTCGGCAAGGAACCTCCATTTGAACGAGCCAAAGCCAGTGTGGGGGGGTGGCACTGGAGTGATGAAAAAAAGAAAGAGAAAAACGGATGGCAAAACGCCGCGCACCGAGCGACGCACCGCGCGAGGTTGGCGCTTTTCGTGCGGCTCCGCGAGAAAAACGCCCTCGCCGCGTTAAGCCTTTGGGCGTGCGGCGCGACGCGAAGTGAGAAGGAGATGTTGCCGCCGCTGCGAGCGGAGTGAGGGAAGTGGGCTCCGTGTGATTGTGACCGACTAAAGACTAAATAGCAAGGAGTTGCGTCCTTCAATTTCCCACCCACCTCGCCTCTGCTTGTTTCACGTTTGCCATTTCACTCACCGACCGCCACGCGTCTTTCCGGCGCGCACGCGGCAACTCGTGACTCTTGGCGCAAAGATCGGGGTCGAAAACGGTGTGGCACCGGCGCAAGGTAACGCCGACGCGCTCGGGAACGCGTTGCCCTGAAGTTTCGGCGTCGTGAACCGAAGTCAAAGTTGTCTCGGCGTCATCTTCTTCGTCCGAATCTTCATGCTCGTCGTTGTCGTCGTCCTTAACACGCCCGTTCCCCACCGCGTCGATGGCGTGCGTCCACTGCTCGTTGAACGCCATGTTGAAGAACACAGCGCTTCCGTGCTCCAGTGCTAGGTGGAACATTTTCGTGTGTTTGTACTCAAACCACGCTTGCCTCGCGGCGTCGCACTTGGCGGCGGCGGCGATGACGCGTTCGTCGTTTTCCCGGAGCCACGCCGTTCGCACGCGTTCCCTCTCCACAGCTTGTCGTTTCACCTCGCTTCGCGGGGGCGCATTCGCCTTGGCCTGCGAAGCGACACGCCACTCCGGGTCGCGCCGAAGCGCCTCTAACAGTAATTTGCGCTTTCGCTTCACTACGTCGGGTCCGATGCTGTGTTTAACGCTGTCTCTTGACTCTTCCGACCCTTCCGACGATGGCTGACCCGTCAGTACTGACCCGCCATCACCGCCATCACCGCCATCCCCCTCCAGCCACCGCCTCGGCGAGAAGGTCATGACCCGCGTCGCCCCGAAGGAACAAGAAACCACGAAACCGTTTTTTTCCAAATCCAAACTCTTATCCGCGTGCGCGCCGATTGCGTCGGTTCCGTTTTTGTACCGGTTCACCACGACGTGGTTACACATCTGACCTGACACGGCATATATCTTCCTTACCAGCGCTTTAAGCTCGGCAGGCACGACCTCACACGGCGTGGGCTGCTGGGTTTTGTCCGGGTTGTACCGGTAACTCGCGAACCAAACGCGGGTTTGAGTCGAAGGTGTTTCAACCTCAACCCGATGCGACTGTTTTGAATCCCTTTTCGCGTACGCATCGCGCGTATCCCCCTCGGTACCGCTCCGGATGTCATGGAAATCCGGAAACTCGTCATCCCTCCCTTCGTACCGCACCGCATAGTACGCCTGGTCTCGCGGCACCGCCGCTTTCTCGCCCCGGCGGTCCGCGGGGGTCACCAGCGCGTGGTCCCGGGGCAGGTACAGAGGTTCGAATTGTCGTAACATTCCCGAAACCGTCCCGGGGTCCATGAAAAAGTCGGCGGCGTACGAAAGCGAGGCGCTTGTTTCGGCGTCGTGCCAAACCAAAGAAGCGCCGTCTATGGCTTTGGGTACCCCCCTGGGGTCTGGTGTGCTTGCTTCTTCTTCTTCTTCTTCTTCTTCTGTCTGGTTGTTGTGACTCAAATTTTCAAGAAACTGCAGCACGGCGTCTCTGCGCCACCGCTCGGCTTCTTTTACGAGTTTCCCGAAATGCGCGGATTTCGGTTTTTTGTCAACGCCGTCCAAAAAGAAAAGCGCGTTACGCGCGGCGTCGACGTGTCCCCACCGCGCGGCTTCCACGGCGGCGTTTCGTGCGTGATGCTGACGCACAGAGATTGTGCCCATGGCACGCAGCGCGCAAGTGACGACATCAGCGTGGCCCCTGCGCGCCGCGCAAAGCACGGGAACGCGCCCGGAGTCGTCGCGAGTTTCGAGCGCCGATTCCAGCCAATTCATTCGTGACGTCTCTTTTGTAAAAGAAGAAAGAAACGTTACGAGCGCTTCAAACGAACAAGCGTGGCCTCGCTCCGCGGCGGCGTGCAGCGCGTTGCCGCCCCCGACGTGTTCCGGGCGTGTAGTGAGTGGGTCGCCGCCTTTTGCGAGAAGGGAAGAGAGCAAAAGCGTGTGCCCGCGCTCCGCCGCGCGGTGCGTCGCGGTGTACCGGCGATTTTTTGTTTCGGAAGTTTCGGTGACACCGCTTTCATTTGTTTCGAGTTGGTCAAAAGAAACGAACGTCAAAATCGCCTCCACCACTGAAAGTCTGCCGAACCCGGACGCGGCGAACAGCGGGGTGTTCTTCGCGCCAGCGGGCTCGCGCACGTGTGCGATGTGTTTGTGTGCTCCAGTCTCCAAAATTCGCGAAACGAAAGAAACGTCCCCCAACCAGGCGCCGCGCCAAACGTCGACCCCGCCGCCGGCGACGACTCGCGCGTGGTTTTCGTTACGGCGCAGGACGCAGTGCATTATTAGCGCGTTTCTTTTGCCGGCATCCTCCTCTTCCGAGAAGCGTGTCCCTACCTCGTCACAGGACAACTCCGCAAACTCCAAGGACACGTTTGTTTCGGAACATGAACCGTCAAGCGCGGCATCAACCGGGTCTTGATTCACATCAACCGAGCAATTACTCACAAGAGCCTCGTCACTTTCGGTATTTCCCGTGTCACGCACCAACACGTACAGCGCGCGCTGCACGCCCGTTTTCCGGTGTTCCGCGGCGTGGCGTTCCACCGTGAACCCAAACTTCGCACAGCGCGCCTTGACTTCCTCCACGGGCATACCTCCGGAGAGAGTTTCTTTTTTGTCGGTGGTATCGACGTCATTTCCTTCCGGTGATACCGTCCCGGAAACGCGCTTCGTCTCCGGGTGACTCTGCACCACTCTTCGCAGCCACACCGCGACGCGTCCGTTTGTTTTCAAAACATAATTCGCCAGCCGCAACAGCGCGTCCAGCATGTCACCCGGCGTCACCGAACACAAACCCTCCCCGGAAACGTCCCCTATCCCGATTGACGCGGACCGCACGCCGTACGGCAAGTCAGTCACGATCGCGTCTACGGAGTTTTTCAAACCAGAGTACACTGATTGCGACGTGGCGGCAGGGTCGTCCAGCAACGACGCAAACGCGAACGTACACGAACGTCGCGCGTCTGCAGTGACGAATTTCGTTTCGTTGTTTTCGTTTGTTTCGTCGTTTTCGGCGCGTCGCCACTCACGTGTGTTCCGTTCCACCCGCTCTTGTGACCCGTCAGCTTTGATGCCATCATCCCTTTTGAGGCCGAAGTATCGACACGCAGCCTCCTTGGCCGACATCAACGCGTCTTCACAAACGTCCCCGCCAATCACGTCGCCGGCTCCCAGTGCCAAGGCGGCGAACGCCACGGCGCCGCCGCCCACGCACGGGTCGACCACGACGTCCCCGAACCTCACGCGCGCCGCGTTCACCGCGAGCACCGCTTGTTCCGGAGGCATCGCGTTCGGCGCGTCTATTGTTCGCAACGCGGTTTGTCTTTCCATGCCCCAAGCCACGACCTCGCCTAACATGTTTTCGGGGTGGACGTAGTAGTGGGGTGTCACGTCTGCGGTGGCTTTGGTAAAAAAATCGGCACCACCGCTCGCGCACGTTTCCAGCCAAACTCGGTTCGCCACGATGCCACCACCCACGCCGGCGTCCCACAGCTGCGCCCCGATGTCCTCCAGGACCTGCCTCGAAACCCCTTTGCGTCCTGGTGCTAAAACCTGCGCCGCGCATCGCGCCGCGTTTGTTGGCCCCAGCGCCTCCGCGACCTGCACGGGGGACCCGGCCGCGACCTCCAAAAGTGCGACGCGAATAAGCGCGCATCTGCGCACCGCCGCTCGTAAAACGTCCAGGGATGGGAACCGAACCCCGGGCACGACGGTGGCGATGTGCCTGGACGAGATTGACGCCGAGGCTCCGCTTGCAGCGGCGCGCGGAGGCGTGTCATCGACCCAACTCGGTGCGCGTCCCTTGTGACACGACCCAGGGGTATCCTTCGCGTCCCCGTCCGGCGAAACGGTAGACGCATCTGGGGCCTCGGGGTCGCATCTTTCGGTGGTCACCGCCGCCAACGCCGAGCCAAGCTCCAGAAACGCCATACCCCCGAGCTCCTCGCCGACGCGCCCGCCCTGGAGCACCAGCGTCGCGATCACGGGCGACATCGGGCCTGAGCACCAGGCGCGCGCGCCGCGCGATGCACGAGCGTTGAGGTTCGTGGCGAAACCAGGCGGAAAAGTGCATCGTAAATAGTTTCGGGACGACAAGCACTGCAGTGCACGAAAAAGTTGTTGAACGCCGCGATACAAATACAACAAGCAGGTTCCCTCACATCGCCCCCAGTGAGTCCTCCTTGTCCAACGGCGGCGGCTCTTCCGCCTGCGCTTCTTGGCGCATCGCGTCCACCTCGCGTCGAGCTGCGTTTCCCCGGTGCATGGCTTGTATGTTGGTCGCCGCCTTTTCCTCGTTCTCCGCTTGGCGCATCGCCATGGCCGAAACCGCCGCTTCCAGGTCAGGGTCGTTCGCCCGGTCTTGAACGTCCCCACCCGTTGCCCCAGTACGCCCTGCACCCGCCGACTTCTCAAGCTCCCGAACCTGCGCATCCTTGATTTGAATCTCAAGCCGCGCCTCCGCCAGCGAAACGCGCAACTGCTCCAGCTCGCGCGCGACGTCCACGCTGAAGTCGATTTCTCGCGGTACTTTGGACCCCGGGGTGAGCGACACGGCGGGGTCGCCGGGGTTTTCTTCGGAAAACCCAACCCCCAATTGCGAGCGATGCGCACCGCCGTGGTTACCCGCGCTGGTAACCAGTTGCGCTTTTTGTCGCTGTTTCGCAAGCTTACTCTCTCTTCGTAGCTCGTTGACTTCCTTCAGAAGCACCACGTTTTCGCCCAAAACCCGTGCGACGTCGCTTCTGTGTCCCTCGACGTCCTTCGCGAGCTTGCGCTTCAGGTTTTCAATCGTCTTTTCAAGAAACAAACGCTGCCGTTGAAACTCCTTCTGCACGTCCTCATCCAGTCCGTTGTCCACCACCGAACCGCTCATGACGTGCTTTTGGTAAAGCGCGTTGACCGACGCCGCTAGTTTTTTGGGGTAAAGCGTTTGGCGCGAGGTTTCGTGGAGATCCGCTTGGAAGGATTTGATTTGCGACTTGTGCAAAGTCACGAGCTCGCGCTGCGAGTGGGAAAGAAAAGGGTCAGTCCTGAGTGTACAAGTAGCCTGTATGGGGGATTGGGTGTAGTAATCCGGCCGAACAGTGTGCTTGTGATGTATTTGTAAGAGTTGCAAGCACGCCAGTAAATGTTACCATACTTCCTTTAAGTCCTTGAAACAGTGTTTGGATTTGGGAAACGCGCAAGGCCGTACCTGCTTCACCTCGTCTTTCTGGACGCCGACCAGCTTGTGCTTCAGGTCCGTGATGCTCAACTCGAGGTACGCGTTGCTTTTGTGGTACTTCTCTAGTTCGTGGTCCATCTGTTTGATCGTCGTTTTCATGTCCGCCACGTCTAGTTCGCGCGGTTCGATTTGTTTCTTGAGTTGTTTGATTTTGTAATCGAGCACGAACTTGAACTTTTCCAGTTCTTGCGTTTTCTTTTTCAGGTCGTAGATGCGGCGTTCCTTGTCCCCGATGGTGTCATCGCGGTCCCATAGTTCCTTGCGCAGCCCTGTGAGGTCTGTTTTTAAATCGCCGATGGTTTGCCGTAACTGCTTTTTGTCATCCCCCAGCCCCAAAATGGTTTCTTTTTGTTCGTGGATATCCTTCTGCAGCTGGTTGAATTTTTTCTTCATGATGCCGTTTTCGCCCTTCAAACGCAACCCCACGTCCCGCGCCTCCGCCAAACGAAGCTCGTACTTTTGCTTTATTTCAAGCACCTCGAGGTCCATGTCCTCCTCCATCTGGTCAATCACGGTGTCGCTTTCCCGAGTCCCGAGGTCCAGTTTTCGCCGCATTTTCTCCCGAAGCCGAACCTCTTCCTGAGAAGAATTAAAGAAAGTGTCAGTCTTGTACATCGCGATGTATGGGCAAACAGTCACCAGCTTCGGTAAAACAGTCGTCCGGGATTTGGGAAAGGTCTATCACGTACCCGTAACTTCCCCGCGAACTCCTCCGTCAGCTCTTGCACGACGCGCTCATGCCGCTCCGCCAGCGCGGCGTTCTGCTCGTCCCACTTTTCGTTCAAAAGATCCCTTTCGCACACCAGGGCTTGGTACCGCTCCACCTCCGCGAGCATCTTCCGGGAGTACCCTTGTTCCGTGTCAGCCGCCTGCGACGACGCGACGTCCTCGGCGCTTTTCAAATCCGTCTCAAACTGCAACTCCTGTTCGTTTTTCGACTGCGCGAGCGTTTCGAACCGCGCCTTGTCGCCTTCCAGCTCGGCGGTGAACTTCTCGGTTAAATCCTTAATCTTCAAGTTCATGTTCGTGGTGTGCGCCCTCAGCTCCTGTTCGTTTTCAAGCGTAAGCTCCGCGACACGCATCTCAAGCGCGCTGGTTTTGGAAAGCGTCTCTGATACCAAGCAAAGAAAGTGTCAGTCTTTCGTAACGTGTGTGAGTAGCTACGGGCGGACAATCGGCAGAGGTAATAACCGTCCCTTCTGGTACGAGTATGGGCAAACAGTGTGTGTCGGATTTGGGAAACGCAACACGTACCTTCCATGTCCGCCTTAGTGACCAAGACCTCCTCGCTGAACGCGTCCTTCCCCCGGCCGCGCAAGGACGCGCCGTCCTTGTCCTTGACGTCGAACACGCTGACACACCCGTCGTTGGAGGCGACGAACAGGGTGCTGTCGTCGTGCGACAGGACGATTTGGGAAATAGACGCGCCGTGGCAGTCTAAAGTTTGAAACTCCCCTGTAAGCGGAAACCGGTACGCGCGCACCGAACCGCCCGCGCTCGCCGCGAACAGCGCGCCGGTTTTCGCCGAACGCGGCATCGCGATTTGCGTCAGCAGAACCTCGGTGTCTATTTCCCGGACGAGCTGGTGCGTCATGTCGAACTCTCTTAAGACGGACGTTTTCGTCACCGCATCGAACCCTACCGCGTACGCGTTTTCCCCATCCACAGACTGAACCGCGCACAAATACTCGGTTCCTTTCTTCACGTTTTCCTGATTTGTAAAAGAAAAAGTGTCAGTTTTGTATGGGCAATCAGGGAGGCGGAATGTGGTGATTGGGAAATACGTACCTTGTTCCTCGCAAACGTTTTGGGGGTCCACTCGTACACGGCGCCGTCCACCCCGGCGCTGACGATTGTCTGGTCATCCAACCCCCAACTCACGCTTGTGACCCGCCCCCCGTGCCCCCGGAAATTCCCAACATTCTCGCAAGTGTACGCGTCGTACACCATCACCACGCTTCCGTTCACCGCGGCGAACAGATGGCCGCCGTTGGAAAAACAACACTCGGCGCAATTCTTGATCGGGAACTCTTTTTTTGTTAAAAGAAAACGGTCAGTTTGAGTCTTACTGTATGGGCAAACAGTGCACTTGTGACGTAGGTAGTTGTCGGCGGGATTCGGGAAAGGCCCAATACGTACCTTTGTACGGCCGGATGTCGTCCAGCAACAAGTTGCAAAGCCTTAACTTATCCGTAAACCCCACCAGCACGTGCAGCCCGCTCGGGTGAAACGAAACGCTCAGCGCTTCTTCCGGGAACTCCTTCGCGAGCTCACAGGACATGTCCAGGTAGTTCCAGATTCTAACAGTCTTGTCACTGCTACACGTCGCGACGAGGGGTTTCTTGACACAAGCGTCTATTCCGCAGATGCCTTCTTCGTGAAACGCGCTGCTCAGCATCTCAAACTGCATTTCTTCCTCTTTCAAAATGTCCGCATCAACAAGATCCACGACGTATATCTGGTTGTTCTGCAAACCGCACACCAGGGTTTCCTCGGACGGCGACAGGGTCAAGGACTTGATCCTCGCCGCGGCGCCGCCCACGTGATGTCCCTCCGAGGCTTGAGTTGACCTTGATTCATTTCTGCCGTCAGGTCCGCTTTCCGAAAAAATCGGTACCGAAAACGTCTTGACCAGCTTGAACATCTGCTGGTCGTCCGTTTTCTCGTACATGTAAATCTTCCCGTGCTCGCCGCCGCAGATGAATCCTTTCGTGCCGTGAGCCACAACGACGTCTATTCCCGAGTGCAGGCCTGGTGAGGGAAGCACCGCCCTTACTTCTCCGTTTTCGACGATCAGCAGCTCCCCGGCGTCGTCCGCGACGACGCATACCTGGGTACCGCTTTGTTTGTCGCCGTCCGCGCCTTTGCCATCCTTCTTTTTGTGGTCGTCGTGCGTTTTTTCTTTTTGGCCGCTCTCCTTCTCCTTCCTTTCCTTGCCGTCGCCTGTTTGGCCTGCCGCCCCGCGCTCGCTCTCCTTGTTCCGCGTATTGTTGTTACCTGGGTTGGACTCGGTACCGGTCCCCGTCGCTCCGGTCGCTTCGGTTGGGAGCCAGCAGTGCGCGGTGAACGCGCCGGCGTTTCGCTTGCCGAGCGCCGACGGCATCGGCCGCGCTCCGGTTTCGGTCATTTTGAAAATGCGAAAAGAACCGACCCCCACTAGCGATGCCGTGGACGGCTCACTCGGGTTCCACAGAATTTCACGAACCGGCGCCACCGGTGCGTTCGGCGCCCGCGCCGGAACAACGCCCACGCACCGCAGCTTTTCCCACCGGAAAACAACCACGTTCCACTCGGGGCCGCCGCCGCACGCCACGATTGATTTGCCGTCAGGGGAAAAGGAAAGGGAGACGTATTCCTAATGGGTTTTAGGTGGGGGGAGTCGATGTACGGGGTAGTGGGTGTGGGATTAGGGTTAGTTAGTGTCGTAGGTAGTCAGTGTAGTCAGTGTAGTCAGTGTAGTCAGTGTAGTCAGTGTCGCGCGACACGAAGGACCGCGATGGATGATGTTGTTTTTCAGTCCCAATGAAGAGATCAAGCCTGGCACCGCAACTCGCCGTCTCCGTACCTTCGCGTTGACCTCCGCGGAGCTCAAGACCTTCCGTCGCTTGGCGTGCGTGGTGAGATCCAGCACGGAAATCGTGGCCTTCTCCCCGCGTTCCGCGATTGCCAGGAACTTCCGGTTCGGGCTCAACGCAAGCGCCGTGATCCCTTCCGCATCAGGGGCGCCCAGAACGAAACGCTGCGTGTTGGACTCCACGTGGTGCAGCACGATCTGGTTACCCGCGGCGTACAGCACGGTGGTTTCGTCGAGGTAGTGCACGTTAGCGCGCACATCGCCTTTGGCGCCGAACACGTGCCTGCGAGGGGGGGGGGGGGGGGGGGCCG
>Ga0222633_1000062_pt1 | contig 110779 bp, 105 predicted proteins | sample AntAcemetageno48_FD_179816 | JGI IMG/M metagenome (GOLD analysis project Ga0222633, IMG submission 179816) | Saline water microbial communities from Ace Lake, Antarctica - #48 | ecosystem: Environmental > Aquatic > Non-marine Saline and Alkaline > Saline | place: Antarctica: Ace Lake...
CACAAGTGCCCTGTTTGCGGAATACAAGTTACGAACGCGGTCCGAAACACTGACACTTTGTTTTACCCATCTCAGAACAAACTGCTGGAGCGGTGCGTCGCGCGCGGCGTGCAGTTTGGGGCGTTTGTAGTAGACACGGTGACGCACGAAGAGAACGGGTCGGTTGTTGTGTTGAAAGGATTAGGAAACACGCCGGATTCCGATTCAGAATCAGATTCAAACGACGTAACCACCGTGCACGCCAAGATGGTCCTGGACGCCACCGGGCACGTCCGGAAAATCGTCGAGTTCGAACGCGACTTCACCCCCGGGTACCAAGCCGCGTTTGGTATCGTGTGCGAAACCGAGGAACCGCACGGGTTCCCCCTTGACGAGATGCTGTTCATGGACTGGAGGGACGGGCACTTGGACGCGAAGTTTAAGGCACAAAACAACGACCACCCCACGTTTCTGTACGCCATGCCTTTCAGCGCGAACAGGATTTTCTTTGAAGAGACTTCTTTGGTGGAACGGCCGGGTCTGCAGTTCGACGACTTGAAGCTGAAGCTGACGCAACGCCTAGCGGCGAGGGGCATCACCGTGAAGTCCGTGCAGGAAGAGGAGTACTGCTTAATACCGATGGGCGGCGTGTTACCCACGCTGCCGCAGCGCGCGCTCGGCGTGGGGGGCACGGCGGGGATGGTCCACCCGTCCACCGGGTTCATGGTCGCCAAGACGTTACTCAGCGTCCGGGGGTTGGTGGATACCCTCGCCCTGGAGATCACCGCGGGCGCTGGGGACGAGCAAATCAACGCAACCGCGGTGTCCACCGCGGTTTGGCGAAACGTCTGGCCCGACGACGCCCTGCGCATGCGCACGTTCATGTGCTTCGGCATGGAGACCTTGATGGAGCTGGATATTAAAGGCACACGGCAGTTTTTCGAAACTTTTTTCAAGATGTCGCAAGACATCTGGGGCGGGTTTCTTTCCTGGCGCGTCCAACCGATTGGCCTTGTGAAACTGGGCGGCGTGTTGTTCTTCAAGTTTTCAAACTACATGAGGTTCAACTTTGTGTGGTCTGCGCTGCCGTTCATGGTGAGTTTCATCAAGAACTTCGCGAGCGCGGGGAACACGTTCGATTCGCAGAAGTGGGGGGGCATGGCGCTTCAAAAGAACGACCAAAACGGAAGGGCGTCGAACGTCCCGGGCCAAGGCCCGATCCCGCGCCCGGACAGCGCGGGTCCAAAAAAAACGCAAAAAAACCCGTGCCAAACCCCGATCACGTAAGTTGGCTTTTTCTTTCCCAAATCCGGGGACACCGCCTGTTTTACCTATAACGCGCCTGTGACTGTTGTCCACACGGCGCGACGCACGCGACGTTAACCACGTGTCGTGTACCAATCACAGGTCGTCGCCGCTCGATTTCACCGCCCTGGTTGGCGGTGACGTGGATAAACCGCGAGTCGCGTCCGCGCTGAGGCCGGACAAGGAGTGGATCGAGTTCCAGCAAAGGAAGGTGTTCAAGGACCAGGCGCCGTTGGTGGAGGTGTTACCCCGGCTAAGAAGTGGCGACTTCGTGGACGCGGTGGTGGTCGGTGCGGGTCCCGCTGGGCTGGCGGTCGCCGCGGAGATGGCGTCCAGAGGCATCACGGTGGGCCTCATCGCGCCGGACACCCCGTTCGTGAACAACTACGGGGTGTGGTTGGAGGAGTTCGACGAACTCGGTTTAAGGGACTGCTTACTACGCGAGGTACGTATTTCCCAACCCGAATCCAGGCACACTGTTTGCCGATTGGCCGTACGTACACTGTTTGCCCATACATTGCCCAAGACTGACCTGATACTTTGTTTTACCTATCTCAGTACGACGACGCGCTCGTTTGGTTCAACGACTCCGACCCCGCGGGCGGAATCGGTTTGGGCCGGCCGTACGGCCAGGTGTGCCGCCGGCGTCTACGCGAGGAGCTGTTGAAGCGATGCGCGGATGCCGGTGTCAAGTACCTGCCCGGCATGGTGGACTCGGTGGAGCACCACGAGGACGGCGCGCCTTCCGTTTTGAAAGGCACGCTCGCGGAGTACGACGAAGATTCAAAACAATCAGGCGCGGGCGGCGGATCGGTTGGAGCTTCCGAGTTCACCGAGTTCACCGTAAGCGCGTCCATCGTGGTTTGTAGTACGGGGCACAACCGGGACATGCTTCGGTACAACGAAGGCCCGCCTCCGGGGTGGCAAACCGCGTACGGGGTGGAGGTGCGGATTCCGGGGCACCCGTTCGAGGTGAACAAAGCCGTTTTCATGGACTTTCGCCAAAGCGACCCGGAGTTAGAGGGCGAGTTTGAGATTCCCGGCGCGGATGGTATTTGGCGGGTGCCTTCTTTCCTGTACGTCCTGCCGGTTGACAAAGACACGGTGTTCGTGGAGGAGACGTGTTTAGTGTCACGAGTGCAGGTGCCTTTCGACGAACTCAAGCGCCGGTTGTACCGGCGACTGAAAAGGATGGGCTTAGCAGTGGAGAAGGGTAACATCATCGAAGAAGAGGCGAGCTGGATCCCGCTCGGCGGGACGCCTCCGGTTTCGCCGCAAAGGACGCTGGCGTACGGCGCCGCCGCGGGTTTGGTGCACCCCGCGTCCGGGTACAGCATTGTCAACTCCCTGCGCCGGGCCCCACGGTTCGCGGACGCGGTGGTCGCGGGTTTGAAAAAAGGCGGCCCCACCGAAGCCAGCGCGCGCGGGTGGGACGTTTTGTGGGGCGACGAACCGAGACGCCAGGTTGGGTTTTACCAGTTCGGCATGGAGCTTCTCATGAGCCTGAGGCGAGTATTTCCCACCCACCACATTCCGCCTCTGCGATTGTCCATACTCGTACCAGAAGGGACGGTTATTCCCTCTGACTGTTTGTCCATACATCGCGATACACGAGACTGACGACATTTATTTTTCCACAATCAGGATCGAACAAATGCGCAACTTTTTCACTACGTTTTTCAGTTTACCGAAAGAACTGAGCGCCGGGTTCCTGTCCAACGACCTGTCGTCCTCGAAACTCATCGTGTTCGCGCTGACGTGTTTCATTCAGGGGAACTGGGAGCTTCGGGCGTTGTTGTTGACGCACTTAGCGTCAGCCGGTGCGGGCGCGCGGTTGGGAAAGGCGTACGCGCACCCAGTTTTGAAACTCATCGAGGGAACGAAGGAGGACCTTTCTTCCAAGAAAAACGCCGTCGAGGCGCTGATTCGGAAAACCCCGCCGCAGGAGCCCAACTTTTCGTCCTTCGCCAAGGACGCGAAAACGGCGGAACAGCAGGGCATGATGCCCGGGTACCAAGGCAAGGACTGGTGGGCGGTGGGGAGTGTGGATATGACCATGGACGATGGACCGGTGGAAAGGAAGAGAGACGACGACGACGACGATTCTCCCGGAGGCGGCGTCGGCGTCGGCTCCGACGCTTTGGCGAGCGTCGCGAACAAAACGGTGGAAGTTCTGGGGCTGGTCCCCGTGGTTAGTGGGAATAACACAAACGCGCCTTCCGCAGCAACCCTGGCTTCGAAAACCCCCGAGACCTCCATGGCGTACTGGAGCGACGGCAGCGCCGCGTTGGTGGTGACGAGCGCGGTGCGGCGGACGGGTTTGAGACACGACGAGCTGTACGGCAGCGAACGCCGCAAGTTCGCGCAGAACAACGCTTTGCTGAATTTGGCGTTCGGCCCGAAAGCGGTGCCTTCCTACCTAACAGGCGAGATGCCCGGTGACCAAGGCTGGGACCCGCTCGCGATGGGCGCGCAGCGGGATATTATCAAGCTCCGGGAAAGGGAGCTGATCCACGGCCGGTGGGCCATGTTAGCGGTGGTGGGCGTGCTTGTGCCCGAAACAACCGCGAGGCTGGGCGTTTTCGGTACGTATTTCCCAATCACCACATTCCGCCGACTGATTGCCCATACTCGTACCAGAAGGGACTATTAACTCTGACTGTTTGTCCATACATCGCGATATACAAGACTAACATTTTCTTTTTTACATCAGGGTCACCGGGGCAGCACTGGTGGGACACTTCCCTGACTTTTATTGCCGGTGAGCTTCCCCAGCTAACCTACCTCGGGGAAACCATTCCGTGGGGAGTGGTGTGGCTGCCTATTATTCACCTGCCTCTTTTCCTAATCGCGGAGTTACTGCGAACGGGCAAGTACAAGCTCCCGCGGTTCGAAAACCTGGACCGAATGTACCCGGGTGGTAAGCTTTTCGACCCCCTCGGTATAGGCGCCAACGTCACCAAAAACGACCTCGCGGTGTTGAAAACAATAGAGATTCAACACTCCCGCCTCGCGATGATTGCCACCTTCGTGTTCCTAGTAGAAGGCATAGGCTGGGGGGCGGGGCCGCTGGACTTTCTGCCGTAGCGGGGGAGGTTGCAACTTTTTTGAAGCACTATTTTTTTCTTTCGAACATCGAGCTAACTAGTGCGGCTAGATCTTTGGTTTCTCATGTTTTCTGAAGCACTCAATTTTCATTTCTCCCAGTATCAAAACCGAAGTAGCCTTGAATCGTGAACGGCTCTTGCTTGACCTGGGGCTCGAGCTTGATCTCGGGCTCGCGCTTCACTCGCTTCGAACTCGGCTGACCTGCTCGTGCCGTTGTGCACGTCGTGCAGAAGCATTTCAGCTTGCCTTGAGGGCAGGGGGTGCACACTGCGCAGCAGCTTTTCAGCTTGCCGTGAGGGCAGGGGGTGCACGCCGCGCAGCTGTCTTTCCGTTTGCCGTGGGGGCATCGCTTGCACGTCGTGCAACTGTTATTCAGCTTGCCGTGCGGACAGGGGTTGCACTGCGCGCAGGTGTCTTGCCGCTTGCCGTGAGGGCAGGGGTTGCAGTCCACACACTTCCTTTTCAGCTTCCCGTGCGGGCAGGGGTTGCACTCCGCGCAGCTATCTTTCTGCCTGCCGTGCAAGCATCGCTTTCGTATTATACGCATCCTTCGTTCCCCACCAACCTCGCGCGCCGCGATGTGCGGTCGTGCCCGCGAAGAGCGGGGACGTCGTCTTCAAAGTTCTCGGAAGAGCCGAAGTCGCTGCTTTTGCCAAAATTTGGTTTTTGGCCGGTGAAAGCACAAGAGCTCTTCGTTTCCGGTCAACCACTCCGATCCGACAGACCGGGCCTCGCCTTCCGTCCGTGCCTTAGCGCCCGCGATGGAGCGTTTGGTGGGCGAGATGCTGGGCGGCGGCGGCGGCGGCTCTGGGACCGGTTGTTTTGGCGTTTCCGGGGACGATGGACCGGTTCCCGGCGATGCCGGGGACGGGGACGGCGGGGATGCCGAACCCGCGAGCGCGGATGAGCTTTACACCTTTCTGAAGCAGTACACCGCGATGGGCGGGTCCCTGGACCCAACGCAGGCGCCTCCCGAGCTCGGTGCTGTTTTGAAGTCCCTAGCCGACGGCGCTGGAGGGGCTGATGTTTTACGGGAGATGCTTGTGAGCGGCGGGCCTGGGGCGACCGCGTTCGCAGCAGCGATGGGATCTGGCGGTGGTGGTTCTCCTTCCAATGCAAATGCGACGCCAAACGCGACGAGCGGCACCAAGCCCGTCCCACCCGTGGACAGGGAGGAGATCTTCCCCGAATCCGGGTTCGTGATCAAGACCGTTGATGACGGTGGCAGAAAAGTGTTCATCAACGTCTGCGGGCATTTCAAAATCCAGCAACCGGGAAGCGAGTGGGCGAACGGGCAGGTTCCCGCGAACGTGGAAACGGCTTTGGCGAACTTGGAGGATCCGGGTACGGCCTCGCGCGGTTCCCAAATCCGGGGACACACTGTTTTATCTCTAGCGCGCCTGTGACTATTCGGACCGATTACTACGACTGTTCAGACCGATTACCCCTCCCTGTTGTCCATACATCGTCCAATACACGTCCAATACATCGCCCAACACGGGACTGACGCGTTTCGTGTAACAATCCCAGATTCCGTGCAGCACCTGCGGTTTCCCCTTTCCGTGAGCGACCCGCGGAACGAACTGGACAAGAAAGGAACCCCGTGTACCGTGTACGACGCGGTGTTCAACACCGACGTGGTGAAACAAGCCATGGTGACGCGCCGGTTGAAGGTGTTTCTTGTCGAGCTCGTGCTTCAATGGATCGGGCAGAAATATAAAAGCGAGTTGGATGCGCAGGTAAGGGCCTTTCCCATTGAACACGTTCTGCCTCTGCGATTGCCCATGCGAGACTGACACTTTCTTGTTAATCGCGCCAGTACAAGCTGCCGCACCGGCGGTACGTCGGCCCCGGCGAGGACGCGAAACCGGTTTCGCAGTGGATCCGGGTGGACAAAAAGAGCATGATCGAGGAGATTGACGAACCTGACGAGGAGGTTGTTTTTCCGTTAAGGCCGCGGCGGAGCGAAAAACAGGTCCGGGAAGAAGCGGCGGCGAGGGAAGCGAAGGTTTTGGAAAAGAGCGGGGTGAAAAAGAAAACAAGCGCGAACGAACACGAAAAAGTTGCACGAGGTGAGCTTGGGAAAAGCAACGCAGGAGGCGCGTCCTTCGCGTTCGACAGCCTGCCTGAAGTTGCGTACGCGTTGCGGTTTTCGGGAAAACCGGTCACCGCGGTGTTGATTGACGTCGCGGTTCCGCCGAACGTCGCCGTGGAAAACGTGAAAGTGCACGTCGTGACGGAGGCCGTTTTGCTCGCCATGCCCGGCCACAAACAAACGCGCGTCGTGTTTCCCTTCGCCGTGCGCGGCGAGTCAGGGTCGTGCGTTTTCGACCGCGAAACGCGACTGCTCACCTTCCAAGCGGCATACGTGCCGTACGCGCATCTAGTCCAAACGCACAAAGAAAAAGGAGCGCTCGCGGTGGGGAGCGGGGCGCTCGGGAAACTGGGGAGCTCGTTTCTGGAAATTTAGTACCTTCGAAGGATGGTACCTTCCTTCGGTGAGAATAATCCTTCCGGACATACCTTCCTAATACCCGCTTTATTTACCCTAATAGTACGTCGATATCGCGATAACCAGTATCGGTGCCTATAATACACATCATCGCTACCTACACCCTAAACCCTGAACCCCCAACCCCCAACCCCCAACCTTCCACCGCCCCTATCTCCTTTCCCCCAGACACGGCACGGGCGCGAAGTGATTAGCGAGGGCGTCTCGGTTGAAAAACGGTTTTTTTTGGTTTTTTTTCCCTCTCGCGGCGTCGGTTTTCCGGCGCGACGTCACCGCATCCCAGTCTTTCCTTTCCGCAAAGTCAGCAACCCCCACTGCGTGTCGCTCGGCAACTGCGGTGGCACACACCCGGCCGCCCGTCCAGCTCCCGTTCGAGGGCAGGTATTTAGTGACCATTTTCGGTACCAAACCAAAACCCGGAATCGGTACGTTTCGCAACAGCCGCGCGCCCCTGTTAATAAAGCCCGGGGCTTTTTTACCAGCCACCAACAATTTGACGAGTTCGTCCACGAAGTGGTTACAGTTTCGCGTGACGAGGTGGTAACTCGCAGCGGTCCATTCCAACTGCAACTCGTTCATCACGGTCACCAACTCGGAGTGCGACTTGGTGGTTTCGCCGATGAAACACTTTTGTTGCCGGCACAGACCGAGGGACGGATTCGCGTGCGGCACGCACTGGTACACCCCAGTACCTTTGCGTGGGCCTCCTTCGAAGCCCCACTCCACGACGTCCAGGGGATCGGCAATTTTTTGGACCTGGACGTTCGACTGGCAAATCGGCACACCGAGGGTCTCGCACAAATTGCTGACCAGCCAGCCGTAAGGCACGCCTCCAAAACTTTGCTTGTCGATGGTCAGCGAGCTGAAAAAATACGTCGCGACGTAGACTCGCGCGGTGAGGGGTTTCTTTATTGGTTTTGTCGAGTGTAGTACTGACGGCCACAGTTTCTTGTTAGGTTCCGTGGGTACCGCCCGTCCTGCTCTTTCCGTGGTTTTTTTCACCTTTAGTTTCCGGGGTGGCGCGTCACTCGCGACGGTCGCGAATGCGTGGGAAGGAACCTTTCCCACTTTCCTCCCTTTGGGTTTTTTATGATGCGTTTGCACCCCAACCGCCGCTGGTGCGGGAGCGTCCGTGATGACCACGAACCCGTCACGACTTCGTTTCGCACCTCCGGGCATCGCGCGGTGCAAGCGGTGGACCGCGACCGAGCGAAAAAGCAAAGAGCCGCGCGTCTCGTGCGCGTCGCTATGAGAGGCGACGGTGATCGATCTAAGCGCCAAAAAGAATAAGCGACAGCTCATTTGAGCCGCGTGACCGGTCAAATCGAACGCGTTTAAAAAACACGTGGATGAATTGGCGTCCCCTCGTCACTCTCCACCACGCGTGCACCATGGATCTCGACCAGTCCCTCGACGCGATGATCAAGTCCGCTCCTAAGAAAGGCCCCAAAGGCGTGGGCGGCGGTGGCAAGAAGAAAGCCAAGCCCGTGAAAGGCAACGGCGGCACCCCTGGTAAGAAACTCGGGGGCATGGGGGTCAAGACCAAAGTGATCGCCAAGCCCCGCAGAGGCCCCAAGGCGAACGCCATGGCGGTCGACGCGTGGACCCATGACAAGTTCAGGCCGGCCCAAAGCCAAGGCCAAGCCCAAGGAGGCTCCGCGAAGCTGATCATCTCCAACTTGCACCCCAACGTCACGAACCAGGACATCAAGGTGAGTTTTGGGACACCGATTGGGTGTTCCGGGTGATGCGCGCGTCATGGAAAAGTCGCGCAATTGCTTCCCGCCCATTATTCCCGATCGAAACGGCACGCCCCGTCCGACCTCAACACGCATCAAACCTCGCTCGGATGGCAAACCCGGGAACTCAGTCGTTCGACTAAGTGCGCTGTGGAGCCCCGAACCGTCGTCTTTGAAGTGGAGCTTGTCTCTCGTGGAAGGGCAATCGCCCCAGATCAAAAGGGCTCCAATTGGGCGCTTGGACCAAAAGTTTCTTTTGGACTGGTTTTTTTGGAATCTCGCTGGAACCATTTGTGGCCTCTATATCTTAGGACTTGTCCTGGACTTCTCAGACCAAGACGCGGTACAAAACGTACCGTGACGTACCGGCGCGCGCGCAAAACGTGGAAAGAAAGCTACTACTACGATATCATTACTCACCGACGGTCACCGCGCCCTCCTCCACCGCCACGCCGTTTCTCCGTCTCTCCCCTTTCCAACCCCAACCAAAAAACCAGGAACTCTTCGCGCAAGTCGGCCAAGTGAAGTCTGCGGGCCTAAACTTTGACCAGAACGGTCGTTCCAAGGGAACCGCGGAGGTGGTGCTTGCGCGGCGCCAGGACGCGACGCAGGCGATCAAGACGTACAACGGCGTGAAGCTGGACGGGCGGCCGTTGAAGATCGAGCTGGTGGGCGGCGTCGGCGGCCCAGGCGGCGTCACGCTCAGTTCGGGCGTCACCGTCACGGGCGTCCGCGGGCGCGGCGGCGGCGTTGGTAACGGCAGCGCGAGAAAGGTGGTCGTGAAGGTGGTGCCCCGCCCGGGCACCGCGAAGGGCCCGCGGTCGAAGGGTCCCGGCGCTGGCGGCGGCGCGCCGCCCGCGAAGAAGGGCCGAGAGAGGAAGAAGAAAGGCCCCAAACCGGAAAAAGCCGCGGCGCCGACGCAGGAACAACTCGACGCGCAGCTGGACTCGTACAAGGGCGCGGCCGCGATGGAGGCGTGATGAGAGGGAGACGAGGGAGTGAGTGACTACTACAGATGTGCTCTTAACGTTACTGGTGACGGCGAGTTGAGTGACGGCGGTTGTGATGCGTACGACGATTCTCGATTTGCGTTTACACGCCGCGCTCGCGTCAGCTCTGTCCCGCCAAAGTTCAGCATGTCAGCAGTACGTGTTGTACCACTGGTGTCTTAAGACGAGTCAGCACGACGAAACGTCGTGCCGAGTCACCCGCACGTTCACGCATCGCCCATCATATCCGCCCGTTTCCTCTCGTCCGCTACTCCGCGCATCATTACGCTCCCACCTCGTCACGCCCCCGATCTTACGCCTAGTCCGCCTTGGTAAGGTTCACCCTGTCTCCCACCCTCGCCGGTTTCTGCGTCGCGGTGAGTACCGCCCACGCGCCTAGGGCGCAGAGGTGCAGCAGGGCGATTACCAAAACCACGAGCTCCAGGTTACCGAGCTCGCCAAGGGGTTTGTTGCCGAACTTCATGGGGGCTGATTGATTTGATTAACAAAAAGTCAAAATCTGACGGAGTTGTTAATTCCGTGCGCCGAGCGAGGACGCGTGAGGGACAAACACGTTTGGTGGCAAACACGTCCTTGTCGCGGGATGGTCGGTACGGGTGCGGTGCCGTGCGTGATGCCGGCGCGTCAGGGGTTGTGGCGGGTGCAGACGCGGGCGCGCTTCAAGGGTCCACGTCGAGGACGAATTTCTGAAAACGCGAAAAGTTGGTTTTTCATTTTTCGCGAGCTTCGCCACCTTGTCGGATTCTCGGCGCGACGCACAGAGGACGCCGCGCGTGTCGTCGTGGCGGGGTGCGGGTGCCTTTTTCTTCGACTACGGAGGGTTTGGCCGGACCTCGGGAGTCCCCGTGATGAAGTCTTTCGGGATGCGCGCGATGGCCGAGGCTTCGAAGGCGCGGGAGCGGGTCAAGGAAGCCGCGGCGAACGGCGCTGCTTTTATTGAATCCAACTTGGGTACCGGTACCGCTGGCCAGCTGGTGGTGACGAGCGACAGCGACGACGACGGGTTCCCGTTCGGAGGCGCGATCGGGTCGGCGCGGAAGCCGCCGAGGACACCGAGCTCGGGACGAAAAAATTCGAGTTCGGAACCCACGACGCCCGTGGGTAGCAACACACCACGGGAGGACGGTGTTTTCGTCCCCACCTCATCCGCGGTGAAGCTGAAGTTTTTCGACTCAAACGACATGGCGGGCGTCGTGCGGGCGCACTTGGAGGAGAAGATGGCTTTGGCGGAGGAACACGAAAAATTGATGCTCGCCTTGGAAAGGCTGGTGGATGGGAACCGGGAAGACGCGCGGCGGCGAGTTCAAATGCTTCTCCCCGAAGAAATCAAACAAGCGGCGAGCGCGGCGCGGGAAACAGAGCACGGCGCGAACCGAGTTGCGCTTGTTTCGGCGCTGCATGAATTAGCGAGGCTGAAAAAGGCGCTCGCGAATGCGCAGCAAATGGCGGAAAAAGCAGCCAGTGCATTCACGGACGACGATACCGCGGCTACCGCGGGGGGTCACGAAAAGATCGCAAAAGAAGGCTCCACTGACGGCTGGAGCGACGACGGGTGGAGCGGCGACGAACACGACGAAACGAAAACAGACGACGAGAAGACGCTTGAAAGTTTACGTCAGCGAATCAAAACCCTCGAGGCGCAACAAGCGGCTGAGCGTTTTACTTTTCTGAAACGCGCGTCGGCGCTTGAGGCCGCGGGGGAGATCACGGAGACCGCCGCGACTGACGCGGTGGAGGAAGCGGAACGACTTTTGAGGGTTAGCGAGGGAGAGAAACACGTGTTGGCGGAAAAAGTCGAGGCGCTCCAGATTGATTTACAAACCACGCGGGAGGATTTGGAAAAGCGGGAGACTTTGGACAACGCGAAAAAGAAAAGCGACTCTTCAAAACAAAGGTACGAAGAGGTACAAGTTTTGGAATCCGCCAATGTCGCGCTTGAGGCTGCATTAGCGCGCGCTAAGCGTGAGGTTATACGCCTTTCCGGAGAGCGTGAGTCTTTCGTAAAGCAGATCGAGAGCCTCTCCGGAACGCTGGAGACTTCTAAAAAGAAAATAGACGTTTTGGTGGTGGGAAACGCGGCAGGTGAGAACCGCGTCGCGGCGTTGGAAAAGGAGACGAAACAGTTTGCGATTGATTTGAAGACGCGTGAGGCGGAGAAGGCTGAGTTGGAGTTGGAGAAGGCTGAGCTGGAGAAAGCGCAGTCGTCTGTATCAGCATCAGAAAGCGACAAGCTCACGACCCTGGAAACAAGGCAGAAGGAAACTATCAAGACCCTTAAAAAGCTCACCAAGGGTAAGACTGACGCGGAAAGTAAGCTCGAGTCGGTTTCGAAAAAGCTCGAGACGGTTTTGAGTGAGCTTGAGACTGTTTCCAAAGAGAAACAAGCTTCCGAGGCGGAACTCAAGACGCTTCGCGAGACACACGAAGCAGCGCGGGAGGCACACAAAACGGTTTTGGCGGAACACGAAACAGCGGCGGCGGCGGCGCTGGAAACCGTTACGAAGGAAAGTAAGGACGATTCGGATTCGTGTGACACGATTGCGCAACTCAAATTAGAGCTCCAAAGCGTGTTGCACGCGAAATCGGCCGCGGAAACCGCGGAGGCGTACGCGGAAGAAGCTTCGGCGAAGGACGCCGAGACGATTGCGGCTTTGAAAAAAACGGTTGACGAGTTGCGATTTTCCGTAAACGAGGCTGAGAAAAATTTGTCAGCCACGGAAGTCGCTGAGGCCAACGCCGAGGAAGCCGCGGCTGCGTCTGCGATTGAGGCGAAGGCTTTAAGGGGGGTGGTGGAGGATTTGAAATCGCAAATCGCGGCGCACGTTTCAAAGAAGCGCAACGCTTCAAAACTGAACGAGGCGCTTGAGATGGTCAAGGTGGAACTCGAGACGGCGCGTATAGGCGAGCGGTCAGCCGAAACGGCGCGCGACGAAGCGCTGGAGCGAATCGCGGCGCTGACAAAGGCGCAAACAAAGGCGAGCATCGCACTTGACGAGTTAACAGTCCAACTCGCGGCGGCGGAGAAGGGAAGGGCCGAGGCGGAAGCCAAGGCGAGTTCCTTGGAAAAAACCGTGGAGTCGGCCGTTTTTGACGCGAAAACGGAAGCGGACGGTGCGTTGGAAGTGAAACGTTTGGAGTGCGAAACCGCGGCGGCGAGGGCGGCGTCCGTTGAAGCGGAGGCGCGGTCGGCGACGACCGCGGCTGTAGAGCGAGTCACGGTCGCCGAGGAAAGAGTCGTTTTGGCGGAACTGGCGCGGGACAACGCCGAGCGTGAGCTTTTGAACGCCGCGAAACTTGCGCGGGCGTCCGCGGCGCGGGCGGATGCCGCGGAAAGCGCGTCGCGGCGACACTTGGAAGAAGCGAGCGCCGCCTTCGCGGAGGCGGATGACGCAGCCTCATTGGCGGTTGAGCTCGAGCAATGTCGTGTCCGGGAAAGCGACTTGGAAACCAAAGTCGCGGAGCAACAGGTACGCCGTGTTGGGGCTTTCCCACATCCAACGGCCACTGTTTGCCGATTTCCCGCCCGTACTTACTGTTTACTACATACATCACAAGTGCACTGTTTTACTGAAGCTGGTGACTGTTTGTCCTTACATCGCGATATACAGTACACTTGTACACTCAAGACTGACACTTTTTGTTCACAATAACAGGTCATGCTAAACGCCGCGTCCGCTGCCGCCGCGTTTGCGGAGACGCGAATTGCCGCCGCCGCGGCTGACGCGGCGATTGCGTTTGAAGGGAACACGTGGGTTTCCGAGTTGCTTAAGGTGGAGAGGGGACGCGCGGATGAGTCTCAGGCTGCACGTCTGAGAGAGAACGCTGCGGCTGAAACAAGGGTTGCTGCGGTTACGGAAAAGTTGGCGTCACAGATTGAGGCGCTCGAAACGAGGCTGCGCGAATCGCAACTCGCGGCGCGCGAAGCGGCGGGTTTAGCGACGCGCACGCAAACGCAAGCAGAGACGTTCCGGCAAAAGGCGCGGTTGATGCTGGAGGCGAAGGATGTGGAGCTGGAGGGAATGGCGGCTCGGATGGTGGATCGGGAAAACGAAAACGTCGGTGCTGCCGATGCGTGCGACAAATCGGGGACCGACTGTGAAGCCGCGGCGGCAACAGAAACGAACGAAAACGGCGCGGCGACCCTGATGCATGACGACGAATCAATCGAACAGGTTGCCGGGGGAGACACCGTTGACGACCCCGCTTCCGCTGAAAATGACGCGGCAAACACCCTGGCAAACGGTTTGGACGACGCAAACGCGCGGTACATCAGGAACGTCCTTTGCGTTTACCTCACCACGGACGATTGGGAAAAGCAAGACTCACTCGTTCCCGTGATTGGCGCGCTGGTCGGGTTTTCCCCCGATGACTTTCAAAACGTGAAAACAAAAAGGGACGAACTAGCGCCGCTCGATATCAGAGTCGGACGGTACATAGGATGACGAGGTTTAGAGTTTAGGGTTAGGGGTTTTGTTATTACCCTTAATTTGTTCTCCCCATCACCGCGTGTCCGCACTGCGCGTGCTTGTCGTCGCACTGCGTGCTGGCTTCTTTTCGCGCCTGTTTTTTTGCGCGCCGCGTCGCGACGCCCTCGACGGCGAGTTTTTTCGCAAGCGCGACGTCTTCTTTTTGTTTTTGAATCTCAACCCTTAAGTCAGCAACAGTTTCTATCGTGGTCTGGTGCGTTTCAATCGCGCTGCGGCACGTATCTGCCACTGTGTCGTGTATGGCTTCGATGTGCTTTTTCTCAAGCTCCAAGGCTTTCGCTTTTTCGCGTTCGGCCGCGATCGAGTTGCGCAAAATTTCTAATTCGCGCAAACGTCGGTTCTTCGAAAGCGCCGCGCGCAGGGAATCGCAAACATCAATCGCGTCGTCTCGCGTCGCACTCGCGGTGTTCCGCTCGCCAACCACGGTTTGATTCCGCAAATCAAGCGCAACGCACTCCACCGCTAATGCGTTACGAGCGTTACGCACCAGCAAAAGTTCTCGCCGTAAAGCGCCTAAGTGTTTGGTGAGGTTTTTTTCGTTTTCTTCGCGCATTTCTTTCACCGAGCGCTCCGCGGTCAGTTCCGTCGTAGTCTCTCGCAACGTCACCTCAAGGGAGTCGCGTTCCACGTGTGCTAACAACAACTCGCACGTCGTGCCTGCCAGCGCGTTGTGTGTTTTTTCAAGTTTCAAATTCGTGCTGGTTACCTCGCGTTCCTTTTCAACAACCGAGTCTCGCAACGCGGCGGCGTCGTCCCGAGTAGTCGCCAACGACGCCGTAAGCGCCGCGTTCGATTCAGTCAACGTTGAGATCACATCCGCGTTCAAACGCAACTCGGCATCCCGTTTCCCGAGCCTATACCCGAGCGCCCTTTGCTTAATATCGAGCGTCTCACGTTTTGTATCGGACTCCTTTAACAAGTCTTTCAGTCGCGCCGCGCCGGTCGCGCTCTCTGACGCGTCGCGCTTTGAAACAAACAACTGCGTGGTGAGGGACGCGTTTTGCGAGCGTAACTCGTCTCGCTCGCGGCGCAAACTTTTTAACAACTCCGCGGCTTTTTCTGAAACACGCACGAGCCGCGAATCCACGGTAAGTAACGCTCGTGATCTGGACGTAAATTCCACGGAATCACTCGAGAACGCGCCATGTAATACGCACGGGTCCGTTTCCCCTGAATCATTCCCTCCGTCGTTCCCTTCCGCGTCGCCCGAGTCCTCCAACGCGCCTGTTCGTAAAATTTCAGCAACCAGATTTTTGAACCCGCGCTCGCGTTTCTTCGCGCAAACGGTCGCGTTGGTCAACACCTCGTCCCTCCGCGCTAACGCCTCGCAGGTCGTCGTGCATTGCAGGTCCAATGAATCGGCTTGTTTCCGTAACGCCTGCGTTTTTTCAACCGCCTCGGTTTTTACTTTGCGGAGCGCAAGCGCTTCATCGGTCAAAGCGCCAACCGCCGCGTTTGCTTTCGCCAACTTTTCGGTGAGCGTTTTGTTGGAACCCCGCAACTCGCGCGCCGCGAACCGCGCGTCGTCCCGGTGGCCGGCTGTTTCGGTTAACTCGGTTTGTAGTTTTGTTGCTTTCTCAGTCGCTTCTTTGTTTGATTGACAGAAGGTTGTTTGCGCCGCTTTGGAGGATTTCTCCGCCGTTAAAAGGTCTTGGCGAAGTTTCCGGGTTTTCGCCGAATTGCAGCGCGCTTCGCGGTTGGCGCGATCGATTTCCGCGGTCGCGGCGTCCAGCGCGCACTCGAACGTTAACACGCGTAATACCTCCTCCACCGCGTTACCATCCTTGATGCGTGTTGCCAACTCCGTGCGGTTTTTTCGGTGACTGCGTGTAAGTGCGTTTCTGGAAACACCACCACACAAAACCACCCACCGCGAAACAACCGCTTTGGTTTTCTCGGCGTCGCGCGTTAGTTTCGAAACCCGCAACGCTTCCCTGAGCTCGTTTTCCCGGCCAAACGCCAACGCGGAGACGGTTCGCGCGTCGACGTCGTCGATGGTCACGCTAAGCAGCTTGCTCGCGAGGGACTGACACTTCGCGAAGCTGCCCGCGAGTTTCTTTTCGTGAGCCTTTGTCAACTCAAACAACTGGTGTTTCAACTCCTCGACGGTTTCAATCAGTTTTTCGTTTTCGCGTTTTTGTTCCTTCAAGTTTTCAGTCGCTTTGTTTTTTTGAAAAACCGCGCGCGCCATGTCCGGCGCTATGTCCATTTCCGTTCGCAGCGTCAACAGCGTTTTGATGTGTCTGTACACCCGCAGCATCAACCCGGCCCGGTCCTTGCACTCCACGGCGACGTGTTTCGCCAGCGTCGCGAACGCGAAGTCGTGCGCTGCCACCGCTTCGCGAAGACGCGCTTTGGCGTTTTGCAGGTTTTGCAGGTAGAAAAGTGTCAGTACGTATGGGCAAACAGTCGGATCAGCGGGAGTTGGGCATTTGGAAAAGGCGAGACGAACCTTTCGTGTTTTCGTGCGACTTGAAATTCGCGTCGTCCGCTTTCGCATCCGCGTCGTTCACATCGTTCTCATCGTTCGCGTCGTTCTCGTCGCTCTCGTTCTCGTCGCCGTTAACGGCGTCTCCCACCGACGACTCCAGCCACCGCTCCAGCGCGAACACGTCCTCGCGCGCGCGCGGGTGTAGGCCCGGGAACGTGTCCCGGGTCCACGTTTTCGTTTCAAAGTCCCACACAGGCGTTCGCTTTTGCGAATCCAAGTCGAACACGGGGAACGTCTCGACGAACCGAACATGGCGCGCGCAGAGTGGTGTGTTTATTTCTGATGGGGACGGAAGCACCTCGACCTCGGAAAGCGCGGTACTCAAGCCGCGGAACACGTCGCGCGTGTGTAGGGTCGTGTCAAGCACGTCACGCACATCACGGACGAGGGACGCGAATGTATCGTCGAGCACGGCTGGGTCGGGAGTGGTCGTCGTCTCCACGACTCGCCATCTATGGCGCGTGGCAGTGGTTTTCTCGGCAGCCGCGTTGACGCCGGCCGGGAGATGGCCTAATCCGAGCACGTCGGCATCGATGGGCGCGAGCGCGCGTTCGCGCGGCGAAACGTCAGCGTCACTCCGGACCTCGGCGAGTTGTGTTTCGGGAACCGCTGGGTACACAGCCAACGGATCAAGCGGCGTGACCCGCGTTCCTCCAAACGCCATGACGCGCCGGGGGCCCGGCCCCGGCGCCGCGACGAATGAGGACCGCCTTTTCACGGGAAGTGACGATTGGTATTACTCGTTCCCAGAGAATACCGTAAAAAGGGAGTGTTTTCCACGAGTCTAATCGAATACAACGTCACCTAGACCCTTTAACCCTAATACAGCAGGAACGTACCATCCGCTGCCCCGCACGTTTTCACCGCGAACGCGGTGCCCAGCTCCGTGGGCTGCGTGAACGCGCATTCAGCTAAAGATGTGACGTACCCCGCGGTCAACGAGTGGCGCGCGGTTTCAAGCAAACGGCCTGATACGATTAACAAGAAAACGTCAGTCGGACGTGATGTGTATGAGGGATTGGAAAGGGTATAGGAGTGGGTCTATTAACAGTCGCCAGTACTCTGAGTACTGGTAAATGTTACGTACGCCATACAGGGCAGTAAACAGTCGGCGGAACGCGGTGATTGGGAAAGGCCCTTACCCGCGACGCCGACTCGGCGCCACCCCGCGTGTACCCAAACCGCGCGAACGCCGAGGGTGGCGCGCTCGGTTTTATCACTTTTTCGAAGTACATGCGTCCCCGTCCCCGTACCCGAATCAATCGTGGTCCCTGTCCCCGGGACGGTTCTGTGTCCACTCTCTATGGGCTCCGCTACTAAAACGCCGACAATTTTGTCACGCGCGACATACAAAAAAACGCTCGAGGTTCCAACAATCGCCCACCCGTTTTCCAACCCCAGGGTACGTTCGACGTGTTTCACCACGCGTTCCACGACTTTTTTGCGTCCCGCGTGGTCGTGTTTCGTGTGACGCGTGATCCATGCCTCGAGTTTCTCACTGGACCAGCAGTTTCCTTCGAATCCAAAGCGCTTGGGACACGGTAAACCGCCGACGCGCGATACAGATTCATCCGAATCGCTTTTTTTATTTGCAGACTGCATAATCCCAATCCCGTCCCCGTGCGTCGACAAGTGCGCCGCGTGGTAACTCGCGTGCGTTTTCTCATCCGCGGGCTCGCCTTTCGCGAAGAGCAACCCGCACACCGCGCACGTGACGTGCCCGAAGCTTTTCTGCCCGAGATCCAGGAACAGCTGTTTCGTGTTTTTCCGCGCCGCGGTTGCGTCGGGACATCTTTTTTGTTTCTCTTCCTTCTTTCCAGATGCCTGTCCCGATGTACTCGGTTCGTCATCCCCAGCGACGTCCCCACGTGGCCTTTGCAACGATACCCTCGCGTGTTTCGCCGAGTTTGTTTCGCGTGTATCGTCCAAGTCACTCCTGCCTAAGGAGTCACTCACGCCCCCCCCGCCTGCGCCTCGTTTTCGTCGGGCGTACGCCACCACCTTCTTTGGCTCGTTTGAACGATCCCATCCTTTCTGTGGGGACGACGTGTTTTGGTGTGCAGCCGACGACGCCTCCGGAAACTCAGGCGCCACGACAGGCGTCGGGACGGGAAACGCCTGCAACGGACCACCCGTGGAGGCGGGTACATTTTCACCCGCGCTGAAGAAGCTCTGTATGCGTCGGTGCCCCGCGGGCGCGGCGGACGGCGCCATCGGCGCGTCCGACGCAAGTGTGCCCACTTTTCAGTGGCGAGGCGTTTTGAAATGACGCGCGCCTCAAAAGTCAAATGGCGCCCCTCCGAACTGCTGGCCGCGCACTGCGAGCCACGCCGCGCCGGCGCCCTCCCGGGCGTTGCACCGCGCGGCAGAGGGTTGTAGGAGGGAGTGCGGGTGGTACCACGCGCATTCGCGAACACCATGACTTTCTTCGCCGTGCTTCTCGTCGCAATCGCCGCGTCGTGCATCAACGTTGGTAAGGCTTTACAGAAAGAGGGCACCAAGCGCCTGCCACGGTTCTCCATGGACCGCGGCGTGGTTGCCACGTATTTCTCTGACCCAACGTGGTCGGGTGGGATGGGCCTGGATGTGTGCGGCGGTTTATTAATGGTGTGCGCCATCGCGATCGCGCCGGTGAGCTTGGTGCAACCGGTCGCCGCGGGGGGGGTCGCGGTGCTGGCGGTGTTTTCGCACTTCAGGCTTGGGGAGCGGTTGGAAAAAAAAGCGTGGTGCGGCGTGTTCGCGACGGTGTGCGGCGCCGTGGGCATCGGGTGGACCGCGGAGACGCAACCGGCTGACGGAGTGAGTCAGGTTCGAATAACGCTAGGCGCGGTGCTGATACTCGCAACGCTAGTCTACACCACGGTTGCGAAGCAGGAAGGGTCTTTCAAACACTCAGGGTCGCGGCGGTTACTGCGTTTGAGTGGGAGCGGCAAGATAAAAAGAATTGTAGGCGTCGGCGGCGGGACTCCGCATCACATGCGCGAACACTTCTTGAAAAACAACGCGGGAGGGTCCTACGGGCAATCCACGGATTTCAATCTGTCAATCTCCAACCGACAGGAGGAGGTGTCCTACGGGTTCCGGTCGGGGGTTTTCTTCTCCCTGAGCGCCAGCGCGTGTAAGATTGGGTTTCTGTGTACGCAGCGGGGTGGCAGTTTTGTTTTCGCGCTTTTGGGTTTAGGCGCGTCCGTCGCGCTAACCGCGACAGGGTTGGTCAGCCAAACCAAAGGTTTGAAAGACGGGAACTCCGTGGTTGTTTGTACTATGGGCAACGTGTCACAGATGGTCGTGGCGGTGTTCTTCGGGGTGGCGGTGCTTGGCGAAAAGTTACCAAAGGGCGGACTGTTTGGCAGCTTGGGGGTATTTTTTACGAGGTGCGTATTGCGTTTCCCAAATCCAGGCACAATGTTTGCCCGTAATTAGACTACGTAATACACGCGGCCCGAAAGACTGACACTTTTCGTTCACAATCGCAGCTGGAGTTTGATTCTCGCCGGCGTGTTGGCGATATCGGGCGTCTCCGGCGAAGACCTTCCCGACCAAAGGCAACTCACACAAAAGTGGAAGCAGGCCACGGCCCGGGGGCTGGGGGGGCTGGGGGGGCTGTCTGGCCTCACGAAGCTTTCGGTGGGAGGGCGGAAGGGCGGCAGCTTGTTGCCCACGCACACAGCGCCCGTGAAGGGTGGGGAGAAACAAAATGTGTAAGGTTTAAGGTTTATTCTTTGCAAAGCGGGACACCAGTGTCTTCCTTTTGTCCAAAGTTCTCTTCCTTTAATCCCTTGTGTCTCTTCCGTTTATCCCTCGCATCTCTTGCCTTTTGTCCCTTGTTTTTTCTTTTTTCTCACGAACAAAAAGTCCCTCGTGTGAACACACCACCACCGCCTGTTAATCGCAGAACAGGCTCAACGCGGTCGGGTTCCCGGTCACCGGGTTTTCCCCAACCGGCTTCTTCGCGCACAGCGAGTCATTCACGTCTTTCCGCACGATCACGTCGGTCCTGCGATTGTTCCCGAAAAGTGTCAGTCCGTTAGTGTACAAGTGCCATGTATATGGCGATGTATTGGACGGTGTGTGTACAAGTGCCATGTATATGGCGATGTATTGGACGGTGTGTGGACAACAGTCAGGGTAATCGGTCTGAACAGTCACCAGCTGAGAGATAAAACAGTGCGTATGTGATGCGAGAAGTACTTACCAGTCGCTTCCGTCGATGTTCCCCACGGTGTCCATGTTGGCGCCTGATACGATCGCGCCGGAAAGGTTGGCGTTGGTGAATATCGTGCCACTCAAGTTGCACTGCCCGATGTTGGCGTTCGTTAAATCCGCGCCCGTGAAGTCCGCGTCGGTTAAATCCGCGCCGAACAGCGTCACGCCGGCCAGGTTGCTGCCCACGAACTTCGCCCGCTTCACGCTTCCCTTGGTGTAGTACTCCTTCGTCAAATCCAACCCGCTGTAGTCCTTGTCGTCGCACGAGTTCGTGGCGCACTCCGATGTTTGGGGGATCGCCAGTGCGAAAGGCAGTGAGGGGGAAGCGGAGGTGACTAGCACCAAAGAAACGCACGTCGCCAGGGCGACGGACACGGCGCGGCGTGGGATGTCCGAAATCTGTCCCGGGGGAGGGGCGGTCGGTTTCGGTTTCGCGGCGGACCGGGAGTCGCGGTTGGTACAGGCGAACACGCGAACCGGCGCGGCGACGCACAACGGCGACATCGCGTGTGTGGAGTGGGTGGGCACGCGGAAACGCAAAACCAGGCGCCTGGTTTAGGGGACAAGAGCGCGTGCGCGAGTGATGCGAGATGATATGTCGACGTGGACTTGATGAAACGATTTTTGGTGGCGTTTCTTTTTTAATAAAGTGGAGTCTTTTTCAACCGCGCACTTCGCCAAACTATCTACACACGTATATACATGTCACTCTCTCCCCGTCTCCCCTGTCGCTCGCCGCCGCGCGCTTCTCCGCGGCGCCGGAGCGGGCGCTCCGTCCCGCCCTCCCTGTGAAAACCGCTCGCCGTCGCCGTGCCTCGTCGCCAAGGCTGATTCAAACTTCTTCCTATCAATCGTCTCCAGCACGTATTGCGTCCCCAGATTCACAACGCCGTAGAAGGCGAATATGGCGAGCTCCAAACGCAAGAGCTCGGGGAAAGGTTTCCCTAGGTGTTCGGGGTGGTGCTTTTGTTTCATGCGCGCGTCAATGACACACGCTGTCGCCATCTTGGCGACCGTTCTGATCCACTGAGTTCGAAATTCGTACCTCGCGCCCATCGCCGACGCCACGACGGTGACGAAACGAATCACCCCCCACGGCATTTGTGGTCGGTACCTCGCCATGCTGCACCGCACCAACATACCAAGCCAGTTCACAAGTTCGCACGCGATTTCGTAGTGTGTCACGTACGCGTCCCGTGCGTACTGCGTCGACGAAAATAACACGTACGAAACAACCGCCCAGACCTCTGAGATTGTAAAACAAAAGTCAGTCTTGTATGGGCAATCAGTTTGCGGAATGTGTTAAATGGGAAATACTTACCTCGGAAATCCACCCCAGGCAGGGTCTCCGCGAACAACGCCATGAAGTCTGGGTTTCGCACCTTGCTCACCACCGGCGCGACGATCGCGAGCATCAAACCCACTACGTGCACGGGAAACGCGCTTTCGATGACGTGGGCGCGGTACGCCGCGGACCGACGCGCGTCGCTCACTCCACGTGTCCACCACATCTGCGTTTTCGTTGGCGCAAATGGTTGGCTTTTTTGGAAGGAATTTCCAAACGCACCGGACCCGCCACGCCGCGCCAACCGCGATCGAGTCACACGAAATCACCACCAACGTCGCACCCCCGGCAGGCCAGGCTCGCGTCGACACGGTCGCGTCCGTTTGATGCACACCACACGGGGTGGCCCCCAGTCGCGGTGCTGCAACTCTGACGAGATGATGAAATGGGTGGGATTTGAAGTTTTCCGGCCGTGCTTGGCGGACAAAATCCTGTGCCCAAGAGAAAAAAGTCATTCAGAAGTTGCAGGCACGCGCGCGACCAATGTTAGTAAGTAATACAACCCTTTTACAACCCTTTTTCCTATTCCGCATACACCCCTCCATCCCCTTCCCCTCGGTGCCTCGCGCTTCGTCGTCGCGTCGTCGCGGAAGAACCCGAATGCACAACCCCCGCGGGCCCGCCATCATCGCTTCGAGAAGATGGACACTCCGTTTCAAATGCCGCCGCGTCGAACGATTTCCGATCCACGGTTTCCAACCACCACTGCGTTCCCAGCACCAGGGCTAAGAGGGATACGAAGATCAGGGCTTCTGGAACGCAGGCTTGGGTAAAGGTTTCGGTCGTGAACTCGGGTGACTCGCTTTCTCGTCGCAGGTACACCGAAATCGCGCTGGACGCGGCGAGCCGCAAAACGTGGTGCTTCCATTGCTTCGCAAATTCGTACCGCGTTCCAATCGCGGAACCTAGCGCGGGAATCGGCCGCAGCAACTCCCACGGCAACGCCACTACGTGTCGATTGATCGATAACCGCGCAAGCATCCCGAGCCAGTTCGCGGCGTCGCACGCCAACTCGAAATGCTGGATGTACGCGACCCTCGCGTGCTGCGTCGTGGACAACAACACGAAACCCCCGATCGCGAAAACCTCCCTGAAGTCCAGTTGCGGCAACCGGTCGAAAAGAGGCATGAACTCGGGGTACCGCAGCTTGCTCACGATGGCGCAAACGATCGTGATGGTCATGTTCACCACGTGCAGAGGGAACGCGGAGGCGATGACGTGCAGCCGGTACGCCTCCGCCTTACCCGAGGTATCATCGCGCGACCGAAACGAACGCATCTAGGTTGTTGTTGAACGCGTCGAAACAGGGCGGCCCGTCCGGAAACCGCGCGCGCGGCGACCGCGGTGCCGTGGCACGCCGAGCACGCACGATCGTGAAATGCGGGTGACGTTCGCCTGTTAGGGAGACCGCCGAGGACAACTCAAAACCCGTGGTTCATACCACAGGTCGTGCGTCCCCGCGCTCGCGGCTGTGCCGAAACTACACGTGTGTCACCCAGGTGACCGACCTAAATTAAGCGTCCGACATGGCAGCCATCTGGCCATGTCGAACGTCTCGATTCTTCCACCGAATCGAATCTTGCCATTGTCAGTTGTTTGCCACTGTTTTGTCATACAGCAACAAGTTTGCCGGCACAGAGCGGTCAGCGTATCTTCGTCCCCGCTCGCCGTCTCGCGTTCAAGAGGCGTCCAAAGTTGGAAGTTTCTGACACTTTTTATTTCGTTTCGAGCCGGCGACCGCCGCCGCGCGACTGCACATTGCACCGCCCTTGGACCGGCACCGTTGTGGCAGTCAGTCGAGTGCGACCGACACGCCCGTTTGTACCCTCGCGTGTCCCACAATTCTGGGCGACATGTCGGGCGCGGAACCCCCGGTGAAGCGCGCGCGAGTCGAGGGGAGCGCTGCCCTCGATGGCGAGTCCCCATCGGCGCCCGCCGACGTCGGTTCCGACGAACCGATGCACGTTGACGTCGCGACCGCCGGGGTCGTGACCGCGGGTGTCGTACCATCCACCGCGACCGCGACCACCGTGACCGGCAATGACAAAGAAGACAAAGAAGAAGCCAGCAGCAGGATTAAAAAACGCAAAGTCTCCATATTCCTCGCGTACGTCGGTGCGGGGTACCAGGGGTTCCAGAGGAACCCGGGTGCTGTTACTATTGAAGATGAACTGGAAAGGGCGATCGTCGCGGCGGGTGGGATTTCTCCGGATAACGCGGGTGATTTCACCAAAGTTGGGTGGACAAGAGCGGCGCGGACGGACAAAGGTGTCAGCGCGGTGGGACAGAGCATTTCACTGCGCATGATGTTGGAGCACCCGACCGACCAACGAGACGTCATCGAACGCATCAACGAAAAACTCCCAACCGGGTTTGAGATGTTCGGCATGACCAGGTACGTACATCACGGGTAGACTGTTTGCTCATACAGTACACCCATACTTAAGACTCGGGACTGACCTTTTTCTTTCCCAATCCCAGAGTCACGGGCGGTTTCAACGCGAAAACCATGTGTGACCGGCGCCGGTACGAGTACGTCATTCCCACGGCGGCGTTTGACCCTGCGCAGTGCTTACCTCGCGCGGATCGCGCTGACGAATCGGAGTTTGTGACAACGCACGAAACGACACGCAAAGCCAGCGCTGAGAAGTTTGTTTTCGACGAAACGATGAGGCAACGAGTTTCCTCGGTTCTTGGGAACTACGTCGGGACGCATAACTTCCACAACTACACGGTCCGGGTCGACCCGGAGGACCCGGCAGCGATGAGGTACATTTTGAGTTTCGACTGCAGCGCGCCGTTCACGGTGAACGGCGTGGAGTTCGTGAAGACCACCGTCGTGGGGCAGTCCTTCATGTTGCACCAAATAAGAAAGCTCATCGGCGCCATGCTCGGCGTGGTTCGCGGGCACTGGACAGACGACGACCTGACCTTCGCTTTACACACCAGGGAGTCGTGCCAGGCCCCGATGGCACCGGAGCTCGGCCTTTTTCTGTGCGAGTGCATTTACCACGCCTACAACACGCGGTTCGGGGAGTCGCACGAACCGCTGGCGCTAGAAAAGTACGCCGATAAGGTTGACGCGTTCAAAACGAAGTTCATTTACCCGCACATGGCCAACACGGAGAGTGAGGAACACACGATGGAAAACTGGATCCGGATGTTGCCGGTGAAGCAGGTCGTGTCGAGCTTTGACAACGCCAGGCGGAAGGACGGCGGGAAGTGGGAAGCCGTCGCCGCGGCCAAGGCGAAGACGAACAAAAAGAAGTCGAACAAGGGCGTGAAGCGGAAAGCGGAGGCTGAAGCGGCTGCTGGGGAACTCGATACGGAAACGCCTCCGCTGACAAGGCAAGGTCCCGGGGGTGTTAGTAGTGCGGTTGACATCGCGACGCTGGACGCGGCTGTGGAACCGGTGGCGGTTCTGGTAGCGGAAGTGGTCGCTGAACCGGTTCTCCCGGAACCGGTGGTGGCACCAGTGGTCGCTGAACCTACCCCTGAACCTACCCCGGAACCGGTAGCGGCACCGGTGGTCGCTGAACCGGCTGAACCGTTGGCGGAACCGGTGGCGGAACCCACCGTGGACGTACCGCCTCCGCCCGTCGCGCCCGTCGCGCCGTCGCGAGTTGACGTGTCAGTGAAAGGACCCCCGGGAGGCTACGCCCCGGCGCCGGCGGACGCGGAAGCGCCGTCCGCCACTGGAGGCGGCAGAGGCGGCAGAGATGGTGGACGAGGTGGTAGAAGTGGCGGCAGAGGCGCAAGAGGAGGCAGAAGTGATAAAGGGCCCAAGTACGAAATAGGTAACGGCCGCGGTCGGGGCGGCCGCGGGGGAAGAGGCGCGCCGAAGAACCAGATGAAAAACGCAAACCGCGACGCTTTCTTTGACCCCGCCGAGCTGAGCGACTGAGGCGGAACGGGTGACTATGTTATAGACTATACTCGTAGCGACTACCCAAAGAAGAAGACACTCTTGCCGCGCTTTGGAATCTGTATTACCTTGAGGAGGTTTTTTCGTTTGGATTTCCGTTTTTCCGCTCGTTTTGCCCGTAAAATTGCTTGAAAAAGTAGGGTTGCCCCTCGATCGCGCACACCCGGCGGCGCACCGCTCGTCCCGTCGAGGCAGGCACGGGTTTCGCAGGGCGCTCGCGCGTGTGCGAGTGGTGCCCACGGCGCGCGATGGCCAAGGTTACGAAAGCGGGGGCGATTCTTGTGAAGCTCGTGTCCACCGCGGCGACGGGTTTTTTCTACGTCAAGCGCCGAAACCCGAAAAAGAACCCGGTCAAGCTGGAGTTCATGAAGTACGACCCACGGGTTCGGATGCACGTGCTTTTCACGGAACAGAAGATCAACAAATAGAACGGGTCGCGTGAGGCGCGCGGCCGGGGTTGAGAGCTCCAGGGATTACCCACGCGCGGTAGCGGACGACCGGGGGCAGCAACACTGGGAACCGAATTTGTGATTTTAACGTACACGACCCCGACCCCGACCCCGACCACGACCCCCACCCCCACCCCGACCCCGACCCCGATCCCGATCCCGATCCCGACCCGTCGTCCAAAGCGCGCGCGCTCGAAATCTTTCCACCACGTGCGAACTACGTAGGACAAGGATAAGGTGGCTTAAATCGACGAAGCGGTTGTTCAGGTGTGTGCTTCACATCGCGGATATCGTGCCATCCGGGGATCAAAAAAACTTCACCCCCGCGTCGCGCCCCGCGTCGCTCGGCACGAACACGCCTTTCCCCTTTTTTTCAAGCTCCAGGGCGAGTAAAGCGACAAACTCGACGGGCGCGTCGCGAAACCCGTCCGGAATTGGAACCCCGACCTCATCATCCCCGGTGATCTCACAGAGCGCGACGACCTGGCCTTCCAAGCCGTTGCGTGCCGCCCAGTCTGACAAAACCGTAACCCAAACCCCCAAGCTTTGCCAAAAAATCAGCGCGCGACTTTTCCGCGCCGCGCCGTCGTCCATCCACCGCGCCGCGCCGGCGGAGACGAGCGCGTCGAGAAAGAACCGCCGCGCATCCGTCGGGAGCTTGCGGCCGATTCGGTCGTTCCGGAATAAAACAAGAGACTCGTCATCCACGCGTATGGTGAACTCGCGGTGGTGCCGGCACCAGCTGTGTTTTGTTTTGTTCATAGTGCAAATAGAGGGTTAGTCTAGGGTGAGTAATAGGTGGGGGTGCCCGTCGAGTAACTCATAACAGGAAAAACACAACTTGAGTGAGTGCCCACTTCCAGATGCGAGTTCTTCAAAATGCTACGTCGTCTCTCGTCGTGTCCGTGCCACCCCTGCCACGTACCCCAGTATAAGCGACTTCCAAAGCTCGGTTTGTTTGCGTTGCGTGTCGGGGTTGGGTTGGACCCTGGTGGGGTGAATCGTGTGACGATCGTGAGGAGGTCAGTGTCAGGGCGTGGATGTCGAGACTCCGAGATTGCAGAGCGTTTGAACTCCACGAAATCGCCTTCGCCTTCGCGGGTCCGAGATGCGGGTGTGGCACGTCTCTAGGGACACCACGGCAAGGGACGCACGTGAAGTACGGCGGGTACTCGAAAAACTCGGGAAACTCGAAGCTGCTCGACATGGTCGTGCTCCACACGCGCGGACGCAACGCGTCTCGGGGCCCGCGCCGCGCGTCGTCGTATGATGGATGGGCCAAAAATTATTCCGAGAAACTCCGGTGTTTGCATCTCGTCCCGTCGTACTTCCTCCCGCGCCGCGCTGCGATGTCCTGGCGCGACACGTTGTTCGTATGGCGAGGCCCGTTTTCGCGAGTCACCGCGCGACCGGAAAACAACAAAAACAACCCGGCCGTGACTTGGCAATGGGAAGGCACGTGGATCGGGTTGGACGCGGGAGGGAAGGATTGCGCGAAAGCACCTGCGGTTGCCGACTTCGCGAACAACGCACTGCCAAAGTTTAGGGCGATAGCCTACGTGACACCACCAGCGCCTATGTCTTCCGGGCCTGCATCTGTGAGTCCGCAGAATGCGTCGGGTTCATCGGGAGATTGTGTGGGAGGGTTCGACCGCGTGTATTCCTTCGTGGGGGGCGACCACTCCCGGCGAACTCTGGAGGAAATGCAGTGGCAGCTGGACCAGGGCGACGGGAACGGGTTGGCGTGGTTCGGCGACGATTATATTGACATCGCAGTGGAGAACGACCTGGTCGTCGCGGTTGGCGGGAACGCGTTCGGCCCGTTCGTCGCCGCCGGCTACGTTTCCGGGTACCGATACCGGGTGGAACAACCGTGTCAAGTGTTCAGAATAGCGAACACCACGGAAACGCGCGACGTGACGTTAGCCCGGCGGTATCTGGACACAAAAGATTTGAGAGCGAGTTGGACTTTGGACACACTGAAACGCGAAATTCGGAGTGGGATGATAAACGGAACGCACGCGTGGAACGCACCCGCGATGGCGGCGGCGACGATGAAGAAGTGCTCGGTTGTGAAACGGAAACGATGACCGAGTAGCGGCGGCGTTAGTAGATGGGAGAGGTGGTGGAATAATAATTAGCTTTTTATCGTCATCACCGCGCCGGCGCAGGGGCCTCGACTTCCCTAACCGCCGCGGCTTCACCCGCACCGCGGGATCCCTCCAAGTGCGTCCCTTTGCGAACCGCTTCTAGAAACTGCATCGCGCCTATGTCAGGCCATGGCGCCCCGAACGGCGCTTCACAACCCGCGGACCACCCGAGGTGCCCGCCGTGTTCGGTTTCCACTAAAATCGTGTTCGCGCCGGTCGCCGTCATGTTCCGGATCGCGTCGCGCGGCACCGAGGAGCGCACCGCGATGGGGTCATCCTTGGCTTGCACCACCAGTAACGGCCGTTTCACGTGTTGTATGATGTGCCGCGAAGAGCTCTCGGCGTAGTAAGTATCCACGCTGGGAAATCCGAAGGTCACGCGGGTAACGGCTTCGTCGAAATCGCGCACCGACTTCGCGGCGGCGACTAACTCGCAGTCGTACTGCGGCAGCCCCGCGAACAAATGCTCGTGCGGCTGGAACAAGGACCGCATGTTCGTCGCCATGGCGCGGGAATACACGGTTCCGAAAAAGCCGCCCCCGTTCAGCGCGTCGTCGCACTTGTTCAAATCAAACGGGTTACACATCGCCACCGCGCCGTGTAGCTTGCACTCGCCGCCCTCCTCGCCTAAAAAGTTGGTCAAGATGTTCGCCCCCAGGCTCCACCCCACGGCGAACAGCTTTGAACTCGGCCACCGCGTGTGCAGCTCGTCCACCACGTTCCGAATATCCCCGGTGAAGGACGCGCTGTAGAACTGCGGCGTGGTGAGGGGCGAGTTCGCGGTGCCTCGGCAGTTGAACGCGACGCACCGGTACCCCATGCGCCGCGCTCGGTTCAAAAAGTGCTTCAAGTACTTATCGTGCGACCCGCCCGCGATGCCGGACATCAACACCAAAACAGGCGCGTCGTCGGGAAGCGTTCGCCAGTGCGCCGCGAGCCGTTTTCGCAAAACGGTCGCGCCCTGGTCGGGAATCGACCTGCGGTGAGGGCCGGTGATTGAGGCGAATTTTTCGCGGTCCCCCAAATCGCACCCGCCGCCGCCGCTGCCGCACCCGTCCACGCCGCCGCCGCCGCACACGCCGATTTTGCCGGGAACCCCGTCCGGACCGGCGCTGCCCAAATGTGGCTCTGATCTGGTCGGCGGTTGCGAAGTGAACGCACCAACCGCTCCAACCGTGTCGTCGTCGTTGCCAAACTGCAGCTGCCGGATAGTCTCTGCCACGAACTCGTCGTTGGTCTCCGTTGGTGCGGAACTCGAGTCTGTTGCCTGTGCGGCGCTCCTATTGATGCCTTCATCCGTCTCATCACCCGTCGCATCACCCGTCGCCGTCTCAATCTCGTCGATCGGCCAATCCAGGGTCACGTGCCCGCCGTCCGGCATCCGCAGCACCTCGCGTTGGTACGTGATTTTCAAGTCCGATCTGAACAACGAAACCACGATGGTACACGCGTGTTTGTTTCGTAACGCGTCCACGGCGTCGTATTGCTTCGAGAAATGAGGACACGCGTTGAGTAGCGCCGCGTTTCCGGGGGCGTCGCTGTGCGTCAACTCCAGGCTCGACAGATGTCGCTTGCTCCACAACCGTTCCGCCAACGTCGCGACAACGCCACCAAGCACCGCCGCGATCGCGCCTCCGACCGCGCTGTCGAAAAGAGACCCCACCGCGAAGGCTGCGCTCGCCGCGGGCAGCGCGACTCGCGAAGACATCGAAATCACGGACGCGCGACCCACGGGCTTTGTGGAGACGCGCGCTTGGATTACGGAAAACGCGCGCCGGCCCCGCGACAACCGGGCCGGCGTCGCACCACCGATGACGACCACACGCGAGGCGGAGGCGCGGACAGCGCGCATGACGAAGTGTCGCAGGGTGGGCGGCGTGTGTTGGACAGCTGAAACAGTGGATGACTCGGAAGTCGAAACTCCAAAAGAAAAAGTTCTCCTTTTGACGTGGCTCTGACGTCATTTCCGGTCAGTCCTCCACGCACTTGGAAGTAGCGCGAGCAGACCCAGACACACCGCGATGGCGATGGCGATGGCGTGGACCGCGCGTGTCGCGCCAATCCGAGCGCCCGTCGCGAGTTCCGGTTCCGCCCGCGTCGCAGCGCGCCGCGCGTGCTCCGCGGGTCCGTCGAAATTCAGGCGCAACGTCACGCCCATCGTTTCGCCCCGTACAGAAGTGCGCCCCGCCGCGGCGCTCGGCCCGAACGAAGTCAACGAGCTCGCCAGCTCGACGTTGCTAACCCTGTCGGGGGTGGAAACGTTGCTAGGCAAGGTTTCCTTCGGCTCGCTGTTAACTGCGACGAGCATCTACGAGTACAAGGTACGGGTGGTGGGACCAAACCCTCGACCCGAAATCCTTGCCATGCCTCCCGCGAGTTATCCGCGATTGCTCGCGTTCGACTCGATCGAATTGAACGGTACCTGCCCTTACACTGCCCGAAGCTGACCGTGTTCCCCGATGAAACCTCCGCGATCAAAAACCAAAAAAACAAAAAAGGCGTTCTTCACGGACGAAAAGCGCGCCGGGCGGGTCGAGCAGTTCGCGATGCTCGGCGGTAACCTGGCACTGGCGTCGCTTTTAGGCGCGCGCTGGGTAGAGAGCGGGCACTTCCCGCTTTCCAACATGTACGAATCTTTACTTTTCCTGGCCTGGGGAATCACGGGGGTGCACTTAGTGGTGACCGAGCGCGAGGGGTTTTCGAAAAGCGCCGTGGTAGGTTTTGCGTTTCCAAAATCCTGACCCACTGTTTTACCGAAGCTGGTGACTGTTGTCCATACATCGCGATATACATGACTGACCTTTTTCGTGTCCCAATCACAGCCCGGCGCGCTCGCCGCGCCCACCGCGCTGATGGTTGTCGCGGGCGCCACTCTGGCGCTTCCCGCGGAGCTGCAACGCGCGTCAGCGCTAGTGCCCGCCCTAAAATCAAACTGGCTCATGATGCACGTCAGCGTGATGATGCTTTCGTACTCTACTTTGCTAGTGGGGTCGCTGGCGTGCATGAGTTTCTTGGTGGTGGACGCGACGCGGGGGTTTGACGGCGCGAAGAAAACGCTGGGTTTCCTGGATGACTTGGTCACGCCAAAGAAGACGACGGAAGGTGCTGAGGATCTTGTTATGGCGTCATCCGGTGCTGCGGTTTTAGATGCAAACGACGTTACTTCTAAAATCAGGAACCGAGCGCGACCCAAGCTCAACGCGGAGGGCGGGCAACTCAGCGCCGATCAGCTCGCCGCCGCGTCCGTCGCGCTGGAGTTCCCAGAGGAAACCCCGCTGGACACCGGCGACCGTTTGCTGAAAGAGATGGACAACCTGTCCTACCGGTGTTTAGGCGCCGGGTTCGCCCTGCTAACCGCCGGCCTGATTTCAGGCGCGGTGTGGGCGAACGAAGCGTGGGGTTCGTATTGGAGTTGGGACCCGAAAGAAACCTGGTACGTGTTGGCCTTTCCCAAATCCCGCCACCCTGTTTGCCCACACAGGACTGACACTTTTCTGTTACAATCACCAGGGCGCTCATCACGTGGTTCACATACGCCACGTACCTGCACAGCCGGCTGGTCGCGGGAAAAAGCAAAAAGGAAACCGCGGTGATTGGCAGCCTTGGGTTCATCGTGGTATGGGTGTGCTACGTAGGCGTCAACTTGTGGGGGGTGGGGTTGCATTCGTACGGGTGGTTCGCGGATAAGTGAGCCGATGTAAAGATTTGTTTTATTTTTTCTGCTTTTGCAGTCTTCAATGACGCATCTTCATTGCATCCATTTGTCGTCTATACGTACCTATCCTACTTGACCATCAGCACCTCCACCCGCTGCCGCCCGAACTCCAGCGCATCATTCCTTTTGTTGAAGTACAAATCCAGCTTGTCACCCCGAATCGCCCCGCCCACGTCCTCCACCACGCCCCAGCCGTACCCGGGGACGAAAAGTTTGGATTTCAGGGGGAACTGCGTTGTTGTGCACGAAAAGTGTCAGTCATGAGTTTGAGTATGGGTGTACTGTATTGGGCGAACTATGGACAGTCACCAGCTTCGGTAAAACAGTGCACTTGTGATGTGTGTAGTCTTTGCCAATACTGGTAAATGTTACGGCCGTAGTGCACTCAAAGAGGGGCTTGAAACAGTGTGCCTGGATTTGGGAAAGCCCCAACACGCACCTTCGTCGTGTCCGCCGCGATCGTGCCGAGTCGTGGTCTCCACCGAAACGTCACCAGCCTTTGCAAGAACCCCACCGGGTCTTTGATTGGGTTGTGCCGCGTGATTGCCGGCCGTGCTTGTTTCGGGAACGCCCCAGTGCACGTCGTCCCGGCGTACCCGAAACCAGCCAGGTTGGTTTCCGCCCAGAACCGCTGGACGGGGAAAACGGTTCCCCCGAGGCCCGCGCCGACCGCGCCAGCTTGTAAGATTCCGCCGAGCACGGTTCGGTTCGCGAGCAGCTTGTCAAGCCTCAAGTGCCCGGCTGCTGACCGGCCCGCACTACCCAGGTGCCCAGAGCACGCATATCTCACGGTCGCACCCAAGGCGCACGCGGTGCTGAGACACAGCGCCCCGAGGAGTAGGTCGTGTTTGTGCGGTGCGTTCACTTCGCGTTTGCGTTTCGGGACGAATGGCCGTGCCACGGAACCTGACGGACGCGTCCCAGCACAGAGCGGGACGTACACGGGTAACGGCCCAAGCGCGACACCCCACTCCCACCCGCAACTCCGCCAGTCGCTGCTATACGCGGTGGCCTCCACGGCGTGTGACGTGAACTTGGTGTCGCCCGAACTCGCACCCATGGCCGAGGTGCATGACACGACTGCCGACTAGCCGCGTTCGCGACACAAAAACGCTTTTTCGGTTTTGGCAAAATATCAGAATGCTTTGGCGAAAGATCACCGGCCTTCGTCATCACTTCCACGCCCGCGAGGTCGACACCCCATGGCGACGATGTCCAACTTGTTGGTTCGCGCGCCCAGGGCTGGCCCGCAGCGCCGCGCCCCGAAAGGCGCCCAATCCGTGGGCGACTCTCATACGCTGTCCCTCTTCGTCGCGTGTGGCGCTTGCGCAAAAACGTCGTCGCGAGGGGCGCGATGGTCGAAGTCTTTCCACCGCCGAAACCCACGGCCGTGTCACGCCACCCCCAGTTCCCAGCCAGTCTGCCCCGCCACGGAGCGCGATGCGTTGGTCCGACTCGCGGAGACTCAGAACCGGGGTATCGACCACACGCCTGGTGACCGCGCCGCGATGGAAGCCGCGGTGGATGCGCTGCTTGACGCTTGCCCACCCACGACGACCACCGAAAAAGAAAACAACACGTCCCACTCGAAGCTAAGCGCGAACTGGCGTTTGCTCTGGACGTCGGAAAAAGAGACGCTTTTCCTTTTGAAAAGCTGGCCGGGCGGGAGTGGGAACGGTGTGGCCGTGGCCACGCAGGCGTACCAGCGAATAGACGTCCACAATAAAACGTTAATGAACAGCGTCGTTTTCAGCAACGGCAACGCCTTCGACGTGGATTCGAGCATCGCATTTGAAACCGAAACGGACCCCGCAAACGGCGTCCGAACGTTTTTCCAATTCACGAACGCCGCCTTGAAACTAAAGAAACCAATCGAAGCAACCCTGAACCTTCCCCCGGTGGGCAAAGGGTGGTTCGACACCGTTTACGTTGACTCGTACTTGCGCGTGGCGCGGGATAGCAGGGGGGATACGCTGGTGGTGTGTCGCGAGTCATGAGAGTAATTTTGATTCGATTGTACAAAAACTCAAGACCTTTCCCAAAAAAACAATCTACCCTCGTCTCGCCGCTTTCCCGCCGCCTTCATCGTCACCCGCCTGCGTGTCCTCCTCCCGCCCGCGCTTTTTGTCATCTTTCCCACCACCCAAATCCGGACTCAGCGGTGACGTTTCCTCTTCGATTATTTCCAAATCGTCGTCGCTTGCGGGCGCGTTGCCCGATTCGTCGGTGTCTTTTTTGCCCGCGTTCTTCGCCTCGTCGTCCTTACCGATCCCACTGGAGTCGCCCCGCAACAAAAACAAATCGGGATCCGCCTCGTCGTCCCACTCGCTTTGGTGCGTCACTAACAGCTCAAACTCAAAGCTCTGCGAAAAGTCGCTCACTTGCAGCGTGCTGCCGCCGACGACGCCGCCGCCGGGTAAATCCGCCAAAACCGTGACCAGGTTATTTTCGTACGTCGCCAGCTCGTCGTCTTCAAGCCCGTCGGGTTGCAGAAAAAGCGTCGTCGTAGAGCCTTCGATTTCAGGCGCGTGCATGCCAAGTTTCTTTTTGAGCGCGTCATTCAGTAACCTCCCCAGGGTGAAAACATTCGTGTCGCACACCAGCTCAAGCCTCGCGGATTGACACACCGCGCACTTCGGGTTCGGGGTGTCGCACTCGATGGGCTCCAACAGCCGGTTGTTCGTGGCGCGCTGTTTCACGAACGTGTACCGGCGAGGACACGTCGTCGCTAAGCACGCGTCGTCGCTTTTCTTTTCTTTTTCGTTTTTCGCCCTTAAAAGCTTAACCGCCTCCAAAACGATCAAACCGCCGACGATAGCGTTCGTGGTAGCCACCGCGTGGACGATGTTCCCCGCGACGCCCTTGATGTCGAACGGCGATTGCGTTGCGATGTTGTAATTCGCAGACCGCAGCGTGGTAACCGCGGTGACGAAGTCGCACGCCAACGCGTCGTCTTTGTCGAACGTATCGGTGCCGCTGTGATAAATTAAAGAAAGTGTCAGTCTTGTATGGGCAGAGGTAATAGTCCATTCTGGTACGAGTATGGGCAAACAGTGTGTTCGGATTTGGGAAACGCTCAATACGTACCCGCTTTTCGCGTTTTTGTCTCGCGTCAAGATGCGCGCCACGGCGCTCACGAAAACCCGCGCCGCGTTTTCGGAGGTCAAAACGGTCTGCGAGATTAACGCCGAAAGTGTCAGTCGGGGTATGGGCAATCAGTCGTCTCTTGATATGGTAAATGGGAAAGCCCCGCACCTGCGCGCTGTACGACTCCACGGACGCTTCGCTGGCTGTTTTCGCGGTGAGCGTGGGATCCGACCCCGCGGCGACTTGATCGGGGGATTCGCCCCTCACCAACTCGGCGAACGTCGGCAACGCCGTCGGTCTTTGTCGCTTTTCCCACATCTCGCTCCGCTGCAACAGAACCTCGATTTTTTTGCGAAACACGTACTCGTACACCCGCGCCGCGAACGACGCGAAGGTTTCGTTTGGACGAACCGAAAAAACACCGAGCTCCACCGCGTCTTGTTCGTCCAAGTCGCTGGTTTCGCCGCGTTTGGAGCCGAACAGTTTCGGGAACAGCAAATCCGTGGCGAACGCCACGCAGTGCACCGGTTTTTCCGGGGTGTCGCGCAGCGTACAAATCGGGTGCGACTTCGGAACCGGCTTCGGGGAACACTTACGATAAATAAAAGAAAGTGTCAGTTTTGTGTGGGCAAACAGGGAGGCGGGATTTGGGAAATTATGCACGTACCTCGAAACACGCGGTTTCGTCCTTCACGTGCACGGTGACTTGCCCTAAGTAACCGGTGGTGCCGCTCTCCACTAAAGGCACCCCGGCTGCTAGGGTTAAGCGGTTGACGTGCTTCCTGGCTTCCAAGTTATCCAGCCCGTTCAGCACGACGTCGAATTTTTTAATAAACTCGGGATTGAATTCCTGATCCTTCACGTTCCCGTGGTGCGCCACCACTGTCAAGTCGCTCCCGGCCCGGAACTTCATGGCGCTTTCCCTGGCCACCAGAGCCTTGCTCATCCCGACGTGCTTCCTTCGGAACAGAAATTGGCGGTTCAGGTTGGAAACGTCGATCGTGTCGAGGTCGATCATCTCGACGTTTTGGAACCCAGAAAGCACCAGCGTTTTCAAAAGCTCGCACCCGATACCGCCGGCGCCGACCATCAGGACTTTTTGGGTGGAGGAGGGTAAGGGAAACGGGGGTTAGGGATTACGTAGGTGTGTGGTGGTTAAACACACGGTGGGCGAGTTGTGGTGTGTGTCGCGGGTGTGTGGTGTGCGTAGCCACCGGGGCGGGAGCGCGGGAAGGCGCGCGACGACGCTCGCGATCGTCTCCGATTGGTAAACAATCGGCTTGCCAAAAACGCGATCTGCGACTTTGAGATGCGTCGGGAGCCCTTCTCGTTTTCGGGTTTACAGTTGGGGAAACAATTGTTCGGCCTCGCAACGGTTTCACGGAAAGCGTACCTTTCGCATCCCTCGCAAGCTGCGCGTCGCTCGAAGGCGACGTCATCGCATGTGCGCGTGTGCTGCGCGTCCGAGGGTCAGATCTGAGCTTGGGGAGGGAAAAAGGAGAGATTTTTGGGCGATTTTTCACCTCGGAAGGAACGTCACCTCAAAGCTCCGACTCCGTCTTGCGCACACTTCGTGGCGCGCGGCACGCGAAGACTGACCGGAGTGATGGTAAACAAGCGGTGCTCGCACGGCAGGCAGAAACACCAGTGCAAGGAGAGCAAGCCCTGCCCCCACGGCAGGGCGAAAAACAGCTGCGCGGACTGCAACCGTTGCCCTCACGGCAAGCGGAAAAACAGCTGCGCGGAGTGCAAGCCCTGCCCTCACGGGAAGCTGAAAAGCGACTGCGCGGACTGCAACCCCTGCCTCCACGGCAAGCTGAAACGCTTCTGCGCGGAGTGCACCCCCTGCCCGCACGGCAAGGTGAGAAGCAGCTGCACGGGGTGCAACCCTTGCCCCCACGGCAAGATGAAAAGCGACTGCGCGTTGTGCAAACCTTGCCCTCACGGCAAGGTGAAAAGCAAGTGCGCGTCGTGCACCCCCTGCCCTCACGGCAATCGGAAAAGCGACTGCTTGACGTGCACCTGCTGCCCTCACGGCAAGCGTAAGGACAGGTGCGCGGCGTGCAAAACGGCATGCGCGGCTCCGTCGAGTTCGAAGCGGGTAAAGCGCGAGCCGGAGAGTTTGCCCGAGGTCAAACAAGAGTCCGAGGTCAAGCAAGAGCCCGAGGTCAAACAAGAGCCCGAGGTCAAACAAGAGCCCGAGGTCAAGCAAGAGCCGTTCACGATTCGCGGCTACTGCGGCCTGGACAACTAAAGTTTCTTCTCTTTGTAATGCATTGTTCTACAAGCTAATGACTACCGCATCTAGAGAAGCTTCCCTCGTTCTTCGCGCTTTCACTTTTTCCCCTGCCACTTCACCTTCCGGTTAACGAAGAACCGCACCACGCCGCTCGTCGTGGCAACAAGGGTATTTTTCCTCACCACGCGTCTCGTTCCGTCTGGCGCGACGGTCTCGCAGCGCACCAGCTCGCCTTGCGGGCAGAGCTTTGACCGGCGAGTTTCATTGAAAAAATCACCCACCGTTGACGACGGTTTCAACAAAATGCAGTGGCGCAAAGAACCATCGGTGGTACCACCGCTTTTGGTTTCAAAAGCACGGTTACTCTCGGTGATACCACCGCTTTTAGCTTCAAAACCACTAGCCACAGTCCCGGTCTCCAAGTTGTCCACCACGAAGCCGGCGGTTGGCGGTTTCAGCGCCACGGCGGCCGCGACCGCGTTTCGCACGCTCTGTGAATCGTCCTTGGCGGATATCACCACCGCGGTTTCCCCGGGCCACCTCGCTTTCACGCGCTCCACGTGTTGTTTTGACATCGGCAAGTCGCTTTTGTTCAGAGCGAGCAGAATGGGAAACCGTATGCGCAGGAAGTGCGCGACGAGGTCGTGCGCATTTTGTTTACTCCATGTCAAGAAGACGTTTTCGGCATCGACGCCAGAACCTGAATCTTTTGTCGAACCGCGGCCGTTAATTGAATCAACGTCGATCCCGCACCGTTTCAACGCGGCGTCGGCGACGGTCGGGGGGCAGTGGTACCCCGTGAACAAGTCTCTTAAGTGCGAGGGTCTGCGTCGCACGGTGTGCCACTTGGCACGGACGTTGCCAAAGATCCAGCGGTGGAGCTCGTGACGCACCCACGCGATGTCGGCCGCGGGGTCTCGGGACGGATCGGGGGATGTGTTTGCATCATCCCCAGAAGCATCCAACGCAGCATCCCCAAAAGCATCCCCAGCATCATCCCCACCCCCTCCCGAGTGGTCCACCCCTTCCCGGTCCGACCGCCCGGACACGTCCACGACGTGTATCAACACATCAGCGTTGCACAGATCGTTGAGAAAGGCGTTCCCCCTTCCTTTGCCGCGGTGCGCGCCCGGGACCAGCCCGGCGACGTCTTTTATGGTGACCGGGACGAGTCGGTTTTGACAGCCGTTTTTTTTTTCAGCCGTTTCACCGGTCACGGAAGTAACCCTTCCGTGCGCTGCAGCACAAGTCCCTCTCCATTGGTGAAACGTACGGCACGCGCAAGGAACCGGCGCCAGCGCCAGCGCGATGTTCGGCTCGATCGTGGTGAACGGAAACGCGGCGACCCGCGCCTGTTTGAAATCCGTTGCGCCGACGGCAACCGCCGAGTTGAAAAACGTGCTTTTTCCCGCGCTAGGTTTGCCCACCAACCCGAGCACGTAATCCCACCGACCTCCACCTGAATTGGATTCACGTTCAGTAGGACTTTCAGGGTACGTACCAGTATCCGCGTTTTCTTTTTTTTAATCGCGCCGCGCCGCGGTTTCGCTCGCGGACGACACTAATTCTTCGTCATCGTCGTCGTCGTACTCGTCTTCCCACCACGTGTCCGTGGTTTCCGCGTCGTTCTCAACGACGATGGAAACGTCGTCGGTATTGGCGTCGTCAACCGCATCGCTGTTTGCGCGTTCCTCATCGTGGGAGACGTTTTTGTTTTCCGAAAAGTATTCAGCGACTTTCCTTTCGAGAAATTCCCTCGTTTCATTCACCGCGACGAACAAACAAGGCTCGCCGAGCAAGTCATGAGTGGCACAAGAAACCGCTTTGTCCAGTCCTTGCCTGCAAAACGCGGCGATCTCCGGGGGTAGTCCGGTTATACCCCGTTTCGCGCGGATGTTTGGGCCGCACGTTTCCGGGTACCCAGCCGGCAGTTCCAACACGACCGAAGGGTTCGAATGGAAACTATCGCAATTCGTATTTCCGCGCAAAACCAGGGCAACCCCGGGGAGGGTAAACGCGAAGGCGTTTCGCGACAACGGCGTCATCTCGGAATCGAAAATCGAACGGCACACTTCGATTTCTTCTGAAACGAGTTCTGACCGCGGTGAGTCGTGAGTTGTATCGCCCAGAGTGAGTTGTGTGGTCAAAGAGGATATTCGTTTCTCAACAAACCAAACGAGCGCGTCGACGAACTCTTTTTTATTCGGGAACTCGTGCGCGCCGGGGTGGTTAAAAATTCTCGTCTCCGCGAACCACGCCGCGCTTTTGTTGGCGTCCCTTAACGGCACCGCTTCGTCTTTTTCACCTGCTACGACGAAACAACTCCTGGATGGCGAGGTGCCTTCGCCTATTCGCTGGCCGGGAATCGAGCGAACTCCGGTCGCGCGAACGGGTGACGGCGCCGGGACGTACCCGGCGCAAAGCACGAAGAAATCCAACGAACAGAAAACGTCGTTTTCGTTTTCGGTGTTTTCGGTTTCTGTCGTGGCCACGTCGAACTCGGCCCCGTTCGCGACCGCTTCTCGGTCCGCCCGTTCCCCCAGCAGCGCCAAAAGAAACGCCACCACGGCGCCTTGCGAGAACCCGATAACGCCAACGAACGGCCCGTGCGTTTTCCAAAGTGTTCGCAACGAGTTGAGGGAGGTATCCCATCCGTGAAAACGTTTGGTTTTGTCGTCGTCGTTCCACCACGTTCGCATCGCGAGCGCGTCGCCTGCCCGTTTCGGGAGCTCCAACGGCGCATCAGGGAACACCACGGTCACGCCAGGACACGCCGATTTCAGTCTCTTGACGAGCGAATGTAAACGTGTCGAGAAAACCTGGCCGTTCTGCCTGTGGGGAACATACGGAGTGGCGGGTCAGCAAAGCGAATGAGGAGTGGGCACCGACACGAAGAAAAGGTGCCCTGGGAACGTCCAATGGGACAGCGCCGTGGCGGACTCCAGGCGCCGGGTCGGTTCCGGGGAATAGCGTGCGCACGTTGAACGATGCGGGGTTGTAAATCGTACCCGTTGCCGTGCAACGCCAGGATCTTCATCGCCCCCAGCGCGGCGGCCAGGCGCCGACGGCGCGCCCTCGAGTGACGATGCGGCTTTTCTGAAGCGGATCGTACGAAACAATAAAAACTATTTTCACGAAATCGCATTCACCATCGGCACAACTCGCAGGGCGCTTTGTTACGATGCGCGCGCGGCACTTGGCGCTGGCGCTCGTGGCGTGCGCGTTGTTGTTGGTCATCCCCGCGGTGTTTGCGGATGCCGCTGCTGATTTGGGTGATACGGGGACGTCGAATTCGGCACAAAAGCAACGACGGGAAAAGAATCCGGCCAGACCGCCCAGGCCTGTTTTCGTGGATGACTGCGATGCGTGCGCCTCCGCCGGGTACGCGTTGTTCGACGCGATGGCGTACCAGCAGGCAGTGATGCGGGGGAAACTGGGGAGGGACACGCGGTTAGCAGACGTTGTCGGGTACGCAAAGTACGTCGACGCTGCGGTGGACAGCGCGTGTGCGAAACGCGGTCACTGGTTACGATTCACAAGTAGGTCCGTGTTGGACCCTGGTTCCAAAAAAGCCTTTCTCGTGTTGAGCGGACCGGGCACGGACGCGGACGCTTCGGTTGGCATGACGAGGCCGGATGACAACGACAGAATCGTTGACTTATCCGAAGCACTTCGCGCGCGGTGCGTCGAGGAAGCCACCAGGGTTGGCACGAAGTGGATGGCGATCGCGTTCAACGATACCGACGTTGACGGGAGCGAGGTGCGCGACGAAGAAGACGATTTCGACGATTTCGACGACGACGAAACGAGTTCAATCGACGACGGGTCGCGAACCAAAAACAAAGACGACCAGGATTTCGAAGAGAACGCCGCCGCGTTCGCGTTCGCGCTTTGCGTGGATAAGACACGGGCGAAACAAGCAAAAGTCAACGCCCCGCCTTGCGTGGGTTCGGAAATTGCGCGAAAAGCGAGACGCGTGATGGCGGCGGCGGCGGCGGAAACCGAAAAAGTTGAAAAAATCGCAAGCGACGACGCCGCTCTTTCTGAAACGACCCGAAAGTGCGCCGACGAAATGCCGAGGCTCGTGAACACCACAGCACAAGTCGTGAATCACGGGTCCCTGTCCACCACAACCGACCCTTCATTCGGTTTGTCCGACGCCGATTCCATGTTTTGGAGAACATGTCTCACCGCCTCTGCCGCGGCGGTCAAAAAAGGCGACGATTTCGCGCGAGCCGCTTCCTCCACGAAAAGCGGTTCCGGAGCCGGCGGAAATGAAACGCTTCTTCGTGAGGCGTTACGGTGGTACGCGGCCGCGGAGGCGAGTGCGCCGTATGGCAGCCCCGAGTTCGTAGCAGCGGTGACGCGAGCGGCGCGGGTTTTAGTGGCGGAACACCTGGGGTTCGACGATGACGAAAAAACGGGTGATGATGATGACGCTGTTCATACCGAGGCTACTGCCATCACCGTTTCCGCGTCTTCTGCGTACGGGCTCGATTCCGTTTCGCTACCCAAACGCGCCGCGCGATTGAAACTGGCGCTCGCGGCGGCGGCGCGGGCGAGCGAGTCGCGCCGGTTCGACCCGGCGCCGAGGCTCGTCACCGCGGACTTGCTCGCCATCTCAGGAGACCACGAGGGCGCGTTTGACGAATACGCCGAGGCGCTTTTTTACCTGCCGTACGCCGGGGAGGTATCCGCCGCTGTTACTTCAAGCGCGGCGCAGACCGCGGCGGCCGCGGCGCGCCGACTCGCCGGGTTCGTGCTCGCCATGAAACAAGCGCTTGATGCCGCAGCGGACGAATTCGTTTCGGCGGACGACTCCGGTGTGGATGCGGAGGACGCTAAGTCTGACACCACGAAACCCCCTCCCGGTGCGACCCGGTTATCCTCTACCCGAGTCAAAGAAATCGAAACGAGCCTAGCCCTCGCGAAACAAATGGCCATCGCACGCGCCAAGGAGAGCGCCATGAACGCGTTGGAGGCGCTGGTCATGTCACCGTCGCGCGCGCGACACGCCGCGCTCGCCGCCGCGACCCTGGCGCACGCCTCGGTCAACGACGGACGGTGGGAAGACGCGCTTAACGCTGGGAACATCGCCGCCCGGTGCGACGAACGACGACCGCCGAAGGAGTGCCACGCCGTGTTCCTGGCGCACGCCAAGGCACTGATGGCGATGGATCTGTGGGCGTTAGCGAGGGAGGGCGCGCATCTTGCGGTGACCTCGAAGGGCGAAAAGGGAAACGAAGCCCGAGAAGCTTCGGTGCTGGCGTCCGAGGCGGAACGGAAAATGGACGCCGTTGCGGATGAGGCGTTCATGGAGAAAAGCTTGGGGGCGGATTGGAGAAAACGGCTGATGTGGGACACGGAGAGGGAGAGCGATGGACCGGGCAGCGATAGGTACGAGCTGTGAATCGATGGCGTACGTCTCTCTTTCTATTTCGTTCTCGTCGTCGTCGTCAACCGTTTTTTCGTTTCGTCCCTCGCCCCCGGTTTTCCCGTCCCGAAAGCGTCGCCCGGAGCGCGTCCAACTTTGGAGTGTAAAAAGAAAGTGTCAGTCTTGTATGGGCAAACAGCCGGCGGGATTTGGTGAAAGGCGCAAGGCGTACCTCACGAAGTGTCGCCGCGACATCGCGTGTTTGTACGTGTAGAGTCAGCGCTTCACCTGCCGTGGAAAGCGCGTCTCGCAGCGCCAAAGACCCGACTCGATTGGTTAAGGAAATCGCACCAGGGGTCGGCGCGGCGCTTCCGCGGCGAGCAGACGCGACTTTTTGAGTTTCACCAGCCGCACCTCCGCCTCGCGTTTGCCGCGAGCTCCCGACGAAAGTCACGGTCACCGGGTCTTCGCTTGTTTGCTTTGAGGGGTTGTTTTTTACGGTACTTTGAGCTCGGTCGGCAACGGCGGTGAGAACACCGCCGGGGGTTTTACGCGGCGAGGGCGAGACGGAGTCGTTTTCGAAACGTGGGTTCTGAAAACCAGACTGGTCCGTGGAGACGTCGGCGGAGGGGTCGTTTTCGTTTTCGTGGTTGGAGTCGCCGAGTAAAGCGCCGTCATCGCGTTGCGCGTGCGTCGTATCCCTCGCGTCCACTCCGTGCGTATCCCTCGTGCCAACGCCATCCGTCGTGTCAGTATCAGCCGTCACCGACCCAGCCCCGTGCCTTTCGTGAATCAAGCGCTTCCGGTGTGTCGGGCCGGGGGTGAAGCAGTACTGCGATTGGTACGCGAAAAGGGTCAGTCTTGAGTCTTGTGTATGGATGTACTGTATTGGGCGATGTATGGACAAACAGTCACCAGCTGAGAGATAAAACAGTGCACTTGTGACGTATGTAGCAGTTGCAGTACTATTGCCGCCGTTACTAGTAGTGCACTCGACCAGGGGCAGTAAACAGTGTGTCAGGATTTGGGAAAAGCCCAAGGCCGTACCTGCAACCGAAGCGCGGAGGGGAGGGGGGTGTCTTTTTCGGTTCCTTCTTTTTCGGTTTGTTTTTTCCCTCCGCTTCGCTCGCGCACCGTCCCGGTCACCCCGACACCATGACTCCCACTCCCAACCCCAACCCCCTCGAAGTGCAACAAGTCCATCACCGCGGCTGCGTCCAGTATTTCGATGGGGCACTGCGCCGCGATTTGTAGTTTGGTGGGGGTGGTCTGTGTGGAGTTTTCGGTATCGGCGGGCGTTCGTTTTGCACCCGCGTTTTTTGAACCCGGACGCGAGTTCCCCTTTATCGCCTCCTCCCGGTCTCCACCCTCCCCAACAGTCTCCAGGGGCTTCACAAATAGCACGCCGTCGGTCTCAAGCCGGTCGATCGCGAGCACCAGCGCGAGCCAGTCGGAAGTCTCATCTCGCATGTCCCCGCATACCAAAACAACCGCGCATTTTTTAGCGTCGAGGGACAGGGGGAACCCTTGTTTCAGCTCGTCCACGAGTAAACGTCGCTGGGTGTCAAGGCCGGGGCTGGAGTTGGGGTCTTTCCACGGGGGGGGGGGAGGGGCAACGCGTTTAGGTACGCGCGCATTGGCCGATACGACGCCCCCCAAGCCCGGGGCTGGTCCAGGAGGGCTTGGGAAAGGCACCGTCGCGACGGCGCGTTTCGTTCTCGGGCGCTTTACCGTGGGGGGCGTGGGACCTGAACCCGAGTCCGAGACCGCGGGGTCCACGGCGTGGCCATCGCCCGTGGCGGCCAAAGGCGGGTCCGAGCCAGACATGGACGCGAACACAGTCACGGACTTGTGGCGGGTGCTGAGATGAGACGCGCGAGAAAACGCGAGGACACGGAAACGACGCGCGGCGCGGTGTGTGTCCGTGGTCGTAGCCGGAAGAGAAGAAGAAGAAAGAGAAGAAAGAGAAAAGAGAAAGTTTTTAAAATTACAAGAGCGTGTCAAAAATACGCCCCGAACAGCCCCCTGTGGTGTCCCCCGAACTCCCCGCCCATCTCGTGCAGGGCGTTTTGCATTTCCGCGTTTTGCGTTTTCGACCAGCCCATGTACTCGATGAGTCGGTCGATGAAAAACACGGCCAGGGTTAGCGGTCCGGCGAGGCCGACCGCCGTGCCGATGAAGAAATGCCGAAACGAAATGCTGGCAATGAAAAAGAAACAGGGTCAGTCTCTCGTAACGTGTACGAGGGATTGGGAAGGGTACCGTAGTGGTGTGACTTTACGACTGTACTACGTAACGTAACATAGTAACAGGTACGTACAGTACAGTCAGTCAAGTAGTACAGCAGCACGTCCATCAGGGGCAGTAAACAGTCGGCGGAACGTGTTAAATGGGAAAAACGCACCTGGAAAGCGCCAGGACGTAGTTAATCGCGGGCGCCAGGAAGAAACACAGGCGCAGGGTAACGCACGTGCGCACCGGGTACTCGTCCAGTTTCGCGATTAGTTTCTGCATCCAAACCCACTGAGTGTCTGCTAACACCTGGCCCCCGATCTTGCGCACCACTAAAAAGGAAAGGCTACACGACAGCGGCGCCATCACCAGCGCCAGGAGCCACCCCCGTAGATGGCCCCAGCAAAGCACCCCCGCCACGACGAACACCATCGCCGGCAAATGCAACAACTCGCTCAACCCGAAACCCACGATGTACAGGGCTATGCCCAAGTAGCCAGCCTTATCGATGGCTTTGTGGACCTGACGATTTGAAGGGAGACGGCGGGGAGGTTCGGGTCAGGTTTATGGACTTCCACCGGGCGACGCGCATTGGCGCGAAAAAAATACCGTCGCGAGTGGTGTCCCTTTTCTTTTTGTGCCGTGAAAAAACCCCGCGGCTCCATCGGCTGATGGTTCGCAGCGCGTGCTAGTCTCGTCGCACGCGTGTCTGGTTGTCCAATGAAAACCCTTTCCAAACGCGCAATCAATCAATCCGCACGTACCTTCACCGGGTCTATGTCCGGCAACCCCTTCTTCGCGACGTACGTTCCAACCAGGGCGACGAAACCCAAACCCACCAGGGCGACCACGAAGTGCAATCGCGCGCGAACCTTCGCCACGACCTTTTTGTGCAGCGGTTTGCCGTGACTCAGGTTCGCCAACCCCACGTTCACGGACGTGGCCATGTCCTTGATGTCCTTCACACCAGACATGGCGTGAAAATCGACGCACACGCGACGCGCGCGAGCGTTGCCGCGAGTGACCACGGGCGGACGCAATCCTCTTTTTTGGGGAAGCCAGGGAAAAAGGGGAAGCTCGCGCCGAAGCACTCATTTCCAGTTTTCCACTCTCGACTGCAGTTTCGGCACCTTGTGCGTCCATTGTGCGGCCTCGCGTGGGAGACGCGCCGCCCCCCCGCGCCGGTCATGACCACGGCGCTCGGCTCTGACCCCTTGGGCAGTCTCGCGGACAAAACCGACGCGCGGTTCCAGGCGGAGCTCTGCGACCGATACGACGACGACGAGGACGAGACGGGTGCGTCTGTTCCGGCGGCGGCGGCGGCGATTGATGGCGACGGGACTGCCGACACCGCGGCGAACCCGAGTGATGCCACGCCTACTGTGAGTTGGGACCCAACCGGTCAGCAGGACGACGGCCCTGGCGAGCGCGGCTGGGGTGATCGTTTAGACGAGTTCCCTGACGACAAGGAGGATGAGGAGGAGGAGTACGACGAGTACGACGAGGCGTACGACGACGATGACATCGCAGCCGCGCTGAACACGCTTGATATGCGCGACGACTACGCGGCGCGGGGCGGGGTGAGCAGCCAAGGGTCTGGAAGCCTGGTGATGTCAACCGGCCGAAGACCGAACGCGAACGGAGGCCTCGGGAACCACGGTTTCCGGGGGAAAACTTCTGGGAAGGAAAGCAACGCGGCGAAGATGCAACACGACGCCGGGAAGATCAGCAAGTTTCTGAAGACTGAAAAAATCGTAAAAGTTAAATTCGCCGAACCCCGTGGCGACGACTTCGGGGGTAGTCACGGGGGCAAATCTTTGGGGCAAAAGGTGAGTAACTCGTTAAAAGAGAACGAGCGTAAGCTCGGCAAATCGTACAACTTAACGAAAGACAAGGAAGACCGGGCTACGGTTGAGCAGGCTTTAGATCCTCGGACGCGATTGATTTTGTTCAAAATGCTCTCCAGCGGCGTTTTCGCCAAGATGCACGGGTGCATCAGCACGGGCAAGGAAGCGAACGTGTACCACGCGGTGACCGAGGATGGGACTGATTTGGCGATAAAGGTGTACAAAACTTCGATTCTGGTGTTCAAGGACAGGGACCGGTACGTCTCCGGGGATTGGCGGTTCAGAAACGGGTACGCCAAGAAAAACCCGCGCAAGATGGTACAGACCTGGGCAGAGAAGGAGATGCGGAACTTGATTCGTTTGAAAGACGTCGGGTTGAAAGTGCCTACTGTGGTGCAGCTTAGGAGTCACGTGCTCGTGATGTCCTTCATCGGCAACGACGGCATCGCCGCGTTGAGGCTGAAAGACGCGGCGCTATCAAACAGCAAGCACCGACAGCTGTTCGGCGAGCTGTTAGTGGACGTCCGCCGCATGTACCAGGTACGTATTGGGCCTTTCACCAAATCCCGCCTCCCTGTTTGCTCATACAAGACTGACACTTCTTTTTTACAATCACAGGAGTGCCGCCTGGTGCACGCGGATTTCAGCGAGTACAACATCTTGTACCACGACGGCAGCGCGCACATAATCGACGTGTCCCAAAGCGTGGATTTGGACCACCCGCGGTGTCTCGATTTCTTACGCGAGGACTTACTACATCTAGGGCAGTTCTTTTCCAAACAAGCCGTCGCGGTACCTACGGTGCGGGAGATGTTTGACTTTGTGGTGGACCCGGCGATCACGGCGGACAATTTAGACGACTGCCTCGCCGCGCTGAACGAAAGCGCCACCGCTAGGGAGCTGAGACGCGGCCGGGGCGACGGCGGGGAAGGCGCCAGTGAGGTGGGAGCGCTGGACGGAGTAGGGTTCGGGATGGCGAAGGGAAACGCTGCAAACGAGGACGGGATGGTGGATGAGGTGTGGCAACAGGCGTTTATTCCGAAACGTTTGGACGAGGTTGATACCTTCGAGCGGGACCAGAAACGGTTGGTGAAAGGCGACGGGGAAAGCGAGGGGGTTTATTACCAGTCAATCACGGGGATGAAGAGCGACCTTTCGGGGATCGAACACGTGCCCAAGATTCTGAGGGCGAAGCAAGACGCGGAAGGTCTGGGGTGGGCGGGGATCGCCGGTACGACGAGCGCCAGCGCCAAGCGCCGGGAAAAGGAGAGCGACAGCACTCAAAAAAATGAAGACGAACACGAAGACGAAAGCGGTTCCGACGACGACTCAGACGCATCATCGGAATCTTCCTCGGAAGAGGAACTGGACGAGAACGGTGAGGTCATTAAGCGCAAGCGGTATAAACCGAGGGTGGACAAAGCCCTCGTGAAAGCGACGCGAAAAGCGCACAAAGCGGAGGTCAAGGCGGACGCCGCGGAGAAACGCAAGGTCAAAATCCCAAAACACGTCAAGAAAAAAGCGTGCAGGAACAACAAGAAGAAGTAAATAGACTAGATTGACTACAACAATAAATTACCCGCTACAGCTTACTGTGTCATACGCAGACTACCCGATGGACATCAACAATAAATTACCTGCTGCTACAGCTTACTTTTTTTGGGCGCGACGCTCTCGCACGCTTTCGCGTAGTCCTCCGGGTTTCGCGCGCGAGCCATTTCCACGAACGCGCTTAGCGAAACCAACCCGCCGTCCAGCACGGAGTCCTGACCAACACACCCGTCCAGGGTCAACACCTCCCCGTTGAACAAAACCCGGACCGCTAGGTTTGAAGGGTCGCGGCTATCAGCCGTTTCATCGGACGTAACTTGACGCGCTCCCAAGGTTTGTTCGCTCCAGTGAACGCGCCCGTGCCTTGGTTGTTTGTCCCCCAAAACCTCCCACGTCTCCACCACGACCGTCGACGCGACGGGCGGCCAGCGTCCCGGAAACGCCCCAAGCACCGCCAGTAACGCCAAGATGCTGGAATCGTGCCCGGAGTAGATGGACAACTTGTGTTGCTTGTTCTTTGTGCTGTGTGCGGTTAAAATTTCCTCCGCCAGTTCCTCGAGTAACCGCCCGCCCGCCAGGGAAGCGCCTTCCCTGTTCGTCGCGCGGTTCACGTACCTCGTCTCCGCGGCGGCTCGAATCGCGGTGACGTCGTCTGGGGTGACACGCATGGGCAACGTGAGCCTGTGATTCGCCAGCGCCTGCAACGGCTCCCACACCGAAGTCGCGCTCGGGAGTCTTTGGTTGATTTGCTTTGACGGTTTACGTATGGGTTTCGAAACGCGACGATCGCCGGTAGCGATCCCAAGCACGCCGGTCTCCGCAACGGACGCCACGGACGCTTCGCCGGCGGCCGATTCGATTGTTACTGACCGTGTACCGAGCGTCGCCGCCGCGCGTTCGCGTTGTCGCCGCTCCAGGTTCCGCAAATGCACCAGCGCACGCACGTCCGCCAAGCCTCTGCGTTGCCACGCGATTTGCTCCGCGCCGACCACGGACTGGTCAGAATCCAGCGACCGAATGAGCTCGGTCTTACGATAAATAAAAGAAAGTGTCAGTCATTTATTGGGCGATGTATGTACAAACAGTCACCAGCTTCGGTAAAACAGTGTGTCTGGATTTGGGAAACGCCCAAGGCCGTACCTGCCGAACGCACGCCATGCCCGGGTTGGGGAACATGGATTCCTTGAAACGGTCGCGGACTTGGATCGGAAGCGTCGCCTGGGATGAATCTTCGCCGGTTTCTGGTTCTGATGGATACAACCCCGAAACCAGCGCCTGCGCGGATTGCACGGTGCGTCGACACGCCGTAGCGCGTATTGTCACGGCGCCTTGTTCGAACGCGAGACGCGACGAAACCGGAAGTAACGAGCGCGCACCGTGCGCGTCGCTCTCCACCAGCCATTTCCTGATGGACGCCCCCGTCGCCCGCAGCTGCGCCTCGCCTTGCGTGGTGAGCTGGCCGTGCCAGCTCGTGTCGGTGCCGTACATGTCCGTTCTTCTGGTGTCCAGTAATTTCGGGTTGACCGGTGAAGGTGCCGCGAATTTAGCCAAGTGCGCGTCCGCCGAGTCGTCCAGCAGAAAACCGCGCCACTGCTGTTTGCTTTCCGAAGGCAGCGGATTGATTGATGTGCGATCGCCGTGACGCGTAAGCACTTGGACGAACACGAGCTTGGCGTTTGGATGGGTCTTCGGGGGCGGCGCTGGTGCGAACACCACGGCGGCGCCGTGACCTTCGGCGGTTTCGCCGGAAGTAGCGCCAGCACGTGAGGTTTCGCGGACTCGGAAGGTAGACTCGGACTCGGTGAACACAAACGATGACGGCACCAAAAGCGAAGAGGTGGCACCGACCCCCGCCGCGACAAAGCCGAGACGCGCGCGCATCGCGGCCGGCGGAAACGGAACGCACGTGCACTCGTCAATTCGCGTGAGGTGAGGTTCCGTGTCTCCGTCAAACACACGCCGGACCAGGCCGTCTGAGTCGCGGAAGGACGCGACGCGCGACGCCTGATGTGATGAGGACGTGTCTGCAGTAAAAGGTCACAGCAAAGTTCTGTCAAGAAACGATTTTTGAGAAACCACCGGTACGGTCGTTTCTCTGGCCGCAGTCTTGCGCGGCGCGTGGGGAGGCGCGATGTCGGACGACCGGTCCCTCAAGTCCTGGGTCAGCGATCAGCTCCATGGGTTGCTCGGGTTCGCGGAGGGTAACTTGGCGTCCTACGTCGTAGGGCTAGGTGCGTCAAGGACACGCACGAGGTTTCCCTCGATTTCTGCCGATCGATCGTGTGTCGTGCCCCCGTTTGCCGTCGCGTCTTCGCGTGGGAAACGTCCAGCCTCTCCCACCGCACCGGACCTGACCACCGTACTCGCCCCACGTCTCCCTCCCGCCCACAGGCAAGAAAGCTTCCAACGCGTCCGCGCTGACCCAACAGCTGGTGTCGCAGGGTCTGCCTGACACCGCGTCCACCGGGGCGTTCGCGAGTAGCCTCATGGAAAAGACGCGCGCCCGAAACTCGGGCGGCGGTGGCACCGCAAACAGCAGCGGCGCGCCGGACAGCAAGTACAAGCGCGACGAACGAGAAGCGGCGGCGCTCGTGGCGAAGAACAGGTCGTATGCGCTGTTGGCTGATGAGGACGACGAGGTCGTTCCGGCCAAAGAAACAACGCGAGCCAAAGAGACGAAGAGTGATGATGACCGGCGCGTGAAAACCACGAAGAACGGGAAGCGACTTCGGCGCACGAACGCAGGCGCCGCGTCGGACAGCGATGAGGATCGTGACGCGGTCGCAGGGTCGTCTGGAAGACACATAGATGAAGACCCTGAAACCAAAACAACACGCGAAAAGGAAGAGGCGAGGTTGTTAGACCTGGAGGAGCGGGACGCCTTTGCGAACCGGTACGTATTTCCCAATGACCACATTCCGCGGACTGACTACGCACACAAGACTGACACTTTTCTTGTTACAATCAGGTTACGGACGAAGGACGCGAAGAGTACGCGGAAACTCGCGGACGGCGCGGACGGTGACGATGGGCACGGAAAACAAACCACGGAAGACACCACGAAACAATCCCTAACAAACCTGGCCCCGGATGATTTGCGAAAAGTATCGCGCGAGGAGTACTTGCGGAAACGCGAACAACAAAAGTTGGAGGAGCTGAAGGACTCGATCGAGGACGAGACTTTTTTGTTCCAGGGCGTCAACTTGACCGCGGCGGAGAAGCGTGATATCGAGTACCGCCGGAAAGTCTACGAACTCGCGACGAAACAGATTCGGGATATCGACAAGGTGATGGAGGATCGGTACAAGCTTCCGCAATCGTACGACGACAACGCGGAGGGCCAGAAAAGCCGAGTGCAAGCGGCGCTGCAGCGGTACAAAGACCCGGACGCGGAGACCGCGAATCCCAACTACGAACAGCAACAGTGGGAGAAGCACCAGATCGGTAAGGTCACCACTGCGTACGGCGCGAAAGACTCGGGCGACCGCGCAAAAGAAAAGGAATACGATTTCGTGTTCGAGGACCAAATCGCGTTCATAGAAGATGAAGTGCTGGGGGGGACTCTCGGGGGCGATTCGGAGTCGTCGTCGAGTTCGGAAACGAGCGATTCCGAGGATGGGCGCGGAGACGGGAAGAAGAAGAAGAGTAAGAGTAAGAAAATCGCGAACCGGTCGTCGAAGGATTCGCGAAACGCGGAGAAACAGATGCTTGAGGAAAAAAAAGCGGACGCGCTTCTGAGCGAACGCGACGCCATGGCCAAAAACCGCGCGTCGCTGCCTATTTACCCGTACCGCCAGGACTTGATTGACGCGGTGGAGGACCACCAGGTCGTGGTGATTGTCGGGGAAACCGGGTCGGGGAAAACCACGCAGATCCCGCAGTACATGTGGGAAGCGGGGTTCGCGAAGGAAGGGCAGCGGATCGGGTGTACCCAACCAAGAAGGGTCGCCGCGATGAGCGTTAGCGCGCGCGTCGCGGAGGAAGCCGGGTGTAAACTGGGGAACGAAGTAGGGTACTCGATTCGGTTCGAAGACTGTACTTCCGAGAAAACAAAAGTACGTGTTGAGCGTTTCCCAAATCCGTCAACACCTACGTTTTACCTCTAACGCTGGTGACTGTTGTCCACACATCGCGATACACGCGACTGACACCTAGTTTTCCGTATCGCAAGCTCAAGTACATGACGGACGGGATGTTGTTACGGGAGTTCCTCGGTGAACCCGACTTAGCCTCCTACGCGGTGATGATGGTGGATGAAGCGCACGAACGCACGCTACACACCGATATCCTTTTCGGCTTGGTGAAGGACATAGCGCGCTTCAGGCCGGAACTGAAACTGCTGATTTCGAGCGCCACCCTGGACGCGGAAAAGTTCAGCGAGTATTTCGGTGCGTTTTCGTTTCCCAAATCCATAGACTGTTTACTGGCCCTATTTGACTGTTTGAGTGCACTACTGGTAACATTTACCAGTACTCGCAACTGTTTGCCCACTGTATAAATCGCCCAATACAGTACTCCCACATACTCGAGACTAAAAAGACTGACCCTTTGTTTTACCCCTCGCAAGACTTTGCGCCTATTTTCCGCATCCCCGGCCGGCGGTACCCGGTTGACATTTTGTACACTAGGCAACCGGAGGCTGATTTCCTGGACGCCGCGATCGTGACGGTGCTTCAAATTCACGTCACGCAGCCTCCTGGTGATATTCTTGTTTTCTGTACCGGGCAGGAGGAGATTGAAAACGCGGAGGAGGTTATTAAACAGCGCATAAAAGGAATGAAAGGCAGGGTTCCGGAGTTGGTGGTGGCGCCCATCTACGCGTCGTTGCCGTCCGACCTACAAGCCAAGATATTCGACCCACCCCCCCCCGGAGGAAGAAAGGTCGTCCTCGCCACGAACATCGCGGAAACCTCCCTCACAATCGACGGCATCAAGTACGTCATCGACCCCGGTTTCTGTAAACAGAAAAGCTACAACCCGCGGACGGGGATGGAATCGCTGATGATCACGCCGACGAGCCAGGTACGGTATTGCGCGTTTCCCAAATCCCGCCTCGCCTCCCTGTTTGCCCATACAAGACGTTAACCACTTTCTTTCCCAATCCCAGGCGAGCGCGTTACAACGCGCGGGTAGAGCCGGGCGAACCGCGCCTGGCAAGTGTTTCCGTTTGTACACCGCGTGGTCGTTCCAGAACGAGCTGGACGCGAACACCGTACCGGAGATTCAACGCACGAATTTAGGAAACGTGGTGCTTATGCTGAAGAGTTTGGGAATTAACGACCTGATGCACTTCGACTTTATGGACGCGCCCCCCGCGGAGACTTTACTAAGGGCGCTGGAGCAGCTATACGCGTTAGGGGCGTTGAACGACCGCGGCGAGCTCACGAAACTGGGCAGACGAATGGCGGAGTTTCCCTTGGACCCAATGTTAAGTAAAACCCTGGTGGCGGCGGCGACGTACGGGTGTTCCGACGAAATCGCGTCCATCTGCTGTATGCTGTCCTCGGGGAACACGATTTTCTACCGGCCCAAGGACAAGGTGGATTTGGCGCAGCACGCGCACGCGGCTTTTCACCTGGGCAGTGTGGGGGATCACATCGCGCTGTTGAACGTGTACAACCAGTGGCAAGAAGCCGAGTTCAGCACGCAGTGGTGTTACGAGAATTTCGTACAAGTCCGGAGCATGAAACGCGCGCGCGACATCAGGGAGCAGCTCGTTTCGTTGTTGGACCGGGTGGAAATCGAGTTGACCTCCAACAAGAGCTTGGAGAACATCCGAAAGTGCATCACCGCGGGGTACTTCTACCACACCGCGAAGCTACAGAAAAACGGGAGCTACCGCACGGTGAAGAACCCGCAGACGGTGAACATACATCCCGGGAGCGGGTTGGCGAAAGGTACGTGTTGCATGCATTTCCCAAATCTCGCCTCCAAGTTTGACGATTGTCCAGAGTAATTACTCACGTAACATGGCCCGAAGTACTGACACTTTTCTGGCAAAACTCCAAAAGAGTTACCGCGGTGGGTCGTGTACCACGAGCTCGTGTTCACCACGAAGGTTCGTATTTCATTTCCCAAATCATAGACTCCACGTTTGCCCATACTCGTCCTGCGAAGGGCGCATTACCTCTGCCGATTGTCCGCCCGTAATTACGTAATACACGTTACGAAAGACTGACACTTTGTTTTATTGGTATCAGGAGTACATGAGGCAAGTCGTGGAAATAAACCCGGAGTGGCTGATTGAAATCGCGCCGCACTACTACAAAAAGAAGGAGATCGAGCAAGACGGGGGCGGGGCGAAGATGCCCGTTGGGGCGGGGAAGGCGTAAGAGATCGTAGTTGCGTTGAGGCGAGACGAGAGGGTGACGACTCGTGTGACGAATCGCGAAACACGAGGGAGGTACTCGGCACAGCTGTTCCTTTTCGCCAGTGAGCTTCTCGCTTGTTACAAGCCTCTGCTCAAAAAATAACCCGTCTATTCACCACGCCCCGTTTGGCATAAACACGCTTCCAGTATATCTCGTAAAGTAAAAGGTCCCCCAAAGGTCCCCTAACACTCGTTCCGCACCGCACTCGGGTACCACGCACCGCGCCCAGGTTTACGCGGCCAAGTCCTTTATCGCAGCGGCGACGGAGAACAGGGTGGGGGGCACTACGAGGCAGGCGCCGATGACGCCGAGGGCGATGCCCGCGTCAGCGGGGCCTTCCAGCTTGCCGTTCAGGGCTTTGCTGACGCTCATCTCCATGGCGGTGTCGATTGTGTTGTCAATGGGCTTGACGATGAAGGGAATGGCGGCGAGGCCCACGACGGTGGGGATGAACTTGGCGATGTCACCGTCGATGTGCCCCAGCGCAAGCGCCGTGCTCGTGGCGTTCACCACGCACCGGATGAACGACCCGGGCCAGAACACGGATGCGAGCATCTGCCACGATAAAAGAGAAAGTGTCAGTCTCTCGTAATGTGCATGAGTAAACAGTCAGAGGGAACAGTCCCTTCTGGTACGAGTATGGGCAATCGCAGAGGCGGAATGTGGTGAGTGGGAAATACGTACCTGCCACGTGAACGTATCCAGCGTGACGATGGCGCCGCGCTTCACTTTCTGGTCCTCGTCTGTTTTTATATGGGTAGTAATTGGAAGGAAAGGGGATCGGTCAGCGAGTACTCTCGTTGGAGAGCGAGCCACGCGCTCCTGGTAGAAAGACTACCAGCTTATACGGGCCTAAAGACTACCGGCTTATTCGGGCCCATCGATCGAAACGAGTCGCCTGCGCCGAATTTGGTCCCCACTGGGAAAAATGAAATGTGACTGTTTGCCTGTGCTCTTTTCGTGGATGACGAAACACATCCGTTTCGAAGTAAAGATCACGCCAAACAAGGACAAGGCACGTACCTGCTTCGCCGTCGTACGCCTTCTTGCCCTTGTCCAGGGTGTCCGCGAGCACGTAGAGCGCTGATCGGATGGTACGGGAGATCGGGTGGGGTGGGTCAGTTTGGGTGGTTTCGGTGCGCGGATCGGGGGGCGAGGGTTGGCACCATGGGGTGCCGCGTGACCCTTTTTCTTTTTTTTGTCGAAATAATCGGATCCGCGTGAACTCGCGCGCGCGCATGCTTTCTAGTCGCGCGTACGTACCGGCAACACCGTAGGTCGCGGGGACACCCCAGACGGGAAGGAACGCGACGAAGGATTCACCGACTTCGTTGGCGTAGCCCATGTAGCGCAGGGGGGTGTCACGGTAGATGTCGACCGAGCCGTCCGCGCTGGGAGGCCCGGAGTTGGCGGAAACGGAGAAGCGAGCCTTGGCGACGGGCGCCTTGCGCGCGACGTGCGCGGCGAGAGGGTTGAACTTCTTGGCGCCGAGGGCGCGGCCGGCCACGGCGGAGACGCGGACGGCGGGGGTGGAGCGAACAGCGAACATGGTGGAAGGTGAGGGGTGCGGAAGTGATTGCGTGGGAGGGAGAAATGGGTAGAAATAAGGGTCAAAAGCCGGGCAAAAGACGGCACAGGTCCAGGTGGCACCCAACCAGTGGTGCTGTGCCAAAGGGTGCCCTCTGCGAGTTGCCTTTCAGGGTTGGACGTTTGAGGAGAGCTTCCGCGTCGGAAAATAAAAAATTGACGCGACTTTTCTTAGGCCAAGGTAAAGGAACTGGGCGCTCGTTTCAAGGCCAGAAATTCGCCTCGCATGGGTGGCGCCAAGGCGGCCCCGCCCGCGCGCGTCGTGTTTCGCAGGGAGGACGGCGGCGAGGGTGTCGCGTCGACGGGAGCAGTCCCGGAGGTTTCTGTCCGACCGCCCAAAGCGGGGGAGGGGGGCCGAAGACGCGGAAGCAACACTGGGAGGGAAAAGACGCCGTCTTTGTTGAAGGATCGCGCGTACGAACGCGCGAGGAGTCGTATTTTCTCTTCCGGGGACACTGGGGGCGGTCGGGATGACTCGCCTAACTCACGCACTTCTGGGGTGTCTGAACAAGGCTCGCGGTGCTCGAGCTCGCGGTCCACGTCACCGGTGCGTGACCCAGAAACTCGGGAAGCACCTACGCCTCGGCCTCGGCAACACAAACCACAAAAACCAAACGTCGCCATCGTGCGCAACCGCGCGGCGGATTTGCGCGATCCCGATTTCACCCGAGGCGCAACGCGGTTCGCCCCTGGTGTTGATGAAAGCGAGGTGTACGTTGACCCGACACGGCCGGCGCGGGGAGGGCGACGAGGCCGGAGAAGCGGGGCGGAGGGGGCGGGGCCGAGCCGGCGGGAGGGGGGGGGCGGCGAGGCAAGGGTTGGACGGTTGATACAAAGTCGTGGGGGTGACGAAACCACAGAAACCGAAGAAACTCTCGAGGCACAACACGGACACGACGCGTACGGACGCGCGCTCCACACAACAAACATTTCCGTGGCGAACTTGGTCGCCCCTTTCGTGGCGAGGCCGGTGCGGGCTGGTTTTGACGACAAGTTTTCGGCACAGATGTCGGGTCTTTCTTTGGGAGGAACCCGGGACGCGTTCGCCGGCGCGGAACGCGCGGCGGAGCCGAGGCGGCGGGAGCTTTTGAACTTGACGGGCGAAGCGAGCGTGGTGAACGACCGGGTCAGTGAGTGGCTCGGCGCGACGCCCTTGGTGGACCACCGCCAGCGACTCGGGCTGGAGCGAATAGGGGTGCTTGATAGACAGGAACTGGGGACGGCGCAACACGGGGCGCAAATTTCGGCGCAACCGCACAAACCGTGCAAACAGCCGGCGCGAACGCTTTTGGTGCCGCGAACGGCGCGGTGATTTGCGGCTGGCTGGCGCGCGCGGGATTGGCGGGACACGATTTGGCGGGAGAACAGCGACATGCAATGACACGCAGCGCAATGACATTACAGGGCACGCGAAACCGTCCATTAAGTGTTTTGATATTACATCGTCGTTCCTGGTGCCGCGCGTGCGTTGGGAGTGGCTCGACCGTCGGTCAGACCCAACACGCATCTCCGAATCACGCGCATCCCCGCGCGCGCATCTCCGAATCACGCGCACCTCCGCCGAATCATGCGCACCTCCGCATACGCATCCCCGCATCATACGCATCCCCGCATACGCATCCCCGCACACGCATCCCCGCATACGCATCCCCTCAGACTAAATACGCATACGCGCATCCCCATTCCAAACCCAAATCTTCTCGTCTACGCGCACACGTTGAGGTGGCTCTCCGCCGCGATTTCATCCACGCTCAGGGTTTCCACGTCCCCCGTCGCGTACAGCACTTTCGCGGTGCGCGCGCGTTGGTTCAGGGAAACAACCTCGGCTTTGTACCACATCCCGTCGTCGGGCCAGTAGAGCTGGGTTTTTTTAATTGGAGTTGTGAAGGAGTTAATGGAGGAGTTAAGGTGGGTAAGGTGTCGTGGGGACGGTCAGCGGGAGATGAAAAAGCTATTGTTTTTGGCAAAACAAAATTGCCAAAAAATTGCCAAAACTTGGGATGGTGACTGGTGTGCGCGCTTTCTTTCACCGGTCAAGTGCGGTTTCACCGAGGAACGACGTGTCCCGCCCGCGATGAAGCTCCGGTGAAAGGCCACGGGGAGGATTCGAATAAGAAAATCCCGCGGGAGAGCCGCCTTTCCCCGCTCGGCGCGTTCGAACGCGCGATGCCGGAAAACGGCTCGAGAGCGTCCTGGTCGGGTATCGCGCGTACCTCTATCTGTGCGTTGTTCAGGGGCGCCAGAGACGCGTCCGCTTTCAAGATGAACCCAGGGGAGGGTTTCTTGATCCCCAAAGGATTCATCCCGTTACCTGTTTTCTGCTTTTGCGCGGGAGGCTGCGTGACGGGAGAAGGGCGTTAGGCACACCGAATGGAATGGAACGCGACAATGCGACTGCGACGATTTTCGGACGCACGCGGGTGTGGTGTTTGGCGTACCTGAGACTCCGCGGGCGGGGGCTTTTTGTTCGCTTTCGGTTTAGCGGTCGCTTTGCCTGAGAGGATCTCGTACACCGTGGGTAACGCGTTGATGCGCTTGAACAGTTTCTCCCTGTGGAAGTGGACGGAGACGGTGAGTTGGCGCTTTTTCGTGCGTATTAGGGTCGCTTTTGTTCACGCGGAGCGAACGCGAGTTGCAAATCGGAAAAAAAGCGTGTCGCGGTGTCCCGGGACGTACCTCTCCTTCCCGTCGAACTTCGCGCCGTAATAAAAAGCCACCGCCATGAGCCACGCATCCGAGTGTACCGCGACTAAGGCGAGCCAGTCCTTGCGCTGTGAGGTCGAGGGGGGAGGGTCAGGGACGGGACGGGACGGGGATGGTGGTGTGAAAACGCGAGGAAAACAAACGGGGACGCGCAAAATATTTTCCACACGCCGTTCCGTTCCATCGTCGGTGTACGTACCTGCATCCCGTCGCGAGCGAAATTAATCCCGAGCGCCGGCTCCGGAAGCTCCGGAGGCACTTCTTCCGCTGGGAGCTGCACTTCCCACGTGCCATCCGGGTTTCCGTAGAGACAGAGATTTTCCTTGTCGGGATCCGACTCCGCGTAGAAATCCTCGACGTCTTTGGTTACGTGCATGGGATATGGTGGGTGGGCGCGACGTCAGCGATATGGGACAGGTGATGTGGGGGGTGTTGTCGTGAAACGCTAGGGATGGGAAAACGGCCCAGTGCGACGGTGCGGGCTGTTCACGGGGTACGCCACGGACACGACCAACAGAATTTTTTCCGGCGTCCATGCTTCCAACGAAGGTTACACAGCCGGCAATTGGCGGTCGCGTTGTGAGCGAACGCAGCTGTTTTTTCGCACCTGTAGTAAGCGCCATAATCAATCCCTCACGTCTGTTTTCGAAGTTGTCCGCGACGTCGTCCACGGTCCGCGGCGCCTCGAGTGCCATCTCTGGAGAGCGGAAGCAGAGAGCTCCACGGGGTCTTTTCAAAGAGATTTGTGAACGTAGGACCCCGGATCCCGCGTGCGCCGGCGAACGCGAAACCGTTCGATGCGCACACACGAAGTGAGCTGGAGAACGAGAGTTGTGTACGAAACACGAGCGACGCTCCAGACTCGGAAGACGAGCACACGGACGTGTGCGCAGCGCAATGCCGGTGGTCGGCGGTAAGATTTGAGCTTTGGCACCGAAAGAAAATCTGTGCAAACGAACGCGCCTTCCTTTCGCGGCAAAAACAAAAGTGCAGTTGCCGGAAAACAAAATCGGGACTAGAAGCGACGTGCGCTGCATTGACGCGCGATTTCCTATGAAATACCAAAATGACACCCTTTTCAAATGACCCTTTACCTTTGAAATTCGATGGTCGCATCAGCGTTTCGCGTGACGAAGCTCGTCCTCCGCGTTCGTCACACACGCACGTACGGTGTCTAAACACGTCTGCACACACATTAAAAAGCTACACTACATTTGGTACCCCAGCAGCGCATCCGCCCCCAGCTCCCCCCTTGCGATTTGAAAAAAGTCGACGCAACACGCGGCCCACCGGCGCGGCGGCGGGGGTTGCCCGTTTCGCGGCCCGTCGTGTCCGGCCGCGACGATCCCGCAAAAAGCGCGCCGCGTGCGTTCGTCCACGGCGCGGTCCGGACACGGAAACCGCGGGTCGGACAAAGCGTTCCGTATCCAAGCATCCACGACATTGCTGCGTCCAGGATCGTTGTACGCCATTTGAATCGCGTGTAGTGTCTGCGCTATCCGCGGTAACGAGAGCCGAGGCGCGCTGTCGGCGCCCGACACGAGCAACGCCTTCACCACCGCCTCGCCCCGCGACGCGAAGAAAGCGTCCACCGAGACCGGCCGGCAGGTTCGCCAAACATGGGACGCACTGGCTTTGTCCCCTGGCTGGACTGTCGAGTTAACAAGAGTAACCGCGGACCGCATTGCGTCCGGGGCCTCACGCGTTGCCAGCGTGGCGAGCGCCAGGGAAAGCAATTCGTGGCACACGAGCCCGCCGTTGGCATCGCTCTTCGCGTTTAGGAAAGCCGCGGGCGCGAACAGCGCGTGCTTGTGCGCGTACTCGAAAAGAGCGCGCGCGAGGTCGGCGTTTTCCGCGATCGGGTGGGTGGATAAGCACGCAGCGGCGGCGTCCACCACGGCGACGAAAACTCCTTCGATCGCGTTTCCAATTTCCGGGTTCCCGACGCCCTGACTTTGACTCGGTACGGCGACTTCCGAAAACGTCTCCGTCGCGACGGCGAGGCAGTCCAGACACGAAACGTGGCGGTGCGCCACGAACGTGTTTTTCAGCGCCTCAAGGACGTGCGGTAACAGCGTGACGCTTTGTTGTTTCGCACTGAGCAACGTTTTTTGGTACACCTGGCAAACCGCGTCCGTGATTTCCGCACTCGAGCGCCACGGCTCGGCGTTGAACGCGGCGAGCGCGGGCCACGCTTCGGAAAGGCACGCCACGGCGGGGTGTGTCGGCCGTGCTCTGACTGATTGCTCTGACTGATTGCCCATACACGACGCCGCTCTTCGTGTCATCTCGTCAAAGTTCGGAAACTCCAGAAACCGAACCGCACTGGCGAGCAGCTTGAGCTCGTGGGCGAGGGGTAGGGGGGACCCGGAGCCGGCTTGAGCCTTCTCGGCGTGTCGCAGCGCGCGCGCCACGATCGGCGCGGTGAGCTTCTTCGCCGCCGCAACCGCCGCGGCCGGGTCGGTCACCGCGGCTACTACTCGCGCCAGCCCCTCCACCACCCCGGACCGGTCATCGTCCAATTCCCCGAACCCGCCCCCGAACGAATTGGCCCCCGGTCCCGACCCGGAAAAACTCTCCTCCGAATTCGGCGGCGGCGAATCGGGCATCGCGCGCGTCGCCGCCTCCAGAATCCCATCCAGGGTTCCAGGCGTCGAGGCGAAGAAATCCGCGCACCGTGCGCACACGTCCCTGAAAGCGCCGCTGGCGAACCGGAACGCCCCGGGAGCGGTGGTGGCGAGTAATAAATAAGACGCGCACTTTTGCGGAATTTCGATGTTTTTTTCAAGTCCCAGCCACGGCGCAAACGCGCCCACTAATCGACAAGTACCGGCGATCACCAAGGGGTGCGACGCGAAGATCTGCGACGATGGCGGAGGCGGGGTTTGAGACGCGTCGCCTATTCTGGTCAACGTGGTGCGTAGCCAGGTTCCAGCCGTAGTGCGGTCCGAGGTTTCACTTTGGGTGGACGAATCGCGCTCCGAAGCGCGCTGCGTGACGAGTCGTTTCACGGCGCCCGCCGCCGCGCGCGCCGCGAACGTCGCGGACTCGATCTCTTGCCAGCTTTGCGCGGTGTCCAACTTGTTACTGATAAACCCGAGGTACCCAGTGGGTAAGATTCCGAAGCAGTTATCAAGCAAGTCACACAGAATTTGTTCCCGGAACCGAACCCAGGTATCTCTATCGAAATCGGCGTTTTGCCAGGTCGTGAAATCAAGCGGCAGAGTGGCGTGTTGGACGCAAGCGCCTAGTAACCGGTGGAAAAGCGGTTGCCGTAACCCCGGGTGCCTTTGCTGAAACGGCACGGTGTTTACCATGAGGAAGTAATCACAAGCGGCTTCCATCACCACGTGCGTGGTGGTGTGCGTCTCCACCAGGGTCAATACTAAGGATGTGAGCTGTTTTTGGAAAAGAAAAGTGTCAGTCTTTCGGGCCATGTGTGTAACTTGTATACGCAAACAGTGGAAGGATTCGGGCCGAACAGTCGGGCGTACTCGGGCCTCCACAGTGTGTCAGGATTTGGGAAAGATGAGCCCAACACGTACCTGGAGAAACTCGGGAGACGCGTTTTCGCCGGCGACGTCGGTCGCGTCCCGCTCCACCACCGCCACGGCGACCTTGCAAACCGCCATCGCGATTTCTTCGTGGTCCGGATTTACCGCATGATTCCCTGCGTTTACCAAAGAAGCCACCATCCCACGGACTGCGTTTTCGTCCTCCCCGGGCACAACCGAGGGGGGCGCGCCATACGCCAAAACCGCGACGCAAAACTCGGTTGCGGCTTCGCGCAGTTTCGTGTCGTCCGAAATCAGCGCCGCCAGGGCGCCTTGTAACAGCGTCCCCCTGCAACCCGCCAGTTGTCCCGGCGACAGCACGATACCCCCGCCTCCTTTTTCGTCCAGTCGGAGCCACGCCAACGCCGCGTGCAGGGCGGCGCACCGCAGGCTTGACAAGGTCGCGTCACCCGCGCTTTTCCCGAAAACCATTTCGGCGGTGCCTAACACGTCCACCAAGCGCGCGACCAGGGCGTCCACCAAGTTCTGTCGGTCCCTGCTCGACGCCGCGTCATTAGTCTCCTCCGCGATAGCCGCTTGCATTTCAAGTGCCAGCGTGATTCCCACCACGCCTTGAGTGTCGTTACCTTCGGAAACACAAGCCTGGATTGGGAAAGAAAAGTGTCAGTGCTGTATGGGCAAACAGGGAGGCGGGATTTGGGAAACGCGCGGTACGTACCAACGCAAGCGCTTTGTCCACCAGCCCGTACGCCGCGCTCGGCCCCACCCGCGTCGCCGCCGCCGCCATTGTCAAACACAACCGCCGCGCCGCGAGGTTCGAACCGGGGCGAGAGGCTAATTTAGTCAGGTGGTTACCCATGGCGTCCATGAACGGCCCCTGGTGCGGCTCAGGCAGGGTGGACCAGTCGCTCCTAATTTTCCCGTACAACATGTTCGCCCCGAAGTACTGCACCGCGGGATCGTTCACACCGAGCAAACCGAGCGCCACTTCCCACGCCCCATCCGTGGACGCGAACTGCACCAGGAACTGGTTCGCGGCTTGCTGCGCGGCTCCACCGTTTTGGCCGTACAGCGACTGGATCGCGGAGTGCACCTCCTGGGTGGACATCGCGGGCGGGAGCGTGACGCAGTCACCCACGACGATTGGGCCCCTTGGGCGTGCCAACTCCGCGAAACGGCGTTTTGGTGCCACCGATCAGACGTGTCAGACAGAACACCCGCGCGCCGTGCGTGACTTTCCCACCAACCTCCCGGGCGATGCACGCGTATATGGAATATGGGGAACTCGCGCCGTGTGCTCCCGAGCGTCCCAAACGCACACCGCGCTCGGTGCGCGTGTCGATCTCACGTCATTTGAAACAGCTCTTCGTGTACGTAGACGCGAGCAAAAGAGTTTCACCGCTCAAAAATAAACTCGGAAGAAACTACGTCAAAGCTACTCCTTTCTTCGCGTCCGCACACCACACGTCGTAGCGCGCGGCACGTGTGACTGACTGCGAGTGATGGGAATGAAGCGATGCTCTCACGGTAAGCGGAAAAGCATGTGCCCGGAGTGCAACCCGTGCCCCCACGGCAGGGTGAAAAGCGACTGCGCGCAGTGCAGCCCCTGTCCGCACGGGAAGCTGAAAAGGAAGTGTGTGGACTGCAACCCCTGCCCGCACGGGAAGCGGAAAGACACCTGCACGGCCTGCAACCCCTGCCCTCACGGCAAGGTGAAACGCAGCTGCGTGCAGTGCAGCCCCTGCCCTCACGGGAACCTGAAAAGGGACTGCGCGGAGTGCAGTCCCTGCCCTCACGGGAACCTGAAAAGGGACTGCGCGGAGTGCAACCCTTGCCCTCACGGCAAGCTGAAAAGATTCTGCGCGGTGTGCAACCCTTGCCCTCACGGCAAACGGAAGAACAACTGCGCGGCGTGCAAGACGCCACGCGCTGCGCGGTCGGTTTCACCGGAGATCAAACTCGAGCCCGAGATCAACCAAGAGCCGTTCACCATTCGCGGCTACTTCGGGTTCGGCGACGAGGACGGAGGTGACTGAAATAGCAGAGGTGAATGAAGAGGTGCTTCTGGAAATAGTGTCTCTCGGGAACGATGGCATTACAAACCATTTACACTCGTTACAAATCCGTTACCGCAAAACCAGCCCGGCCTCGTTTCCTTTCGCCGGAATCCCCCACACCTTGAGTGTCCCTTTGCTCGTTACGGTAACAACGCGCAACGCTTTCTCCACAAACAGTACGCCTCGCTTACCACAAGGCGCTCCCCCGATGCTCAGCGACCGCGCCACGTTACCCAGCGTACAATCCCCTTCGCGCGTCCGGTGGTTGAACTGTACTTCGGTCGGTCGGCTGCGCCACAGCTTACAGCTCCCCTCACCGCCCACCGTGCAAAGCACCTCGCCCAGTTCCGCGAAACACAGGGAGGTTACGTTTCCGGAGTGCGAGTTGAACTTAGCGGTGTGCTGTCCTAGTAATCCAGGCTTTATCCCGAACGGCGAGGTATCTCGCGTCGTGACGTTTATTAAATCGCCGAGCGTCCAGGTATCGACGTTTCCGTTTTCGTTCGCCGTCGCCAACACCGAAGACGTTCGCCGCACCCCGAACGCTAACGAAGTGATCGCGGCGTTACTACTCGTAGAGGTCACATCTCCGCAAATAACGTGCTCGCATGTCATGACGTATTCCTGGTTCGTGTTTTCGTGACCGCTTTTCCTGCCGAACACGTACGCCTTGCCGTCGCTGGCGCCCACCGCGAACAAACTCGCGTCGTGCGAAAGCGCGACGCACGTTACGTCGACGGGAAGCGATACTCGTCGCTCGGGGGTCAATTCGGCGGTACTTTTGTCGTTCCGCAACTTGATTTCTGCGAGCGCCACGCCCAGGCGCCACACCGCGCAGTGGCCGTTTTTCGCGGACGTGACAAGGGTCTTGCCATCCACGGACAACACCAGGTCCACGATTGCGCACCCGGAATGCGCGTCGATTGCCATGACCAGCTTTAACGGTGAATGCGCATCCCCCGCGTCGCACAGAACGTCCGTGTATGGCAGCAACCGCCACACACGCACGTCCCCGTCCGCTCCACCCGACACCACGACGTCGCCGTGCATCGCGACCGCGAGGACACCACCCGAACCGTGTGCGTTTAGGGTCTCGTACACGCGCGCCGCGAGCTTCCGAGATTCGCACTTCACTAATTTTAAAGAGGTGCCCACCGCGACCGCGAACACACTACCCAGCGCATCGCCACACGCGACTCCACGAACGGGTCCGTCCGTGCCGCCGCGGACGCTAACCTTGACAAGCTCCTGCGCCCACGACGTGAGGTGCGTGCCGCCGTGCTCGCTGACCATGGCGACAGCGCGGCACGGCGCGCGAGCCACTGTGGGAGAAGAGACACATTGGGTATTTTAATGTGCCAACGCAGTGAGATTATAGTTTTTTCGTTTATGCGATGGACACAAAAGTACGTTTACCCTCACTCCCCCCCGTGTAGCCCCGTCCCTTTGAACCCGGTTTCTGTTGTGCCTTGTCCCTTTTGCCCTACCCCAACACCGTTCCCCCCGGTTTCCCACAAAACGTCACCCATGGGCATCTCCAAACCGGCAAGGTCTTCCGGGTCGCGGTCGTCTTTTGCGAACAGCGCGAGTTTCGAACCGTTTTTCCCGATTCCAATTCCGCATTCACCCAAGGTTTCGTGGTTCCGCAACTCCCGCATCCCAGCCGGGTTCCCTGAAGCGTCAACCGACAAGGTCCACAAGGTTTGGTCCAGCGGGTGCACCCCCAGTTTCTCAAGCAAAAGCAGCTTCAATCGCCAGGATGTGTAGTCGTGGTCCACGGTTAACGGCACGGCCCGCCCGATCGGCTCGAGTTTTGGAAACGCGCTGTTCTTCGTGGAATTGGAATTCGCGCCGATTGAACCAATCGGCGCTTCCCACCGCCCGGTTGATTTTTGCTTTTGCGAAGAGACACATGTCGCGGCCGAAACCACACGACCGCCCCGGGTTCGCTTTTGAGGTGTACTTGTACCGCTGGCTACCGGTGTCACAGAAGCGCTTCTGAGGTTGTTTTCGGGGGTTCCTTCCGTCGTGCCCTGAGATTGTAAAAAGAAAAGTCAGTCTTGTATGGGCAATTAGTCTGCGGAATGTGGTAAATGGGAAATACTTGCCGGTTTTTCGCTCTCGTCGTCGGGTTTCTTTTCTCGTTGTTTTTTCCGCAAAGAAACGCGCGCCGCGACTTCGCGGTCGCCCCACTGTTTCGCCACCACGAAAGGGTCCACCCTGACTCTTCTGACAGATATCTTGGCTTCGAAAAAGGGAGTGCCTTCCGTGACGCTTTCCTTGTTTTCAGCAAAAGGATCCTTAACCAGTGCGCATCCAGTCACGCACGCTTGACACGTTTCCGGGAAAAACCGCACGCCCTCTTTTTCGGGACCGTAAAAGCACCCCGGCGCCGCGACGGTGCCGCCCAACACTTCTTCCAACAGCTGGAATGTGGCATTTGGAATCAGCTCGTGTTTCCGTCCCTGTTTCAGTGTCTCAATCGCGGACCCGGAGGTTGCGTATTTCCCGAAAACGGGTTCGTCCCCGAAAAAAGAGGTGAGGGCTTTCGTTTTTTCCCGCTTCAAGGTTTCCAGAGGCGGGTTTTCTAATTTTTCGTCGGCGCCAGTGTCGGCGCCGTCGCCCCCCGCGCGCCACAGCGACTCCGCGGTACACGAACTCAAACCGCACGAACAAACGAGTTCCGCAACCGCGGAGGTTAGGTTTTGTAACGTGGGGCGCCACGTCCGGTCGGGCGTGTTACCTGCCCCCCGACTGTCCGTGGGAAACACCAGCGCGCGCCACTTCAATACCCACGTCGTCGGCACCACGCGAAACCGCGCCTGCGTTGGCGAAACAATTTCCTCAACGTGTGCAGAGTCACAGTAGGTGCCTTTCAGTGTGTCCGCATCGAACGGCTGCCGCAGCGCACCGCACACGCCACGGTGCGTCTCGATCAATACGCGTAACTCGTGCTTATCCGTGGTGGCATCTTCCTTGGTCGAAACGCACTGGGCGCACGGCACACTGCTGCGGCACGAAAACGTCAGCCACTGTTTTGACGATTTTGACGACTGCGTTTCGCTCGCGCCAAACGACGCGTCGCCGCGTACACAAGTCTCCGACCCCCCAATCTCTCCCGTGATTTTCATTTCGTTGTCATTGGGAGTTGGAAGGGTTGGTGCATTGGTGTGAGTGACGCGAGCGTCCCCGCCCCCGCCCCTGCCCCCGTTCTGCGCCGAGCCGTTTGCGCCAACCGCGACGCGCGATTGGCGACGCTTTCTCTCTTCGTGGTCGCCGTCAATCGTGATGGCGGCATCCGCGGAATCCCCGGCCGGCCCGCAATCCGCAGCAGCAGGGGGGTTGGTCACCAGAAACGCCCACGTTTTGCCACCAATACGAACCGCATTGGCGTTGGGTTTCAAGCCGAAGTGCACGCAGGTGATCGCCGAGGTGGGCGATTCGCTCGTTATCGAACGGGGCGGCGAACCCACGGTTTTCCACGCCCGCCACTTTTTCAGCCAAACCGCGCTTACCCAAACGGCAGAGTCGTTTTCGGATTTGGACTCGGACTCAACTTTAGGGGTAAGGTCGATGTCGATAGTGTCTTCGGACATCTTCTCCTTCTCTTTTTGTTTCTTTTCCCACACATCCAACCCACTCCGCGCGTCCGCGCGTAGGGACACCGACTCGTTTTCGCCCAAAAGTTGGGTCGATAAAGATTTTAGACACGCGCGGCACACGGTTTGCGCGTCGGCGTTTGCGTCGGTGTCAGCAAACCCACTAACTTCCGCTATTTTTGTAAAAGCGCTCAGGGATATCCTCACCACACGGTCAGGTTTTGTCGGGTCCAAAAACCCGTGCGCGCACGTGATCGGTCCGAAATCCACAGGGCCCGGGTCGAGGGAAGCGTCGCAAAAGGCGGCGAGCCACGCCCGCGGAACGAAGCGGTACTCCGACGTGTCGGGGACGCTCGATGGATGTTCTGTCGAGTCCGCATCCCCATTCCCGTCCCACTCCAACTCCAAACAAGGAGCCCTCGCGGTTTCCGCCACGGCGCGCGCGTTTCGTCGTCGCGTCTCGATGGATGCTTTCGCGTCCACTTCGCGTTCCCGAAACGTTTGCGCCATCGCCAAAAGGGTTTCGTTTTCTCCAGCCACGGCTCGCGCTAAATCGAAAGGCAGGGGAGTGGGTACATCCCCGGAAGGCGGGGGGGTATCTTTGGGGACGCGCGTCCCCGGGTCGTCAGCGTCCCCAGCGTCCCAAGCGTCCCCGTCCCCGACGCGTTTGTACACCAGCAAATACGCATCGGAAGACGCGTACGACCCGGGGGTAAGCGTGTCTCCGTCCTTTGGCACGCGCGGCGCCGACGCGTTTTTGTTTTTACCTTTCGCCTTTTCCCCTTTTCCCTTTTTGCAACCCAGGTCGGTACCGTTCGTCTCCATCGCCGGCACCTGTCCTGATACAGAGGTTTCAACCGCCACCGGCACCCCAAACGGCCCGCCACGCAACGCGGTGACCTGCTCGTCGTCGAAACGCCACCACCAGTCGTCACCGTCGGACTCGTTTTTTTTTTGTTTTTTTTCGCGCGCGCCGGTTGCCGCGAAAGCGCCGCGCGCGGTTTCGTCCTTAACCAGCGCCACGTAGTGCCCGCTCGTCGCGTTCTGGCCGCGGTGCAGCAGAATGGAAGTCAGCTCGTATTCGTCGTTTTTCGGTGGCGCGGCAGGTCGTCCGTCCAGTGTGGTAAGTACGTCATCCTTTTCTAAAAACCGGCCCATGTCAATCTGGCGCGGGAACTGAAACGCGTCGCTTTTTTTTCGCCGCTCGAAGGTTTCGAAATCAAACACGAACCGTTTCAGCTGGCATACCAAAAACTTCGGGCACGTTTTTATTGTAACCGCGCGCGTGGCGTCTTGAAGCGAACAGCAGGTTTCGCACCGGTACCGGTTCTCGCCGTCCAGGGTCTCCACCGTGAGGAACTCTTTTAAGCTGTCGCGCAAACCGAAAATAGAAGCACTGGCTTTTTGCGAATTGTCGATATCGATACTTTCGCTGGCACCAACCGCGTCGCCGCGGAAGTCACCGAAGGTTGGGAAACCCACGTTGAGCTCGAGCTCGTAAAAGTCGACCGGGCGAGCGCTGTGCTCACTCGCGCGCCCGCATTGCGCGCACGTCGTGGCGTACGTGTACTGACCGCAGAAAAGGCGTTTCACGAAGGTCTCTTTAACCGGTTCTTCGCCGTCCGTCCTCTTTTCATCCCCAGTACCCTTGGTGTCATCAGTACCCGCCGTACTACTCGTGTTAATCATCCCCTTCTCCGCCACGTTTGCCACGTACGCCAACAGCAGCTTCAGAAACTCCTGCCCGTCCTGCTGCGCAGCGGTTTCCAGGGAAAGCGCGTTTGCGAAATCCGTGGGGTCGCACGCGGCGCGATGGCCGTTTTGCATCGACGCGAATAACTTGCGAAGCGCCGCGGTGGGGTTGATTTTCAACGTCGTATCGGTTGGAGTGTGTGTGACCGTGGTATCCACGGCACCTTCCTGTTGGTCAAACCCTGGATTCAACACGAACACGTTTCCGCGAAACTCGCGAATGGAAAACAAACACTGCAACGCCCCGGCAACGTAACACGTGTTGCCCAGATTGAGTAAGCCACAAGGTGTGTCCGTTCCCGTTCTGGCCAAAGTTGTGGGGTCCACGCCTACTGCGTCTTGAACAATCACCTCGGTATCTCTTCCCCACAAACCGCTCCTACGGTACCCGCCGGGAGGGGGGACCAGCCCGCACACGCAGTCCACGCGTTTGGGATTGCCATGGCAGGAAGAACCGCACGTCCCAACGTCGCCGCCTGACAGGAACAAACGAGTCGCGCTTCGGTTGTCCAACTCGCCAACAAGCGCGGCGCGGCGCGCCACCGCGACCAAAGCGTCGTCCGCGCGACGCACCTTCGGCGCCCGGGGGGACGCGCGACCCACGCCACCTCCTCGGCGTTTCCCCGCCATCGCGAAGTAATGTCAGATTGCCCTCATCGGACGTTTCGTTGCTTTTCGTTAATGTTTTGGCGCATTTCGGGAAGAAACGAAAGGTGAAAAGGCGACAGTTACCATGGCTCATGGTAACAGTTAACATGGCTCATGGTACTGATGTACCATGATGCATGGTAGCATGGTACTGATGTACCATGATGAGGTACTCACTGCTGGTTACACCGTACCCTCCGCCCTACCCCTAAACCTCCATCGCCCCCTCTCCTCGCGATGACTCCCTGACTTTCCACAGCTTCATGGTCCGGTCGTGCCCTACCGTCACACAGCTGTTTCCCCCGTGACTCACGTCCACCGCGCTGACACGGTTTTCGTGCCCCCGCAGAATCCGCCGCAGCGAAAAGTCCACGCCGCTCCATATCTTGGCGTCGCCGTCGTGGCTCGCGGTGACAAAAAACCCACCACACAACGGTTCGTATCGCACCGAAGTGACGCTCTTGGTGTGCGCCGGTACCGTGTACAGACAACCCTTGGTGTTCCGCAAGTCCCACACCTTCACGGTGTTGTCCGCGCCAGCGGTGGCGCAGTGCGCGCCGTTGGGCGACACGTCGCAGGCCAAAATCGGCGCGGCGTGGCCTTTCAGGTTCAAAACGTTTCGCCCCGTTCTTAAATCCCACACCCGGCCGTGCGCCTCCAGCCCAACGGACACGGCAAGGGACCCGTCGCCGTGAAAACTTAGGTCATAAACCGCCCGCGAATGCCCTTCCTGGCACAACAGCTCCACCCCGCTTTCCACGTCCCACAGCCGCCAAGTTTTGTCGAACCCGGTGGTGGCTAAAGACCGCCCGTCCGGGTAGAAACAAACCTTCCCCAACCGCCCGACGTGGCCTCTCAGGGTTCGCAGTACTGAGCCGGATGCGCTCCACAACCCCGCGGTGCCGTCCGCGGACGCGGAGGCGAAGAAAACGGAAGAGCTGCTACCCGTATCGGCATTGGCGTCACTTCCGTCATTCCCTCCTTCATTACCTTCAAGCCAGTTCGCGCTCGCGTTTGGGTGCAAATCGACCCCAGTGATCCGGTCCTCCGACGCCCTTACGGCTAAGACCTTCGCGCACCCCTCGCCGCCGCCCACGCGCCACAGCTTGAGAATTCCCGTCCAGGACGCGGACAACACAACGCCGCCGTTGTCTTTTCTTGAAAACCGGACGTCACAAAGAGGGCGCTCGTCGCCCACAATGGAAGCCTCCATTTCCATTCGCGACGCCCTTTGGGCGTACCAATTTAACTTTTCGCACTCCCCGAACCGTCCGTCCGGGTCGGTTTCGTTTATAAAGCTTTCGCGAACCTCTCGTTGCCGCCGTAACCGGTCCTTAGCCCTCGGTAGCGAATAGAGCGCCATTTCCGTGCGGCACTTGGTTAGCTCATCACTCCCTTCAGTGTAAAAAAGCTCCTTCTTGTCCACCACTTCACTTTCGGCGAACACGCCCGCGTCCGCAGGGACCGCCAAAGCGCCGCCGTCGACCGAATCCATCTTGGCCAAAATCTGCCGCAACCGATCCCGGCGATCACCAGGGCCTTCTCCGAATTTGGTGATTGGTTCGCGCAGCTGCCTGAGCTGCGTGCGGACCTCGCCGTCGTCCGTGGTGACCGCCACCGATCGTTGCCGCCTGCGACTTTCCAGCTCTTTCAAGAGCTCCTCCTGGCGCTCCCTGGTCTGCGCGCTCGCGTCACTCAAATCGAACCGATCCCCAACCTGCCCGCCCGCGATGTGGATGTTGCCCTTGGCCATGCCCTCCTCAAGCGCGGACCGGGTCGCGTTGCCGATCGCGCCGAAGCGAACGAACTCGCCGGGTATCACAACGCCATCCTCGTCCGCGTCGCCCATCGCGGTGGTGCCACCCGAATGCACGCGGTGGTGCAACCCTAAATGAAATGATGTGCCTTGGAAAATGAATAAAAAGCCCGAAAAGCGCGTTGCTTTTTCTGCGCCCAGTCAGCATCGCGTTGTTATCTCCATACGTTGACACATCAAGGCGCGCGCTCCACGAGGTGTTGTGTGCCACGCGATGCCACTGCCATGCGCAGTGATGGTCACCGGTACGTGTGTGACCGGCGTAGGGCTTAATAAGCGTCCCGCGCGCTCGCGAGGATGGGCATCTTCGGTTCGTTTTCTCGGCACACGTCGCGTTGCCGATGTTTCTCGTCCAACCCGAATCCACGAAACGCGCTTCTGTGTCGTCGCCACCGCGTCATCGGTACCCGTACTTCGCGAAGAAGGCGTCACCATGCTCACCACGAAAGATGAGCTCACCGCGTTTCTACGAGCCGCGGCGGATGGGAAACGTAAGTGCGTGTTGAACATATCAAGCAGTAAATGCGGTCCTTGTAAATTGTTACTCCCAACATTGATAGCGTACGCGGAAAAGTTCCCAAACGCCCGGTTCGCGCGCTTTTACTTTGACAAGGACGACTCGCTGCGAGATATTGTCAACACGTGGGCGGTGCAAGGTGTTCCTTCGTACCGGCTGTACGACGAACAAGGAGAGATGACGAAACAATTCGCCACGGGGACGCCCACGAAACTGGGGAATTCGCTTTATTTGTTCCTAAGCTGAGACCGCGCGTCGCGGCGAGGAGGCAAATGTGTGAAGTGAAGACTGATTTTAAGACCAGCTTGTAATTACTGAAAAGCTGTTGGGTTGTATCACAAACGCGTCATACGCGCGACGTACTTTCAATAACGTCTCACGGTGTTCCTTTTACCTTCAATTGATCAACGCTTTTCGGTCCTGTCTGCGGAAGTTTGTCAGCCGTTCCGAGAGGAGCGAGAACGAAAGGATAAGAAATATCGACGAGGAAAAGTCGTGGCTTTTTCACAGCGAGGGGCGCGCGCGCACCGAGACGCACGACGAGGTGATCGCACGCTAATCATGGGAAGGAAGCGGTGCTCGCACGGGAAGGAGAAACACATGTGCAAGGAGTGTAACCCGTGTCCCCACGGCAAGGTGAAATACGCCTGCGCGGACTGCAACTCCTGCCCTCACGGGAAGGTGAAAGGCAACTGCGCAGAGTGCAGCCCTTGCCCCCACGGGAAGGTGAAACGCAGCTGCGTGAAGTGCAAGCCCTGCCCTCACGGGAAGGTGAAACGCAGCTGCGTGAAGTGCAAGCCCTGCCCTCACGGGAAGGTGAAAAGCAACTGCGCGGAGTGCAACCCCTGCCCGCATGGCAAGATGAAAAACAAGTGCGCGGTGTGCACCCCCTGCCCTCACGGGAAGCGGAAAGGTCACTGCGCGGACTGCACCCCCTGCCCTCACGGCAAGCGGAAAAGCATGCGAGTGGCGTGTAACCCCTGCCCTCACGGGAAGCTGAAATACGACTGCGTGGCGTGCTTCCCTTGCCCTCACGGCAAGTTGAAACAGAACTGCGCGGCGTGCAAAACGGCACGCGCACCTGCATCGAGTTCGAAGCGGGTCAAGCGCGAGCTGGAGAGTTCGCCCGAGATCAAACAAGAGCCCGAGATCAAGCAAGAGCCGTTCACGATTCGCGGCTACTTCGGCATCGGCGAGTAAAACAGCCGCGAGAGACGTTAATAACGTAAAGAGAGATAGACAGAGACCTAAAAATATACCTTCTTTAGGGTTTAAAGAAGGTATTTTTTACACCGTGCACGCCTCCGCATGACACTCTATCTTCCCAGAAGGCATACGCACCTCCACTGCTACATAAATATGAGATATGCCAAATCAAAAGTCCGGCGGTTGGCTGAAGTCCAGGGTCACGTTTTTGGCCTTCTCCTCGAGTTCGGCGCTTAGCCATTTTTCGTTCGCGTCCAGCGCCTGCGCTACTTTCGCCATGCGGTTCCCAGCGCCCGCGTCGACGCGCGTTTCTTGCGTCACGGTCGCACCGGGAGACAGCTCATCCTTCACGCCCTGGAGCCACCGCTCAGTGGCCTCCAGCGCTTCCGTCACAGAGGCGGGTGGCGAGTCATGCAACGAAACCCCCGCCGCCGCCGCGGCGACTGCGGCGACGGAACCGCCGTCACCCGAGTCACTCCTTGCGCCGCGCGCGCGTTCCGAGCCGTCATCCCTGAACAGAGCCCGGTTTCGCGCGAGCGGCGGCGCTGCCGCCGAATCAGCCTCCCACGCCTGTTTCAGCTTTTCAAGGCTTTCCTGTCTTCGAATCCTGGACCCGTCCAGGGGCGAGACGGGAACGGAAACCGTCAGCGGCGACGCGCCGCGCGCCGCGCGCAGCGGCGAGGCGTGTTCCGACTGAGGCGTGGTCGGCGCCGACGGCTGCGCTTTGGGTCGATCGGGAGTCGACGGCGGATTCCATGGAGTCGCAGGTACTGACGTTGCAGGTACTGACGTTCCAGGTACAGACGACGTTCCAGGTACATACGTTCCATTTACTGAAGACGTTTCAGACGACGTTCCACACGGAACGACTCCAGAGTCAATCACGCGAAACCTGCGTATTCCGTCCAGCTCCGCTGCCACCCGCGCGTCGCGTGCGCGGTCCTCCGCCGCCGCCGCTTCCCTCGACTCGGGCGACAGAAACGCCCACCGGCCAAACTCCGTGGCGGCGGTGACGTAAGCACTCCACGCCATCGGGTTGGCACACCGCACCTCCACGAGCACGCCATCCGGCAACAGCAACCTGCACGCCTGGTGGTCTCGTCGCAGGGTTAACAAAGTCCTGTCTGTGAACTTGACCCTCGCGCGCCCGTCTTTAAACGCCACGAACTCCCCGGTTCCCTCGCAGCTCGTTTCCTCCACCACGTCAGCGTTCAGCACGCTCCAGGGGTCGGGGTCGTGTTGGTCGTGTTGCCCCCACGCGTACGCGTTCGAGTTCGTGGTCACGCTTCTTCCGAAGGAAACGTTTCTTGATAAATCGGTTCGTTTGGACGTTTGATCCAAACCGACGACATCCGCCGCCGCCCTCGTCGCGAAGCACCGCTCCGCGAACCGGCCGATTGGAACGCGGTGTCCGGGAAGAGAAAGGCTGGTGGAGAAAGTGTCAGTCTTGTATGGGCAAACAGTCTTGGGATTTGGGTTGGGAAATACGTACCTGTTATCCGTCGCCTCTGCTGTCCCAGACGACCCTGCAAAAGACTGCGCAAACTCCCTTCCCGCCTCCGCGGCTTCGAACACAGACCCGAGTCGTCCCGCGGGCGCGACTCGGTCCGGGACGTTTTTTGCGTCGTACATCTTGGCGCTCCGCGCTCCGTTTTTTTCATCAGGCACGTGCACCACGAACCGCCCGGCGTCCGCGGTGACGAGCGCGTCGTCGTCCATCGCCAACACGGACACCACCTCTACCCAGTTCCCACCCGCTGGTGCTTCATCGTGTGTACCTATCAACCCCGATTTCGACCGCGCGGTTCCTCGGCGCACCACGAAAATGGTCTGTCCAGGCGCGAACTCCACGACCGGCCGGCGAGGGTTGGCTTTACCCCCGCCTCGCGCGTCGGGAAACCCAACCACCGAACAAGAGCTCCACCAAAACCGTTCGTGCGCGTCGCCTTCGTGGACCCACAGGCCGTGTGACAAACCACCACTGTTTTGTGACCTTCCACTTCCAAAGCTTAGGGACACGGGAAGCGTGGTGACGGACCCGGCGCGCGTGGTGGGGTTTAGTTTTAGTTTTTCCTTTTCTGGCCGCGCCGCGGTCGGCGTCGTGTTCCACCATTCACCGGCTGCGTTTTCCTTATCTCCAGACTGTTCTGACACGTCCGTCTCCGCAAAAACGGCCTGTGTCAGCAGCGCCACCGGGAACCGCCACCGTCCAGGACACGCATCCGCGCTGAACGTCTGCGTGTGCCACACGTAGTCGTGCGCGACGCGGCGCGTCGGTGGATCTTCATTCGGGTCATCTTTTTTAGACGTTTCTTTCGCCGGGGACGCCCGCTCGTCCAAGTCCTTTGCCGCGTACAGCAGGGGGTACGTCACCCTGGCGACCAGGCCGTGCGCGGAAAGCACCACGCGTGCGATGCCATCGATTGACTCGAGTGCGCACGCGCCGCTCTCCAAGCGAGTCAGGAAACCGTCTTGTTCCGCGTCTTTGGCGTCGCAACTCCACGAGGCGAATTGGACCCTCACAGATGCGCGGAACCGCAAATCTTTTTGGCAAGAAGATGACCCCCCCCCCGCGCCTGACGGAAGCGCCGCGATTGACGCAGGAAAGAACGGCACGTCCGCGTGTGCGTTCCGGAACTCAAGCGCGCTTCGTACCTTGTCAAGGAATCGTGTCACCGCGAACTCGCTGAGTTGCCGTAACGTCTCCCCCTCGGGAGTCGTCACCGTGAACGCAGTGCCGGTGGGGTCCAGACGAACCACGGTGTTGTCTCTGAAGTTCACCTTGACGCACCCATCCTCAAGAAGCACCGCTCGGAGAATGTCAGGAACCGCGGCGGGGTCCACTAACGGGGTCGTTCCAAACGCAGAAAGCCGGGGGGGTTCCTTGTGCGCCACGGTTGGTGACCCAACATGCCGACCGTACGTGAAGTGCAGTCTCTTGGAGGCGGAGAGGATTTCATCCGCCTCGGCCCTGATTGGCGCCGCGGATGTCGACGGGACGTCCCCCATCGACCGCGTCTCGGTGTCAGCCGACATCGGTCTCGGAGGTCCTTCCGAACCGTCTTCGAGGCCGCGCCACCGGATGTGCCGTCGCCGCGCGCTGGTCGTTTCTCACGGTCCAACATTTCAAATTCAGCTGCGCAGCGAACCCCTTTCTTTCCCTTTTTTTCCGCCATTTGCACCAAAAATCGCGCGAAGTGCGCTTCCGAAAGACGCACACCCCACCGCGCCGAGGGGTGTATCGAGCGGTGTATCGCTCGCGTCTCCGCCCCTCTCGACCACCTACCGCTTCATTTACGACCTCCTCGTCTCACGCGATCTTTCCGGGCGCAAAGTCGAGCCAGGCGACGCGTGTCTGGAAACTGTGGTCTCATCTCGTTGCTGCAATCTCGCGCATCAAGAATGTCCGCCACCGCCTCAAACGGGTCCCTGAAACGTCGCGAGATGGACGTCACCAAACTGTGAGTGATGCTGCCGGTACTGATATACCAGAACCAACCCCTTACGGTCCGAAACCACCGCGCGCGCCAAACGCAGGCCACGCGTCGCGGCGCTGGTTTTACTCGGAAACAGCTGCCCGCAAAAAGCAAACAAAAAGCGTGGCGCGTCGGAGAAAAGAAATCGTCACAGCTGTGCGCACACTGTACAGTCAGACTGTGTGCACTATTAAACTCGCTGACCCCCGGACTCAACCCCCTTCCACCAACCTTTCAAACAGCATGATGTGCGACTACTCCCTCGCGCTCGTGAACGACAGCGTGAGCAAGGTACGTGTTGCATTTCCCAAATCCAGGCACACTGTTTGCCCATACGACTGACACTTCCCAAGTTCCACGTTTCTTTCCGCGGACCTGTTCACTCGCCGTACGCGAACGGGCTTTGGCGCGTAAAAGTCGAGCTTCCCGAGGAGTACCCGTACAAAAGCCCGTCGATCGGGTTTGTGAACAAAATATACCACCCCAACGTGTGCCCCACGAACGGCGCCGTGTGCCTTGATGTGATCAACCAAACCTGGTCGCCCATGTACGACCTGGTGAACGTCTTCGAGATCTTTCTTCCGCAGCTGCTGCTGTGTACGTGCAGGGGCTTTCCCAAATCCTGACACACTGTTTACAGCCACTCTGTGACTACACTACTAGAATCATTTACTGGCAACTGTTCAACTACACACATCACAAGTAGACTGTTTGCCCATACATGCTACTTGTACACTCACAAGACTGACATTTCTTTTTCACAATCGCAGACCCGAACCCGAGCGACCCGCTCAACGGCGAAGCCGCTGGGTTGCTGTTGAAGGACCCTTTGGCGTACGAACAAAAGGTCAAAGAAACGGTCGCGAAACACGCCAGCGCGTTCGCAGTGGCAAAGTTAATGACGAAACACGATTCATCTTTGGAAGGACAAAGGGAAGCCGCCGATCAAAACGATGACCTCGGCGCGGAGGCGTACGTGTCCTCGGACGAGGAGAACGAAGACCCGCGAAGAGAGACGAACGCGAAGCGGGCGCGTTGAAGCGTGCTTACGTGATTTCCCGACGAGCGGACGTATCAGAGGTAACGGTCCTTTTCGGAACTACTGCCTCTGGTAGCGTCAGCGAAACGTTTTCAACCTCGATCGCCTGTTTTACATAGACTATCCGACTCTTTTGTTACGAATATTCCGACTACTTTTTTACCGTTCACGACCGTGTCCGACTCCTTCGTCTCTGGTCACTTCCGGTAACCCTCACGCCGCGTTTTCGTTCACCACTCTGTTGTACCCTCCCCGCGCGCCTTGTTCCGCGACGCCGAACGCTAAAAACGCCTCGATTTCCTCCAGTGTTTTCCCCTTGGTTTCAGGGAGGAAAAGAAACGTCAACACAAACTGCGACGCGCTTACGCACGTGAACAGGGCGAACGCCCCGGACACGGTGATGTGCTCGGTTAGTGTTAAAAACGTCATGGCGACGGTGCCGGAGGTAAGCCGGTTCAGGGCCATGGAAAACGCGACGCCTTTGGACCTGACTTGAATTGGAAAAATCTCACTCGTGATGACCCAGGTCACCGGGCCCACGCCGAGCGAGAAGCTGATACGATAAAAAAGAAAGTGTCAGTCTTGTATGGGCAATCAGGGAGGCGGTGTGTGGTGATTGGGAAAGTTCCTTACCTCATCATGAACAAACAAAGCGCCGCGAGCGTGATGGACGCCGAGGCGCCGTTGCCGACGTTCCCCAAGCACCAGGACAGCAGGGCTAGGGACGCGGTCACCGCGCCCACGGATGCAAGCAGCATCACGCGTCGGCCGTACACGTCCACCGAGAACTGCCCTACCACGATACAAATCGTTTTGCACACCCCGACTAGCGCGGCGGCTTGCAGCTGCGAGTGTTCGCTCTTCACGCCCGCGGCGGCTAACACTTGCGGGACGTAGTACACCGCGGCCTCCGACCCGTTGGCTTGTTGGAAGAAAGCGGTTCCCGCGCCGATGAGCAGCGCTCTGCGCGGGACGGGGTCGAAAAACAAACCCCGCCATCCGTTGTTCCGTTTCGAGCCGGCGGTATCGCCGTTTCCCTTGCGATAGGTAAAACAAAGTGGTTAACGTCGTGTATATCGCGATGTATGGACAACAGTCACCAGCTGAGAGATAAAACAGACAGTGTGCCTGGATTTGGGAAATGCGGGGACGTACCGAAACGGAAACGTTTCGCGATTCAAGCTGCGCGTGGAGCACCTGTTTGATATCCGCCAGCGCGCTTCCCGCCGCGAGTTCGCCGCAGGTTTTCACGAGCACGTCTCTTGCGAGGGCTTCTTTTCCCGGCGAGCCGTCCCGCAGTAACCACCGCGGCGACTCGGGGAGCTTCGGTAGGAGAAACGCGTAGACCAGGGCGGTTGGAATCGTGGGAAGCACCATCAGCGACCGCCACCGGGCAGAATCAGGAAGGGTCTCGAACGCCAAGTTCGCGACGTACCCGCACAACAGCCCGAGGTTGATTGATATTTCGAACATCGACACCAAAACGCCGCGCCATTTCGGGGGGGATATTTCCGCGATGTACTGCGGGCAAATCGCGAACCCCAAGCCCACGCCCAAACCGCACACCAGCCTTCCCACGAAAACGGCCGTGAACTTGATTGTTACACGAAAAGTGTCAGTCTTTCGCAACGTGTATTACGTAATTACGGGCGGACAGTCGGTAAAACGAAATGCCTGGATTTGGGAAAGCTTGACATACGTACCGACCCAGCCATCGCGATCACCGCCATCCCCACCGCGTACAGCACCACGGCGAACTTAACACAACGCACCGCGCCGTGTTTGTTGTACACCACGCCGCCGCCAATCGCGCCCGCCGCGCTGATGAAATTCAAACACCCCACCGCGACTTCACCCTGCGTTGAGTTGAAGTCCAGGTCCCTGGACATGGGCAGAAGCGCGCCCGCCATGACGCCGATGTCATAACCCAAAAGCGCGGCGAAAATCGACACCGTGCACACGGACTGCACCGCGAGCCACTCCAGGGTGCCTTTGCTGTTGTGGCCATCGCGGAGGGACATGTCTTCTGGGTCGGGTTGTGAAATATCCGTCTCGCGGACAACTCGTTGTTGCGCAACCTCCATGGACGGGGAATTCGTCGTGTCTTACCCCCCCGCCCGCTGACGGCTGTGCATGCACAACCGCGGTGGAGTATGGGAAACACAAAGCGCGACACTAGCGCGATTGACACTGCCTCGGAGACAACGAGAGGGTGCTTTTGTGGTTTCCTCGGAATGGCGCGAAATCAAAATCCGCGCGAGAAACAGAAACAAAAGCTACGACTTTTCCTCTGACGTCACTCTCGCGAGCACCAGCCCGTGGTGTGGTGCGCGCTCAGGCGATCGCGCGCGAACCATGGGAAAACGATGCTCGCACGGGAGCGAGAAACACCTGTGCGCGGTTTGTAACCCGTGCCCACACGGCAAGGTGAAACACGACTGCGTGAAGTGCAGCCCCTGCCCCCAAGGCAAGCTAAAACGCAACTGCGTGGACTGCAACGCCTGCCCCCACGGGAAGGTGAAAGGCGGCTGCGCGTTGTGCAACCCCTGCCCCCACGGGAAGCGGAAAACCTTGTGCGTGAAGTGCTACCCCTGCCCCCACGGGAAGCTGAAACTCGAGTGCGTGGAGTGCAATGGGTGCCCCCACGGGAAGGTGAAATGGAAGTGCGCGGACTGCACCCCCTGTCCGCACGGCAAGGTGAAAAACAGCTGCGTGAAGTGCACTCCTTGCCCCCACGACAAGCTGCGGAGCAACTGTGCAAAGTACTACCCCTGTCCGCACGGCAGACTGAAATACCATTGCACAGCGTGTAAGTCAGCTCGCGCGGGTCAGGCGGAGATCAAATAAGAGCCCGAAGTCAAGCAAGAGCCCCAGGTCAAGCAAGAGCCCGAAGTCAAGCAAGAGCCCGAGGTCAAGCAAGAGCCCTTCACCATCCGCGGCTACTTCGGCATCGGCGAGTAGACGAAGAGACGCCGACGTTTACAAGCAGGCAGTCGTGTATTAGAAAAAAGAAAGACCCTATCGTTCTCGTTCTTCGTCGGTTTCTCCTTTTCGTCTCTCTTCTCAACTCACCCCTCCACCAGCACGTCCGCCAGCACCCGCAAAACGTCGTTTGGGGTTATCATGGCGACCGGTTTGTTTTGGTCGTCGCACACGTACACGTGGTGCGTTTTTTCGGTAACGAGCGACGCAATAGCGTCACCCACCGTCGCCGTGTCCGGCAATGTCAAGATCTTTTTCGTCCCGCGCTTGATGAACGCACCGACGTTTTGTTCCAAATCATCCAAAGTATCTGGCGTTATGCCCCGCAAATCACTCGCGGAGAGGTTGCCAACAAGCACGCCGATCGCGTCGCACACCCCGAGCGCGCTGACGCGTTCGGAGTGCATCAGCGCGAACGCGGAGAGGGAACTTATCCCGGCGTCGACGCACAGCACGCCGCCGTCTCGCGGGTCGCCTTGTGGTGTGCTTTGCTGCTGCTGCTGCATGACACATCGTGGTTGCAGCAAACCCGCGTCCCTCAGGTCGAGTTTCCAGAACTCCACCAAGTTCGCGTCGTTTTTCTTGTCAAACAGAAACCGCACCATGTCGCTCTGGGATACGATTTCGAACCGCGTTGGATTTGCGATCCGGGTCCCGTCGTCGAACGCGGGGTCCCAGTGGTACACGCCCACGCGGTGGTTCGAGGCGAGCGCGCATGTGCCTTGGAAGGGCCGGGAAACAGGGCTAGACATGGGGTGTAAAAAGGCGGCGCTTATCATCGCCAGGAGCGAGGCGTCGCGGAACCCGCGGAAGATCGTTTCGCCGTCGCCCGGCGGGGTTTCCGGGAAATCAGCCCGAGCGGCTTTCAAGGTTTTGGTGAACATCCCAGCACCCATTCCCGCGTTTTGCGTTTCCGGAAGCAACGAGCCTTCATCCGCGTCCGCGTAGTTCGCGTTGCGAAGCGCCCCGGCGTACAACCCGATCGTTTCGTTCGCCTTGTTCTGAGGAAGACCGGGGGTTTCGTGGCCGTACACGGACGTGCCGTCTTGGAGTTTTGCCAGAAAAGTGTCAGTCTTGTATGGTCAAGCAGTCGGCGGGATTTGGGAAATACAATACGTACACGGACGCTCCAGCCACAGCCGCGCGCGGCTCACGAACAAACCCAGGATCTCGCCCACATCAACGAACCCGCCGAACCTGCCGCTGGTGCGCTCCAGGATCGGGGTGGACAAGATATTGTGCTTCGCGAGAACGCGGAGTATGTCGCCGAGGGTGTCCCTGGGGTCCACGAACACGGCGTGTTTTGGGGTCGCTCGTAACGTCAGGTACTGCTCCACCGTCCAGGCCTCGAGAAGTTCACGCGCGCGTGATATCGCGCGGGTCACGGAGGGGGGAGTGACTTGCGTCTCAACGCTCGACATCGTGGTCAGGAAGAGTTGTGCGGCGGGATGTGCCGAAGGGTGTCGTCGTTTTGGCTAAGATACTCTCGGGGTTCTATCGGTCCGTCCGAGATCTTGACCGAAAAGCAACGACTTTTTTCCAACGAAAGCGACGCCTCCGCCTCTTCGCGAGCACAACGCACGTCGCGCTAGATGCGATGCGAAGAAGGATTTGTTGTTCTGCGCGAACCATGGTAAAACAACGAAAACGATGCTCGCACGGGAAGGAGAAACACCAGTGCGTGCAGTGCAACCCCTGCCCTCACGGCAAGCGGAAAGGCCACTGCGCGTTGTGCACCCCCTGCCCTCACGGCAAGGTGAAACTCGACTGTGCGGACTGCAAGCCCTGCCCGCACGGCAAGCTGAAACGCTTCTGCGCGGCGTGCACTCCCTGCCCTCACGGCAAGGTGAAATACGACTGCGCGGTGTGCAACGCCTGCCCTCACGGCAAGAGGAAACACTCCTGCGCGGTGTGCAACCCCTGCCCTCACGGCAAGCGGAAACAGGGCTGCGTGGACTGCACCCCCTGCCCGCACGGCAAGGTGAAAGGCAGCTGCGTGAAGTGCACTCCTTGTCCCCACGGCAGGCGGAAGAGCATCTGTGCGAAGTGCTACCCCTGTCCGCACGGCAAGCTGAAATACAAGTGCGAGGCGTGTAAGTCAGCTCGCGCGGGTCTGGCGGAGATCAAACAAGAGCCCGAGATCAAACTCGAGCCCGAGATCAAGCAAGAGCCGTTTACGATTCAAGGCTACTTCGGCTTTGACCAGCAAAACTAGAGACCAGATTCTAGATTCCATTCCCAACACAGTTACTACTACTACTACTACTACTACCCACCACTGCTACGTCATCGTCTCTTCACCCCACCAACGCCGCGGCTTCGACCCAGAACGCTTTTTCGGTATCGTCGTCTTCGAATCGCGGCGCTTCGTATTTCGTCTCCGCGCGTACGCACGCCGCGTTTGCCAAAAACTCGTCGTCGTCGTCGTCCGCGATTCGCGGAGGCGACCACACGTTTTTTTTCTGAACTCCTTCTTGATTCAGGGAGGCGTTGCTTGTTAACGAGGAAACAAGCTTGTTGAACTCTACCGCTTCTGGGAGTAAGAAATCGGGCAACGGCCGGTAATGGCCTTTGTACGTTTTGCAATCCGGGTCGTGACACCGCTGGTAATACGCGCCTTCCCTAAAATCGCACGTAAACGAAACGTTGTTGCTTTTATGCGCCCGCCCCGCGTTTTCGCAGAAACGGTTGCCTTGCACGTGGAACGTGACACAACCGGAATCGGGACATGCGGCCCAGGACCGAACGGAAGCGTTGGTAGTGAAGAACTCGCGAGGTGTCCATCCGTCGAAATCGGAACACACGAACTTCGCGGCGCGGGGAACGGGACAGTCCGCCTGGGTGATTGTGAAGGAAAAGCGGTTAACGTCGCGTGTTGGGCGTGTATTGGACGTGTATTGGACGATGTATGGACAACAGGGAGGGGTAATCGGTCGGAACAGTCGTAGTAATCGGTCCGAACAGTCACCAGCGTTAGAGGTAAAACAGTGTGTGGCGGATTTGGGAAAGGACCAAGGCCGTACCTGTTGCGACGAGTTTGAAGCAGCGCCGCCGCCGCCGAAACCGGCGCTTTGTTTCACGCCGTACCCGGTCAAAGAAATCGACCCCCTTTTCGTCGCGCCGTACGGCCCGTCCACACCGACGCCGTGGTATTGGATCACGCGAGACGCAGTGACAGGCAAACAGTCGTCACAGACATTTTCACCCTGAAAGAAATCCGGGCCGGTTTCATCCTCCCAGCACACCGGGTCGCTCACCAAGCAGTTCGCGAAGGTGCGGAAATCGGGGCGCGTGAACGGGTCGGCGGGTGTTGTTTTTGTTTTTTTCGTCGCGTCCTCGTTTTTACTGGCACTTTTCCCCGGCGCCCAGAACCTCCCAGTGGGGAGCAGTCGGTGTTTTTTACCGTGTTTGGATGACAGGTACAAACGAAACGCCCTGTTCCGGGTGTACACGCCGAGATCAACGAAGGAAGTGTCGCGCGGCGCTTTTGTTTTCTCGTCGGGTGCCGTTTCTGTTTCTGTATTTTTATTTTTTTCGTCCTTCTCTTTCCTCACGAAGAGCAAATCGCACCGCGCGTCAGTTTCGCGTCTCGCCGCGGCGTCTACGTGTAACCGCCGCACGAACTCCCCTGCGTGTGCTGCTGATTTGAACAAAACGCCGTGCGGAAGCCGGAACACCAGGTGCCGCGAGAACTTCGTAAATTCGCTTCCCGTGGACTTCAACTCCACCACCACGTCGTTAGGGTCAAACGGCGCGACCTTTGGTTCTGCCAAACTTTTTGTTTCTCCCAAACTTTTTGTTTCTCCGTCTCCAGGAGTCTCTGTTGCGACGCCCAAGCCGTGTTCGCTCGCGAGTCGCTCCAGGGTTAACTGCACGATCGCGTCCACCGCATCCGCACCAACTACGTCCTCGTTACACCCCGTGGAAAACTCCAGGTCGTAAAACAAGTGACACGGCCGGTCGGCGCGGATGAGTTCGTAGTGGTGTCGCGCTTGGATAAATAAAAGAAAGTGTCAGTCTTGCATGGGCAAACGTGGAGGCGGGAATTGGGAAACGCGCAAGGCCGTACCTTCGTTTGGAAGGGATTCGTATTTCTTCCAAAATCCAGCCAGCGAAGCCGCCACGAACGCGCGTCTTCCGTCTAACTGGCGTTCGAGGGAGAAGTATCGCATTTTCGAGTCTTTACGTGCGTCTCTTGACGTTTGCGGTGCCTTGGTTTCGGTCCGCGAATCGTGCGACTCGCGCAGCTCGGGATGGAGATTTTCGTCAGCGGTGTTTTGCGTTCCGTCGTCGCGCGATTCATAACGCGCCTCAAACGCCGCTTCCGTGGCGTCGCCCCATTCGAACGCGAACTGTTGCCGTGGAAATTCTTTGTACCATGTCGACGGGTGTTGTTTCGTTTCGTCCCCCGGGGGTTCAGTAACGCTCGCGGACGCTTTCCTTCGCAAACGGTCCACGTTTTTTCGCACCCACGCGTCGCGCAAACGCGCCAGCGCGTCCCCGCCCCGACTCGGACTCATCAGATCTGGAGACGCGTAGAAGTTGGTGTTATCGACGGGCGATGGTAACGAAACGCGTTCCGATGAACGCCCACCCGCCGCGGTTTCGAGAACGCGCCACGAGCTCTGTAAACGACGACGCACGCGAGCGTTGCGCGCAGCGGGGGTTTGTTCGCCGCCTCTGTCGTCTTCCCTCGGGGGTGCATCCCCGAGGGGTGCCGACGCTTCACGCTTTTTCCCATTCATCAGACCAGTCTTGTTGTGGAAACGCGTGGTCAAACAAACAACACCTGACGGATTCGCGTCTATCAGATTCGCTTTCTCTTTCAGCCTTCGCGCCGCGGCTTCCGAAAAGCGACACCAAACCCGCAGACGTAAGATCGACCAAACGCACTCGCCGGATAGCCTTGCCGAAACCCCTCCCAAGCCGCAGCGTGCGGCGTGCGGGAACACTATTTCGAAATCCGTGACGACGTGGAAAGTGGTGTGCCCACTGCTTTGGACTTTTAATTTATTTTTGACGCGCCCCGAATGACCCACTCGCCACACTTCGTGCGCGAGCGCTCTCGTGTCTGCTCCGACGGACGCTTCCGAGGCTACCGACACAGGCGTAGTGAATAGTTGTGACGATGCAATAGCCGCACGCGGTTGGACGTGGAATCTCCGCGATACCGTCGTGCAAGTTGAGACGCGATGGGAGGGAAACGGTGCTCGCATGGAAAGGAGAGGAGAAATTGTGTGGAGTGCAACCCTTGCCCTCACGGCAAGGTGAAAAGCTTCTGCGCGACATGCAACCCCTGCCCCCACGGCAAGGTGAAATACAAGTGCGCGGAGTGCAAGTCCTGCCCTCACGGCAGGCTGAAAAACGAGTGCGCGGCGTGCAACCCCTGCCCCCACGGCAAGCTGAAAGGCAAGTGCGCGGACTGCAACCCCTGCCCTCACGGCAAGCTGAAAGGCGAATGCGCGGAGTGCAACCCCTGCCCTCACGGGAAGGTGAAAAAGAACTGCGCGGAGTGCAACCCCTGCCCTCACGGGAAGGTGAAAAAGAACTGCGCGGAGTGCACCTCCTGCCCTCACGGGAAGGTGAAAAAGAACTGCGCGGAGTGCCGGAGAGCCTTGTAGAGACTCTTGTGATGAAGGTAGAATAGGACTGCGAGAATTTCCACTGTTAAAACGTCCCCCCCGTTCCCTCCGCCATCGCCGCCGCTTTCATCCTGCGCACCGCCGCGCTGACTGCTATCCACACCAGCGGGATCGAGACGCCTAGGGCGACTTCCGGGGACACGGGGAGCCCCACCGTGGACGCCACGGCTTTCGCGACATAACCAAGCACGCCGATGCTGTAATACGTAAGCGCCACGGTGGACAAACCTTCCACGTTGTGCTGCATCGTGAGCTGCGTGGTGGCGGTCTTTTTCAGGTGGTTCAGGTTCTCGTTGGAACGCGCGTGCTGCTCCACGCTCAGCGAGGTCTGCATGATGTTTGCGGTGAGGTGCGTGGAGTTTGCGAGTTTATCCAGTCGCTTTTGAACCGCCGCGCACGTGCGCGTCGCCGGTTTCAGCGCGCTTTGCAGAAACGACGCCATGCCAGGCACCGAATTGATTTTGTCCATCGCCAGGAACTCAACGCGGTCGTTCACGAGCTCGGCATACGCCGCGGACGCGGCGAAGCGGTCATTGGCCACCGCGCTCAGTTTCTGCGCCGTCGCCGCGAGCGCGGTGAGCCTGCGTAACAGCGCCCTTTGCGTGCGTCGCTTTTGGTTTTTGGTACCCGAGTTCGAGGTCCCCTCCTCGTTCCCGTCCCCCTGGTCCTCGGTTTCCCCAGAGTACCCACCCGACCCGATCGCGTCCATCACCTGCATCACCTCTTCGTTCAACCCGTCCACGGTTTTGCTCAGCGCCAAAGCGAACGGCAGCCCCATCAGGGAAAGCATCCGGTACTTATCTACGAGTGTAAAAGAAAAGTGTCAGTCTTTCGTAACGTTCGTAACTTGAGGAATGGGTGTACTGTAGTATTGTATGTACTGCAGTCGACCAGGAGCAGTAAACCGTGTTGAGATTTGGGAAAGGCCCAATACGTACCCAGCTCGATCATCCTTTGCGCCGCTTTCCCGGCGGCGCTTGACACAAATGCCCGCGTGTCACTCGGGTCGTGGTAAATAAGTACCCGCCCGAACCCGTCGCCGTGCACTCGCCAGTCACTATACACTCGGAACCGCCCTCGGTCGATTTGCGAGCCGGTGATCATTTCGGAGTGGTTGAACAAAGGTTTGATTTTGTGTAACGGGTTGTTAGAGGGGGAGGTTTCTTTTTGTTTCAGGGCGCGCTTTTCGGAGGCGCTTTGTGAAGTGTTTTCGGACGCGTCTTCAGACGCGGAACTACCCCACCCGTCGCGCGCGTCGCCTTGTGTAAGCACCACGTGCGTGGCGCTCACGACGCCGCCTGGGAAGCTGCTGAGCCACGTTTTGAGAAGAAGGGAACTCACGACGTTTTTCTCGCTGAACGGGTCAAACAACCCCGGAGCGCTCTCTTCTTGCGCGGTTAACTCGCGCGAAAACGTGTACGTGCACACCTCCGTGTGCCGCTCCCATCGCAGAGATATTCCGCTCATGGCTTGCGTCCAAAAAGCCACGCCGTGGGGGGGGGGCGTTACTAAAAAGTGCTCACACAAACTCACCAGGTGAGTGTAGTCGTTGTCATAGGAAGCTTTTGAATCAACCACCACGGCCATGGGGCACGACACGCCGTCCACCACGACCGGGAACTTCTGCGTCGTGGTTATTGACGAAATCAGGGAAGGACACGCGATGCGCTGCCACGGACGCGCGTGTAACACCGACGCGACTTCCCTGCGTCGCGGGTGGTTGGTTAACACCGACCGAGGCGTGTCGTCGGTGGTGAACGCACGCGCGTGTTGTCCAGGCACGAACCAGGTACTGGTGACCGCACTCCATCGTGCCAGCGGTGCCCACAACGAATAATCTTCACGCGCTTTCCACCAAGACGAAGATAAACCGCCTCTCGAGGCTCGCGACGCCGCGCTCGCCGCCCTGCGCAGCATACCCCGGCAAACAAGGCGCGCGAGTGTACGCGTCGCTGGAAAGGGCGGAGGCGCGGGCACAGCGCTGTGCCCCGTGGACCGCGTCGCCAAGGCACTTTTTTCGTGTGGTCTCCGAATGCTGACTTGGCGAGCCCCACCGATTTTCGCGAAACCAAAGCAGCTTCCGAGAATTTTCTGCTCGTCATAGCCACGACCTGCTCCGACCACACAAAGACACGCGATGAAAGGCACGCACCGATGGGTGATACCGAACTGGAGCAAGGCGATATACGCCCCCAAGGGAACGAGACTTACCTCCGAGAAGTTCGTCGTCGGTGGGGTCACGTGGCGAATTTTGGTGTACCCCCACGGGGACAGAGATCCTTATGAGCAGGTTGGGGTGTACCTTTGCGTGACAGATGCTGATAAGTTACCCGACGGCTGGGAGAAGGCTGCGACTTTCAGGTTTACAGTGCACGGCGCCTCGAAGAGCGACGACGAGTCTAAAGCCACTATCAACGCTCGATCCGTTCGATCCTCATACTTGACGCATACGTTCAAAGAGAGCGCAAAAGGTTTCGGTCCGAGTAATCTCGTGTCTGTGGCTGACGTGAAAGACTGGAAGAAAGGCTTGGTGTCACGCAACGACGAAGTGGTGATTACGGTAAGGGTATCGGTACCCACCGTGAGTGTCGAGATGACGTGCGTGCAGGCAGCGCAGCGCGGGTCTGTCGATATGCTGAAGTTTGCGCGCGAAAACGATGCGACATGGGACGAGACTTGCGCAGCTGCGGCGGCGGGCGGGCACCTCGAAGCGCTGAAGTGGGCGCACGAAAACGGATGTCCGTGGGACGAAGCGATATGTAAGAACGCGGCAGAGGGTGGGCACATCGAAGCGCTGAAATACGCGCGTGCGAACGGCTGCCCGTGGAACTCGTGGACAAATTCATGGGCTGTCGGGGAAGGGCATCGCGAGGTGCAGAGGTTGTACAACGAGGAGCTTGAACGGAGACACCAGGCCATCCCAGGGCTTAACAACGAAGTCGTCGTCAAACACGTCCTCGATTTGAGCAATGTGTTTAACCAAGCTGAACTTGCACGGCTTCGAGTTGTGAGTCCAGCGATGCGCGACGCGGTTACCGCAACAGGGGTTCGTTTGAAGAAGCCCGCTGCTACAAAAAGAAAGAGATAATATTGAAATACAGACTTGAAATTACAAGTGAGACGTACAAGTACTCGACTCTGCCACGACGTGGCTCTGCTTTCAGGAAATGTGAAGAGGTGAAGGGTTAGATCAGAAAAAGGGTTCCAAAAAACGGGTTTTTTTTCGGGCTTGTTTTTAAAGTCGCCGTCATCCCTCAGAATAGAAGAATGTAAATGGTGAGATCACAGAGTTTCATAGCAGATCTTGATATGTTTTCCTCACCGGGAACCGGCGACGAGTGAGCCATGGCAAATTTCGCGCTCAAGTATGGATGTCGTGGCCAATTCTCCGGAGAGAGGCGTCGACACATGGAAGATGGCGCGAAAATATGGCGAGCGCTAATTATGCCATTCTCGATAAGCGCGAGACGGCGACTCAATGCTCGCGCATCTGGACGCGCGGGTTTCGGACACCCGGCTGCCGCGCGTGGCACAAAACCCTCCTCAAAAGTACGCCTCGGATTCTAAATTTTTATCGTTGCGCAAGTAATTACTCAAGCGCTCATTTGACACGCATGAATGATATTGTTGCTGGTATCGTCCTCGGCGGAGGGGGTCGTGTCGTGATTGTCGAGAACAAAAAACAAAAACGGCAAAAGATTGTGGAACATGCATCAGGTTTGGACTTCATCCCGACGTTACTCAGTAGGCCCAAACAGACATGCGTTCGTTCGTGTACGCAGCAACTAAGTCACGAGAACACCTATTTCGCGATCGCACCAGGATTTGACGGCCCGGCGGGTTGCCCCACGCAATCGCGCATTCGTTTCCGCCGGCTTTGGCTGCGATAAAAAAAGACACCTTCGAGGTAAAAAGAAAGAAAAAAAAAGATGGCGGGCAAAAACCCGAAGCCGCGCGCGACGCGTACAAAAAACCCGTACCCCCGTCCAAAACGTGTCAGTCAAGGCTGAAAGTGGTCAACACGGAGTTTCAGCTTCGTCATCTAATTATTTGGTCAAGTATCATCATCCACGTTTAGGTTTTCGGGTGGTACGGCGGGATTGTTCGCAGCGGGCGGCGCGGGCGGGCGAGCGGAAATAGCGCGAGTCGAGTCGCTTTTTCGTTCTTTTTCGCAGACGCACCTTTCGGTTGGGATCCATTTCATTTTTTGTGGGAATCCTCTCCATACGTCACGGTTTAGGGTTCCCGAGCACACGTCGTCTGTGTTTCCACGCGTATTGGGTTGGGGATGCGTTGTCAGTGGTGCGTCTTTACTCGCGTAAAGTTCTGTCCCAGGCTCGGGGTCGCAAAACAAAACAAAAAAAACCGATCGCGGTTGGAGAACCTCGGTAAGCTCAGTAAGGTTAGGGTGAGTGCATCGTGACGACGATCAAACCGCACTCAAACAAGAGGTGTCAGAAAAACATAAACAAGATCATCATCGCCTTTCCGAGGTTCTCCGGGTGGCGCGTGCGTGGTGCGCGCGATCGGCGGGGGCGATCGGAGGGAAGCCGCGACCCCGATCGTTGGGGAGAAATCGCACCTCAAGTCGTCGGCGGCCGAAACGAAAACGCGCCGCCGCGAAACAAACTCGAGCGCGACGTGCGCCGCGTGCATCACGCGCGTGTGCGCGGTGACACACGCGCGCGACGCGCGCGCGTCGAGTGACGACGTCCGCGCCGGGTCGGCGCGGAACGAAGTGACCGTGGGACGCGCCGGAGTTCCTTGAAAACCCGATCGGCGGCGCTGGATCGGCGGAAATGGAAATCGTGATTTCGGTTTCTGAGAAAATGACGAGTGTCGGCCTTTCCCTAGCGCACGCCCACATTCCCATTGACGCCCTTCCGACCCCCACGGAGCTCACCATGGGCGCCTCGGGCATGTCCGCGGAGGAGCTCGCGGCTCTTCAACGGCGCAAGAAGAAGACGAAGACCGCAGTGAAGAAACGCGAACGGGAAGCCGCGGAGGATGACGGGTCGGGTATCAGCCCCAAGGAACGGAAAGCCACGAAAAGGCTGGCGAAACGCGAGGCGGCGGCGGCGGCGGCTGCTGAGGGTTCCGACGAGGGGGACGACGACAAGGGTAGTGACGAGGACAGCGAGTCGGACGACGACGCGGATGACAAAAAACTTGCCAAACAAACCAAAGCTGTGGCTGGTGATGCTGAGGATGCAGACGCACTCCCCCCTCCGGGCGAGCACATCACCGTGCAGGTGGACGGGATTTTAAGCGACAAAACCTTCGCGAGCCTTGGTTTGTCGAAAAACACGATGGCGGGCGTCGCGGAGCTCGGGTACACCTTAATGACCGAGGTGCAGGCGCGGACGATCCCGCCGTTGCTCGCTGGGCGAGACGTGCTCGGCGCGGCGCGAACTGGATCGGGGAAAACCCTCGCGTTCCTCATTCCGTCAGTGGAACTCCTGTACCACGCCAAGTTCATGCCCCGAAACGGCACGGGCGTGATGATACTCTCACCCACCCGCGAGCTCGCCCTGCAAACCTACAACGTCGCGCAGCAGCTTTCCAAGAAGCACTCGCAGACGCACGGGCTGATAATCGGCGGTGCTAATCGCAGGGTGGAGGCGGAGAAGCTCGTTAAGGGGGTCAACTTGTTAGTCGCCACGCCAGGGCGGCTGCTGGATCACATGCAAAACACGCGCGGGTTTACGTTTTCGTCACTGAAGGTGTTTTGCATGGACGAAGCGGACCGGATGCTGGATATCGGGTTCGAGGAGGAAATGCGGACCATTGTTAAGATGATCCCGACGGACAGGCAAACCATGCTGTTCAGCGCGACACAGACCACGAAGGTTGAGGACCTGGCCCGGCTATCGCTGAAGTCGCCCACCTACATCGGCGTGGACGACGCGCGCGCCGTGTCCACGGCGACCGGCGTGGAACAAGGGTACTGCGTGGTGCCTTCCGAAAAACGGTTCCTGCTGTTGTTCACGTTTCTAAAGAAGAACCTGAAGAAGAAGATAATGGTGTTCTTTTCGTCATGCAACAGCGTGAAGTACCACGCCGAGCTGCTGAACTACATCGACATCCCGGTGAGCGACATTCACGGCAAGCAAAAGCAACAACGCCGAACCACGACGTTTTTTGAGTTTTGCAAAGCCGACCGCGGAGTGCTGCTGTGCACGGACGTCGCGGCCAGAGGGTTAGACATCCCCGCGGTGGACTGGATCATCCAGTTCGACCCTCCCGATGACCCACGGGAGTACATCCACCGAGTCGGGCGAACCGCGCGCGGCACGGAAGGTAAGGGCAAGGCGCTTTTGTTTCTGATTCCCGAAGAGCTCGCTTTTTTGAAGTACTTGAAGTCCGCGAAAGTCCCGCTGAACGAGTACGAGTTCCCGAATAAAAAAATCGCAAACGTACAAAGCCAGCTAGAGAAACTAGTAGAGAAGAACTACTACCTGCACCAAAGCGCGAGGGATGCGTACCGGGCGTACATCCTGGCGTACAACTCGCACACCCTGAAGGACGTGTACAACGTACACGAGTTGAACCTCGCGTCGGGTAAGGGCCTTTCCCATTTACGCGATCCGCCTCCCTGATTTCCCGTACGAGACTGACACTTTCTTTTTTATCGTATCAGTGGCGTCGTCGTTCGGGTTCCACCGGCCGCCGAAAGTGCAGCTGAACTTGGACAGCAAGGCCTCGAACGGGCGGAAGAAGATCGGGGACGGTGGCGGGTCCCGGGGCGGCAGTGGAGGCCGGGGCGGGTCGGACTACAAAAGACAGAAAGGCAGCGGGCACGGGTTCAGCGCGGATAACCCGTACGGGAAAAAAGCCGCGGGGGATGGGCGGCAATTCACGCGGTAACTTTAGATGACTCGAGAGCGGTTCCCTGATAGGTCACGGAACGAACAGCTTCAGTTTAATGTGTAACAGCTCATACATTCGTCGTAATACACACTCTAACATGTCTTTGTCCATGTGTTTTGCTCGTGTTTTGCCGTGTCGTCGCGTTTTGCCTCGTCCTTGCTTTATTGCAGCGCTTTGTTTTTCCGAATGGGATTGAGCGCGATCGGGCGGTCGGGCGCGCCTTCGCGGTCCCAGGACTTCATCTTCTCTTTCGTAGCCTTGGCCCACTCAGGGTCCGTTACCGTGCCGGGAAGCTTGCCGCCTGTGCGTGAGGAGAGGGACACGAAAGTCAGCACGAAGCGAGGGGGGAGGCGACTGGGGAAAACCCATTAGGGGGTTGTATTTCGGTGACGCACCGAAGGGCATGTTGAGGGAGAGGAACTGCGTGCAAGCCGCGGCGCCGGCGAACGCGACGACCGTGGCGATGCCGATGGCGCCGCCGGTGGGTTTAACGGGAGCGATGACGCCCATTTCGCGTGCAAACCGGGTGGAGTGGCCGCGGGGGTCGCTTGTGAGGAGGTAATGAGCCGAAAGAAAATCTGCCTCGCCAAAATCTCCCTCGAGGCGTCCCAGTTCAAAACGGAGAAGCAGCAACGGTGTCAAGGTTGGCACCCTCGAGATCTCTGGCTCCAAGAGCGTCTTTCGCAGAGCGGCGCGCGCGCGACCCAGGCGAGGGGTCGAGCGAGCTACCAGTGTCGTGTCCCTCGCGGCTACGGCACGGGCGGGACCACCGATGGCGGGCGACCGCGACCGCGGTGCGGGGGCGCGGGCCACGCCGAGTTCTGGGTTGCTCGGAGCCATGGATCGGCCAATCGACCTGGTGTCTGATGCGACCACGGGTTTGGTGTCTGAGGTGGAGAAGGAGAACACCTTACGGGGTGGTCTTGCTACCGGGGTTGGTGTGAAGCGCCGACGCGTTCCCGGGGTTCACCACGACTTGGTGGTGGACGACGCGGCGGGGGATGGGTACAACCTTTCCCAGGTCGATGAGGACACGGGGGAGGTCCGACCCAACCTGGTTTCGTGGAAAAGCGTGTCGCCGCCGCAGTTTCGCAGCGGGTTGAATCCGGGACACAATCAACAAGTATCGACCGGCGGGTCGTCAAAGAACGCGGGTGGCGCGGTGGTGCACCAGCTGTTACGCATCGGCCGGGGAAGCGCAGCGGCGATGCAGCACGCGAAGCAACGGGAAGACACGCGCCGGCGCGTGTGCGAACGCTTGGACACGTGGGAGGATGAAAACGCAAACACCGCGGCGGCGTCGGGGTCGGCGAGTTTGGGGTCGTTGTTGCCGGCGGAGGCAAACTCGAATCGGGGGGGCGGCGATAAAAACACGAACGACGCGCACGCCGAGCGTTCCAAAGCCCTGTGTCTCCTCGCGGACGTGCAGGCGATGCAATGGGCCTTCGACGCGGCGGCGGGGGGAACGCCCGCGTCGGTTGGCCGGCCGTCCGTCGGCGCGCCGACGCAGAAAACGCCAAACTCGACAGGACTAGGTTCCCTGGACAACCAAGGCGTTGATGGTGTGACCCCGGTGTTCGACGTCAACGGGAGAGGTACATCTCCTTCCGTTGCGATACTTCCTGTGTTGGTTCCGTTGACCGGTTTACCAATCGCCGTTTCCGCGCCCATCGCGGAAACGGCGGCCGCCGGCGCTTCCCGCGAAGGCGAAAAGAACGTCGCGCCCACAGAAACGAAAACAAAAACAAAAACAAACGAAACCGTCGCCCACGCGGAACAAACCAAAACCTTCGCGTGCGACGACTGGGGTGACGATTTCGATTTCGACGTTCGCGACTTTGACTTGGCCGTCGCGACGAACGCGGCGGAGGCGGAGCACCGGAAGCGAGACGTCTCGGGAAACGCGCGAGGGGCGAGTAACACGAACGCGCGAGGGGTCGGTATCGGGTCCGCCGGTACCGACGCCAAGGATGGAGGGGTGACAAACACTTTGAGCGAATTTGAAACACTGAAACAAAACGAGACGCGGCGACAGAAAGAACGCGAACAGAAAGAAACGCGCGTCGAAGCGGAGGGCACGGCGCTCGGCGCGTTCCGGGTGACGAAGGTGACGCGCCACACAAACGGACGCCTGGATCTTTTGGTTCGCCGGTGCGGAGATTCGAGGTCTTTGTCGACTAGTTGCGACCCTTACGGTGTCTCGACGGGCCGTTGCGATGCAAACGACAAAAGCACGCAAAACACCTCACGCGAAACCCTGATTCGGTTACACGACGCGTGGAGTGACACCTGCGTTTTGGTCGGCGATACGTGTTTAGTCACCACGCCGTTCAATGCGCAGCGAATTCAAAGCCAACCCGACCCGCCCTGTTCGTCGTCGACGCCCGTTGATGGCAAGTCACCCGAGACCGACACCCAAAATCAAACCCCAAACGTGATTGACATCACCATGGACAGCGACTCCCTGTTCGTGATGCACCCCGGCGTGCTGATCAACGCCACCGCGGTTGGCGGGAGCATGCAGTGCTTGCGCAGGTCGGTGTTACAAACGCAGGTTCCCGACAACGCGGGCGGCGACGGCGGGCAAGCCGCTATGCTGGGCACGCTGTCGCACGACTTGTGCGAAGGCTCGCTTATTTCCACGGCGTTCAACACCGGCCCGGGGGCGGTCGGGTTCTTCAAGCACGCCGAGCGAATCGTGGCCGACAACGTCGGGCGGATCTTCGGTGCTGGCGTGGGCGAACGGGAGGCCCTGGAGCGGTTGCGGTACGTCGGCCCGGGGGTGCACAAGTGGAGCCGCGCGCTTGTCCGGCGGGGCGGTGCCCTTCCGGCCGGCGCGCCGCTACCCTCGCCTCCGCCCGGAATAACCTGCGAGGTCCTGGACGGCCCTGGTAAACGAAGCGTCGGGAACGTGGTGCTCTCGAAAATGATCGACGCGGAGGAAACGGTCTGGGCGCCGAAACTAGGTTTAAGGGGCGTGGTGGACGCGGTGGCGGTTGGGAAGCTTGAAACGCGGCCCGCCGTGGGCGTCGACGGAACCGGCAAACCAAACGTCGCGACCGGGATCACGCCGGTGGAGCTGAAAACCGGGTACTGGCGCTCACCGGTGGAGCACGGCGCGCAGCTTTCGTTGTACACCCTGATGCTTTCCGAGCGGTACAAACAGAGGGTGCCGTTTGGGTTGCTGCACTACACAAGACGTACGTATTCCCTTTCTCAAATCCCGACACTGTTTTCCCATACAAGACTGACACTTTTCGTGTAACAATCGCAGACCCGGGCGGGCAAGGCGGGAGCGGTTTGCGGAACAAAAAAGACGACGAAACCGTCGCGATTCGCCCGGGAAAACGCGACCTCGCGTTTCTCATGTTAAGGCGAAACCTACTCGCGTCCGCGTTGAACCCGTACCGCGGGGGTTTACTTGGTTTGCAAACAGAAGACGCGGTTAACGACGATTCGCAGCGACGTTTAAACGAGTCGCAAAAGGTAAACCCAACCGCGAAAGATTTCGGCGTTCCTTTCGCGTTAGGTACGCTTCCCCCGATAGAACAGTGCGCCACCGAGTGCGAGCGGTGTTTCGTGAAACACACGTGCTTCACGGTGAACGCGGCGCTGGAGGGGGGTGGTGACAAAATGGCGGATAAAGCAGTCGCCGGCTTGGCCCGCGAAACCGTGGGGCACCTGACCCCAAAACTCGCGGAGTGCCTGAAAAAGTGGCTCAACTTGGTTGACCTGGAAGCTTCCGTTTCCTCGAGCCGGCGCGCCACGCCGTGGATGCCCGTGTCCGATGTCCGAAACCGAGGCGCGTTCGCGGTTGGCGGCTTGCGGTTCCTGCCCAGCACGAAACATGGACACAAAACCAAGCTTGGCGAAAAATTCAACTGCGCCGAGGACGACGACGAGTTCGCCGGGGACACGACCGACAGCTCTCTCGCCGCGAACGCGCCGCGGCCGTATTTGTACGCGCTGGCGGTGCCGACCGCGGAAACACGCGAAACACACGAAATCGAATCCGAATCCGAACATGAATCTGAGCTTTTGCACACGCTTCGGCCAGGCGACCGCCTCGTGCTGAGCCGCAATCACGGCGAAATCGTGGTGGGGCGGGTAATCGTGGTGGATATCGGCGCGCGCGACCAAAAACGATTCGTGCGTCTCGCGTCGGAACGCGCCGTGCGTTTCGACGGTCCGGGCGCGGCGAAGGACGACCAAACGTGGCGGTTGGACAAGGATGACGGAGGCGGGACGATGTCCGGTCGCGCGCGGGCAGCGTTGGTGGAGACGTTCTCGTCGGGTGACGCAAGAGCGGTGAATCTCCGCAGACAGCTGTTTGACCTGGCGCCGCCTGTTTTCGACTACGCCCAGGCGGATACTCTGTTGGCGAACCTCTCCCTAACCGGCGCGAAGCACGTGTGGAACTTGAACGACGAACAGCGCGGCGCCGTGCGCCGTGTCTTGGCCGCGAAGGATTACTGTCTGATCGTAGGTTTGCCCGGGTCGGGTAAATCACAAGTGTTAGCGGCGACCGTTCGCGCGCTTTTGGATTCCGGGAAGTCGGTGCTGATAACCTCGCACACGCACACCGCCGTGGACAACGTGCTGCAGCGGCTGCCGAACGTGGGCGTTGACTCATTTGTCCGTTTGGGCGGCGAGCACGGCAAGGCGTCGGTTTTCGCGGCGGCGTTCACCCCGGGCGGTCCAAAACACAACGCGCAGTCCACCACCGAGCTCCAAAACCTGGCGGATTCGTGCAGCGTGGTCGGGGCGACGTGCTACGCCGCGGCGAACCACCCTATTATCACGCGCAGACGCGTGAAAACGACGAAAGCTTCCGGGTCGCCAGACCTTGGGAACATCGAAGAAACACACAATGGTTTCTTCGACGTCGTGTTGGTGGACGAAGCCGGCCAGATGACGCTCCCGTCGTCGCTGCCCCCGCTGCTTCGCGCGGGCGTTTTCGTGCTGGTAGGAGACCCGCACCAGCTCCCGCCTCTGGTGCAGTCGGAGGCTGCGTCTGCTGGGGGGCTTTCCGTTTCGCCCATGCAGCTGCTGTCCGAGACGCACCCGTCATGCGTCGCCGAGCTCCGTACGCAGTACCGCATGGCGGACGACTTGGCCCGGATATCGAACTTGATTTCGTACGGCGGGCGGTTGAGGGCGGCGAACGATTTCGTCGCGAACCGAGTTTTGACGTTGACTACCCCTGCTCCGAGTCAAACTCCGGCGTGGCTCGTACGCGCGACGGACCCGTTGAACCGGGTGGTTTTCCTCGACACGAGCGACTTTGGGCGCGACGCGTACGAGACAAACGGGGGTGGTGGATCCGAGACACACGAAAAAAGCGCCGACGGGAAACAAATGAACAAAAAAAACTCCAGAGGGAACAAGCACGTCAACCGACTGGAGCGCGACGTGATTTTGAAAGTGCTCCGGGTGTTACACTCGCGAGGCGCCGACGTGGGGAGCTGCGCTGTTTTGTCGCCGTACAACTCGCAGGTTGACGCTTTGGCCCTCGATTTGCAAAAGAGCGCGTCCGCGATTCCGCAAAACACCGAGGCGCTGACGATCGACCGCGCGCAGGGACGGGACGTGGATTGTGTTTTGATTTCGTTCGTTCGAGGCAACTTGGGTAAGGAGTGCGGCCGACTGTTAGCGGACCGACGGCGTTTAAACGTCGCCCTGACCAGAGCAAAGTGTAAGCTCGTGTTAGTCGGGTGCGGCGAGACGTTGCTGCAATCGCCCGTTTTGTCGCAAGTCCTTGGCATCATGCTGGAAGAGGGGTGGATTGTCCCAATGCAGCCGGGGTCGGTTTAGGGTTTAAGGGTGTTTAAGGGTGTTTAAGGGTGTTTAAGGGTGTTTAAGGGTCAGGGCATGACATGACATGAATGTAGCATATGTTTTTAACGGTACCGAGTACACTTCATCACAACGCGTCGTCCCACTCTCTCTTCCCTGGTTCCCTTCGGGACACCAAATCAATTCAATTCGCGAAGTACAGGTTTAATACACGCGCGCCGCGGGCGGGACGTGTTCCATCTCGTCATCCAGGGGTTGGTGGTGCACCGGCCTGTAGTCGATTCGTACTTTTCTCTTGTCGTCGATGAACCCCACGGTGTGCTTCATCCAATCCACGTCGTCGCGCTTTGGGAAATCCTCGCGCGAGTGCGCGCCCCTGGATTCCTTTCGCTGCTCCGCGGAGTGCATTGTGATTTGCGCGTTCGGCATCAGGTTGTGCAGCTCCAACGCCTCGATCAAATCCGTGTTCCACACCAACGAGCGGTCAGTGACGGACAGGTCGTCCAAACGCGACGCGACTTCGTCGATCTTCGCGCACCCCTCCGCTAAGCTCTCCTGGGTACGGAAAACGGCGGCGTCGTCCTGCATCACGCGCTGCATGGCTTTGCGCACGCTCGCGGTGGAGTGCTGGCCGCTTGCGTGGCGCACGGCGTCGAGGTGCACAAGCGCGTGCTCGCCCGCATCCGCAGCGATCTTCTTGTGCGGCTTTCCTGGCGACAGCATGCCCGCCACGGTGTTGGCGCAGGCTCGGCCGAAAACCACGATGTCAAGAAGCGAGTTCGCGCCCAAACGGTTTGCGCCGTGCACGCTCGCGCTGGCGCACTCGCCCGCCGCGAGCAGCCCGGGCACGACGGTATCGGGGTTCCCGTCCTTCCCCAACGTCACCACTTCGCCTTTGTAGTTCGTGGGAATACCGCCCATGTTGTAGTGCACGGTGGGAATCACGGGGATGGGTTCTGAGAGATAAAAAAGAAAGTGTCAGTATCGTATGGGCAATCAGTCGGCGGAATGTGGTAAATGGGAAATCTCACCTTTCGTGACGTCGACGCCGGCGAAAATCGCGGCGGTTTCGGAAATCCCGGGCAAGCGCTCCTGATTGTGACAAAAGAAATGTCAGTCGGGGTATGGGCAATCAGTCGTCTCTTAATGTGGTGAGTGGGAAAGGCCCTTACCGCGAGGAGCTCGGGGGGGAGATGGTTCAGGTGCAGGTAGATGTGGTCTTTGTCCGGCCCCACGCCCCTGCCTTCCCGGATTTCCATGGTCATGGACCGGGAAACGACGTCACGTGACGCCAGGTCCTTCGCCGACGGCGCGTACCGCTCCATGAACCGCTCGCCTTCGCTGTTCCGCAAAATCCCACCCTCCCCACGGCTCCCCTCCGTGATCAAACACCCGGCGCCGTAAATCCCGGTGGGGTGGAACTGCACGAACTCCAGATCCTGTAACGGCAACCCCGCTCTGGCCACCATGGCGTTGCCGTCGCCAGTGCACGTGTGCGCTGAGGTGGCGCTAAAGTACGCGCGGCCGTACCCGCCGGTGGCGAGGATGGTTTTGTGCGACCGGAACCGGTGAATCGTGCCGTCCTCCATGCACATCGCCATGACCCCTACGCACTCGCCTTCGTGCATGATCAAATCGATCGCGAAGTACTCCACGAAGAACTGGGTGTCGTGCTTCAGCGCGGCGCCGTACAGGGTGTGCAGCATGGCGTGCCCGGTCCTGTCAGCGGCGCACGCGCACCGGTACGCCTGGCCGCCTTTGCCGTAATCCAGGGATTGGCCTCCGAACGCGCGTTGGTAGATCTTCCCGTCGTCCGTCCTGCTGAACGGCAAACCGTAGTTCTCCAGCTCGATGACCGCCTTCGGGGCCTCGCGGCACATGTACTGAATCGCATCCTGATCCCCGAGCCAATCCGCGCCTTTGATCGTGTCGTACGCGTGCCACCGCCAATCGTCCTCCGTCATGTTTCCAAGCGCGGCGTTGATTCCGCCCTGCGCCGCGACCGTGTGCGACCGCGTGGGGAAAAGCTTGGTGATGCACGCGGTTTTCAACCCGTGCTCGGACAAACCGATCGCGGCTCGTAAACCGGCGCCGCCGGCGCCCACCACCACGGCATCGTACTCGTGGTCGATGATCGTGTACGCGGCAGTACCTGGGGATGGGTATTTGGGGGGGGGGGCAGAGAAGATGTACACAGAGCCGACGCGGCGTTTCGTGTGGAGCGTCTTTTATAGGCCTCCCTCCCGTGCTTCAGTTCGGCACCAAGGAAGTATCCAAAAGCGGGGTTGGTGGAGTCCAATCGATCCAGGAGGCGAAGGAACGACGAACGAAATCTATCTTCGGTCCGAAGATGACGGGCGGACGCAATCGCGGTGTCGCACGTACCTGGTGCCTTGGCCGAGGACGAGGCCGCGCCTGAGGTGTGCAGTCCGCACACACCCTGGCGGGTCCACGAGGGTGCGGCCCACCTGGCCGCCGCCCCCAGGATCTTGCGTCGCAAGCTCATCGCGAAGTGACGACTTTGGGGCGACGTCATCCCGAGATATTTTGCTGCAGCAAAGGGCTTCGACCTGCGAAAACGCAAAAAAAGTGTGGAACGACAGGCGAACAACAGTCTCCCTTTTTGGGAATGTGGACGTTGGTTTGTACCTCCTGAATTCGCCACTCAAAACAAGTCGGCGCTCGCCTTCGCGGTTTTCTTCTTTTCCAAGAAATCCATTAGGCGCCGCACCACGACGCACGAATGGCGGGCGGCGGTGGGGTCCTCGGCGGTGCCGGCGGCAAGTCTTTCAAAGGGAAGAAACCCGTGTATGGTGAGAAGAAGCGCCCCGATGGCAAGGCGCTTCGGCCCGGGGACCTTCCTCCCCGGCGAGGAAGGGGCTGGAACCCCGGGGCTGGGCCGCGACCCGACTTTGAGAAAAGCGGCGGCGGCGGCGGCGAGGACACGACTCGGCTTTCCAACGTGTGGCACGAGGCTAGCGACACGCTGGCGTTACCCCCGAAAGTGGTAACGGCGGCGAAGGACCTTCCGCAAACCGAGATGGACGCGAAGGAGCGAATCGCGATAACGGCGCTTGAGGAACGTACCGCGCATCACGAAAAGAATCAGGCGCGAAGTGGCAGCGCGGATGGGAAGTGGTTATCCCTGGTGCGCAGCAGCGGTACCGCTGCGGATAAAATAGCCGCGGCGACGGTGTTGGCGCAGGAGGACCCTGTTGCGAACTTGAAAAGCCTGGAACACCTACTCGCGTTGCTTGAAAAAGCGCGAGTCAAGGGGGGCAAGCGAGGCGCCGTGCAAGCGGTGGGCGCTTTGACGGAACTTTTTCGCGACGCGCTGTTACCGCCGAACCGGAAACTGAAGTACTTCAGCGAACAACCCCTTTCGCAATCGAACACGCTTCCGAACGAACGCAAGCGGTTGTTGTACTGGCACGTAGAGGACCTGGTGAAACGCGCGTACGCGCGGTTCATCAACGCCCTGGACGCGTTATCCAAAGACCCGCTCCCCGTGTTGAAGGAAAAGAGCACCAAGAGCGCGTACGAGCTGTTGATTTCGCGCCCCGAGGCGGAACAATCTCTGCTCGCGATTCTGGTGAACAAACTCGGGGACCCGCAGCGCAGAACCGCGTCCAACGCCGCGCACCTGTTACTACAGCTGGTTTCCAAGGAACACCCCGCGATGAAACGAATCGTCGCGCGCGAGGTTGAATCTTTTTGTTTCAGGAAAGGCGTCGGCTTGAAAGCGCAGTACTACGCCGCGGTGCTTCTGAACCAGTTTCCGTTGTCGCACGCAGGCGACGGCGAAAGGCTCGCCGCGCAGCTCGTGGAGTTCTACTTCGCGCTGTTCCAGACCCTGCACAAAAGGAGCAAGGAGAACCTGGAAAACGGGGGCGAGGAGGGCGAGGACAAGAAAGCCACGGAGAAGAAACGGTGGCGCGACGGCGCGAAGGGCGGCAGGGGCGGCAGGGGCGGAGGAAGAGGTGGAGGTAGAGGCGGCGGCCGAGGTGGCGGTCGAGGCGGTGGCCGCGGTCCGAAACCGGAAAAGTTCCAAAAACCGGGGGGGTTGGTGCACAACGGCGTCGCGCGCGCGCCCGCCACGCCCATGGGCGCCGGCGTGGACGCGCGTGTCGTCTCAGCGCTCCTCACGGGAATCAACCGCGCGTTTCCGTACGTCGACGGCGACGCGGTGGAACCGTTGGTGGAGAAAGTATCCCCCGCGCTATTCGCGATCGCGCACAGCCCTAACTTGGGAGGCGCACTGCAAGCCCTGGCGTTGCTGTTACAGCTCCTGTCCGCGCGAGCCGCCGTTTCCGACCGGTTCTACCGAGCCCTGTACGCCACGCTGTTACACCCGGGCGCCCCGAGAGGGTCAAGCGCCGCGGCCGGGCAGCTGTTGTCCCTCACATTCCGCTCGCTGAAGGACGACCCGCGGCCGCAGCGCGCCGCGGCGGTGGTGAAGCGTTTGTTGCAAGTCGCGCAGCACGCGGGCGCGCCGTTCGCGTGCGGCGCCCTGATGCTCGTTTCCGAGTTTCTGAAACAGAAACCCTCGCACTGGGACGCGGTGCGTCAGCCCCGGGAAGGGGACGAGGATGACGACGTGGAGCGGTTCGTTGACGCGGATGACGACGACGAGGGGTTTGGGGATGATTCCGGTGACAAGAAGAGTAAGTCCGAAGTTGTCAAGAAATCGGGGGGGGGGTCCGATTCGGATGACGGGGATGACAAAGAAACAAGCGACTCGGACGCGGATGTCGACGACGAAACGAGCGACGCCAAGAAAATCGCGGCTCAAAAGGCGAAAACCAAGGAGTCGATGCGGTATGACATGGCTAAGCGAGACCCTCTGTACGCGAGGGCGGACCAGGTTTGCTGGTGGGAACTCTCGTTGCTGGAACGGAACGTCCACCCGAGCGTCGCGGCGATGGCGCGGTCGTTACTGGGCGGGTTTTCCGTGGATTACGCCGGCGATCCGCTGGCGGATATGACCCTCGCGTCGTTTCTCGACAAGTGGCTGCAGAAGAAACCGAAGCGCGCCAAGGTCAGTAAAGGCGGCAGCGAGGTGATGATGAAGAAACGGGACGTGGACCCAGGGTCGCTGGGGTTCGCGCCGGGTACCACCGAGTTCGCGAAACTGGCGGAAAACGAAGTCGACCCGTCGGAGGTTTTCTTCCACCGGTACTACGCCGCCAAGGAAAGCGACGGGAAGACGAAGAAAAAGGAGAAAAAAGGGGGCGCGGGGAAGGACGACGAAACCGCGGGCGATTCCGACGCCGACTCCGAGGATGACGACTTGGTTCTGGAGAAACGCAAAAAGAAAGCGGAACGCGCGGGTATCGAAGGGTTCGACCACGAAGACGACGAAAACGACAGCGACCCGGACGACCCCGATCTCGGCGAGTTTGAAAACGACGACAGCGACGAAGACGACGACGCGCTCCCCAGCGCGGGCGGACGCGAAGGCACCCTCAAACCGAGCGGCATCGATCCCAAAACCGCCGGGTTTGGGGATTACGACTCGGACGAAGACGCGGCTGCGGACCGAGAGGAACGCAAGGAGGAGGATACCGCCGATGCGGACGCGTACAACTACGACAGCCTGGTGGACGCGTACGGCGAGAAGCCGGGGTACTTGCGCCGGCAGATGGACGCGCGCGCGGCGGAGGCGGCGGCGGCGGCGGAGTCAGAGTCGGACGTGTGTGAGGAGGAGGAGGAGGAGGAGGAGGACGACGACGACGACGAGGACGGCGTGAAGGTTTGGGAGTACGAGGGCGATGGGTCGGAGGAGGAGGAGGAGGGTGCTGTTGATTTGGAGGGTGAGGGTGATTCGGAGGGTGAGGATGTCTCGGAAGGTGAGGATGATTCGGAACAAGAAGGTGCTTCGGACGATGACAACGGCGCTGTTGACGACGCCCCAGGCGCCGTTGCTGTTGACGACGACGAAGTGACGCTCACCGCGGCGGTTCCGGGCAAAAGCCGCGGCGGCGCGGACGCGTTCGCGTCCCTCGATGATTACCAGTCAATGATCGACGCGGATTTCGCGGACCACCCGCCTGCGAAGGATGACGACGACGACACGGAAAAGGACGAGGAGGAGGACGACGAGACCCCGAAGGCGAAGAAAACAAACAAGCGGAAATCCGTTTCGAAATCGCCGAAATCACCGAGCGCCAAGAAAAAGAAACCGTCCCCCGCGGTGACGCGCTCGCGAAGAAACTAGAGCCGGCGTGACGAACGGCCACCTGCTTAAATATCCTACTATTACAATATCACACCTCGAAACCGCACTCACACCTTGTCCGCGCCGAACATCCGAATCATGTATTGCTGCGCGGGCGACGCGTTCGCCATGACGGCGTCTCGACATTTTTGCTGGGCGATTTTTTTGAAATCCCGGAATCGATCGCCCTCGGGGACGTGCGACGGATACACCGCTACGAAAACGCGATCGGGAACGTGCCGCGTGTTTACTTCGCGATCATGTTGGTTTTGTGAAGTGGATTTCTCGCCCCCTCCGTAGTGTAAGGTGGCGGTGGCGTGTGTCAAGCCTTGCCTATCTTTATTCCAATCGTCCAGGATTTGGGAAACCGCCTTTTCGTCCAACGACCGGTCCGCGGCGCAACGCGAGTAACACAGCAACGCGCAGAGGTACTCACGGGGAACTTTCTTGTCCAGCGTATCGAGCAACAAAGACCACCCCGCGCCGGACCGTAACAAGTCAGGGTGCACGAGTGGGTCGGCACTGCCTTGCAACCGAACGAGTCTGGCGCCTGGTTCATTTTTCAAAACATCGCCCGAAATCTCCACCACCGCGAATGCGCCTTTGCGGAAAGCAAGCGAGGGGCCTGCATCGTTTGTTGATTCGACGGCGAGGTACTCACCCTCTGCCATTTCACGTAGCAAATCCTTCTGCACCGTGGCAAACATATTTTCCATGTCCATGTTCATCGTGCACGGCGCTTGCCGTTGTGGAGAAATGAGGCTGCGAAAACGCGGCCGTTGTTGACAGTCGTAAAAAAAAATGAAAACCGTGAAGATCTCGACTCGAGCATCACCTCTCTCCCACGTCACTCGTCTTGCGCGGGTCCATCGGGAGCGATGGACCGCGCGTTTGGTCGCCGCGCGTGGGTGCCAGTGGATTTCTTTGAGCTGCACGACGTGGACCCACCCGCGGCGTCCATCGAGCGCGGATGCCACTGTTTGCTTTTCGGTCCCGAAGGGTCAGGGAAAACCACACTTTTGTTCCAGCACGCTTTGGCGTTCGTGAAGCGCGACCCGGACGCGCGCGTGCTGTTCGTATGCCGCCGCGACGCGGTTGAGGCGGCACCTCCTTTGCTTCCCCAAAGCGCCGCTGATTTGGACGCCGCGCAACGCATCTCCATGAAATACATCACAACCGACTTGGATCTGTGCAAGCTTTTTAGCGTGATGCACCTTTTGCCTCCAAACGAGCTCCCGAACCTCATCGTTATAGACCGGTTGTCCAGCTTCTTCCCGGATGACACCGGCGCGCACGGCCGCCACGAAAATCAACGAGGCGAGAACTACGGAAACGCCGCCCACCAAGATTGGCAAGCCGCGCGGGACCGTCGCGAACGCGAGATGCGCGTGGTAAGAGCCGTCGCCGCCGCGAGCGAGTGCTGTAATTCGATTCGAACGCAGCCGCCGTTTGACGCGGAGTCGCCCGCTGTCGGCGGGTTCCGGGGTGACGCGAACGACACTGAGACGTCGACGATGAGTAACGACGAGGAGGCGAGCGAAACGAGCGGCTGTTTGTTGTTAGCCTCCGACGTGAGCGAACCAAATGCGGATGCGCCTCCGCTTGGATTTTTACTGCGTAAATGGTTCAAGTGCGCCGTGCGAACAAGGGAGATGCGGGAGGATGAACGTTACGGAAGTAACTTGAACGGTGTACACGAAACCAATCTGTACGGTTCTTCACGTTCTGGCAAACTGTTCGTGTTGGAACGCGCGTGGGGGGGTGGAGGTGGAGGCGGCGCGCGCGGCGATCGAACCGGCCCGATTCAGTACGCGGTCGACTCCGCGGGCGCATCTCTCGTGGACGCAAAGTTTGTTCACGAGTAGTTCACATTAGTAGCGGTTTGCGTCCATAGTTAGACATAGAACGCATAGAACGCATTGTACATGAATAGAACACGTCATCTTGACGAGATTGTGCAAAGTTTGTTCACAGTGCCCAGATAATGCTTTCACTACACAGATGGAGTCCGACCTTTACACGAACGGCGGTTATGTTGCCCCGCATGTTTACGGTGGTTCTGTCAGTTTCTATGATGGTGCCGGTCAAGTCGTGAAATCTGATCATCGCACACTCGGCATGACTCCGATGTATCCGAAATCATTTTGGGATCCAACTAATCTTCCCCCGATGACAGAAGGTACTTTCTTTGGAATTCCAAGGTGCGATTTTTACGAAAGACAAATGTCGAAAGAGGCGTATGAATTCGTTTACTCTCACGAGAATTGCCATCCATGCGACGGTTTCAAATTCAACACACCGTTTCACTGCGAGACACAAGTTCGCAAATCTGCGGGCGAAATTATTGCTCTTAGCGTTTCCAACACTCTGGCATTGTTTGGATTCCTCGTTGCTGTCGGTCCAGCATTAATTCGGGCACTCAAAATCGGGGAGGGCACGAAAGTAATGGACATAGATGTGAACGAGAACGAACAGTGAGGTTGGTAACTGCCAAGCTACTGACATCGATGTATCTATATCCGCAGATCACAAGAGACAGGGCATTCGCAGTCGGTGGGCTGGTATATGTGTCGTTGCGAAAGCTTGAGAAGACTGGTGAGGATACAGCGACTTTAGTCGATGACGACCTTCGTGTCCTTGTTCGAAAGCTCCGCGATGGTCAGGGTCGACAGGAGGAGCTTATTCAAAACCTCCTTAAGAAACCCGGAGATCACCAAGCGTGATTACCCCCGAGGGATCCAGTCCGCGTAGTTCATCCTGTAGGGACTGGGATGTTCCTTCTTGGGTGTTAAATCTACGAATAAAAAGTTATGCCTGTTGTTCGGGTCTTTGTTCATAACGTAGTTGTACAATAATGTAAAATGTAGGCTTCCAGGATTTCTTCTTTTGGAAGGACTCCTGAAAGTTCTGTTTTTAATAAATCAATCACTTTCATGTTGCTAGATTTCTACATCAATCTCTTTTATGTTGCCGGATTTCCATATCGTTCCATGCCCCCTCGGTACGAACAACGCGCGGGTGACAATCCAACCGGCGACGAAATACGTAATGCGATCCGCTCATTTGTGGCGAAAATTATCGCGTCTTTATGTCTCGCGTGTGAAACCGGCGTGTTTCACCGCGCTGGCCATGGCACGGAGTTCAAAGTGTGCTCGATATCCCACACCAGGGTCTTCTTGAGGTCTGCAGTCCTACACTTACTTTTTGTTTGCCATTGTGAAGCAAGTTCCGAAAGTCTAGGTCAGGCTCATTTTGGGGAAATTCAGAGCTGGCTGCGAAAACAGATTCAGTCCCCACTCCGAGGAGTAGAGCTGAAATGTCGATGAGCGTCGTTAAAGTTTTCTGGGATTTACTTGGGTTGCCGTAGCTTCTCGCGAGATGCGATGTCGGAGTTCGAGACCCCGCTTACGGAGCAAACCTACCACCCACCCGTGTCGCGGTATCGTTTCCCGGCCTTGGGGAGCACGGTGACAGCGGGCTACGATGTGTCAAATATTGATGTGCTGTAAAGCAATAATCTTGCGAATGAAGAAACCGAACGAGTAGGTAGATAGGGAGTGAAAACGCAAACGCGCGCGATTTATCCTGTCCGCCGAAAATATCCTCAGATGTCAGATCCGGAACTTTCCGAAACAGCACAACAAAACAGACCAAGGATTTGAAGGTTTTTTTCGGAACAGTCGGAACAGCGAATTATATTACAAGATATTTTTTTGAACGAATGTCATTCTGGTCGCGGTTGTCTAGCTCTCGGGAGAACGCTTCCGTCGAGCTCGCGGGCGAACGCTTCCGTCTCCTCGCGAAGATGCGCGTTCACGCGGTTGAGCGCGCGCACTTCGGCGGTTAATGCCGCAAGTTTCTCGACGTCGTCGTCGCGGCTGTCTCGAATGTCGAACCTCTTTTTCATCCTCGCGTGGTCCGCTTGATTCGCGGCGTTGTTCTCAGCAAGTAGCGCTCTAGATGCGCGAAAGGCCAACGACATACGACGCCTCTCGCGCGACGCGCGCGTGTGAATCAAATCGACTTCCGCGGCGTGCGCCTCGTCCGCCTCCGCGAAGCGTTTCTCCGCCGCAGCGGCATCCTCCCGGCTGACGACGAGCGCCGCGTGTAGTGTCGCCGCGTACGCCGCAGCCGCCTCGCGCTGCTTAATGACTTCGGCGAGCGCCTCGTCCGCCTCCGCGAAGCGTTTCTCCGCCGCATCCGCAACTGCATCCGCAACTGCATCCGCAACTGCA
>Ga0222633_1000063_pt1 | contig 110672 bp, 106 predicted proteins | sample AntAcemetageno48_FD_179816 | JGI IMG/M metagenome (GOLD analysis project Ga0222633, IMG submission 179816) | Saline water microbial communities from Ace Lake, Antarctica - #48 | ecosystem: Environmental > Aquatic > Non-marine Saline and Alkaline > Saline | place: Antarctica: Ace Lake...
AGTTTGGGAAGGAGCGCTGATGCGAAGAGTTTGGGAAGGAGCGCTGATGCGACGCGTTTGGGGACTACCGACGATTTGGGAAGGAGCGCTGATGCGACGCGTTTGGGGACTACCGACGATACGATTACGCGCGAAAAGAAAACCGCAAAAGGAGTCTCGGCGCCAAACCCGGCGCCGCGCCGGAAACCGTGATTAACCGGAGGGGCCCGGATAGGTCGATTGTTACCGTAAGGGTAGGTCCCGCAAGGGTAGGTCCCGTAAGGGTACAGTACCGTAAGGGTAGCGGAATGTACATTACGTATGTACCCAACGTACCTTCACGATTTACCTTTACCACGGTGGCTCTGTGTAGTGTTGGCTTTGTACGGTGAGTATTAAAATTCCTCGACGCGGCCTCGCTTTTTGAACGCCAAACTTTACTCCGCGTTTTCCTCATCCTCGATCTTGGGCGCGAGGTAGTACCGCACGTACCCCATGTCCGCGATGAGGTACTGCACCACCACCGGGAGCTCTTTGGACATCTGCAGCTGCACCATCGGCGCCAGGGGGGTGGCTTTGGTGAACGAGTTCAGGTAGCGCAGGGCGAAGGTCAGGGTGACGGGCTCTTGCAGGTCGATGATTGTCTGGTTGTCCTTGTCCACGCTCGTGTTTTGTCGGCACGTGATGTTGGCTTGGCCGATATCACCGGTCGTGGCGAACTTCACCCCGTCTTTTGATACCGAAATCGTCACCGTGTCACCGATGGAACTCAAGTCAGCGCAAATCCGCTTGAACTCCGACGAAGGCATCTTCACCGTCGCGGCGTACTCGGTGTCGGGGATGCCGAGGTGCTCCGAGTCGATGTCCATCAGCTTGAGTTCGAAATCGGAAATCTTGTCCTGGTCTGTTGGGGGTAGGGTGTGGGATTGTTGGGTGGAAGGTTAGGGACGGTGGTTAGTCATCAGGGTGATTATGTAACAGTCACGGGATGAGGTGTCGCTGAATGGACGCGTGGGGAGCGAGTAGGCGAACGTCGGAAAACAGAATACTGGAATCGAGAAAAGAAAACGACGAAACGCAAATTCGACTCGGCGAAGCTTTTCAAACCAGTCTCGAATCTGGCGATCGCGGGTCGGGATGTGGCGTCTCTGCTTCGTTGCGAGTGTTGAAAAAAAAGACACCGACGTACCAGGCGATTCGAACATGAACGTCACCACGTCCCCAGCGTCATCCGCTTTCATGGTGATGATGTCCTCGTTGTCCGCGCACTTCAGCATCTTGGACTGCGTCGGGAAAGAAAATCGGAGATCGGGGACGTCAGGATGTGTTTCTTTTTCGCGACAAGGGACCGACGCTCGCGGGACCTACATGACGCGATTGGGGGACGAACACGGCGCGCATCGTTTCGTCGTCGCCGAGTTGACGTGCTCGCGATGCCATTTCCGGCGATGCGCGCGACATCCGAGCCTCGACCTGGGAAACAGGCCGGGTCCCCGGCGACGTCCGAGGTTTCAAAGAGGCGTGCCTACTTTTTCAAACAACGCTTTTGTTGGCCAATCGAAACGCCATGTGTCCCGGGGACGCGCGCGTATGCTGCGACTCGTGTCGTGTTAAGCGGGTACACACGCTTCGATAACCATCACACACGTACCATGTTCGTCAGGTTCATGCCCATGGTCATGTTGCGGTCGCAGCGGTAGTGCTCGAACCCGTCGTTTCTTAGCAGGAGCGCGACCAAGGAGACGTGCGAGCTGTCCATGGCTTGTAACGCGAACCCGTTGCTACTGCAGTCGAAGTTAGCGTCAGTGACCAGGTCTTTAATGCTCTCCAGGACCTTTTTCAGGAGGGAACCCTGCACGAGACGGGCCTCGAACATGGTGTGAGTGGTTGGGTACGGACGGTCGCGCGGTCGGGGCGTTCGGGTATGCCGGCGACCACGACGACGATGGCCATCGAGCGATCCGAGATTTTCGAAAAAAAAAACGTCAGCGCGCGCGCGCCGAAGGGAAGACATCTTCTTCGCTCATTGCCCCTCTGACTTCTCGTGCGTCAACCCTCCCCAGTCCATGAACGCGCACTACTCCGCCGTGCTGCTTCGAGACTCGGCGACGATCGATACGATGGTGGACGCGATGGTGGAGGATGCGGGCGGGAGTGGAGGTGGGGAGGTACGACGACACGAGATTGGTTTCCCGAATGATGCGAGAGAGAGGGGGAGGGGCACTCGGGTCAGGGATGTAAACGATGCGCGTTCGCGAGAAAGCGTTTGGCACGAGCTGGGGGTAGCGGAATGGACCTCTTCATGGACCTCTGTATGGGCAAACAGTCTACTTGTGATGTGGCATTCGCGGTGCCGTACCTCCAACTCTGCCTTGCCATCGTCCGGCTCATCCTTGACGTTGCCGCGTTTCGGCATCGGAAACGAGAGCGCGCGGTGCTCTGGCGGACCGATCGTGGGGGGTGGGCGATGTGGGTTTCCAAATAATGGCTACAATTGTTTCCAGGACCCGTCCACCCAGTGCCACTCCTTTCCTCGTCCTGAGGTTATTTCCGACCAACTCACTGACCCACCCACTACCCCCACGCGCAGACCCGAAACGTCACACCGATGAAATCCGCGGAAGGCTGGGTCGTGATCGTGACGAACGTGCACGAAGAAGCGTCCGAGGATGATGTGTACGAGGTACGTCTTTGAGGCTTTCCCAAATCCAGACACGCGGTTTACGGACCCGCTTTGAGTGCACTACTCGTGATGTACGTAGATCGTGATGTACTTAACAGTTGCCAGTTCTCGTGATGTATGTAGTACCGTACACGCGTAGTACCGTACTAGTCACGGTTACCAGTACTGCTACAAACCCCACGGATACACTACTAGTGCACTACCGGCACAAGTAACACTACCCGTTCCGTTTACCACTACTGGCACCTGTTATTACGCCCCCGTACTCGCGACTCTCCGCCGACTGACCTTTTTCTTTTCCCCAACCAGCACTTCGCAGAGTTTGGTCAGATTAAAAACGTGCATCTGAACTTGGACCGGCGCACGGGTTTTGTTAAGGGGTACGCGTTGGTAGAGTACGGCACTTCGGACGAGGCGAGTGGCGCCGTGCAGCGCGCGCACGGGTCCGCGCTTCTTGACCAAACCCTTGGGGTGAGTTTCGCGTTCGCGCAGGGACCGATCAAACGAGGAGGGGGGAAATGATGAATCGCCAAGAAACAAAGTCATTTACAAATTTACATTTGGACTTGGTCCAAATTGTCACGTCACGTCCCGCCTGTTTCCACGTCCACGACACTCGGCGCGACGTACGTGGATATTGGTTCTGTGAAATTCGAGCCCGGTGTATCACTGTCGGCGATTGAACTCGAATCGCCAACCGCCGCCGCGCTCGACGCGGCGCCCGCGCGGAATCCGATCGCGAAAATTCTTCGCGAAACCCAGCCAAACAAACCACCGCCATCACCACTCCCAGCGTCGTCCCCGAGACGCAGCAAAGGCACGGTCGCGCTGTCACTGTCGCGCACCCCGGCTTCCACGTCCACAACGTCGTTCCCAACCGTTTCTTCCCGGCCATCCCCAACTTCATCCCCAACTTCGTCTCCACCGCGCGCTCGGTTTCGTCGATCCCGCCGCCGCCGCCGCCGCCGCTGCGGCGACACCGCCGGAGTTCGGGAGTCACGACTCGTGGACAGCGTGTCTGCTACCGTGGAAGCAGCACCTACTTCTGCAGCCTGTGTTCCTACACCTACAACGACCGCAGTAGCAGCTGCCTCCACCTCACCCGACACAAGCGAGTGCTTGCACATGGGACACGAACTTTTCTTCGTGGTGAGCCACTCGTCGACGCATTTTTTGTGAAACGCGTGTTCGCACTCCAGTTCGCGGATGACGTCGCCCGGCGCGTACTCGTCGAGACACACGGTACACACGTCGTTGGTGCCGTTTTTGACGGGACGCGAACGCGGGGAGTCATCCAGGCTCTCATCAAGCGTCTGCCCAAGTGCTTCGTGCGTTCTTGTGTATGATTTTAAATCAATCTCGCGAACGGTCACGAGCCTCTCGCCCGGCGCGTTTGACAAATTGTTTTGGGTATTTACAGAAACGACGTGACCCGCCTGAAACCTGCTCGCGCACCTCGCGGTGGTCACCACCATGAACGTGAACACGCAGGCCAGGAACGCGGTGGACAGCACGCCGGCTTTGTTGTCGTCGTTTGTGCTGGTTGCGCCGTGGGTAACAAGGGTTACTTGCACGCCGTTTTTGCCTTCCGAGTCGCGCGACAAGCCGCTGATACGGCACAAAAGAAAGTGTCAGTCGGTCGTGATGTATTAGGGATTGGGAAGGGGTCCGACGTAGTGTGACCTCTGGTAAATTGACACAGGGCCCTGTGTCGTTTTACCACAGTACTGCTAAGAGTTACTAGTAGTAAACAGTCAAAGAGGGGCTGTATTCAGGGAGGCGGAACGTGGTGAGTGGGAAAGCCCCGCACCTTTCCAACAGTAAACCGCTTTCGCGCGACACGAACACGGCCGGGATTTGCACGGAGTCGGCGTCGTCTTTCGAAGACGACCTTCCCATCGGCACCAGCGCGCCGCTCGGGCGGTCGTCGAACACCACAACCGCGATCGCACCGGAGGCTTGCGCGTGAAGAACCTACAGGGGGGGTGAGGGAAAGAAAAAGGAAGGCGGAAGGCGTGAGCGAACGCGTTTTAGACTTCCACGTTTCGCGAGAGAAAAGATATTGAAAGAATCCTTCTGGGAAGATCCCCGTCAGCGTTCGTCGCAGTTGGCCACGCCCTCGCCCTCGGTGTCCTCACCTTCGTCACGAAGCTGCAACCCGTGGGCCCGTCTTCCCCTCCTCTTTGCACCAACGCGACCCACGGCCCGCCTCCCACGTTGTTCCTAAGCGGCTCGCACGCCTCCAGAGGTACCGCGAGTCGCAACGTCCCCGCCACGCCGTCGGTCGGTACGCGCGGGCCGAAGGAAGAGACCAAATCTTTAAGCTCCAAGTGCGAATTTCGCGTCACCATCACAACCCTGCTGCCTTCGTCTGCCGGGATCTGCGAAAGCGCGGCGAGCATGAACACCATGGCGATGGGCATCGCCGCACATGCTCGCGCGAAAAAACCGTCGCAACAACCCATGGCGCTGCCTCGAAAGCAGGGGCAGGGCGCAGCTCGAGTGACGCGAACACCCGTTCGAGAGAAAAAACAACGACAAGACAGCAAAGAGCAAACTCAAACATCCCGTTTGCCACTCATCGGCAAATTTTCGCCCCTCCCCTCGTGCCTCGCCTCCGCCTCCTCATCACTCTCGACCGCGCGCCCGTACCGGTGGTGCGTCGCGTGTCGTGGTTTGCGACACGATGCTGGGCCGTGCTGGGGTTTTAGTGTACGTGTTCCTTTTCGCGCTCGCGGCGTCGTCCCCGACCCCGACGCAGGCGAAGATCACGTACATAAAACCGCTGTGGCAACCCGTCAGTGAATGGAGCCCGCCCGAGGACAGAGAGGACTCCGCGGAACTGCACAGCGCCGCGATGAAGCTTTATTCGGAGTACGTGGAAAGCACGGGGGTGACGCCGTGCACGTACTGCTAGGAACGGACCTTGTTATGGACCACGTACGGAAGGGGGAGTGGGGACCAACACGGACACGGGGTGACATCGGGAAGGGGATGGAGCCAGGTTTGTGCGGGAGCTTTGCTTTGTAAATGTAAAATAACGACGCCATTCGTCTAAACACGACGCGACACGAACAGTCCTAGCAATAAGTCCGACTGCACAACGCCTACGAAACGACCGTGTCAACCGCAAACGTCATCACCTCACCAAAACCTTTTCACCGCAAAACCTCGACCCACTGGTCCAGAATTTCCGGCGTGCCGTACCACGGTCGCGCGTCGCTCGATCCGACCGGCGTGTGGAACGCGCCGTTTAAAATAATGTTATCGGCGCCTTCCAGGTGCGCGGCCGCAACCGGCGTAATGCCGTCCCCCCACACGTCACTGTAGCCGCACACCTGCTTGTACCCCTGGCCTATCAGGAAATTTTGAGGCGATGCCATTTCGAACTCAGCGCTTCCTTCCAGCCACTTCCCCGCTAAGCACGTCACCCGCACGCCTTTTTCGTTCAAGACTACCGGCAAATCGCAATTCGCCTCGACAAACGACAGGATTCCCCTCGTCTGGTCCACCACCCCGGGCACGTCACTCGGCACCGACTTCAACGGCGACCCTAGGGACACGAAATGGCAAACCTCGGCGCATCCGAAATCGGATAGATAAACCCGCGCCATCCACCCGCCCGCGCTGTGCGCCACCAGGCGGACTTTGTCACTTCCACTTTTTTGTTTCGCGATTACAATCGCATCGCCGATCCTTCCGAGGTACCAGTCCACCGTGGGCCTCGGCTCGAGGGTGCCTTTCCAGTAGTTCACGTCCACCAACCCCGCGGCGTTCCGCAGCCAGTCCGGCCGGCGGACTTCCGCGACGGTCACCGAAAAACCGCGTTGCTCCAACTCCAACGCGAAGGCGGTGTAGTCACTCGTTTCGTTGCCGAGCCCGGGAAGCACAACCACCGCGGGTCGCGGGTCGGTGTCGGGACCGGCGACCGCCGCGGAGACAAGACGACGACCCGTGGTGCGCCGCGCAACACCTCTACCGCGCGAAACGCGGACGCGCGGCGGCGCGGGGCACGCCACGGCGAAGGACATGGTGAACGAGCGTGCGCCGGCGAGTGCGAATGATGAAGGAGATTTGCCATGAGACGTGGCAGTGCCAACTGCCAACACTCAAGAAAAAGCAGGCACCACCTAAGATACAAGCGAGCGAGTCGTACTTGTTATGTCTTCTGGACGTGTCACAACTGTCATCATCGGGCGCGCGCCCACTGCTACTACTCTGTTCATCGCTTCCCCCCCCCCACCGCGTTGTTGACCATCATCCGTACGCTTTCCGCGGCGCGGTCGTCGCCGACCACGGTGAGCGTGGACATGCCGGCGCCGCCCTTGCCTTCCTGGATGGACACTTTCGCTTTCGACCTGGTTTCGATTTCGCGAATCGTGGCGCCCGCTTTGCCTATTATTCGCCCCACGATCATCGCGGGAATCACGCAAAGAATCGTGGGATGGTCGCCTTTACTTTTCCCCGGTTTGAACGGAATCCCCCCAGGTTTCCGCTGAATCTGGCCCTTCTCGTACAACCAACTCATCACGACCCCATCCGCCGCTTCCGCGAGTTTCATCTTCGCGAAAAGCTCCTCCGCGTCCCGCGCCGCGCGCTTGGCGTTTTCCTCAGCCTCGGCTTCCGCTTTTTCAGCCAGCGCTTTTTGGACGCGCTCGCTCTCTACCTTTTCAGCCGCAGAGCGCTGCTCGGGAGTCAGCGTGTACGCCCCCCCGCTCGCCGCCACCGCGTCTTTGGCTTTCCGGAGCGCCTGTTTCCGCTCCAGAAGCGCTTCTTCGTCGTCGGAATCGATGTCGCCGTACTGCTCGTCGTCCAAGTCCTCCGCGCTCGTCAGCCGCGCGCGCCGCACATCCGCTGTCGCGTCGTTTTGCACACGTTTCTCCGCCGCCTTTTTCGCCGCCCGCACGGCTTTCTGCTCCACGAGCTTGCGCTCCGCTTTCGCGCGCTCCTTCTTGGACATCTTTCGCATGCGCTCTCTTAGCTCGTCCTCGTCTTCGCTGTCGGAGTCGTCGCCGGCGGCGGGCTCTACAGGTTTCTCCTCCACGGTTTTCACAGCCTGCGCTTCTTCCGGTTCTTTAACCTCCACTGCTTCTGCTTCAGCCTCCTCCTCGACCTCTTCCTCCGACGCATCCGAAACGCTCAGCGCCTGTTTCTTCCCCTTCTTTCCTTTCCCGCCGGGCTTGTTTTTCCCGCCGGCGTCCCCCGCCGACTCCGACACGCCGTTTTTCCGCACGTACACCAAAAGTTCCTTCACCAAGATGGCGCTTTTCCCGATCATCTTTTTGATTTTATTGTCCGCCAGGGGGTTCCCTTCGAACTCCAACGCCCGAACCTTCTTTTCCTTCAGCTCGCCTAGCTCTTTGGGCAGGTTTTTAATCGCGTTATCGGTGAAGAAAACCTCGGCGAGGAGCGCGCACTTGCCCAACGCGGTCGGCACGGTTGTTATGGAACACCGCTTCGCGCTTAAGGTAACCAGCCTTTCCTTCCGTTCGAACTGCAGACCGTCGACACTGGTGATTCCCGGGTTACCGTCGATCACCAGCGTGACGAGGGTGTTACACCCGGCCAACACCCCAATGCTTTCGTTGGAAAGCGCGTTGTTCGCGAGCCGCAGGTTTTCCAGGTTTTTCAAGTCCCCCAACGACTCGGGAAGTTTTGTGAGTTGGTTGTCCTCAACCTCTAAGACTTTAAGTTGCGTTAGCTCCCCGATTGACTCAGGCAACACGGTTAGCGCGTTGTTGCTTAAGATCAACGTTCGCAGCCCCGAAAGTCGCGTGATTTCGGCTGGAATTCTGGTCACCCGAACGCCCAATTCTATTTTAAGCGAATTCACCGAAACCGCCCACCAAGTGGCTGGGTCTATTTCCGTTTCCATCGGTACCAAATCCAGGTCGTCCAGTCCGTCAAGTGTCAGGGTGAGTTCCTTGCTTTCCGTATCGATTGCTTTTCCGACCTCGATCCACACCGGGTTTGGGCGCTCGCGTTTGAGCATAGCCGTGGCAGCTTCCGCGTCGTCGATTGCGGCTAAGCGTTTCTCCTCGTTCGCGGCGTGTTCGTCAATAGCGCCCCGCCGTTCCCTCAGCTCCATCTCCTTCTTCCTCCGCTTGCTTCTCTGCGTCGCGGTTTCGCCTTCCGGGGCGTCCGGGTCGTGCTCAACAGCACCGCCCGCGGTATCTTCGTCGTCCGTGTCCTCCTCCGTGTCCTCGCCCCCGCGGTTGATGCGAAGGGCGAGCGCTGCGTGCCCGGCTTTTTGCGCGTAGTCGGCCGCGGTTTTCCCTCGATCGCACTGCAACTTGAAGTTGCACCCCGCGTCCAGAAGTTCCTGACAACTCTCGGCATGGCCGTGCGCCGCGGCCATCATCAGCGCGGTTCGCCCATCCCCGGCGCCGTCCCGTAAGTCCATCTGCTCTTTTTCCCGGGTCTTCCGCGTGTGGTCCACCAGCATCCGCAACACTTTGTGAAGATTACCAGCCGCGGCGATCATGATGGCGGTGTACCCGTCGTCATCCCTGACGCTGGGGCTCTGCCCGCCAACCCCCAAGCTCCATCGCACCGTGTCGAGCTTCTGCTTGCGACAAGACTCCAGGAACTTTTCCCTCTTGTTGCCGCCTTTGTTCGACATCTGTTGTCGAACGAGGGACGACGCGAGCGCGACGTGCGTGCGGAAAGTGCGAGATGCGCGAGGAAGCCGCCGCCGAGGTGGAGAAATAAATTGCCATCTCGCAAAACCAGCAACTTTTTCCAAGCTCGTTGGTCCACGTGGCCATCTTCCTCGGACGGCACGGAGCCGCCTGTCTTGCCTCTGGTCCGTCACTTCAAGCAACACCTCGTGTTTCTCACAATGGCCAGCATCTTCGCCACACGACTCACGGTCGCGCGCCCCACCGCGCGCGCCTCCAGCAACAACAGGGACAAGGTACGCGGGACCGTTTGGTTTGGAAGGACGGCAGAAGGAACATCGCACATCACATTCGCGGCCATCGTCCTTGTTTTGTTATCCTCGAAAGCATCATCCAAACGAGCATCGGCTATCCTCGAAAGCGTCATCCAAACGAGCATCGGCTGACACTTCCTATCGCCTTCTGCAATCTCCCTCTGCAATCGCCCCCCCCCCCCCCCCCCCCCAGACCCAAATCGCCCCGTACTCCCTGCCCAAGCGCGCCCTGTCCGGGCTCGCCGCGGCGAGTTTGAGTGTGACGTTGAGCCTTTCCTGCGGTTTCGGTTTCCCAGGCTCGGCGAGCGCGGAGATGCGGCTCCCTCCCATCGACCAGGACCCGGAGCGGTGCGAGCGCGCGTACGTGGGGAACACCATCGGCCAGGCAAACGCGGTTTCCGACCGGGTGCTCGATTTGCGGAAGTGTACGTTCGACGGGACGGACTTGAGCACGAAAAACCTGAGCGGTGGGTTGTTAGTAGACGCCAGTTTCAAGGGCACCAACATGACGGAGGTCGTGATGAGCAAGGCGTACGTACCACCGGGGAGGCGTTAAAAACTCGCACCACCCTGACTCCCGTAGGTTCGAACCGACGACCGTGTGTCACCGTGAATTGACGTGTCCCCCACCTCAACCACCACCACCTGTTTTTATTACTGACTGTCAACGCAATACACCCGTGTTACAAAAAAACGCAGGTACGCGCTGCACGCGGATTTCACAGGCGCGGATTTCACAAACGCGGTTGTGGACCGGGTGACTTTCGACGACGCGGACCTCACGAACGTCAACTTTCGAAACGCGGTTATCACGGGCACCACGTTTGTCAACACCACACTCACGGGCGCCACGTTCGAGGAATCCTTAATAGGCAAGGTACGGCCTCGCCTCGCGCGTTTCCCAAATCCAAACGCAAAGTTCACCGCCCCGTGTGTGTCGTCCACCGCGGTGGTTAAAGGAAGTTACTACGTACAGCACAAACGCACTGTGTCCGGCCCAATTACTCGGACCAGTGCCCTGCGTCCGGCCCGATTACTCGGACCCCAATCCCCCATACAGCACACCCACGGACTCGCCGACTGACCCTTTTCGTGTACCAACCACCAGGAGGACGTGAAACGGCTGTGCGACAACCCCACGCTTGTCGGGGAAACCCGGTTCCAGGTTGGGTGCAGGGACTGATGTGTGTTTGAGCGTGTTTGGGTTACGAAAAATTTGGGCACCGGAATTACCACGGGATCCCCGGACAGACTTTCTAAGTTCTAGCGGGAGTTGTGAAAAACGCGGACGCGCGTTGACTACAGTACTACCCTCGTTCCACGCTACTTCGACCCCGGCTACTACTTCACCCCGACTACTACATCACCCCGGCTACTACATCACCTGGCTACTACTTTACCCCAGCTTCTACATTACCCCGGGTACTACTTCACCCCGGCTCCTTTTGGCAATCACAGTGAGGGCAATTGCCCATATACCTCGTCAAAAAAAAAGAACGCGACCCGGCGTCGTTTACAGTTGTCTCCACGTTTCCGAATCCCTCGTCGCTTTTGTTACGACTTCGGTTTGCGATTGCGACGCGTCACGTCCAGCCGGTCGCAACGTCGCGTCCAGCCATTGGTGTGTCAGCCGTAGCATCTCGGGCGTACACTCGTGATTCGTGTTGATCTGTGCCAGCGCCGTGAAAGCACGCGAAACGCCCCGTTTTTCGTACGCCAAGCGCGTAGCCTCCACCACTCCTTGAACACCCACCAACGGGTTTCTCGGATCGTGCTCGCCGTTGAGCACTAACAGCGGCCGCGGCGATATCGCCGGTAAACTGACTCGGCCGTCGAAGGAATCGAGCAACCCGGGGGTAATCTTTTCATACACAGCAGTGACGACGTCGGAAGTTACAATAGTACTCTTTCCGGAGCTCAAATCCATCATCGCCAGGTCAAACACGTGCGGCGGCAACGAGCCGACCCGCGCCTCCCATTCACCGTTCGCCAGACCCCACGCGAAATCGGAAACCCCGATGAGCGGCGCGACTGCGCCGGTGACTAAATCAGGTGCCGCCGCGGCGGCGAACCAAGAGTACATGCCGCCTAAAGAAACGCCGGCGATACCCACGCGGGTCGGGTCGATTCGTGGCTTCTTCGGGACAGAACGTTGTGTATGCGCCGTCTTGCCATCATCATCACTGTTCCATAGCCCCGTATTAATACCATCTTCATCACCGTCAACGCGTGCATCTCCTTTCGTCACAAACGTTATCGCCCGTAACGCGTCCCAGGCGCCGTCGTACAGAAAAGGCCTCGCGTCGCCGGCGTACCCGTTGTTTTCTTTTTTGTAAGACGCCTTTCCGTTCCACGCCGCGCAAAGCGCCCGGCCGTACAACTCGAACGTCTCACCGCGACTGCGCGTGAGGGATACGTGGCTGCCGCGGGTGAACTCGTCGCGCGTTTTTTTCTCCGTCTCTTTTTCTTTTTTGTTTATTTTTTCCACAGCAGACGTGTACGTCATCGGGTCCAGCCTTCGTCCGTGACACGGCGCGTCCACGCCCAGTGCGACGTACCCCCGTCTCGCGAACGGGACGAGTTGCGAAACAACAAGGGCCTCCGTGTCACCGCCCGTGCCGTGCATGAAGCACACTAGTGGTAACGTTTCGGAACCGTCGGAACTGTCAGATGTGACGAAGCGCTCGCAGTGCACAATCGTGATGGGCACCGCGTGCTCCCGCCCGTCCCTCGCGTCGGGCGCGAGCATCAACCGGCGTACCACGACCCCGCCTTCCATGCGCTCAACTGGCAAGCAGTGCGAACGCATCAGGGTGGGCACTGTACCGGCGCGGCCGCGCGCTAGGGCGGCGCGTAGCGAACGCCGGGTGGACGCATGATTGGCATCGTCATCACACGACGACGCGTCCTGGTCGGCGTGCGACGTCGCCATGGAAATCCGCGGCCGTGCACTCCTCGGCGACCTTCCTCCACGAACTGGTCTCACCAAGTGATGACTCACGCGCCGGAAACACTCGTGGGCGTGTGACACACGCGTTGACATGCGGGGAGTCTCAATTCGGGAACGGGACCGCGCAGAGAGGGAGACGTGGAGGTGTGCGATGGTCTCTGCGTTGCTCCTCGATTTGGTGTGCCTAGTTTGGGAAAAGGTGAGGGATTTTGGAAATTTACTCTGGAGAAGGTCGACAGTTACGCTGTGTTCCATATTCATGAAGACTCGCCGCACCGGGCTAAAGGGTATCTTCCAGCTCCCCCTCTCGCTTCGCTTTGCGCTGTTTACCTTGCTTCATCTGGAGGGGGAGGATCAGGGTCAGATTAATCAGACAAAGAACGTCAACAATGATGCCGACAAAAAAAAACAAAGTCGAGACAAACAAAAACATCTCTTCCCTCCTCCAATACCTCAAATAACTTCGCGTCGGATTAGTGACGCATGAAAATGGTGTGCCTGCAGATTAATCTCGGGGAATCATTTTCCCACTGTAAGGTTGGCATCATTTGACGGTCGGGTATCTCTCCCAAACACGTCTCAGCGGGTCGACACGGTTATAGTCTACAATAATCAAAGAAAAGTTCATCTTTCTGGGTTTGCTTTCGTCATTCGCGAAGTTAAGTTTGGTTCTTGGGGAACGTGAGGGGTACCGAGGTCCCAGACTGTATACCTGTGTACTCGGTACAACGTGTTGTACCGAACACACAGGTGCACAGTTTTATGATGCTGCTTGTTTGCCTCGGGTAAAACGGGCGATGGAAATAAAACGGGCTCCCACGGGCTTTTCAACCACCGCAAACTTACCCGCGGGTTCGCGGCGCTCAGCGTGGGCGACTGGCCAAACTTTTCGGTGATTTTCCGCGCGCCCCCCGCCGTGGGTCGCGCCGCCGCTGTAGTCACGACTGGCACGTCTGGAATTCCCGCCAACTTCTTCAACGCCGGAATCCGCAACAGCTGCGCCTGGCCAAAGGAAAACAAGTTCGTCGTCACCCAGTACACAAACACGCCTTGCGGGAACGAGCACGTCAGCGGGATCATCACCGCGGCTAAGCCGCGCATGCCCCACTTCATGCCGGGCTGCGCGTTCGGATCGGCGCCACTTGGCGGGTTGGTTTCCACGGAGGCAAGAAACGTGAGGCTGCTAATCAAAGGCAGGACGTACGTGGGGTCCGCTACTGATAAATCGGTGAACCACGCTTGGCCTCCGCCGTGTGTGAAACTCGGCACCCCGACGCTCATGCGTTGAATCGCGATGAAAAACGAAATGAACACCGGCGCCTGCACCACCAACGGCGCGAACATCTTCACCGGGTTACAGTCATACTTTTGCCATATTTTCCAAATCTCGCCTTGGTACCGTTCCAGGGCTTCTTTGTCACCGCTGTGCGTCTGCGCGAGTTTGTTAATGGCTTCTATTTCGGGCTTCGCGAGGTGCATGCGCGCGGCGTTCTTTTGCTGCATCACGGTTAAAGGGACTGACACCAACCGCATCACCAAAGTCGTCGCCACGATCGCTTGCCACCACTCAAGCGAGTGCGCGACGTGGAAGTACTCGATGGCGTACATCAGCGCTGAGGTGGTGTACCACGAGTCGCCCGCGATCGCGGCGACTTCGCCGCCCACGTGCGCGGTGGCGGCGAGCGCGTTTGCGTCGAACGAGCTCAACGCATTAGCAGCGGCGTCGCTCAGAGCGCTTTCGGAACCGCTTCCGAGGTTTAACGTGTCAGACGCACTAGAGCTCGCGACCGCTTGTTCGGAGGTTTTATCGGATCCTCTTCCGAACCACCCGCCACTGCTCGCGTGTCTGATTTGCCCAGACCCCGCGAACGCGCCGATCGCGATCGCTCGGTGGTGTGCACCAATGACGTTTTTTCGTCGCCCGCCGTTGGTGGCCCCAAACCCGATCGGCGCGAACCCCATGGGCGCGAACGCGTGTGTGCTCTCATATCTGGCATCAGTACTTCGCACCCCGTGATTCGTGTCATCCGTGCCGATCCCGGATGCGGCCCATGACGGGCACGCGACTCGCGCGCCGCCGTCACGTCTCCCGATCGCCGAAGTCACTCCATCGTCCAGGGACGACGCCTCCGCCTCCGCCGCCCCGATCGTTTGCGCAAACGCGCCACCGTGACACGCGCTCGACGCGGTGGCCCTCGACGCGCTTTGCGCTGAAACAACCTCGCGCAACGCAAACACCAACGCCCGACGCGCACCTCCCATCACGCCACACCCCACACGCGCCGGCGCGCGCTTCCTTGTGAACGCGACGAGGTTATTGGGGACGAGAACTGGTTGGGGTTTTGGCGATCTGATTTCTGGAAGCGTTGTTTTTTTTCCCCAAAACCGCTTACCAACCTCTCCTCCTCATCGCGACGACTCCGCTCGCTCCGCCTCCGCCTCCCTCGCCTCCATTTCCTCGCCAGCTTCTTTTTTCCGCGTCGCCTTCGTCGCGGCTCTTTCATCCGCCCGGCTACTTTTCCGTGACCCAACCTCTAAATGCACCAGCAGCGACGACACGTCCGCGGGCGTGACGCCGCCGATGCGCGACGCCTGGCCCACTGTCGCGGGTTTCATCTTTTGCAGTTTCTCCCGCGCTTCCATGCGAAGCGTGGTTATTTTTCCGTAATCAACGGACGGAGGAATCTGTTTGTTCATCTTACCCGCCACTTTCGCGACCTGCGCCTCCTGCCGTGTAATGAACCCCTCGTACTTCACCGCGGTTTCCAGGGACTCCTTTTCCCAGCGAGACATGGGATGGGTTTTAGATTCATCGTCGTTTTTTTTTCCATCTTCGTTTCCATCATCACCGCCACCCGCCCCGAACCCGTGTTCCTCAAGCGTGGCGTACGTGACGTGCGGCCTTCGTAACAGCTCCTCAAGGGTGAATGAATCCCGGGTGGGTTTCTTGGCTGCTGTTGAAGCCGCGTTTGCGTCTTTCGAGGTGTCTTTCCGAAACGTCTCCGCGATCACGGCGGCGACCAACGCGCCGTGGCTCTTCGCGCGCGTGGTTTTCAGCCTCGCCAACTCGTTTTCCGCTCGCTTCGTCTTTGCGCAAAACATGTCCCACCGATCGTCCGTTACTAACCCTCTGTCCCTCCCGATCGGCGTCAGCCTGGAATCCGCGTTGTCACTGCGAAGCACCAAGCGAAACTCGCTCCGGCTGGTTAACATCCGGTACGGCTCCCTCAAGTCTTTCGTGCACAAGTCGTCGATAAGGGTCCCCAGGTAACTCCCTTCTCTTGGTAGAACAAGTTGTTTCACACCCAGCGCAACCGCCGCCGCGTTCGCGCCAGCCACCAAGCCCTGCCCCGCCGCTTCTTCGTACCCAGTGGTGCCGTTGATTTGCCCGCTGAAAAAGAGGCCGGCGATTTTTTTAGTTTCCAATGAAGGGCCGCATTGATACGCGGGCAAAAAGTCGTACTCCACCGCGTACGCCGGCCTCAGCATCTTGACGTTTTCCAACCCGGGAAGCGTTCGCAGCAGCGGCAGTTGCAGTTTCTCTGGTAACCCCGTGCTGAACCCCTGCACGTACACCTCAGGACAGGACCGCCCTTCCGGTTCCAGAAATATCTGGTGCGACTCCTTATCCGTGAACCGCACGATTTTGTCCTCGATGCTAGGGCAGTACCGCGGGCCTTTCGCCCCGACCCAGCCGCCGTACGTGGGCGTGAGGTGCAGGTTGTCTTTGATTATCCGGTGCGTCTCGTTCGTGGTGCGTGTCAGGTAACAAGTCATCTGCGGTCGCTCGACGTGGTGTTTTTCGTCGAAAGAAAACCACCGCACGTCTGTATCACCTGGTTGCGCTTCCAAATTAGAGTAATCAATACTCCGCGAATCCACCCGAGCGGGCGTGCCTTGCGATAGGTAAAACAAAGTGTCAGTCTTTCGGGCCGTGTGTATGAGTAAACAGTCACCCGTAATCGGGCCGAACAGGGAGGCGGGATTTGAGAAACCACCAATACGCACCTGTTTTCAGTCTGCCGGTTTCGAAACCCAGCTCGACTAAGTTCTCGGTCAAACCAAGACTCGGCGCTTCCCCCGCCCGCCCCGCCGGTAACGTCTCGCGCCCGACCCAGATCTGGCCGGACATGAAGGTCCCGGTTGTTAACACCACGGATGGTGCGTGAAACTCCATGCCGAAGTAAGTCTTCACGCCTCGCACGTCGTCGTTGTTCCCGAGCAGCAACTCGGTGACCATGCCTTCCCGCAACTCAAGAAGCGGTTCTTGCTCAAGCCGCGTTCGCATGGCGCGCGAGTACTCCCATTTGTCCGTCTGCGCCCGCAGCGCCCACACCGCGGGCCCCCTTGAAAAGTTCAACGTCCTCTTTTGCAAATAGCACCGATCTGCCATGATCCCCATCTCACCCCCGAGGGCGTCGATTTCGTGCACCAGCTGGCTCTTCGCGGGGCCGCCCACCGCCGGGTTACACGGCTGCCACGCGATTTTGTCAAGCGTCAGCGTTAACAGCAAAACACGCGCGCCTCTTCGGCAAGCCGCGAGCGCGGCTTCGCACCCGGCGTGCCCCGCGCCGACCACGATCACGTCGAAGGAGTCGATGGGCTCGTGTACGTGGTACGTGGGAAGCCGGGAAGTGGCGCCGTCGTTCGGTACCGTTGACCGGTGTTGACCCGAGGTTGGAGCGGCACCGACATCGTCACCATCGTCCCCCGCCGCCGAGACGCACGCGCGTCTTCTCTGAAAACTTCCAACGGAGCGGTATGGAGCTGCGCGGTGCGTAGTCGAGGCGAAAGCGGGAGAGTGGTTTACTCGCCACGCGCGTCCTGAACCGCACGCCCTCGCCTTAGACCGGGACGCCACGCATGCAACCGATGGCACGGTCGCCGACATCCCACCGGTGATGTGCGCTGCAAAAGTGTTGGCAGTGACGATATTTTTTCGCTCATCACTGGATTATCGGTTGGCATACCCAGTCAGATTCGGTTCAGTGGTGGTCGCGCGCGGGGGCGACGAGACGCGTTGGCACGATGAATCTCAAGGCGGTCGCGTCGGTGACGTGGGCGGCGTCCCTGGCGCATCTCCTTGTTCTGTTCAACCGCCTTAATGCGGTGTCCCCGGGAACCGTGGCGCTCGTGGTGACCGGGCTTCTGACCACGATTCCAATGTTGTGGCTGTCGTCCGCCGTGTTACTGGCGCCCGGTGCCCTACACGCCGCCGTGGCGTTGGCCTTTGGCCAAGGACACGGGGACCCCGTTTCCACGACGGTCCCGAAGCCGACCCCGAAACAGGCCGTCGCGAAACACGGTACCGGCCACAACGGTTCGGCGGACGGAACCGGGGCTATGGAGGAGTCCGCCGGGGGGGGGGTCGCGTTGCGCGTCCCAGCGGGGACAGCGGGGGGGAGCGGCCAATCCACCGTGGACGAAGTGGTTTCCCCAAACGCAAATGTGACCGCCGTTTGGGACGAAAACGCGGACGACGCCGCGAGCTGGCGCGACGCGGTGATTGGCATTAAAGGCATGGCGCAGGCGTTGCACGACGCGAACAACCACGTTTCTGTTGTGGCCCTAAACGCGGACCTAACCGTTTCCCTCTCAACCATGATGCTCAACACCTTATCGCTGTTCGAAGCGTCTTCCGGCGGGTTCGGCGATGACGGAAAAAACCTTCCACAAAACCACAAAACCTTCCAACCGCAAAACGTGGCGCACCTGGAAAACGCGAAGAAAATAGTCACGGACACGTGCGCATTAGCAGAACCCCTTTTCGACAAAGACACCCCCCTTGTGGTACACAACAACTTGGACGACGAGATGTGTTTCCTGTCAAGAGACACGTTCGCGTAAGTATTTCCCATTTCCACATTCCGCCGCCGACTGATTGCCCATATAAGACTGACATTTATTTTTTCACAATCAGGTGTTGTTTGTTTGCGCTCGTGTACCGCGCCAGCGCGCGGGTCGTGTCGGGGGCGTGCGTGTTGTCGGCGGAGGCGAAGACGTTTTCGTCGGGGTTTGATGAAAAAGGTGAAAAAGATTCGCAAACTTCGTCAGATGGAGTTACAGGAATCAATTCACCACGAGTTACACCCTCAAAGCACTCCGTTCTGCACCCCCTGGGCCCGGCCACCGGGGTGTGCGTCACCGTGGAGTACCTCCGCGCGGTGGAGACGCACTCGGCGCGGGAGAGCGCCGGCGAAGGTCCATCCGACAGCACGTGGGCGCACTTGGAAGACACCGGCACCTGTTTCGACCCGAAACGCCCTCGGTCGGCGGAGATGCAGTTCTGGCGCCGGCGGTTGCGGAGCTTGGGCGGGTCGCTTTCCGTGACGTACGTACCGGGGGCGGGGGTCGGTACGGAGATTGAAAAAGGTACGTCCCCGCGTTTCCCAAATCATAGACGACTGTTTTACCTCTAACGCTGGTGACTGTTCAGACCGATTACCCTGACTGTTTGTCCATACATCGTCCTATATATCGTCCAATACACGCCCAATGCAGTGCTGACACTTTTCGTTCACAAAAAAAGTCTCGCTCTGGGTTCCCACGAAAGGGTCCGACACGTTCGCGTTCGCGTCGGTGGACAAACCGACGGAGTCTTTTCCGACCGAAAAAAACGAGTTGTTTGGCCCTGGCGCGCCTCGCGGTTCCGGCGACGCGCCCTCCTTTCCCTTCCCGGAATACGACGGAACCACGTCACGGTCCAGCTCAGGGTCACGAACCGTGACCTCCGGTTCCGACGGCGCGCCACCCGGAACGCGCGCGACGCAACCGCACACTTTTCGTCCGTCCGACCGACCCGCGTACCCGGGCGCGGGCCAAACAACAACAACGACGCGCCCGCCCCGTTTATCAACCGCGGGGTCGCACTCCTTCCACGACAGCATGTCGTCCTCCTTCCACGACTCCCTTTACGATTCGTACGTATCCACGATCACCACGGACTTTTCTATTCTGTACATCGAAGACGAACGCGTGCAGGCGTACTTTTTCATCAACAAGTGCCGCCGCGTGTTCGGGGACCGGTGCCACGTCGCGCACGAGACGGACGGGGTCGGTAAGTTTTTTCATCTCACCACGTTCCGCCTCTGCGATCGGCGCGATTACCCTTCCCTGTTTACCCGTACTGGTAACTCTTACTGGCGTACTTTGGTAAATTGACACAGGGCCCTGTGTCAATTTACCACAGGTCACACCCCGGTACCCTGTCCAATCCCGGATATACACGTCACGACCGACTGACGTTTTCTTGTTCATTGCGCCAGGCGCGCTCGCGCGCTTGAAAAACGGCCAGCAGTTCTCCGTGGTGGTGAGCGACATATTCATGGCCGGCATGGACGGAGTTTCTTTTTTCCACACCCTGTTCGACGCGGATTTGAACCAAGGCCTCAGTGGGGGCGAGGGGACGATCGAGGGGATGGGTGATTGCGGCGTTGGCGTCGCGAACGACGGCGGCGTCGCGAGCCACGGCGCCAACGGTGGATCCGCGGCCCGACGCGGAGGACGAAAACCGCCGCCGCGGCTGAACATCATCCTCACCGGCGCGGACGTGGATCCGTCGCGGGGTGAGGACGACGCGGGTACGTATCGGGTCTTTCCCAAATCCAGGCACACTGTTTTATCTCTCAGCTGATGACTGTTCGGACCGATTACCCTGACTGTTTGTCCATACATCGTCCAATACACGACTGACACTTTTCTTTCCCAATCGCAGAGCTGGCGTTCGATTTGAACGACCTCCAGGAAAAGCACGGCGTGCTGTGCTACAACAAAACAAGCGCGGTGGACGTGGTGCTGGACGTGATCAAACCGCACGTCGCGTTTCTGGAACGCTCGCTGAACCGGTCGCACCGAACCTCGGGGGGGGGGGTTGGTCACGACGGTTTCACCGAAACCGGTGACCGGATGACCGGATACCGCGTGGACGAGGAGTTGGTTGATGACTTGACCGATGCGTTGAACGATGCGTTGACCGACGAGCGCGACCTTTGGCTGCCGCCGCCGCGACGGGGGAGTGTGTTTGGCGGGAACGGGGACGGGGACGACGACCACAGCCACGGCGACGACGACGCGTTCAATCTCGTCGCGCGATCGGGACGCAGCGTCGGGGCGTTTGGCGTGGTCTTTCCCGACACCGAGGCCCTTGCCAGAGCTGGCGACGACGAGGGGTTGGCGGGGGACGGACGGGGGTAACAACGAGTCGCAGGACGACCGAGGGTAACCGACATTTGGCCTTAACGAGGTCCTTAATAGTCTAGCATAAGTCCTTGAGGAGACTCGATCGAGTCGAGGGGATTTTTCCGCGCGTGCGTCGACCGAGTCGCACGGTTGGACCACGCGCACATAGCGGCGATAGACTTTGCGTCCGATCGATATTACGGTTGGACCACGCGCACATAGCAGCGACAGACGTGCGTCCGATCGATAGCACGGTTGGACCATGCGCATAAGCGGCGATGGATTTTGAAATGCGGCGTCAAAGACACTCGAGTTTGATTTTGAAACGCAACGCATAGACACTTGCGACGAGTGAACTACAAATACGCGGCGAAACACGTTCGAAACGTGTTCGTCACCCTCTCAACACCCTCTGCGCGGTTTGTTTTTCCCGCGCCAAACTGACTCGCTCGACCTTATCGATTCGCAAAAGTTCCCGCGCGACGTCGTTCGCCAAAGTTCGATCCGCCCGTTGCACACAACGAAAGTCCCGCCGCGCCTCTGCGTACTCGTGCGTCGCGGCGAGACTCACCGCGCGTCGCCAAAGCGCTTTCACGAACCAAGGCTCCTTTGTGCCTGGATTTGGGGTATTTGGGGGAAGCGAAACCGTATCAGCATTCTCTTCCGTGTCATCTGCGTCGCGTCCATCGCCGTCTTCTTCGCCGTCTAAAATCCGTCCCACCGTATCAAGCGCCTTCCCGTGCTCGCCCAGCCGCTGCCACGCCCTCGTTAGGTTCAGGGTAAGTTTCCGTCGCACGGCTTCAACGCTTTCAAACTCGCCAAACTCCAGCCCGCGCAACCCGAAAACGTCCCGCAGCGCCTTTTCGTACTTTTCGCACGCTAGCTTTGTGTGTCCTTTTTTCAAAAGCGTGTTCCCTTCCAAACACACGCACTCGGCTTCGCGTAACATCTCAGGGAGTTCCGCTTTGTACCAGTTCACGGGTGTTTCGAAGGACACGAGCTGGACGAGAAACTCGAGGTTGGTTTTTGTTTTGTTCTGCTCGTTTGAAAAAAAGTCCGAAACAGCTCGAGCGCCGATCGCGCTTGAGCTGGAGTCTCGCGACGCGTCGTACCCGTACCTTACGTTTTTCGCGTTTTCGTACTCCACAAACGTCACCGTGGAAAACTCCCCGGGGATCATCAAACGCACCGAGGTTTCCAACGCCAAGGGGAGGTCGCCGCATCCGAGCCTCGCGGTTAGTGGCGCCGGCCCCGTGTGGAAAAAAAAACCAGGTCGCGTCGTGAATTTGGCAAACAAATCGTCACAGGTACCTTCAGGGTTACCTTCAGAGGTACATTCCGAGTCATCTTCTTTTTTAACCGCCACCTGTTCTTTTTCGTCCTCCTCCGCCCCGCAAACCCCCCGGACTGCAAACCTCATGGAAACCGCGCAGTCTCGCACCGGGCAATCACCCGGGAACTCGCCGGCGCCGTCGAGGACGCGGCGCTTGAAAACCACGCCGTCCCCGAACACGTCCCTCACGTGTACAATGGAGACCAGCCGCACGTGGTACTCCACGCCGTTCGTGTTACCACTTACGCTTGAAAAGAACGAACACACTGATGTTTCTTTCTTTGTCCCTTTTCGCCCCAGCCTCCCCCTTACCGTCCCCGGTTCAACTCCCGGCGGCTCCCAAACCCGGGTCGGCCCCGGCGGAACCCAAACCACCGATTGTTCGCCGACCCGCATGGTGTTCACCGCCTGATACGATAAAAAAGAAAGTGTCAGTCTCGTATGGGCAATCAGGGAGGCGAGATGTGGTGGGTGGGAAATACTCACCGCGTCGAGTTCGGGTGGGAGCTGGCCGTCGCCCGACGCGAAGAACAACAAACTCGGTGACCCGAACACGGTTTCGGTGGAAACACAAGCCCCGAGACTGACTGCCCGCGAGAGGTGCACGAAAAGTGTCAGTCTTTCGGACCGCGTGTATGCGTAGACAGTCACCCGTAATCGGGTCTCCACAGTCGGGAAGGGATTTGGGAAACGCAATACTACTGACGAACAGTCTTGGTATTCAGGAAATACCTGTACATACTGACCTTCGATTGTCACGTCGAACGGCGCGCGCGGGGTTTCCCACCCGGCGCCGGGAACGAGCGTTCGCTTGGTGGCATACGGCGATGGGAATTTGCCAAGACTTCCAGGGTAAATACCCACACCACGACTGTTTTCCGGCCGACGCACCGCCTCCACTTCGCGCCGCGCCAAAACCTCAACTTGAAAGAACAAAACGTCCTCGGGACGGACGCCGGTGGGCGGTTTCGGGAAGCGGCGGTTTCCCCCCCCCTCCATTTCTTGAGTCATTAACTCGTTAGGAAGCAACACGCAGTCAAAGTGCGGGTCCAGGTACGCGTACTCGGGGGCGACGCGGACGAAAAAACGTTCGCCAGCGCGCGCGTCCGCCAGCGCGAGCTTCAAGCCGCGACAACCAACGTCGGCGGGAAGTATTTTGTTTTTCTTTTTTAAAGACTTTTCTTTTTGTTTTCCGTCGTCGGCGTCTTCGTGTTTGTTTTCGTTTGTGTCAACATCCTCCAGCGGGTTCGTGTCTTTCGTGTCCCCTAGAAACACGCGCGCGGGGACCCCCCCGTTGTCGTCACTTTTTGTGCTGAAGAACGGGTGGAACGTGCCCACGAACGCGGCGAGATTTTCGTACTGTTTCGCATCATCAATCGGGTTTCCCGAGGCACTCGTGGTCGTGTCGTCTCCCAAACCTCCCACCAGCAACGCCTCCGGTACCGCGTGTGCCACGACGTGGAACACGATCTCTTCTTCGTGTGTGTCACTGGTTTTAGTCGGTGTCACGGAGCGGTTTTGTCCGTCATCAGGCAGCGCGTGTGTCACCCACTTACGCACGCGATCGCCCGCGCGATGCAGCTCGCGCGCCAGCGACGCGCCTTTGTCCAGTTTCGGGGCGTTCCACAGTTCCGGGGACGGCGCGGCGAGTCGTGGGGGACGCGCGCGCACGGAGGTGACCCAACGTTGGAGCTCAGGCGACACCGAGGGCGTTGGTGACTCTCCTGACGTGCGCGCCATGGCACCCACCGAACACGACGCCCGCGCCGCGCGCGACACGTGTAACGGTTCAGGATCTGGCCGTGCCTCAAAATCGCTGACGCGACTTGAGGTTTATCAAGGCGAATATTTGAAGTGCGATAGAGGGCTCCTTGTCGCCTAGCTTCGCGCCACATCCGGCTGGCCCCTTCGTGTTCCCACGATGGCGACGGCGACGATTGCCGTGACGCCCATCGCGCGTGGCGCGTGCGTTTCACGACGTCGACACGGCATGACACGCGGCGTTTGCGTCGTGCGTTGCGGCAGTGGCAAACAAGGCACGGAAATGCCGCCTCGGAGGGTGGTCTCGCGTGCCTCCGCGAGGGACGTGTCTGTATCCGCCGCGTTCGACATCAAACCCGACATGGCGAGGGTCGCCGCGGCGGTGCGTTTGGCAGCGGCGGTGTCCCCCGCGCTGGCGGACGCGAGAAACGCGCGTCGCGCGCGCGTCGTGCCAAGGGGCTTGGGTTCGGGGGTGACCCCTTCGAAGGGTTCAAACCACGGTGCGTTTGCTCAGCGGGCAACAAAGTCAGGCGCGATCGGGCCTCGCGGCGGGCGGTATTTGGAGGTTCTGCCCGGGCCCGGGCCTGACGCCAAGTACCCCGGCGGGTGGTGGGGAGCGGGGACGTACTCCGAGTCCCTGGGACGGGGGAACGGGACGTCCACGAAGGCAATCTACGGGGGGTCATCCGGTGCCGGTGAAAAAGGTGCTGGATCCTTCGATCCTTTTTGCCGCGACGGTTTTGAAAGTAGCGCAAGAGACAGAGACGTGAGCTCCAGCGCGTTCGGGGCAAGCGCGGGCGGATCTCAGTCCGGGTTCAGCGGTGACAACGACGCCACGAAAGGAATTAACACAAACGCCGGACGGGCAGATGACACGCCGCAAGCGGGAAGGCCGAACCCGTTTGAACAGCTGTGGCTTCGGCTGGTAAAGCCTTTGCGCGACTTCGGGTTCGGGCGCACGAACATCTGGGAAGGCGGGGTTGGGCTCTTCTTAATAGGCGGAATAGGGATATGCGCGCTAACCGTGAACTGGATTTTGGGGGTCAATTTCAACAAAATGCGGTCGTACCAGGCGTTCGTGGAGTTTCCGTTTGCGTGCGGCATCCAGGTTGGCACGCAGGTGCGCGTGCGCGGGGTGAAGGTGGGGAACGTGCTGAGGTACGTATGTCAGGCTTTCTCAAATCCAGGCACACTGTTTGCCCATACATGCCTGACACTTTTCGTGTAACAATCGCAGCGTCCGCCCGAACCTGGAGCGGGTGGAGGTGCTTGTGGAGATGGACGACGATGGGATTGTTATTCCGCGTAACTCGCTGGTGGAGGCGAACCAAAGCGGGCTCATCGCGGAGACAATCATCGACATCACACCCGAGGTCCCGATTCCCAAAGCGCAGTGGGGACCGCTCGATTCGGGGTGCGAAGGTACGTGTTGCGTTTCCCAAATCCAGGCACGCTGTTTCTGCCGCCCCTCTTTGACGTCCACTAGTTTCATTCAACGGAGGTACTTCCCGCTAGTAACGGTTACCAGTACTCGCGGCTCGTACAAATACAGCACAAACGCGCTGTTTTATCTCTCAGCTGGTGACTGTTTGTCCATACATCGCCCAACACAGTACACCCACACTCGCCGACTCGGGACTGACCCTTTGTTTTATGTATCGCAAGGCGAAGGCTTGGTGGTTTGTGACCGGGGAAAGATCGTCGGGGTGCCAGGCGTGTCAATGGATGAGCTGGTTGGTATTTGCACCAAGCTGGCGCGGGAGATGGACGCGAACGACGGGATCGCAAAGATGTTCGCCACCGCGGAGACGGCGCAGACGCTGATGAAAAATTTAGAGCCGTTGTTGCTTGAAGCGAGTTTGATCGCGCGGGAGTTACGACCAATGTTGGCGAACGTCCAGGAGCAAGGAACCCTGGACACGATCGAACTGCTCGCGGGGCACGCCACGAAGGCGGTGACTGATATTCGCGAACTGAAGAAAACCATCCTCACGGATGAAAACCAGGAGATGCTTCGGCAAAGCATCACCATCATGACCAAGACGTTGCAGCACATGGAGAAGGTGAGCGGGGACATCTCCTCCGTGTCAGGGGACCCGGCGACGCGGCAGAACCTGAGGCACCTGATTCAATGCTTGTCTCGTCTGGTGGACAAGTAAAAAAGTAGTCGCACTTTCCGCGTTCGAGACGGATTAAAACACAAAAGACTTTACACGAGACTTTACATCTTTGTACCTCTGCTATAACGTACGTGAACTGGCACTGTTACAACTACACACAGCACAAGTACCTCTTTTCCGTAATAATACGCCGTCTCAACGTCTCGTCATCCCTCCAGGTCGAACTCTCGGTGCTTGAAACCCGCGGTTTCAAGCTCGCGTTTCGCGAGCGACGTTTTATCCGCAAACGTCTCCCCGTCCCCGGTACCGTCCCCGTCCCCGCTATTTTCGTTCCCTAACAACGTTTTTTCGAAATCCACCCCCGCCGCCACAGAGGCGTCTCGCGGGGTCATCGCCGCCACCATCGTCATCGTTTGCGAAATTTCCGACTTCCACTCCGACGACCCAGGCACTTGGCCAGCGAAAATTCCCACGGAAATCGCCGCGCCTCGAGCCTGCCCGAACGCCAGCCCCGCGGTCGCGCCTTCCCGAAACCCGACGTTGAACCCGCTCTGCACCGTGGCCTTCTTACCCTCCTCGATGCCGTCGCGGTACCCTTCGCTCCAGAACTGGGATGGAAGGTGTGTGGGAACAGGCAGGTTAGGCAAAGTGCGTGAGAAAAAATAGGTGTGTCGGCGGTGGTTCGGTGAAGATGGGCCATTGCGTACCCGGTCGCGTCTTCGCCTCGCTTCGCGTTCCAGCTCGGCGTTTCCGTCGTCGCCCGAGAACTCGCCGTGGTCTCCGCGTGTCTCGTGTTCGTCGTTCTCTTCAGCCCACGGGTCCACACCCATGGTGGTTGTGCGTCGAAGGTGTGACGGAGAGACGACATTTTTCACCGTCAGCGCCAGCACGCAGCAGTTTCCAGGTCGTCAACAACGAAGATTTGAAAATTTTGATATTCCGCGAAGCAACCACCCCGGCTCTGACACAGCTCTGTCGCGCGCGCAGACCGCACGACAGACGAACGATGTCAGTGAGGTGCGTCCATGCCGCTGACACCCACCGCGTTGATTGTGTTCTCCACGATTTGGCCTCCGCTCTCCGTTTGGCGGTTCCCAGAATTTGAAATCTCGGAATCTCACAAATGTCCGCCGTTACCTCGCCAGACCGCCCTGACCACCCTCCCTTCCCAAAAGATCGTCGCTACAAGAGCTGCGTCCCGTGAGTAATACGAACATGCCGGTCGAGGTTCACGTTTCCGGCAAGAAGGGAAACAAAATCCCGAGGCGCGACGAGTTTTTCGACCAGGCTCCCGCGCCAGATTCGGTGGACGATGTGATGCACGACGACGACGACGAGCCGATGCGCGTTTCCGTGTCTTGGGCTGAAGTCGGCGCGACCGCGGATGCGGTGCTCGGCGCCAGCGGTGGGGTCGACCCGGTGGTCACAGAACAACACACCGCGTCACCCCGGCGCGGAACTCACGACCTGGACGACGTCCCCGTTACGGGCGCGCCGGACAAAACGTTCCAGTCGTTGCTGGAGGAGAGTTTGTTGCAAGAGGCGGATCCCGAAAACGCGACCCCCACACGAGGCACAAACACGACACCGAAAACCACCGAATCCGCGCCGTTAAGGCCGTTCCTGCGACGCGGCGCGCGGTCGCAACGCGTGGCGGTGACGGGTTCACCGAGTGAGTCAAACGTTTCACTGAGTGAAACCAAGCCGAGGGTGGATTCGCACCGCGTCGCGAAGGCGCCGGATTCCGGAAAGCCCGCGACGCGCGCGCGCGGCGGGTCGTACGCGTCGGCGTATTTACACGAAGAAAGAGATTCGAAATTCGGGTACGACGAGACGGAGACGACACGGGGTGATAAGACCTCAACACTCGGAAAACACACGCCTTCCAAAGCCGTTACCGCGATGGACGAGCTCGCGGAGTTTGAAGCGCTCGAGCTGGAGCTGTTGCTTGATTCGACGTCGCGGGCGAAATCGACGTCAACTCGCGCTGGTGAGGGAAAAGCGAGCGGCATGGCACCTACTGTGCGCCACTCGCAATCCATGTCACGCACGGAATCCGAGCGTGTCAAGCTCGCGGCGGCGATGAAGAACGTTAACGTCAACCGGTTGTCCGACGTGAGCGACAACGACGGGCGGTTTTCTGACGACGGCGACGCAATCGGTACGCGTTTCTCGGGCAAAAATTCACCAAAGAAAATTGAGCTTGAGCCAAAGAAAAAAGCGCCTCCCCTGTCCCCCGCCGCGAGCGCGTTTGACGACGACGAGTCCTGGGACGACGACGGAGTGTATGGGCATTTCGGTGACCAACGAACATCGGCACGCAAAGTCGCGGCGATGTCGCCGCAAAAGCCGGGCGCCGGCGCGCCGCCGCTGATCAAGTCTCTTTTCTACGGCGCGAGCAGCGACGCTGCTGGTAAAAACAAAGACACCGGGAAGAATCGAACCAGCGCGCCCACGACCCGCGCCATCGGCGTTACCAATGCCACCGTGTCAGCCGCGCGCAGTGCTTTGGACGCGGCTGCGGCGCAGGAAGCCGCCGCCGCGGCGCGTGACGCGTCGGAGAGCGTGCGTCGCGAGCGCGAGCGTCTGGAGAAGGACAAGGTTGTTTTCGCCAAGGAGCGGCGTTTGTTTCAAAAAGAGCGACAACACGAAGAAACGCAGCTTCAACTGTTGCACGCCGATCTGGACACGAAACAACACGCGCTTGACGTCGGGGCGGACAAGGTGAAACGGGACCGGCAACGTTTGGAGCGGGAGTCGAGGAGAGCGGCGGAGATTGCGCCGACGAAGGCGGAGCGCGTGGAGCTGGAGGATCTGCGACGCGAGATCGGTAGGTTAACCGAGGAGGCGAAAACGTCCGGCGCGAAACACAAGGCATCAGCGGACCGTTTGCGACGGCAAGTCACCGACCTGAGGGACGAAGTCAACGAGCTCAAGGGGGAGAAGAAGCGTTTGGAGATGACGCTTCTGCGCGGACAGGACGACGGCGGCGGGAAGTCGAAAAAAGAAAAAGGCACCGCGGACGAGCGCGAAACGCGGGAGCGCGAGTTAAGGGAACAACGGGAGTTACGGGAACGAAGGGACCGGGCAGAGATGGAAACGTTGGCCAGGGAGCAACAAACGCGACGCCATGTTGAGGAACAAAGGGAACGAGAGTTGCGTAACGCGAGCGTGTCTTTACGCGGGGACGCCGAAAACGAAACCGGCGACGACGACCGCGAGAGCGACGCGAGCGACGACGACGCCGGGAGGGAAGATATGATTAACTCAAGAATGACGAGTCAAAACGAGTCAGATACAAGGCTCGGACGGTCATCAAGGGGACTCGGAGCCGGTGTGTCACAACGCACCACACCCACCACCCACCCTGAAGTCGTGGGCGTCACCGTGTTGGAAGCCGCGGCGGCGCACGAGTTGCCAAGCGTGCGAGGTAAGTATTGCATTTCCCAAATCCCGCCGACTGTCTGACCATACAATACTGACACTTTTCTGGCAAAACTCACAAGACGCGCCGCCGCGAGTCGGCCCGCCGCCCGCGAACGACGGCGCCGATTTGCCCGGTACGGCCGTTGCGCGTTTCCCAAATTCCGGACAACTGTTTACTACCCGTCATGTGACTATTTGTCGTGCACTACTGGTAACATTTACCAGTACTGGCAACTCTTCAAATACATCACAATCACGACTGTTTGCGGATACAGTACACCCACACTCGCCGACTCGCGACTGACCCTTTCTTTTACCTGTCCCAGGTCCGCTTGAGCTGAACTCGCACGAGGACGGCCGAGTGGAGCGCGTGACGCCGTACGGCCGACGCGTGGTGAAGTTCGCCAACGGCACGCTGAAGGACGTCACGCCCTCAAACAACGGCCCGATATCCACGGTGTACTTCACAAACGGCGACGTCAAGCGCGCGCACCCCGGCGGACGCGTGGAGTACTTCTACAAGGAAGGTACGCGTCGCGGCTTTCCCAAATCCAACCACGGTTTGACGCGTCTCTTTGACTATTTGAGTACACGGCCGTCATTAAAAGGAAGTATACTACATACATCACGAGTGCACTGTTTGCCCATACAGTACGCCCATTTACTCAAGACTCCCAAGCCTGACCCTTTTCTTTTCAACCCAAGTCGACACCTGGCACACCACGCACCCGGAAGGCGTGGAGGTGTACCACTTCCCTAGCGGGCAAACCGAGGCGCACGGGGTGGATGGGCGGAAGGAAATACTTTTTCCGGATGGGCTGTTGAGGCGCGTGTACCCGGACGGACGGGAGGAGGACGAACCGAGCAGCAGCAGGTAGAAGGTTACATATTTATCAGCTTTTTGGCAACTTTTTTGGAACGCTACTTTTTGTTCTTTCTCATGTCATCAAGGGCTTGCCTCTCGGTTGCTCTCTCGGTTGCTACGCAACGCCACACCTCGCCACGCGATGGCGTCAGCGTGCTGTTTCGGTATCCAATCGAGGGTTTCGTTGTTCTCGTCACCGCGGGTTTGTAAAAGCACCAACACACCCCGCGTAGCACCGCGCGTGTGCGGTGGCGGAAATCGGGTGGGCGCCGCGCTTCCGCGTTCGATGACATCTCCCAATGGGCGTCGCCTCCCGCGCGCGTCCTCAGGTGACTCTTCAAACAACGCGTGTGCGGCGTCCGGTGCGCCGTCATTGACGGACAGTGAGAAGCAGTACTTACGCGACGAAGCCGTGTCTTGGGCGGCGCAGCACGGTTTGCTCGTCGCAACGGACGGGGCGACTGTTGGCGCGGCGATGGCGTCCAACTTCACGCACGCCCCGATCTCGCTGCTTCCCACGCCGTTCCCCAAGGACGTGTTCGCAACCGCAATCGCGGTGTCCCCGCGATTCGCGGAGCTGAGCGACTTGGTGTCACGTGACCACGAGTTTTTGGTGGAACAACTCACCGGCGTCCTGGAAACGGACGACTTCACCGCGGCGCTGTGGGACGTGTATTTGCAAAGCGGCGGGCAAGCCGGGCGAAATGAAATCGAGCTCGGCATTCTGCGCTCCGATTACATGCTTGACGTGCCGTCTGGTAACCCGTTACAGGTGGAAGTCAACACCGTCAGTACGTCCTTCATGGCGCTCTCAACAAGGGTGACGCAAATGCACAGGCATTTAGTCACACACTCGAAAACGTTAGCCACGCACTACGCGGCGGAAACCGCCGACGAGACCGGCGATTTCTTCGAAGCCGCGCTCCCAAGCAACGTCGCGCTTGAAAAAGCGGCGGAGACCTTAGCCGCGGGTCACTTAGCCGCTGGTGACCAGGACGCTAAGCTGCTGATGGTTTGCCAGCCCAACGAAAAGAACGTTTTCGACCAGCGGTTAGTGGCGCATTTATTGTGGGAGAAACACGGCGTGCGGGTAACGAGGGCGACGCTCGCGGAGATGGACGCGCACGCTGAATTAAGTACCGACGGAGACGACTTGATGTACCACAACGAAAAGCACAGCGTGGTGTACTTCCGAGCCGGGTATGCGCCTGGCGATTACCCTTCCGACAAAGAATGGCGCGCGCGTTTGCTGATTGAAAAAAGCACCGCGGTCAAATCCCCGAGCGTCGCGATGCAGCTCGCCGGGTACGTATTGCATTTCCCAAATCCTGACACTGTTTACTGCCCCTGGTCGACTACACTATCATTAAAAGGAAGTATACTACATACATCACAAATAGACTGTTTGCCCATACAATACACCCATACTCAAGACTCAAGACTCAAGACTGACGCTTTTCTTTTACAATGGCAGGTGCAAAAAGATCCAGCAAGCCCTGGCGGGTCCCGGGGTTTTGGAACGGTTCGTTGCGAGGTTTGAAAACGAACAACACCGAGGAGTTGACACTTCGACTGCGATGCGAAGCACGTTCGCGGGGTTGTACGCGTTGGACGGCGAGGCGGGCGGCGTCGAGGCGGTCGCTGACGCGATTGTCGAACCGCAAAAGTTCGTGTTGAAGCCGCAGCGCGAAGGCGGCGGGAACAACCTGTACGGCGACGACATGGTTGGTGTGTTAAAAACGTTCGACCCTAGTGCTAAGCCTGGCCAAAAAGGCAATTTAAGCCAGTACATCCTGATGCAGCGGATATTCCCGCCCACGAACAAAACCCTGTGTTTACGAGCCGGCGAGATGGTTTACTTAGAAACCCTTTCCGAGCTCGGGGTGTACGGCGGGTACGTGCGCGTCGGCGATCAAATAATCCGAAACGAAATAGGCGGGCATTTGCTGCGCACGAAAGCCGCGACTTCGGACGAGGGGGGGGTCGCCGCGGGGTACGCAGTGCTGGATAGCCCGAAACTAGAGTAGTGGTAACTTAGTATTGGTAGTGGTATGATTACTGAGTAGTGGTGACTTGATTATGATATATGATAGAAAAGAAGAAGGCTCTCGTGTTCGCTCGAACGTTCTCGAACGTTCTCGAACGTTCTCGATCAAAGTGAGTACCGCGTTTTCGTTTCCCATCTCCCGCTGTTATGTACAGTGCGCAAACGTGCGGTGCGTGTGTTTCACCGGCCGTCGTCCAAGCCGAAGTAGCCGCGAATGGTGAACGGCTCGAGCTTGACCTCGGGCTCGACTTTGAGCTCCGGTAAACTCGGGCGCTCGGCGCGTGCTGACTTGCACGCCGCGTAGCTGCGTTTCAGCTTCCCGTGGGGGCAGGGGTTGCACGCTGCGCAGTTGTATTTCAACTTGCCGTGCGGGCAGGGGTTGCACGCCGCGCAGCTGCCTTTCACCATCCCGTGCGGGCAGGGGGTGCACGCCACGCAGCTGTGTTTCACCTTGCCGTGGGGGCAGGGGGTGCACTTCGCGCACATGTTTTTCCGCCTGCCGTGGGGACACTTGTTGCACTCCACGCAGTTGCCTTTCACCTTCCCGTGAGGGCAGGGGTTGCAGTCCGCGCACCTGACTTTCACCTTTCCGTGCGGGCAGGGGTTGCACGCCGCGCAGCTGCCTGTCACATTCCCGTGAGGGCATGGGGTGCAGTCCGCGCAGTTGCTTTTCACCTTCCCGTGAGGGCAGGGGGTGCAGTCCGCGCAGTTGCTTTTCAGCTTGCCGTGAGGGCAGCAGTTGCAGTCCACGCAGTTGCCTTTCACCTTGCCGTGCGGACAGGGGGTGCAGTCCGCGCACTTGTATTTCACCTTGCCGTGGGGACACGGGTTGCACTCCTTGCATTAGTGTTTCTGCCTTCCATGCGAGCATCGCTTCTGCCCTACCATTATAAACCTCCGCGCGCGCTTAGTCTTCGCTCCTCGTTCACGACGGCGAAGACGGAGTCGTAGTTTTTTTGAGGTGACGTTTTTTTTCAGTGCCCATAACCACGTCCCCACTTGCCCTTTTTTTTGCTTTTTGCGGACGTGGAGCGGTGGAGGAAACTTTTCGCGACTTCCTCGTCGATTCGCCATTTGCGGCGCACCGGGACGCACGCGCGAGTTCCATGTCGTGTCAGGCGGGACGCGCGATGGCGGTGGTTTCGTGTCGGGTCGGGTCAGGCCGAACCGCGAGCGCGTCTTCGGGAAGAACCAGTCGCGTTCGGTCGGACGCATCGGTTTCCGGACGCAACGGGTCACATGTGTTCGGTGCCAGAGGTCGCAGCGCCGTCAGGTACGTGTACCCACCGCAGCGCTGGTCCGACAGTGTCCATCACGTACTGTGTGTTTCGCGACACAAACTTTTCGGGCTGTTTGTGCGCGGTGCCGCGATAGCAACGAAGACGAATCAAAATCAAATCCAGCATCGCAGCACGTACCTCCCATCGAACCCGGCATCCGGAAGGGACCGCGTTTCGCTTGCGACTAACACCGCCTCCCCACCGCGTTATCCAATCCACTTTTTTCCCAACAGACCTACGCGCTGCGCCGCCGTGCGCTCGTCCTCCCCCTCGAAGCGAGGCGACAAATTCGAGCTCTCGTCCGTCGGCAAGGAGGGCAGGGGCAAAACCGTATCCACCGCCGCGGTGTCCCCCCCCGATGCGGAGATTGGAGGTGCGTGCGCCACCACCCGAACCCCACATCCCTTTTTGCGACGACGCGCATTTATCCGGGAGCGTGTCTCGAAAAAAACAACTCTGGCGGCGCAGGTGGAGGCACCCGCGGAACGGAACCGTCGCTGCATCCATCGGGGACGCGCGGAACACTCGACACGCACGTCGTGGCCACGGAAACACCGCGAAACGCGTTCCATGCCTACTCGGCTCCCCCCGACCACCCAATCGCTGACCGTCCTCCCCCTCCATCACTCGCGCGTCCAAATCGATCCCGTTTTTTCGCCTGTTTCGCCCTCGGAAACGCGAAATATCCCACTCCACTTTTTTTGCCGCAAACAAACTCTAGCCGATTTCGAATTCGGCAGCATCGACGAGAGTTTGTTGAACCTGGGCGACCTTTCCGATGAACTGAGTGCGAAGGTGGCGCAGATGCAAGCCCTGCTCGCGGAGGAAACCTCCAACATGGGTAACCAGCTCACGCAGCTGGACAAGGACGTGCTGCAGCGGTTAGAGGAGAGCTACGCGTCGTCCGATTCCGAGGACGAGGACGACGACGGAAAGCGAGTGGCGCGCCACGCGAAGAAAGCATCCGCCACCGCGACCGTGACGAAGAAAATGAAGGTCATGAAGAAACCCAGGAAGGATGACGACAATTTCTCTCCGGACACGGCGCCGGTGACGGGGATCACCACCGGGGACGGCCCACCCAAGCGCGGACGGCCGAAGGGGAGTTTGAACAAGGCGAAGTCGGGGGCTTTAAACGCGTCGGTCGCGACGAACACCACCACGCGCGCTCGCGAACACCGCCCCGACGTGGCGAACGTCCCGGGGTCGGTCCCGGGGTCGACGGTCGGCACGGTGTTGCCTCAAACCACGCGCGCGGGTAACGTCGTGCGGCGGGGGCCCCGGGGGAAGAGCGGGGGAAAGGCGACGGACTCCATGAAGACTTACTTGAAAGACATCGGAACGGTGTCTCTGTTGAACTCGGCGCAAGAGGTTGAGCTGGCGAAACGGATTCAGGACCTGGTGTACCTGGACGGCGTGCGTGAAACGGTCACGGATGAGCTGGGGAAAGACCCGAGCGTGTTTGAATGGGCGTGCGCGGCGAACGTGACAGTGGGGGAGCTGGAAACGAGGCTGGAGGAGGGCAAGCGCGCTAAAAATTTGATGATCCAGGCCAACTTGCGGTTGGTAGTATCAATCGCAAAACGATACGCGAACAAATCCATGAGCTTCCAGGATTTGATCCAGGAAGGGTGCGTCGGGTTAATTCGTGGCGCCGAGAAGTTCGACTTCAAGCGCGGGTACAAGTTCTCCACGTACGCGCACTGGTGGTAAGTATTTCCCCATTTACCACATTCCGCCGACTGATTGCCCATACAAGACTGACATTTCTTTTTTTACAATCAGGATCCGGCAGGCGGTGACGCGTTCGATTTCGGACCAGTCAAGGACCATCCGGTTACCCGTGCACTTGTTCGAAATCATTTCGCGGATGTCAAAGCTGGAGCGTGGGTTGGTTTTGAAACTGGGAAGGGACCCCACGGTTGACGAACTCAGGTAAGGGCCTTTCCCACTCACCACATTCCGCCTCCCTGATTGCCCATACGAGACTGACATTTTTGTTTTACAATCTCAGCGTCGCGATGGACATGACCCCCGAAAAAATAGCGCAGATCAAAAGAGCCAGCCTGGTGCCGATTTCGTTGAACCAGACCGTGAACGAGGACGACAAGCGAACGGTGGAGGAGACGTTGATTGACGACTACACGGAGAACCCGGGCGATGCGACTGGAAAGGTTCTATTGAAAGAGGACCTGGTAAGTATTTCCCATTTACAACATTCCGCCTCCCTGAGTGCCCATACGAGACTGACACTTTCTTTTTTATCGTATCAGGAGAACGTGCTTAACACTTTGAACCCCAGGGAGCGGGACGTTTTGCGGTTGCGGTACGGGTTGGACGACGGGCGGGTGAAAACGCTCGAGGAGATCGGGAACGTTTTTTCGGTCACGAGGGAGAGGATTCGGCAAATCGAGGCGAAAGCGCTGCGGAAACTGCGCCAGCCCAGCAGGAACGGGGTTTTGCGGGAGTACCTACCGTCCGACCACGAAGCGCAGGTCGACGCTGTTTAATTTGCGCCGGTAGGGGCCGTGTTTCGTCTCGAGGGTATACACCTTGAAGGGGCACACAACAAGGTTTAGGAGTACGGTTAGTAGTGCTTAAGAGTATTCATTTTTTGTATCACCCCACAACCCTTGCATCGGGTGTACTACCTTGCGCATATCTTTTTCTTACGAACATCGAGCTAACTAGTGCGACTACCTTGCATCGATCACCTCAACAACGTTAGCCCGCCTTCGAAGAGCAGGATGAAGCCCAAGATGGACGCCACCACCAACCCGCCCACTCGTTTCGCGATATCCCCCGCCTCCGCCGACGTATCCCCCGCGATATCTAAATTCATCAGGTCCATATCCCCCATCCGCTGCGGTTTCTGGCCAGCACTGTTCGAACCTACGCTCCCTCCAGGCGCCGCTCGGCTTTTTTCGAAAATCTCTCGCTGCACCGTGCCTTGGCTCTTCATCTCGCCGGACGCGAACTTGATCAACTGATTATAACCGAAAAAGTGTCAGTCTTGTAAGGCCATGTGTGTGAGCAGGGTAACCAAACACACAAACATACATGTACTCTTAGTTACCCTGGTATTACGTAAACAGGGAAGAGGTAATAACCGTCCTTTCGCAGGACGAGTACGGGCAATCGATCGTCTCTTGACGTGTGCAGTGGGAAACAGTTAAGTATTTTCCAATAACCACATTCCTCGGACTGATTGCCCATACGCGACTGACACTTTCTTGTTATCTCTCACGTACCTGATTCCGCATCTGCGCGCCCGCCTCTAGGGTCATGAAGTCGCTGCGTCCCATCGCCGACTCGAAGCTCATGCCCGCGATGTTCATGTCCCTCAGGAACTGCTTCGCGATCTCCACGTCCCCGAAAGCGGCGTTGCAGCACATGCAGCTGAACAACAGTTCCTGGCGCGTGGCGAGCGGAATCAAAGCGTCATCCGCGCGCAACGCCTTTTCGAACATTTTGTACCCCCGCATGCGCTCACCAGTGGCGTACAGCGCCTTGCCCTCCGTCAACAAAACCTTCGGATCGGGGGGCGGGCCGAAAAGCGCGTGCACTCTCAATGATGTGCGGGACACCGCACAGGACGGGTGTGTCCCGGGGACTCGTTTCAACGCGGAAAGCGGGACGCGGCGCTTGGATGACAACGCCGCGTCAGGGCGAAAACGTGAAAGTGGAGTCGCACACGCACACGGACCGTACGCCACGGTGGGAACCGAACGACCTGGCTTGGTCGTCCCAGCGCCGGCCAACGGGCCATACACGGCACACACCCCGGACACGGACACGGCGAGCATCACCGGACACTACGGGAAACCGAACCGAGACGCGGGACGGAGTGTGGAGATCGACGTCCAGGTTCGACGAGGGTAAAAGAGACAAGATAGAGCCTGGTACAAAAAGGTTGGGAGGTTTTTGTTTTTTTTTTCTTTTTTTTTTTAAACATCCGAGCGGTTGAATTACAAACTCAGGCGACTAAAAACCCCCGTCACGAAGAGGGGAAAAGTCTGTTGCCGTCTCGATATCATCCAAGTGCGCAATGAAGTCCGGGGCGGAGTCAAAGTGCAAGAGGAAATCGTCGGCTTCCAAGCCCGCCGCGGCGGGGGATAGGGGAGTGGGTGGTTGCTGTACCTGGCGTGGAGGGGGAGGGGGCGGGAAGGCGGAGGGCTGCGTTTCGGGCGTTGCCAGAAACGCAGCGTTGAAACGCCACGTTGGCGCCGCCAACGTGACCGGTGGTGTCGCCGCACTCGCCGCTGTCGTGAACACAGCGGCTACCATCTCGGCGTACCCAGCCGGATTCACGAATCTCGTCAAATATCTCTTCGCCGCCGCCTTGATGACCTTACGCCATTCGTATAGGTTGCACCCCAACCGCGTCTCCACCTTTTTTTAAAAACATCCGAGCGGTTGAATTACAAACTTTTTTCACCACAAAGTATCACGGCCGTCATCCCCCCCTAAACAACCGGGACTCTGACTAAAACCGCCGCCCCCCTTTGTCATTTACGAGGTTGAACCTCCCATGGAACTGCTCGAAGTCCGCGGCGGCTTTTGTGATTGTTCCTAGAAACTGTGTCGCGCAGGCGTCGTCCAGTTCTTTGTTCATCTCCTTTCCAAACGCGTCGCCGTCGCCGGCTTTGACCCGCTTAGCACTCGCCATCGCACCGGAGGCTAACCTCAACACCTCGTGGTCCGGCTCAGCAGTACCTTCGTGGACTTCGATTAGGTACCTTAGCAACAACTCTAGTCGCACGTCAAGCATCTCAATCGCGGACACCACGCCTTGCGCGTGAAGACCTGAGATTGTAAAAGAAAATGTCAGTCTCGTATGGGCAATCAGTCTGCGGAATGTGGTGATTGGGAAATACTAACCGAGCTCGCCGGTCGCCGACTCGTTCGCGCCGCTCGCCTTGCTCACGTGGTCCACCGCGACGCGCTCCGCCTCCGTGGTTTCGATGCGGTACCCAGTCTCGATGAATTGCGTGGTGGGTGGTAAACCTGATCCTACGGGACACCGCGTCACTGGTTCGAACAGCGTGATGGGGAGCCCTTTTTGTTTTTTGGTGGTAGTACAAGAGACGTCTTGCCTCGCGTCGCGTTGTTGATCTGTCACCACGTCGTCGGTTCCTCGGCTCGGGTCGAACAACAGAAACACGGGGCTTTCGTGCATGTGACTCAGGGACTCGTGGAGTCGGACGTGGTGAACCTCGTCAACAGCAGCGCCGACGCAGTACCACCCGACGAGCTCGAACTTGGGGAAGTTCTGCTTGTACCGGGCGAGCTGGTCGGTGAGGTACTGCTGGTCGAACGCCGGTTTGCCTGTTTATCGGGTAGTTAGGTACCGTGATTCCGGGAGAGGTGGTGTTTGTTAATACCGGTTGGCCGGGGTGGAGGTAGTGTGGCGGCTATACGTCGTAACACAGGTACGGGTGGTGGAGGTAGGGGGGGTTTCGCTTACCGGTCACGGCATCTGCAACCGAAGAGACTTCGAACGAGATGCAGATCTCGACCTCCCGAGTTCCGGTTTGGAAGCCCAACAAACATCCCAAGACTGTTTGCTCACTCGTGGTGGGGTCACCGTGCTCACGCTGCGCCGCGAAACGCGTGTGGTGATCGGACACGTTGATAAGCACCAGCGGGTGCAGCTTGTACGTCTCCATTTTTGGAGTCAGCAGGGGCACACCGGCCACAGCGCGCGGTACCGGAATGGAAGATCTCATCAACGTTTTGCCACCAAAAAAAAAAAAGGAAATCAAAGTCGTCATCAGATTGCCCTTGTGAAAATCGCGCCCTTCGAACGCGGGGCTTCGATTGCGACGCCACACTCCACGGCGCTTCGCAACACGAAGTCCGAGAAACGGTTCCGTTTCCGTCCGTGATCCGCTTTCGCGAAACGCAAACCCCGATCGCGGTGACACGGTGTGCGTTTCACGCGCTTCGACCAGCAGAGGGAAGACAATCTTTGTCCAACTTCTGATCGCGAAAAGGCCGGCCGCGGCGCGTTTCTTCCGTGATCTTCCCAGATGCTGCCCCTGTCGCTTTTGAAGACGTCCCAGGGCCACCCCATGGTAGGTGATTTTTTTCCCATGCTCAATTGCAGCACAAACGCAAGCCAGTCACCAAAAGGAACGCGCTTTTCTCGCGTGAGCTCCCCGATCGATCGATCCCCGTCTCGGAATCCAACGATCAAACAAACGACTGACCAACCCCCTCATATTTTTTTTCCAACCATTCTTTCTTTCTTTGCCCTCCTCCTGAAAGCTGGTGGAACTGAAGAACGGCGAGACCTACAACGGCCACCTCGTTTCGTGCGATACGTGGATGAACGTGCATTTGAAGGAGGTTATTTGTACCGCCAAAGACGGGGACCGGTTTTGGCGGATGGCGACATGTTACGTGCGCGGGAACACGATCAAATACATCTGCGTACCGGACGAAGGTACGCGCGTACGGCTTTCCCAAATCCGCCACACACTGTGGAGGCCCGATTACGGGTGACTGTTTACTCATACACGTTACGAAGTACATCCATGCTCAAGACGGAAGGGACTGACACTTTGCTTTCCATCGTATCAGTCATCGGTTTGGTGGAGGAGGAGAACGCGAAGAAAGAAAAAGCGGCTGCGAATCGCGCGCCCGGAATCGGCGGGCGCGGCCGGGGACGAGGCGGACGGGACGGGGGGCGGGGCGGCGGCCGTGGCAGTGGGGATTTCGGAGGCCGAGGCAGGGGCGGCGGCAGGGACGGGGGCAGGGAGGGCGGCCGAGGCGGGCGGGGCGGTCGAGGTGGAAAATAATGACACCTTTTTTTTGGCCAGGCGCGGCGAGGTTTTAGGGTTACCGCCGCTCAAAAGTTAAGGAGAATACCACCACCATTCAAAGTTTCTCACTTGTTACTCACAACCACGCAAACTACTACACTCGGAGGCCGTACCCCCCCCCCTGACTCCGCATGGCGTCCTTGCGCGTGGTGACCACCTTGTAAAGCGCCGCGCCGCCGGTGACGTACCCGAGCGTCCACGCGGTTGATTCGAGGATGGTCCAAAACACGAAAAACCCAGCCATCTTTCCGCTCCCGCTCGCGCGTCCAACATTCGCCCACCCGTAAAAGTTCGCCCCCTTGACCGCCGAGGCGATCACCATGAACAGCAGAAAAAACGCCTGCAGCGCGACGTAGTAATCAGTCAGCCGCCCGTTCCGGGTCGCCATGCCTTTGTACCCGCAGTAAAAGCAGTACATCCCGACGATGCTAAAAATCACCACGTTGAAAAGCGAGTACACCACGTTTTCGCCGCCGACGGCGCCGCCGGCGCTCAACACGATGGTTCCGAGAAAGTTCAAAACGAACGTACCCAGCGTCAAAAGGTAACTCACATGCGCCAGCCGCACCGCCCCTCGCGCGCTCTCATTTTCGATGTCATCCGAGTTGTAATGCAGCACGTTTAGGTACGGGGGGTAGTTGTAATCCTCCCTGTTTTTTGTTTGGGGATTTTTTTTTTGATTTTTGCGTCAGTGGAAGTTCGTCAAGTTCGTTGGGCGTCACGGGTCCCACATGGGACGTATGTGACGACGCGGCGTTGCTTCGGGTCACGCCAGTTTGGGTTGGGTTTTCTGCCGCCGGGGGGAAGCGTTAAGTCCCGGTGTGTGACCCTCCATGCGCGCCCACGGCGCGTGACAACCTGGATGGGGGCGTTTGGAAACACTCTTCGCGCGAACACGTTCACGTACCAGTCCACTTTACTCTGCGACTCCAACCTTCGCTCCTGGTACTGATTGATCGTTCGGTTCACGCCCGTTTTCACCGCCGCGCTCGCGAGCGAGCCCGCGATTCCCAGCGCAGACATGGCACCGTCGGTACCGAGCGGAGACAAGGGCCGAGAGGGGTCCGCGCGTGCGCTTGAGAGCGCGCGCGTGTCATGAATGGCGACGACTGTGACGATGTTGAAAAGGTGTCTCAAAAATTCCAGTCGTTGCTTGCCAAAATAATCCCCACGCTAATCAGAATTTTCCTCTGCGGGAGTCTTGGGCGGACCCTCGGCACTGACACGCGCGCGTCGCCGCGTGACGTGCTCGTTTTGTCGCGCGCGTCGAGCCGTCAGTGCGCGTTCTCGTCCCAACCGAGTTTGGACCCAGGGGCGATACGCAGGGCTCGTCCATTTGGATCGAGTTAGGGTGAAAAAAAACAAAAGGGGAATAAGAAACTCACGATGGGGGATGAAGGAGAACCCGCGCCGTCCGTGGGGGACAACGTGACTTTCGAAAACACGTACATGCAGACACCGGGGGAGTTCGGAGAGGTACGTGTGGTTGTGGACTCGTGAACGAGGGTCACATTCCCGGGGACGAGGATGAAGGCCATCGAGTGATGGCCACGCTTCGTTGATGCATTCGTTTGGGACCCATTTTAGGAACGCTCTCCAAATGCACACGGCACTCGATTTCACAACCTGACCTCTCTCCCCTCTCACTTGAACTCGCAGGGGTACAAGTTCATGCGCGGCCCCGTGCAGAAGGTGCTGAGTGACACGATTAAGGAGCGTTTACAAGGCACCACGTATGACCCGCTGAAAAGCGCGCAGATCGCGAAAGAGCTGGCGGACACGGTGAAGGAGAGGGTGAAGAACCTGGGGTACGAGCGGTACAAGCTTGTTGTGCAGGTCACGGTTGGCGAGAAGACGGGCCAGGCGCTTCGGCTCGCGAGCCGGTGTTTGTGGGACACCGCGACGGATAACTTCGCCTCAGACTTTTACGAAAACTCGTCCGTTTTCTGCGTGGGTATGGTGTTCGGGCTGTACTATGAGTAGTTATGGTGGTAGGTTCCTTGAGTGGGAGGAGCGGATGCTTCTAGTGTTAAATGAAGGTACCGTCGCTCAAAAAAACTTAAAATACATCCCGACGACGCTAATCCTGGCTAACCGAGTTTAGTTCCTGCGACCGCTAAGCTGGTCCAGACTACGCCCACCACTATACACAGGGCTGACGAGAACAACGCCAGGCCTCTTTGTACTTTGGCGCCTCCTTTTTCCCCCAACAAACGCGTCGCCCAACCCCACGCCGCCGCGAAAACGCCCATCGCAAACACGGTGGCGACGACGAACCCACCAAAATACCCAAAAACCAACGGCTCGTCCCTCAACGCAATCGCGGGAAGCACTCCCAGCACCGCCCCCGGGCCCGCGGCGCCGTGCACGATACCCACCGCGATTGCGATTTGCGAGTTCAGGGTGGTGCGTTTCGGTTCGTCATTAGCGTCGGTACTCGTCAGTCGTGTTTTTTCATCCTTTTCGTCATCGACACGATGAATTGTCGCCGCGTCGCGTAGCCTTTGGTCCACCGAAAACACCCCGTACGCACCCAGGGCGACCATGAACAACCCGACGCTAATGCCCATCATTCGGTTCGCGATGGACATGACCGTCTCGTTCGTCTCCACGCGTAGCGCGAGGAGAGTTAGGAATACTATCAACAACCCGACGCTATGGCCGCACCCCCATCGTGCGCCGAGCCAGAACGCTGTCGCGCTCGTGTTTCCAACCGCCAACGACGCCACCGCGGATACGTGGTCCGCGCCGGTCACCACGTGCAGCGTCCCCATCCCTATGCCTGCCCCGACCGCGGCCCAAACGGACGAGGGGTTGATACCCATGGAGCGGGGTGTTGTGGACTTGTGGATGTTAGATTTGCAGAGCGTTTTAGAAGAGTCCTTCGCAAAGCGAAGCGGTTTGTCTCGTGAGGCGAAGAATTAGGAATAACCCTACTAGAGAGCTAGTAACTAGACAGAGTACCCGCGTCCTCGCAACACGCATATAAACATGTCCTATTATTTACAAAAACAAAACCCGAACTACCGGATTTCCGTCCTGATCGCGTCGTGCACGGCGAAGGCGAACTGCGCTGATTGTAAAAAAGGAAATGTCAGTCTTGTATGGGCAATCAGTCGGCGGAATGTGGAAATGGGAAATACTTACCTGCTATTTCCGGGTGCGTCGTTACCAACGCGGTCATGCCGGGCGACGCCGCGACCGAGGTCCAGTCACTCCTGGCGCACCTAGTCGCGACTTTCCACAAACCCGAAATGTGCTTCGTCTTCGCCACTCTCGCTGCGCCCGCGGCGATTTCGCACCGCATCTCGGCCAGCAAGCGCTGTTCGCAGTACGCCGCCAACCCTTTGACTTCGTACTTGGTGGCGGCGTCGTGTAAATCGATTAGCGAATGCAGGGGCGGGTGCAACGGGATGCGGTACATCCACCGCAACATGGCGACCAAGGTTGCGGTGGTGACTTCAGGGGGGAACACCAAGGTCACCTTGGTCTTACCCGTTCCCTTTTCAAGAGCCGCGCGGAACCCGAACGAAACGAACACGCATATCACGTGCGCCAGGTGAAGCACCAAACCCAAAATTTGGCCTGATTGTGAAAAGAAAAGTGTCAGTCTTGTCGTGGCAATCAGGGAGGCGTGACGTGGTGGGTGGGAAATACTTACCTAAAAAGGCGCCCGTTTTCGGCGACAGCCCGTTCCCGCCCACGACTCTTTCCACCAAATCCTCCCTTCTTCGTAAAGCAGCAGCCAAAGGCCGCTGTTCCATCAGTTTCTTCAACCCAGGCGACGCGTCCTCTATTATGTCCCGGTGCGCGTGCAGTTTCGTCTTGCCGTTCCCGGAGACCAACTCCACGTCGCCCGGCGCGTGACTCCCTTTCCGCCCCACATGCAGCGACCCCCCCATCAGCCCCCCCTTCTCGCCCACGCCCATTTTGTTTAGCTTACCCAACAGCTTGGCGTTCATTTTCGGGAACCCTTCCTTTTCGAACGCGGATAACTCGTGGTCGGCACCTTTGTCTTTTTTGTCGTCGTCTTCGTGTTGAAACGTTTCACGCGGAAGCGTCGTGCCTTCCCTCTGCGCGGTTTGCTCCTCAACCGTGCTCAAGTGCCCGTGCCTGTTCACGTCGAACACCTCGTTGTCCATAGCCTCCGTGGAGAACTCGGGGAACATCAGAAACGAGGTCAAATCCACCGCGACGCACTCGCCGGTGTCTTTTTCGAAAACGTTTTCAAAATCGGTCTCAACGTTCAGCGAATTCGCGGCGTGCCTGTCCCGGGTTCCGTGAAGCAACACAAGCGCGCCGTCCACCGCGGCGCCGCAGTGCCCGAACCGCGGATCGGTGTCGCTTTCCCGGTGAAAACGGCCCCACTCCGCGGTGGGGAAGTGGAACGCGTACGTATCACCGAGGGCGCCGTCGCGCAACAAAACGCGGCCGCCGTGGATGATCCAGTTGTGCCCAAACACGGACGCGGCGTAGTCCACTCTTGGTGACGGGAGGGTTCCGCTTCTCGGTCTTGGGATAGGTAAAACAAAGTGTCAGTCTCGTATGGGCAAACAGTGTGTTGACGGATTTGGGAAACGCGCATCACGTACACCTGCGTCCACCGCAGTTTGTTCACCGCGCCCAGCTGCAAGCACCAGACTAACATCTCGGTGTACGTTTCGCTCGGCGACAAGACGTAAAGCACCCCGTTCGTGCTGGTCATCGCACACCCCACTCCGCCAAGAGGCTTTCGCCACCGCGTTTCAATCGCAAGCCACTCGTGTTTGTCAAAGTCGTACCCGAACAAGTCGTCGAAGGAAATCACATCTTTCCCGGGTTGCACGTCCTTCGTTGTGACGAAAAAGTGTCAATCTTGTGCGGGCAAACAGGGAGGCGGGATTTGGGTTCCCAGGCCCAACGCAATACCAATACGTACCTTCCCTCCGAAAACAAACATCACGTCGTCGCAGACGCAGGCGCAGTGGTTCGTTCGCGGCGCCGGCGGCGCCCCCCCCGCGCTTCGCACTAAGTGCCACTCGCAGGTAATGAAGTCGAACCTCCACAAGTCGTCGAGACACCCGAACTGGCCTTGGCCTTGCGGTACATAAAAGAAAACGTCAGTCTTGTGTTGGCAAGCAGTCGTTGTGTTTGGAAAAGGCAACACGTACCTCCGAAGATCCACAAACCGTCGTGCACCACGACCGCGGTGTGGCCGTACCGGCCGGGGGGCGACGTTTGATTTTTCGTTTTCGCGTTTTCGTCGCGCGGATTTTTGTGACTGTTTGTCTGCACCTCGACGTTAACGCCTCTTCCGCTCCACCGTAAAATTCCGCTCACGAACTCCCCAGTTGGCGTGAGGCCCCCGTACGTGTACAGCTCGCCCTCCCACACCACGGCGGTGGCGCCGACTAGGTACGAATCCGGGGCCGGGAATTCGTCGTTTTCCTTTTCCCCAACGTCAATGTCAATGTCATCATCCTCGTCCGAAACGTTGAACTCGTCGTACCCCCGGGCGTTTGATGCGGTATTCAGTCTCGCGTTTGTGTCGGTGTTTATTTGGGTCATGCCACTCGGCTTGGGCACAACGCCCGGGAAGTTTTTGTCAGAGCCCGCTTTAGAGTCCAGGACTGCGTCTTTGTCATGCACCGCGTCGCGCCGGTTGGTCTCATCCGCCCGCGCTTTTGTTTTGTCCTTTCCAACTCGTCGGAGGTCCCTTTTTTCCATCTCGTCCCACGCCACTGCCGCGATGAGCTCGTGCCTGGCGTGCGAAAGCGGCAGCCCGCGTGTCGCGGCGAGCTTTGTTAGCTCGACCGTGCTCAACCGCGTCAACGGAACCCCGTCGATAGTCACGTCGTACGTCGCACTCAGATCGTTCAGGGCTTCGGCGTGTGCGAAAACGTCGTCGTGGGGGGCGTCTCGGGCGGACGAGCCGGGGGACTCGCCGTCGCGGCCTCGGCCCATCACGGCAGCCAAAACCCGGTAGGCGCGGTGAGAACAACAGGAGTAACCACCGGAAACCGAACGGGTCCCGAACGCGGCGCAGGGGCGGCAGAGGGGCACGCGTCTCTGACTGGAGGGAGGAAGGAGCCGGGCTCACAAGATTTCGATTTTGGAGGATTTTCGGTTCGCCGGGTGTTACGCGTACAAATGCGGGTGGGATCGATCAACCGCTACGACCGAACCCTCCGTCCCGCACAACCGCGCGCGGCCCCACCCCGGGTCGGGCGGTGTACGTGGTACCACTTGTTTCGTGACCGGTGTGTGACCGCCGTTCGTTGCCGATGGCGACCCGCACTTTGTACGGCGTCGCGCCCCTGCTGCCTCCGCTGGTGCCTGCGCTCGACCACGGATTGGAGTCGACCCGGGGTCTGAAGGGCGGGTGGCACACGCAACAGCGAGGATACCGGCGCACCGCACTCGGCACCGCGTTAGGGTTCATCTGCGCCGGTCTCGTGGTGCTGGCGCTGGTGTCCACACCGACGTACGGCGAGGCGAGGGACGCGCGGGACCCGCGGAGCTCGGGGGTGTCAAATGCGGGGAAGGAAGCCAACATTGACGATCTCAACATGAACGGAGTTTCGTCGGATGGGTCGTTCGTTGCCTCCCGCGACAGTACCTCGCACGCCCGACTCGGGGCGTTACGAAACTCGGAAGACACGGACGAGCACGCGCTGTTACAGACGTTGGGCAACGCCCTTCCAAATGTCTTACGAGACCGGCTTTTGCAGGTCTTTGAGTCGTCTCGGGTGATGCCCGATACGGTCTTCCAAAGCCTGGCGGTCGACGCGCGGACCATCGCGACGAGCAAATCTTTTGAAGAGAGAAAACAAACCTTACCCGGCTTGCTAAACAAACTAAGGCGAGTCGTGACCATGGACGACACCACGGTTCGGCTGGTTTCCCTGTTTGCGGAGGAAGAAGAGGAAGAGGAAGAGGAAACAATAGACAACAGGGACGACACCTACGGAGGTGTTTCAGGAACAACGCCCATACGAGACGACAAAAAAGGCGCCTTCTCGGCGGTTGTTTTAGTCCGAGTAGTGGACGCGTTTCGGCGGTTCCCGCGGTGGACGCTTGACGACGCGTTGGTTTTCACGCGAGCCGCGGAAACCGCAGGCGCGGAAACCTGGAGAGAGTTCCCTTCCAAAGTTTTGTTTGAACAGACGCACGCGAAACTCGGTGCCAGTTTCGAGGGCGCGAGCGACGGGACGTGGACGGGTAACGATGAGCTCATTGCAGCTAAAGGTAACGGCGACGCAGTAACTGCCGTGCCCTTGACTCGCGTTCCTTTGACTGGCGTCCACTGGGTCCATTTGACTGGAGTTAAACCACCACTACGCGACACGCAACCGGTGCCGCTTTCCAAGCACGCCTCGGCGCCCGGCGCGGCGTCGCTTGGAAGGAGTAATTCGATTCACCGCGATTCACCCGAAACACATGATGAATCCTCGTCCACACACGACACCTCGTCAAAACACGCCGACCCGGTGTGGGGTTTCGGCACTAGGGGCGACGCCGGGATCACGCGCACCCTGCGCGAAGGGTTCGACCCCGAATCCGTGGACCTACCCCGAAGCTTCGACTCCCGAGTGGCGTTTCCGAAGTGCGCGGAGGTGCTAGGCACCGTGCGGGACCAAGGCAAGTGCGGCAGCTGTTGGGCCGTGGCTGTTGTGGAGGTGATGAACGACCGGCTTTGCGTGGCGACGGACGGTACGGAGAAAAGGGAGCTGTCTCCCGAGTACCCCCTAACGTGCTTCGAATCGGGCAGCGGGTGCGATGGCGGGGACGTGGTGTCCACGTTTCGGGAAGCGGCGAAACGGGGCGTGCCGTACGGGGGGATGGGGGTGTTGGACACGGAGGATTTGGAACAGACGAACGATGCTACCGAGAGTACGGGTGAAGCCGCTCTCGGCAAGAAGCGAAGTTTCGGTGAGGCCATTCTCGGCAAGAAGCGTATGGGCAGTTACCCTGGCCAAACTTCATGCCTTCCCTACGAGTTCGAGGCGTGCGACCACCCTTGCCAGGAACAGGTACGTATTTCCCAATAACCACATTCCACTGACTGATTGCCCATACGAGACTGACATTCCTTTTTACAAACTCAGGGCGTGGTGCCAAACGCGTGCCTCTCGACGTGCACGGACGGCACTCCACTTGACCTGGTGTACCCGAAATCGGATGCGTACGCGTGCCCTTCCGGTGACTGGGCGTGCATCGCGCTCGAGATTTCGAGTTACGGCTCCGTGGCGGTGACGTTTGGTTCGGTGCGTTCGGATTTCTACGACCACAAAAGCGGCGTTTACCGCGTCGCAAACGTTTCCGACCCCGGCCTGGGCCAGCACGCCACGAAGCTAATAGGGTGGGGCTTTAGTGAGGAGAACGACGACCCGTATTGGATCATGATGAACAGCTGGCGGAACTGGGGAAACGCCGGCGCCGGGTTCGTGGGGGTGGGGGAGATGCGCATCGAAAGCGGAGTCGCCGCGGTGCACATGTGAGGGCCGTTTCCTGAAACCAGGGGTGTGGGGTAATCCCGGTGCCTAGGAAAGTGATTTTGATTACAAGGTAGGAGGGGAGGTGGAGCGAGGACGATTTGCCACAACTGTGTAACAACGAACGTGGCCCGCGTCGTGTCATCGCTTTGAAGGATAACCCGCCTTCTCGCTTCCTCGCGGTTTCGTGAAGACCACCGCGAAGCGTTTTGCTCCCCCAAGTCCCGTGTTCCGCGTCGACCACGCATTACCAATCCTCTTCGCGGTACCCCCGCGCATTCGCCGCCCATCCCTGGCCAAGCACATTCCCGAGGAACAAACAAAGAGCTGTTCCTTCGCCGTGCACCACCACGCAGCCGCCGTTTTTCGCGTACTCCTGTACGGCGACGCAAAAGGCGCGGTCACCGAGCATCTCGGTCGCGTCGATTTCGCCGCCGCCGCCCACGGCGACGAAAACGATTCCTTTCAGCTTTTTCTTCGCCCCTTCAATGAACCGTCGTGCGGAGTCTCGTCCAGCCTTGGCGGAGACGTTTCTGTGCACCGGCGTGGCGTGTTCCAACGCGGAGTCGATACCGTCACGCCACTTGTCGTCAATAAAACCCAGGCCGGTGCACACCATCACCGCGTGTCTCATGTCCGCCGACGGGTTCGTGGCCACGGGTTGGTGGTGCGCGTTTGCTCGGTGGTACGCGTTCATATCCCGAAAGTCTACACAGCATCTATGGCAGTACTCCAGGTGGAGAGCGCACTCGCGAAGTATCATGCCGCGCCGTCGTCAACGATGACAGTCGCACAGGCGGTGTGGCCATGTCGTGCGCGACAGATCTGGGGCGCGCGCGATGCATGTGAAGAAGGGGCGTCAAAACTCAAAAGCTAACAATAAATGTCAGCAGTTCCCGCGCGTCGTCTGTCGTGGTACTCGCGTCCGCGCGGCCGGGTGCGATGTCCGCGCTTGCTTCGATGCGCGTCAACACGATGTCGAAGGACGTGGCAGCGGCTCGCGCGAAAACCAGCAAGCGGGACACGGTGGTGCTGTTGCACCGGCATCTGTTGGACAACGGCTACCAAGACACCGCGGATTTGCTGGCCAGGGAGGCGTGCGTTTCCCTTTTGGGCGTCGAGTCGGCGGACGACGTGAGCTTGGAGTTGATTTTCAAGGAGCACGAAGCACACCACGTATCGGTGCACGGAGTTACCCCAGCGCTATGGACACACAACAAGCGAGGGGTGGACGCACAGGTACCTGATGCAAAGATTGACAACGTGTCCTCCAATAATCTGGGAGGGCCGAAACCAAAAGCATCGGTACCTCCCAAAGTCGTTTCCGGCCGCCACCAACAGCGGTCCACCGCACCGACGAACCAGACGGCACAAAAGAATACCCACCCCGGGATCGAACCAGCCGCTTCGTTCGGCGTGGTGGGCGTGAAAGCGGGGTTTAGCGGTCAAAGTGTGACTAGTAACACTAACGCGGATCAATCGCGCAAAGAAACAAACACAGCCGCGTCGACTTCATTCGACGCCGAAAACGCGCAACCGATCGATTTCGGTTGCGACGATTTGAACAACCTCGCCTCGGTCGTCCAGAGGGACATCTTCACGATTAATCCCAATGTCAAGTGGCACGACGTCGCCGGCTTGCAAGTCGCGAAAGCGCTGCTGAAAGAATCAGTCACCGCGCCGGCGTTGTATCCCGAGCTATTCACCGGGCTATTATCTCCTTGGAAAGGCGTATTGCTGCACGGCCCGCCTGGGACTGGTAAGACACTCCTCGCAAAAGCCGTGGCCACGGAGTGCGGAAGCACGTTTTTCAACATCAGCGCCAGCACGGTGGTGAGCAAATACAGGGGGGATTCCGAAAAACTGATTCGGGTTTTGTTCGACTTAGCGGTAAGGGCCTTTCCCAACACCACGTTCCGCCTCCCAGATTGCCCATGCTCGTACCAGAAGGGACTATTACGACCAGAAGGGATTATTCCCTCGGACTGTTACCACGACTGTTTACTCATACCAATCCCTCATACACATGGTCCGAGAGACTGACACTTTCGGCTTTTATCGTATCAGCGCCATCCAAGTAACGCCCCATCCGTGGTGTTCATGGACGAAATCGACTCACTCATGTCTTCCCGGGGGGGCGGGGGGGGCGAGCACGAAGCCTCGCGGCGCATGAAAACGGAGCTGCTCATTCAGCTGGATGGGCTTTGTGGAGGGTCATCATCTGGACGGGTCGGCGACGACGCTTCCGGCGTCGATACCAACGCCGCTTCGCGTGTTTTCCTGCTCGCCGCGACGAACACGCCGTGGGCGCTTGACCCGGCGTTGCTTCGGCGGATGGAGAAGCGTATTTTGATACCGTTACCGGACGAAACGGCGCGTCTTGCGATGCTCCGGAAATTACTGGGAGACCGAAAAATCGAGACTGACTGTTCACTGAACGCGCTCGCCAAAACAACCGAACACTACAGCGGATCCGACGTCGCGGTGCTTTGCAAGGAAATCGCGATGCGCCCGGTGCGACGGTTGGTGAAACAGTTGGACTGTATGGGCAAACAGTCAGCCCCACGGCGAGGCTTAGACGCGGTGGGGCACATTACTCAGGACGACATCGACGCCTCAGTAGCAATCACGAAACCCAGCGCGGCGAACGAAATGGACAGGCACAAAGCGTGGAGCGATAGATTCGGACAAAGTGCCTGAGTGAGGGTAAAAATTGAATTCAGTGCAGAGTGAGAAAGCGCAGTTGAAGATGATTTTCTCTGATGTTACGCGCCATTCGTGTCATTACACCTCTCGCGCTCCGTTTGATCCAGGTATCCACCCGCATCCACCCCCTACACTAAGTACACTCATGTATCGCAGTCGCGTTCACGCCTCACGTCCTCCTGTGAAAGTACCCTTGCAAGCATTTGGCGCGCTTAGTTCGCCGCGAACCCCTTGCCCGCTTTGGAGCCAGCCGCGATGACCTTCAGGGTGTTGAACCGCACGGTTTTGGACAGCGGGCGGCACTGCCCCACAACCACAGTGTCGCCTTCCTTGCACCGGAAGCACGGGGAGATGTGCGCGGCGATGTTGGTGTGGCGTTTTTCGTAGCGCTGGTACTTCTTGATGTAATGAAGGTAATCCATGCGCATGATGAGCGTGCGTTTCATCTTGGTCGATTTCACGACGCCGGTGAGGATGCGGCCGCGGATGGAAACGTTGCCCGTGAACGGGCACTTCTTGTCCACGTACGTGCCTGTGGTTAGGGAAAAAAAGAAAAGGTTAGGGAAGGTGGGTCTTGGGCTGGGAACACATCTTCACATCCCCTTGCGAAAAACCTGCAATGAAACACTGTGCGCTCGCTAAAAAGCCCTATTCCGCGAGCTCCATGGCGCGACGGTACCCGCCCCGGAACGTGTCTCGCGAACAAACGTACCCTCGATAGCCTCCCTAGGGGTCTTGAACCCAAGGCCCACGTTCTTGTAGTAACGGGTACCAGCCTTGCCGGGCGCCTTCTTCTTGGTGGACGCGGCGAATCTGTGAGGGATGGAGGGGCGGGGTGGTGAGTTTACGGTTTCGCGATGGGAACGATTTCACCGGCCACGCGCAATCGACCCTCGGAACGACCCTCTGACTACACACGGCGACACAACACGTACCCGACATTGACGCCGAACTGCTTTTGGAACGCCTTTTCGGTCTATTGGGGGGACGAGTTGGGGTGGGGGGTGGGTTAGTAACACCTCACGGCGGGCATCACGCGCGTCATCATCACCGGCGCAAATGAATGGCACAAAAGATCGTTAGGGTTTTTCGCGTAGCCACGCGCCGGGAACGCGGCTTCGACAGACGTGCGTTTCGCGCGACGCCCCGGACACGCCGCGGCTATCAAGGCACGACACGTACCTGCTCGGCGGCCGCCATCTTGTCTGCTCAACGTGCGAAGGGGCGCGAGAGATAAAGGGCGCGACCGGTGGTTTGCGTCGCAACTTGACGATGGAGAGGAAAGCGCTCTCCGTTCGCATAGTTTTGACGAAAAAGAACTTGACCGGACTTTCGGCCCATACCCACCGGACAGCTGCTGGCGCCACCGGTGGCTGTGGTTTCTCGTCTGACAAACGAACGCGTCTCCGCTTTCCCGACGCAACGCGTCCGCGCCAAACGCACTTTCGAACGCACAAGTCGTCAACACCACCATGTCCGCCACCGCCGCTTTCTTCGCCATCCGCGCGCCCGTCAGGGTCGTCGTCGGCACGGTGCGTCTCCCCCCGAACCGCCCTAAACGACGCGCGGGTACCCCTGTCGACCCCGATCATCGGTTTTAAGAGATGCTCGGAAGCGCCACCGCAAATGATGACGTGGTGGTGCTCACTGCGTACTGACCCTTCCCGCCCCCCCTGGTAACAGCCCAAGCGCGCCGCTAAGTGCGCCGCCGCAGGTAAGGAATCCGCCAAAGCCGAGGACTTCAGTTGCCCGCTGGTGTGCGACTCTGGGAAGGAGGCGACCTCGGACGGCGCCACCGCGAAGACCAAGTGCGTGCACCCCGACCGCCCAGTCGCAAAGGCGTGCCCGGATTGCCCGCGCAGGGGCAAGTAATTATGGGGTGTCGCTAGGCGACCGCAGGGGTGAGAGATACGAGGACGTGATGGTTATGTTAGCTCGTAAGAGGACGTGTTAGTTGTGTTAGTTCGTGACAGGACGGTGAAAGGCACTGGTAGGCACTAGTAGGTGTCGTAGAGCACACAAACAAAAAACAAAATCTTACTTCAATGGAACAGAACGCGCTCACTTTTTATGTACACTGGCGGAGACGCGTCTGCGCATCTGACTGATGTCGCCAGCGCAGAATACCTCACCTGCATGCCGTAGCATCCTGGCCTCAAACCCACTCCAATTCATCTCCGTTCGTGCTTCACGAACCTCACGCCGAGGTAGAAGGTCAGGAGGAACACAGGCATGCTGCAGGCGGCGTAAGCGAGGGAGGTCCACTTGTCCCTGCCGTGCAGCTCGAACGACGCCAGCACGGTATCCCCGAGCACGGGTTCGCACGGCCGGTTCACCCTGCTCGCGGCGTACAACTCAAGACCCCGGGTTTGATCGGGAGTCAACGGCAAATCGCCGGTCAAACCGGTGATCCCGTTCGCGCCGCCAGTTGCGATGTCACCGCCGCAGTGGTCGTAAAACTCCTTACGATAAATAAAAGAAAGTGTCAGTCTTGTAAGACCGCGTTCGTAACTTGTATTCCGCAAACAGTGCACTTGTGATGTACGTAGTGCACAGTAAATAGTCACATAGGGGCTTGAAACAGTGGTTGGATTTGGGAAATGCAACGCGTACCTTCCCCGCGAACTCGTTCACCATCAGCGCCGACCAGGTCCACTGGATGAACGAGATCCAGTACAGCCTGAGGTTGTTTACGGGAACGGGTCAGTCTTCCCGTAACTTGTATGAGTAAACAGTCGGGGGGATTCGGGCCGAACAGTGTTGGACTCTGGTGCACTTGTTGCGTTGGTAAGACTCGTGTAACCACACTTGCGGTAACGTGTACCAGTACGCCGTAAATGTTACGTACGCCGTACGTGGCATCAAACAGTGTCTGGATTTGGGAAATACCAGCATACTTACCAGATCCAGCCGGTGTGAATGGACACAACGCGGATGAAGAACCCGCCGACGAGCATGTTCAGGGTGGTGAAGACTGGGAGGACGACTGCGGGGCCGACTTCGCCCGTGATGCTCGCGGCGATGGTGAAACCGATAAGCATCGCGGTCGTGAAGTTCACCACGCAGCACAGGGTGAAGAACCAGAACGTGTGTGTGTCGTCGTGGAAACCCACGGACCAGTACAGGACGCCGCAAAACGCGAACGCGGCGCAAATCACGGCGGGGACCTGAGATAGGTAAAAGAAAGGGTCAGTCTTGTGCGGGTAAACAGTGTGCCTGGATTTGGGAAAGCCCCAATACGTACCTCTACTAACACTCGGTGCGCCACGTACGTACCGGCGCGGTAGTACGCGTCGTTGAACTCCCTGGTGTACACCTCCCTGTCGAACTTCATTTCTTCCACGAACACCTGGGCCATGAAACAAGGCAGGATAACCGAGATGAACAGAATGCCGATGGAGTTGAAAATGCCGACCAGCGTTCGGTTCTGGCCGTAGAAAAAGCTCGACAGCAAACCCGCGAGCAGCACGTACAGGAAGAACCTGGGGGTGAAAAGAAAAGTGTCAGTCTTTCGTAATGTGTATGCGTAATTACCATGTACAATAGGCAAACAGTGTTGGGATTTGGGAAATACAACACGTACCTGGTGCTGATGAACAGCGGGTGTTTCACTCTGGACAAGCCTTTGTACCGCAGGAGCACCATGAGCTCGCGTACGCTGCCGTTGGCGTACTTGGAAACAGCAGAGGAGTTGTTGTCGTTGGCCAAGTCCGCCAACTGCGATGATTGTAAATCCCCTTCGCGCACCGCGTTCGCGTTTTCGGCCGCAAGCGACGACGCCGCGTAGTAGGCTTCGAAGTCGTGCGCCCCCCCGACCTGCGTTGAGTGCGAGTTCAACGTGTCGATCAAGTACTCCGCGGTGTTGTACCCTTTCTGGTACGGGAAGTTCTGTTGCGCGAAGAAATCCAGGGGGGCCTTTGGAGATAAAACAGAAAGTGGTTAACGTCTGGTATGGGCAATCGCAGAGGCGGAGCGTGGTGCTTGGGAAACACGCACCTGTTTCCCCGGTCCGAAGTACGCCACGCGGCCGTAGTTCAGAAGAATCAGGCGGTCGAATACCTGGAACACCGTCGGCGACGGCTGATTGTGAAAAAAAAAGTGTCAGTCGCATGGGCAATCGTCAGTCGGCGAAACGTGGTGGGTGGGAAATACTTACCTGGTGAATGCTCACCACGAACGTACACCCGGTTTCGTCCCGAAGCTTCTGCAAGTTAGTGATCACCTCACCGGCCATGGCGCTGTCCAACCCGGAGGTGGGTTCGTCGAGAAACATGCACTGCGGCGAGCAAAGAAGCGCGCACGCGACCGCTGCAAGTGGGAAAGAAAAAGGTCAGTCTTCCCGTAACTTGTATACGCAAACAGTCTGAGAGTTGGATTCTAAACAGTGTACTTGTGATGTACAAGGGGCACTCGACCCGAGGGGCGGTAACCACTGCCTGGATTTGTCCAAGCCCCAAAACGTACCCGTGCGTTTCATCTCGCCGCCGCTGACGCCCCGTATCAACCGGTTGCCCATGTACGTCTCCGCGCATCGGGTCAGGTTGAGCTGGCCGATTACCTTCTCCACTCGGCGTTTCTTCTCATCCACGTCTTCCCTGTTGCAGCACATGTTCCCGCAGCTATCGTTCAACCGCGGCAGCTTGGCCATCGCGGCGAACATGATCGTCTCGCGCACGGTCGCGCCGCCAAAAAAACAGTCCTGCTGTTGAATGTACGCGGTGTGCTTCTGGAGTGGGTAAAAAAAAACACGTCAGTCTTCCCGTAACTTGTATGAGTAAACAGTCACAGTATTCGGGCCGAACAGTCGTGTACTCTGGTGCACTTATGGTAGTGGTAAGACGTGCGTAACTGCACTCCATACAGCGGGAAATACTCACCTTGACAAGACTCACGGTGGGCACCACACCGTCGAACTTGGCGGTGCCGAATACTTTGCCCTCCGTTTTCCGTCGGCTCACGATATCCAGCAAGGTCGTTTTTCCCGCCCCTGACGGGCCCATCACCGCACACATGTCACCCGCGTAGATCACGCCCGTGACCTGGAAACAGGGGTTTTGGAGGGGTGGGTCAGTTTGAGGTCTTTGGGAACGAGACTGAGAAGTCACATAAAAAACGAGACTGAAAATTTTGTTTTGTTTTTGGTAACTGGGACTCTTACGTCTGCCAGCAGTGTTTTGACGTTCTTGTCCTCCGCCCTGAGGCCTTGTTCCACCGTCGCCGGCGTGGTTGTTGTTTTCGTTTGCGGGGCCGTGCCAACCCGCGGCTTGATCACTGCGCCGATTCCGTCCAGGGTTATCTTGATCCCGGTCCGGCCCAGTTTCGGGTCAGAGGGGAACGCGTGTTCGCGCGCGGGGTTGGCGGGAAGCACGGACACGGGGTGGTGACTGGCGGCGGGGCGAGGCGCGGCGGGTGGCGGGTGACCTGCGGGAGGGCCTGTCGCGGCCATCGCATTGGCGTTCGCGCCCGTGGGCCGATGGACCATGGGAAGGGAAGGCTCACGCGAAAAGCGGTCGAGGCGCTGGTGCGGGGCAGAGTGAGTTTCGCCGAGACGCGGTGTGGGCACTCGTCTTTTTGAGTCTTGCACCTCCTGTCGAGGCCCGAGAGGTTTTGGCGAGGCACCGACGAAGCCGCTGAGGCGTCCCAGAAAAACCGAGGGTCAAGTTTCGTGTCGCCGAGGGAAAGACAGGTGGTCGGCCCGTCCAAGGACCAGGGTGGGACGCAAAGAGCCTCGGAGGTCCGAAAGGCCGTTGTTGGCCACAAAAACTGAAAATCAACCCAGATTTTTTCAACACCCAGTCGAGACTGTTTGCCATACAAAAATGTCGTGCCCGCGGGTGATTTGTATCATGCTCTTCACACACGCAAGCGCGCACTAGGCGCCGCGTTGCACGGACGCGTATCGTCCAACCGCGCGTTTGTTGAACGTGCACGTGTCGCTTCTTCGCGTTTTTGAAATCGAACACGGTTCGCGGGGTTGTCGTAACCGCGCGCGCGTCTTCTCGGAACGGAGCACTTTCGCCGGGAGCGAAAGGAAAGTTTGTGTTGATCGACACGCGCGAAGCGTCAGGAGACGCGGCGTCCCGTTCCAGAACCCCCTGATTCCGCGGCAGGGTTCACCTGAACAATCCGTACGCAATGGGTTCCGGACGCATGGGCGACGACGGGTACGTCTTCAACACACTTGATGTGGACAGCCCACATCCCAACCAAAGTGATCGACGACGGTGGCGTCCCCGCGGTTGAACATCGCGAACACCCACGCCGCGCGTGGTCGACGCGGCGCGTGGGGATTGGCGCACGCACCTAACGGTGTCACGCCCTCGTTGCGTAGTACTAGTCTGCACGACGCGTAACGCCGCACGTCAAACGCAACCTTCGGCCACAAAGGAACCCTAAACTGACCCTCCCACCCCTGCCACCCTCGCGTTCCCTCGGTTGTCGCCCCACTTGTGTTCGCCAAAAATATCGATTACAAAAACAGCAACGAGCCGCTTCTCGCGAGGAAAGGCTCCAAGGATTACGGCGCCACTTCCGCGGAAGGCCAACACGCTGATGACCCTAACTACTACCTGGGCGTTTTGAAAAGCGAGCTTTTGAACACCGGGGAGGATGGTTTGTCGGAACAGGAAGCGGCGATTCGTCTAGAGCGGTTCGGGCCGAACAAGCTTCGGGAAAAAACGACCAACATCTGGTGGAAGCTTTTTCTTGAATTCGTACAACCCATGCCGATGATGATCTGGATGGCCATCGCGATTGAGAGCCTGGAGGCGTATTTGCACGACAGCTCAGATGGGTGGATCGACGTAGCTGTTTTGGTCGTGCTTCAGCTCCTGAACGTGTTAGTGGGGTTCATGGAGGAGCTCAAAGCGGGCGACTCGATCGCGGCGTTGCGGGAATCGTTAAAACCGGAAGCCACGGTGAAGCGCGGAAACAGGGTGTACAACATCGACGCCACCACGTTGGTGCCAGGAGACGTGGTATGCCTCGGCGCGGGGGGCGCGGTTCCCGCGGATTGTATTTTACGGCAAGGCAAACCCATCCAAGTGGACCAAGCCGCGCTGACTGGTGAATCCCTGCCAGTAACCATGTTCCCCGGCAGCGACGCTAAGATGGGAAGCACGGTGACCCGCGGCGAAACCGAAGCCACGGTCAGCGCGACGGGGTCGCAGACGTTTTTCGGCAAAACCGCGGATTTAGTGCAAGGCGTTGACGAGCTAGGACACTTCGAAAAGGTGTTGCGGGAAATCATGATCCTGTTAGTTGCCGCCGGCGTCCTGATTTGCGCGATCGTGTTTTTCTACCTCATCACTATCGGGGTTGATTTCTGGGAAGTTTTGGCGTTCAACGTGGTGTTGTTAGTAGCGTCTATTCCAATCGCGTTGCGAGTGGTGTGCACCACCACGCTTGCGCTGGGTTGCCACGAGCTCGCGGCGGAAAAAGCGATCGTGGCGCGGCTGTCGTCGGTGGAGGAACTCGCCGGGATGACCATTTTGTGCTCGGACAAAACCGGGACGCTGACGCTGAACAAGATGATGCTGCAGCAAGACCTGCCAACCTTCACCCCGGGTGTCACCCGGGACGAGGTTCTGAAAATGGCCGCCCTCGCGGCGAAGTGGTGGGAACCCCCGAAAGACGCGCTCGATACGCTGGTGCTGAATGCCACGAAGGAAATGGACCTGGACGCGTATGCGCAAACCGACTACACGCCGTTCGATCCGAGCGTCAAAAAGACGGAATCCACCGTCCAGTTAAAGTCAAACGGCCAGTCCATCAAGGTCGCGAAAGGCGCGCCGCACGTGATTCTGGAGATGTGCGCGAACAGAGAGCAAATTCGGGCGGCGGTGGAGGGCAAGGTGTTGGAGCTGGCGCACCGGGGCATTCGGAGTTTGGCGGTTGCGCGCACGAAGGGTTCCGAAAACGGGGTTTGGGAATTTTTGGGGATCCTCACGTTTTTAGACCCGCCAAGGCCGGACACGAAGCACACTATTGATTGCGCGAACGACTTCGGAGTCGCGGTGAAGATGATCACGGGCGACCACAAAGCCATCGCGCAGGAGACCTGCCGCGTATTAGGGATGGGCACACACGTGCTGGGCCAGGAGAGCTTGCCGTTAATGAGCGCACAAGAGCTGGAGTGCGCTACTAACTTGGGCCGGGACTACGGCGAACTGTGCAGAGGCGCCGACGGCTTCGCGCAGGTGTTCCCGGAACACAAGTACCTCATCGTGGAAGCGTTGCGGCAGCAAGGGTTCCTCGTGGGCATGACCGGCGATGGCGTCAACGACGCACCAGCCCTGAAAAGAGCGGATGTCGGCATCGCCGTGCAAGGCGCCACGAACGCCGCGCAAGCCGCCGCGGATATCGTTCTCACCGAACCCGGTGCGTATCGGGCGTTTCCCAAATCCCAACACTGTTTACCGCCTCTCTTTGAGTGCACTACTGGTAAAATTTACTCGCAACTGCACAACTGCACACGGCACAAGTGCACTGTGGAGGCCCGTATCCCACGACTGTTTGCGGAGTACAGTTTACTCCGAACATTACCAAAGACTGACCCTTTCTTTTCTTCGTCGCAAGGCCTGTCCACGATCGTCACCGCCATCGTCACGTCGCGGAAAATATTCCAGCGCATGAAGAACTTCGTGATCTACCGCATCGCGTGTACCGAGCAGTTGCTGTTCTTCTTTTTCATGTCGTGTATTTTCTACCACCCCAACGAGTACAACGAGGACTGGCCTTCTTATTTCTACATCCCGGTAATAGCGCTGGTGACCATAACGATTTTGAACGACGGCACGATTATCAGCGTCGCGTACGACAACGTCCACGCCTCGCAGCTTCCCGAAAAGTGGGACCTGAACATCCTGTACATCGTGTCCAGTAGTATTGGGCTGACCGCGCTGGCGTCGTCCCTAGTCTTGCTGTCCTACGCGCTGTCATCATCCGACCCGTCGTCGCAGTGGGCGCAGATGGGCTTGCCGCAACTCACCTACGGCGAGATTCAGTGCTTGATGTATTTGAAAATCTCGCTTTCCGACTACTTCTCCGTGTTCAACTCACGCACCAAGGGGTGGCTGTGGACCAGGGCGCCGTCGTACGTGTTGGTGTTCGCGTTTATTCTCGCCACAGGCGCGTCAACCTGGCTCTCCGTGTACTGGCCGTTTGGGAACGGCATGAAGGGAATCGAGTGGAGTCTCGCGGGGTACTGCTGGCTATACGTCACGTTCTGGGCGATCGTTCAGGACGCCGCGAAAGTCGCGACGTACGCGGCGCTTCAATCGGTGGGGTGGATAGAGTCCGTGGATGTTATCGACGAAGAAGCCCTGAAGGAGGCGCGGAAGGAGCTTGATATCGTCGCCGTGGCGTAAGGGCGGGAGGTTGTGCATGGAAAAAAAGAGACTTTCAAAATTAGCAGCGCGGACCGGGGAACGGGGCGCGCGAAAAAGCGCGTTCCGCCGTTTAAATATTGTTATTTTTCAAACCAGATTTGTAAAGAAACCGCCCTGCTTCGTGCTTTCGAGCTTTCGTACGGTACCGGTATCGTATCTCGTATTATCATTCGTATTAGTATTGAGTCTACCCGCGATGTCCCCACTCGTCTCGTCTCGCCTGGTCACCTCGTCATCCCCGCTTCTCCCGCAGCGCCGACTCCAAACGCTTCAGCAAATCGGGAAAGCTCCCTATCGGGTCCACGATCGGCCGGCGTTCCTTGACATACCCAACCGCCTGTGACGCGTTTATTTTCATAAAGTACATCGCCACCGAAATCCCCGCGGTTCCAGCGCGGTGCGCCCCGGCTAAGCAATGCACCATCACGTTTTTCCCATCCTTCAAATGGCGCTCCGCGAAATCAAACAGCGGGGCGTAAAAGTTCCGCACGTTTCCCGCGTCGTTCATGTCCAATCCGTTTTGGGGGTTCCACCAGTGCGCTATTGGGAACCGCAGGTAGGTAATGCCAGCGCCCTGGTCGTTTTCGAAGTAGTTGGTAGTCGTGACGTCCTGGGTGTTGATTACGTGCGAGATGTTGTTCGCCTTCAAAATTTCCAGGTTCGCCGCAGCCCTCACGTTCCCGATGAAGAACGTCCCGCCCCCGGGCAGGGTCAAAATCGGGGACACGTCCTGGTAAAAGTCGCCAGGCCCTGGCTGGGTTTCGAGGCTGTTACAGGGGTAGCAGGGGTGTTTGGGTTGGTCAGTACGACGTACACATCTTCCATGAGATGTCTGCCCGACGGTTCGTTCGTTTTGACGCGTCACGCAGGCATCAGATCTGGAAAACCGCGCTTGGGAAACGGCGTATCGTGGGATGATCCTCTGATGTTGGGAAACAAAGTCGGTGCTAACGTTGTGGGAGCTAAGTTCTCTGGGGACGTACGCCAGGAGCTTAACCCCCTCCGCGTGGTAGTCCGTCATCGCGCCCCGAGGCCCCGAGGTGTGGCGGATTTAAAAGGAAGCGGTTGCTTTTGGCTTCGGAAAAAAGTTTTCCTTCCGAGAAGCAGAGATTGAGACAATTTGGGCCGCGGGATGCTCGGGCTCATCACACGTGAACGCGTCAGGACGAGTCGTTCCGCGGTGGCGTGAAGGTGCGGGTGTCGAGACTGCGCGGGGTGGGTGGTTTGTGGTTTCACGAAACGCGGGGTTTTAGGCGTTGGCGGGTACCGTCGCCAGGACGAGAGTAGGGCAGGTCGACTCGGAATCGAATCGAATATCCGCACGGCACCGCTCCGAGACGACCTCTGGAGAACACGTTCAAGGGTACCTGTTTGTTTCGTCTCCGTGACCGCGGTTTGTTGGCAACGACGACACACCTCCCAGCATGTCGTTCTTCCGCATGGGGCGCCAGCCCGATACCTTCGCTTTAGTCGTGGGGTTCGAGGGCTACGTCGTGTCCGAAGGCAACGCCCCCGGGGGGGGTGTGTTGGAACTTCACCAAGCCAGGGTGGAGTGGGACGGCGACGCGCGAGGCGAGGACGTGCTTGTTAAGCTACGCGACGCGGAACGAGGGCTTCCCTTTGACGTGACTGGCGACGTGGTACGGGTAAGGCTTGGTGTTGATGAATACGCAATCGACGGTCACAGAGAACACGTGTCCCAAACCAACCAAGGAGAACACAAAAGAACAGATTCAGGTTCGATTTTGGGAACCATGTTCGCCGGCGTGGGCAGTGCCGGGAACTTGGCGAGTTTTTTAATCGGAGGTGACTCCTCCCGAGATGAAACCAATGAAGCAACAGGAAGTACCACCTCAAGATCCGGAAAGCCTCCTGTTGTGCCTGGGGGAGCAAACAATGGGGCGCCGAAGCTGCCGGTTACTTTCAACTTCTCGATTGAAAAAAACCGCGCGACGCCGAGATTCCTTCAACTCACGCGCCCGCAATCCTCGGGCTCCGATCAATTACCCGAGTCCGTATACACCGTGTTGCGGGGTATCGCGTTGCACGAGGTGTTTTCCATCTCCCTGAAAGAAGGCGTGACTCGTGTGCTCCTGGATTTGACGCCAAACGCGCTGCCGTCGCTGCGAACAATCGACCTTAGCGAATCGCAGCTTTGCGAAATCCCGGAGTCCGTCTTCGAACACGCGAAACTCACGGCCCTCGTCCTGAACGATAACAAGCTCACCTCACTGCCTTGCCTCGCGAGGCTGACAAACCTGAAACAACTCTCCGCCAACGGTAACGGAATCAGGGAGCTTCGCCAGGACCTGAAACTCAACGCGAACTTGCGGACGTTATCCCTGGAGAACAACAAGCTCACGAAGCCGGTGATTGACTTCAAGGCCCTGGCGAAGGTCAATTCTTTGCGTTTGCTGGGGAACCCCATCGATTTCTTGCCTGAAATGCACCACGCCCTCGAGTTGACTGAGCTCACGCTGTTCAACGTGCGTATCGTTTGCCAAACCGGTAGCCGCGATTTGTTGAAAACGACAGTCGCGGTGGACGAAACTTCAGGGTCGACTTTGTCGTCGCTGGTCGGCGTCGGTACGTATTTCCCTGCCGCCTTTCCCAAATAATGACACAATGTTGTACCGAAGCTGGTGCCTTTTTGTCCATGCATCGCCCAATACAAGACTGACACTTTTCTTTTTCTTTCCAAAAAGGTACCGCGGCCGGCCGGGGCGTTGCCGGGACGGGACGGGTGTACGAGCAGGTAAGTATTTTCCATTTACCACATTCTGCCTCCCTGATTGCCCACACGAGACTGACACTTTCGGCTTTTATCTCTCAGTTCTTTTCCCTGGTGTTCCGCGGTTCGGCTTGTCAGCACCCCCTCATCGCGCGCGCCATCGCGATCGTCGCCACACGGAACTTGGCGAACTGCGAGCAGATGGCGTCCACCAAGGAGGGGGTGCCGCAGCTTTTGAGCATGGTGCTTTCCAACGACTGGCGCGTGGTGCGCGACGCGAGTGCCGCGCTCGGCGCGCTGGCGGAGGACGCCTCGTTGGCCAAGCGGCTTGTGGAACACACCACCGTTACCCGGGTACACGCGCTGCTTTCCGAAACAAGCAAGCCGGACGTGCAGATCTGCGGGCTGACGATTCTTTCCAACCTGAGTTTCGCGAGCGACCATATCGCGCGTCAAGTTTTCGGGGAAACGCTGTTGGACAAACTCATCCGAGTCGTGCGGGAAGGCACGCGGGAGGTGCAATGCGCGGGCCTCGAAGCGCTTGGTAACTTGTCCTTCGAACCAGCAAACCGAGCGGTAGTGTCGAGGTACGCGCGCAGTTTACTACAAGGCTACGCCCTGGGCAACGCGGCGGACGAACCGTCAATTAAGGAAGGTAAGGTTATTTACGGCGCGCCGGTGTCGCCGATGAAGGGCAGGAAACTGAGTAACGAATTTTTCGGAAACGAAAACGAGCACAAAAAAGTTTGCCACCCCGAAGTGAAAAGAGCGGCGACTCGGGCACTCGCGATTCTCGGCGAAAACGAGCTCGTGAGGAGGGCTACTGGGCGACGACCCGTGGGACCGAAGGGGGTTCGGATTCTTTGTATGGACGGCGGCGGGATAAGGGGGATCGCGACGATTCAAATGTTGCGACGGTTGGAGCTCGGCACCGGGCGTAAAATTCACGAGTTGTTTGATTTGATTTGCGGCACGTCCACCGGCGGGATTTTAGCCATGGCGGTTGGTGTGCACAACCATAGCCTTGACAGGTGCGAATCAATTTACAACGACCTCGGGGCGCAGATCTTTTCCAAGCCGAAGGCGATCAAGGCGGCGGACGGTCAGGGGGAAACGCCGGGCGGCGCGGGCGATCCGGGATCGGGACAATCAAACAGTTGGTCCGATCGCATCGGCAACCTGTACACGAGCGCCGGGACGAGCGTACAACAAGCCATGCGCCTCGGCTTGACCTTCGCGAAGCACGACGCCGGTTTGTTCGAAACGTTGGTGAAACGCGAGTGCGCACTTCCCACCCCTAGTGACCCGGCTGGCAAGAAAGAAACCTCCTTCGTGGACGTCGGCGCGCTTGGCGGGCCGAAGGTTTTCGTGGTCTCCACGTTAGTCTCCGTGATTCCCGCGACGCCGTTTCTGTTCCGGAATTACCAGTACCCGCCGTGCGAAATAGACGGGCTGGTCAGGGTCACCCCTCCTGGAGTCGGAGTGAGTGCGAATGAACAGACTAACTACATTGGTACCTCGACTAACTACGCCGGTACCGGTACCGATACCGACCAAAAAGCACCCCACCGTTCGGAACAGATCCCGGGGTCGTGTAAGCACCGGTTGTGGCAAGGCGTCAGGGCGTCGAGTGCGGCGCCGTATTACTTGGCGGACTACTCCTTCGGCCACGACAAGTTCCAGGACGGCGCGGTGACGTGTAACAACCCGGGGATGCTGGCGGTGATGGAGGCGCGGCGGTTGTGGCCGGATGCCAACATTGACGTGGTGGTGAGTCTGGGGAGCGGCGTGTTTCAGCGCCGGCAACGAGACGCGAGTTCCACGTTGGCGGGCGGCCGGCTGAACGATTTGCAAAAAGTGGTGCTTGAGTCGTGCTGTTCCGTGGACAGGGTGGACGAATCCCTACGCACGCTGTTACCCCTGGTGCCGGTAAGGGCCTTTCCCACCCACCACGTTCCGCCTCCCTGATTGCCCATACTCGTACCAGAAGGGCGCATTACCTCTGACTGTTTGTCCATACATCGCGATATACTCGTACCAGAAGGGACGTCTTCCCTCTGCCCTGACTGTTTGTCCATACATCGCGATACACAAGACTAACACTTTCTTTTTTATCTCAAGGGTGCCCAGTACTTCAGGTTCAACCCGACCGACGCGCGGTGCGAAATAGAACTGGACGCGACGGATTTGAACCAGGTTCGTGTTGGGCCTTTCCTTTCACCAAATCCCGCCTGCCTGGATGCCCATACACGACTGACACTTTCTTTTTACAATCAAAGCTGCGGGGGTTAACGGACGCGACGAACGAGTACGTCGAGACGCGGGACGCGCGGTTCGCGGAGGCGTGCTTGGCGCTTGGGAACGGGAGTGTTGGCCGTAACGGCCAAAGTAACGCCAACCGTAACGCCAAAACTGAAGCCAACGATGATACCCTTGCCAAGGCTGAGATGGGCAGTCGGCGGGGTATGCTTCTCGTCGAGGCGCCGCGAGTCGCAGGCGACACGACCAACTCCGCGAACGCGGTTTCGCGGTTCTGCGCGTTGCGCAACATTCCGTTTCAGCGCCTGGACGTGACGAAAGAAGTCGGCGCGCTGGGTACGGGTAAACAGTACGAGCAGACGACGGCCGAAAGAAACGGTGAAACTGCTGATGCAAAGCCTTCGGAAGGGATCCAGACCATCCTGCGCACCGCTTCGAAGCGCTCGGGGCAAATCGGCGTGGTACACTTTGAGTGTTGCCGCGACCTGGAAGGGTTGGTGTTGCGCTGGGCGCCGGAAATCGTGGCAGTCGCGGAGCCCAGTCAAGCGGCGGAGGCGTTCGTTGCTGGAGTCGCTGGCAACAAAGAAAGCATCAGTTCGATTCACGAGCTGTGCTTCAGCTTCCAGAAATTCGAAGTCAACGGCGTGCTTCACGAAGTCTTGGGGGAGCATGCGCAGACCGTGACGCGCGATGAGGGCGAAAAAACAAAAACGTCGCAAAAGATTGGCGCGTATTTATTCAGGAAACACGTCCCGGCGGAACGTTTGGATGTAAACGCCTGCGTCAGCGCGCTTGGGGTTTGGAGGGAAAAGATCGTGTGTTCCTCCACCGCGATGCCCCTAAGCGTAATAGAAGCGGTTCTAGACGCGGAGGCGAAAGTGGTGGTGGCGCCAGACGCGGTGAGCGTTTCCGAAGACGCCGACGTCGGCGCTTCTTCGGAATCGCTTCGTCCCGACGACGTCGCGCAGTTTTTCACCGCGTTTTACCACGCGTTGTACGTAGTAGGCGCGGACGCCGTGGCTGCGCTAGGCGCAGCGGCGCTGGTGCAACCTCGGTGCAAGCGGTTCCGGTGCCACATGCGCATCGACGGGAAGCTCGTGGTGCTGAAAGCGGGGGACGACGACTTGCTGCCGGACGAGTAGACGGGCAGAAACGCGGGGTTTTGTAATAGACGTGGAAACAAATGAACACATGTAATCACGTCTCTTTTTTTACTTGTCAAAACCGAAGTAGCCTTGAATGGTGAACGGCTCTTGCTTTATCTCGGGCTCGAGTTTGATCTCGGACTCTTGCTTGATCTCGGGCTCTTGCTTGATCTCGGGCTCTTGTTTGATCTCGGGCGAACTCTTCGGCTCGCGCTTGACCCGCTTCGAACTCGGCGGGGCCGCGCGTGCCGCTTTGCACGCCGCGCAGTGCTGTTTCAGCTTGCCGTGGGGGCAAGGGTTGCACGCCACGCAGGCGTATTTCCGCTTGCCGTGCGGACAGGGGGTGCACTTCACGCAGTTGTTTTTCAGCTTCCCGTGGGGGCAGGCGTTGCAGTCTGCGCAGTTTTGTTTCAGCTTCCCGTGCGGGCAAGGGTTGCAGACTGGGCAGGTGCGTTTCACCCTGCCGTGAGGGCAGGCGTTGCAGTCCACGCAATCGTTTTTCACCTTCCCGTGCGGGCAGGGAGTGCAGTCCGCGCAGATGGTTTTCACCTTCCCGTGCGGGCAGGGAGTGCACGCCGCACACTGGTCTTTCAGCTTGCCGTGAGGACACGGGCTGCACTGCGCGCACATATCTTTCAGCTTGCCGTGAGGGCAGGGGTTGCAGTCCGCGCACCTGACTTTCAGCTTGCCGTGAGGGCAGGGGGTGCACGCCGCGCACCGGTCTTTCAGGTTGCCAAGAGGACACGGGCTACACGCCTTGCACCTATCTTTCCGCCTTCCGTGATGGCATCGCTTCGTTCCCATTTTCGCGCGCCACGACACCCCGCGCACACGCTTCTGCGCGCCGACGTCACGTCACGTCGTTGTCTTGTCACTTTTTCTCTGATGTTTCGTATCGAACGAGGAAATATTCAGGTGATTATTTCATTCCACTGTGGCCAGTCAGACATTTCTGCTTCCCCTGTTTTCGAGACTGATTACACTGTGGACCATAATTTTAGAAGTGGGGACATTGGCTTTCATCGATCGTTACTTCTTCCCCTCCGCCGGCAAACCTCCACCCTTCCCACACGCGCGAGAAAGCTCGAGAGTCATCTCTTGAGGACAGCTTTTTAGGACCGCTTCCTAAACAACAAACACACACACACACGCACAATGGCTGAGTAAGTACCGGGTCGGTTTGTCCAGCCTCTATCGGTGTCGATCCTGTCTTGTTTTTTAGGGTTTTCACGATTTCCGTGAGGCATCCGCCGCGACTGCCACCCGGGCACCACCCACACGCATGGACCACCGCGCGACTTGACGACCACGACGTTGTGTCTATGAATGCCCCTAAGGCTGTCGCATGTGTGCTTGTCCCGCCTGTGCTCGTATCCGCGCCCCCCGCTCCCTCCGATCCGGAGCTCCGCTGACCCACCGCCCCCATCCAATAATCTCCCCAAACCCCACAGAGAAGAAGCGACGATGGAACCCGAACCCGAGGTGGAGACGCCCGTGGAGGAGGTGAGCAACGAGCCCATGGATTTGATGACCGCGTTGCAGATGGTTTTGAAGAAGTCCCTCGCGGAGGACGGTCTGCACCGCGGTCTGAGGGAAGCGTGCAAAGCGATCGAATCCCGCAAAGCCCTGCTGTGCGTGTTGGCGCAAGATTGCGACCAAGCCGATTACACCAAGCTGATCCAAGCCCTGTGCAACGAAGTCAACGTGCACCTCATCAGGGTCCCCGAAGCCGCCAAGCTTGGTGAGTGGGCTGGGCTGTGCAAGCTCGACGCCGAAGGCACCGCCCGAAAGGTCGTGAAGTGCTCCTGCGTCGTCGTCTCCGATTTCGGCGACGAATCGGAAGGCCTGACCATCCTGCAGGAGTTCCTCAAGTCCTCCGAGTAAGCGACGTTTGCAAATGTTTGCGCAAACGCTCTTCTTCAGCCGACGAAGCGCCTGAAGGTTCTTGTGGTGTCGTCTTTCGAGTCGACACCCGGTACCCTTCACGAACGTGTCTTTGTGTGTGCGCGCGAGGCAGCCGACCTTTCTCTTCTCCCGTCAATAGACCTTGAAATAACAACCAAGCGTCTCGCGCATTACAAAGGTTACTACTACTACGCGAGGACGCTACCCTGATCCTCTCCAACATGTCGGGAGAGGTCTACTGTCTATGACTTTGTCATACAGACTCACCACACACCGGCTGTACAAAACGTACTGCTGACAAAACGGTTCTCTCGCCGGCGTCAAAGAAAGCCTTCGGGAAAGCCGCCGGTGTCATCTCAGCGCGGATTCCCCCCTCCCGTCCCTCGTGCCCTCGCCCCCCAACCCCCCCCTGATTGACACGGACGCGTTGGCGAACGCTTTCGAGCCGCGGTCGAAGGACGTCAGCGCGCCGCCGATGTCCGCGCTGTTTTTCCTCCGGGCGTTTCGCTTTCGGCGCACCAAATCCCACGTCGATACTATTTGTTGTTGCTGTTCAGCTGAAAACTTCAAAACACGTCCTGCGTGCACCTCATCAACCGCGATGTCAATCCCCGTCTGCGCCCACGCCTTGTTGTACCGGTCACTGGCGCACTCCAACCCCCAAACCGCCGCTTCTCGGAGTTCATCTTCCAGGCGCCATCGATCGCAATCCGCGGCGAACTCGGCGCGGCGCATCTGGTTTTCAGACGCCAAGCGTTGCGTGGTTTCCTCGGGACTGACTGTCGCGTCAGAGGTGGTTAGGTCACCGCCACCACCACCGCCAGTCCCTGGTTCGATTTCCTGTTCGTCCTTTTCTTTGTTGAAACTCTCCTCCGTGGGCGCTCGCCGGTACGCCGGCGCGTTCGCAACCGTTACTTGAATCGCCTTGAGCGTCTTGGCGAACGTAAACGCGTCGTCGGTGAACAAGTCGTTGACAAGATGCGCGTAGAAAACCCACACCGCAAGCTGGGCTTTGTGTTTCACGTTGAACACGCCGTCGTGTTGCAGTTGCAGCGCGGCGATGAACAGCGTTTTGTACTCGAATCTAGTCGCCGGGTCGTTGGCTTTTTTCGGCGACGGGCTCATCGCAGCAAGTAAACACGCAAACACAGCCTTCCCGTGCCGTCTTTCAAGAGACCCGGAGGCCATCACCTCCGTTGCCAACGCGCACGCGCGCTTAAACTTTTTCGGGTTCCGCATGTGCGTCGCGAGGCGCTCAAGCGCCTCGGCGTGGTCCGCCGGTTTCTTCGGGGGGTCATCAGTTGCCCCGAGGTCATTCGGTGCCGTCTCGATTTCCGTCGTTGTTGTCGGACCTGACGACGGCGGCGGCGCCTCCCCGGTGTCAGCAGCCACGGCGGGTCGCTTCGGTTCCGGCGAACCGTCCCGTTCGGTGTCAGGGAAAGAGCGCTTCGCACAAGGCAGGTTGTCGAATAAACCCATATTTTGTGCCGTCGGAGCGCGAGGCCAGGCGCACCCCGCACTGCAGGAGGATTAGGAAGCATTTCGCTTTTCCGAAGTTCATACTTGATGACACTTTGCGTCGCGCGGCGCACGCCGGGAGAAGGGTCGCGTCCGGTGGCTTGGCCCGGCCCGACCGGGCGAGTCACCACCCTGACAATGCCTCGCGCGGAGCGCGTGCGTTCGGAGGACGTGACTCTGGATGAGGAGTTGACTTTCTCTGACCTGCAACTCCCCGAGGCGTTGGTTCGGGGGTTGGGGAAATGCGGTTTGCACGTCCCGTCTCCCGTGCAGCGCGCGGCGATTCCCCTGGGCCGGATGGGGGCTGACTTGGTGGTGCAAGCCAAGAGCGGTACGGGTAAAACCATAACGTTTGGGTGCATTTTGTTACAGCGCGTGGACCGGTTGTGTCAACAGTCGCAGGCGCTCGTCGTGGCGCCGACCCGGGAGGTGGCACAACAGTCGCACGATGCGTTGAAGGAGCTGGCCAAACACTGCGAGCTTCAACCCCCGATGACCCTACTGACGTGCCTTGGCGGCTTACCCGTCGCGACAGACCGAACACGGCTCGCGACGAAGCCGCACGTCATCGTAGGCACCCCAGGGCGGCTTCGGCAGCTCATGGAGGAAGGGTCTTTGGTTACCGAAAATATCACCATGTTCGTCATCGACGAGGCGGATTTATTAATGACCGGCTCGTTCGAGCGCGACGTTTTGTTCATTCACTCCATGCTGCCTGACACGAAGCAAGTAATGGCGTTCAGTGCTACTTATCCCCCAGAGGTAGTGGAGCGAGTCAATGGCTTTGTTAAAACTCCGCACAAGGTGCAGATGTGCACGCAAAATACCAACGCGCTGAAAGCGGTGAGGCAGTTTTACGTACGCGTGGATTGCGACGACGCGGGCACAGGCAAACAGTCAGCCGAAAGTACTACTCACTTGCCGGAAGCTGAAGGAGATGATGACACAGTGGTCAACCCCTCCATCAACTCCTCAATTAACTCAAGAAAAGAAAAAGCGCTGTTAACGTTGTTCAGCAAGATCGCGTACCACCAGTGCGTGGTGTTCGTGCGCCGGCCGGAGCGGGGGGTTTTCGTTACTAAGCTGTTGCGCCAAAACGGAACGCCCGCGGTTTTCATTTCCGGTACGTGTCAACAAAGCGAACGGCAACACGTCATGTCCACCATGCGATCCTTTCAAAGCCGAGTTTTAGTATCGACCGATTTAACCGCAAGAGGCGTGGACTTGGAACGCGTCAACCTCGTCGTGCACCTCGACGTTCCAAGAGACAAAGAAACGTACTCGCACAGAGTCGGTCGTTCAGGGCGCTTCGGCACCAACGGACTTAGCGTTTTACTCGTCACGGAATCAGAGCTGCTGGGGTTGCGAACGATGCTTACCTCTGGAGGTGAGGTGGTCACCGAGGGTACCACTAAGGATACCGAGTTAGCCGATACTCTCCGTACGTCACACCTTTCGCCGTTGCCCGAGGTTGTTCCCGCGGACTGGTACGCGTACGATTTGGACGACGCGGACGTGGTCAAGGCGGAGGCGTTGCGTTTGGAGGGGGAGCTAGGAGCGGCGGCGGCGGCGAGGGAGGACGCAATGGAGGATCACGAACATGAAGAGGAGTACTTTGAGGAGGAAGAGGAGTGTTTTGAGGAGGAGGAGGAGGGAAATTTCGAGGAGCAGGACGACCCGGTTTGGCATCAAAGAAGAGAGTGGGCTTCGTGGTGGTGGTGGTATTGGAAGGACATGGAAGAGGCGAGGGGGCGACGGGCAGAGAAAGCGCCTTGGTTCGTGCCGCCCGTGCCGTTCGGGCGCGCGCGGTATGTGCCACAAGGCGGGTATCGATAGTCTAGTAGTAGCATTTTATCATCACCTCGGGAAACTCGCCCTGTCAAGTCGTTTTTGGTCGTGCCTCGAGCGCGTCACTCTCGCCGCGCATGAACCGGACGCGTCGCGCACTACGCGCGACTTTCACGGTGGTTTTGTTCGTGCTCGTCGCCGCGCGAATCGACCCCCCGTTTCCGGCTGACCAAACGGCGTCGGAGGAAACGGAAGAAAGACCGTGGAGTTTCGCGCACGGGGCGGCGCACCGGGTTCTTTGCGCTGCACTCGGAGAAGGGTTGACTGCCGCGTGTGATACCTTAGTCGATTCTTCCCCGCCGCAAGCGAACGACACCCAACCAACGACCAACACCAATGGTAACACCACAACAACTCAACCCGCGTTCATATACGACAACCTCTTGTCCGCGAACCTTGTGTTGTCTACGGCGTCGCTGGTGCGGAGGGGCAACGTGTTGAGTTTAGCGGGGCTAGTCAACGAAAAAAACGAAACGAGCGACCCCAAACCCCGGGAGGGCGCGCCAATTTTAATTCCAGGTGCGAACGCCACAAGCGTGGTGGTGCAAGCCGCGACTGGAATAGTCCAGCTGCAAGGGATTTCCAGTGCGTTCCTCGCGTTTACCCCGGAGTGGGCGGCGGCCAGGGCGGCGTTCGCCAACGTCGACGCCGCGCAAGGCGCTAACCTCGCGGAACAACAAGACGAATCAACCCCTGGGGTGCTTAGTGGCAGGAAACGAAGGAGGACATTATTGGCGTCGACTGTGAGTGCTCATGACCGCTCTGAGATGACGACACAATCGCAGCACGTCGCGTCTCGGCGCGTGTTGTTAGACACGGAAGCGCTGCGCGATTTCACGCACGTCGAGAATACTCACCTGCGCGCGCCGTTGCCCGCGGGCGGTGATTTGGTAACATCCCACCCTAGTGTTGCGGAGTACGTGAGTTCGATTCTCAACGGGGTGAAGGACGGCACCTTAAACGAAACCACGGTGAATGAGATTTTTGAGTTCAGGGGAGTCGGCGCTTCCACAAGAGACGAAGTAAAAAACTTGGCATCCGAGGATTTTTTAAAAGAGTTTTCGCGCGGGATAGACGACGACGCGTTTGAGACGCTTCATTTCACGTCAGGTGGCCAAAAAGACGCGAATGACACCACTTCTTCTGAAAGTACAAGCGCTTCCCAAAAAAAAGAGGCAAAGGTGAACGACATCTTGCGGCAACTGCGGGATATCGAACCCAAGTTCGATTTTGAAATCAGTGTTATTGTCCGGCCCATCGTGACAACTTTGTTTTGGGGGTACGCGTCCCGGACGTGGCAGCACTTGGCGCTGCGAATCGCACCGCAAGAAATAACGCCATATGTCTATTCAGATCCCTTAACCCTGGTAGCCGCGGACTTGTACCCGGAAGTCGCCGCGGCGTACGCGAAGTTGCTGCGGGCGCGAAACGTTACGGAAACCGAAATCAAGGAAAAACTTTTAGCAGCGGTCAACGTCCGGTTCGTGGTCACCGTCGCCATCATCACGCGGCAGCAGATTTCAATAGGGGGGGGGGACATCTTGCGGAACGTGTTTACGCTCACGTTGTAGGTAGGGTTTAGTTTTTACCGAGTGGAAAGAGCCATGAGTATTAGTATTAGTCGTACCTGATGAAGTACTCGAGTATGGAGCGTTGCTTCTGATCGCGAAAATGGCGCGAGCCACAAATCAGTGAAAAGTTATTCGTCCTTCTGGAAAAGTGCTGCGCCCCTGGAATCGAGGTTTTCGCACGTCGGGGGTCCTGCCTTCTGCCACACCGCACAGGTAGCGCGCGCGTGGAGTCTCTGGGAAGGGAGGTACTTCCGCGCGCGTCCTTGGAGTTGTTTGGACCGAGGCTAGGTAACCGGTGACAGTGGAGGGACGTGGTGGAGGGACGTGGTGGAGGCATAGGGTATTTGAGGGATCGCGATTCGCCCAAAATCTAACGCAGGCAACAACAAACACCGCCGGTTCCTGCGATGGACAACTCCGTGTCCCCCCTGCGCGCGCACCAGCAGCACCTGCGTCCGTTCGACGTTTCCCCTCACTCCGGTGGCGGGAGCCCGCTCGGGCGGTCGCCGCGAACCAGCGAGGATGGGAGTTTTGTGGAACGCGAACGCGTCGCCGAGTCGCCCGTGGAGCTGATGCAGTCGCGCGAGAACTCAGTCCACGGTCCTTCGGGGAGTCTGGGCGGCGCGATGCACGCCATGTCTCCCGACATGCAACTAGCCCTGTATCCCCTGTTCTTCGTGGAGGACAGACACGAAGCCAGTGACGTGTGCAGAAGTGCGGGCGCGAAGTTGGGGAAGGGCGGCGGTATCGCGAGCGATACGAGCGATCAATTTCGCATCGACAACGAACACGACGACGCCGAAAACAACCAACAGGCCGTCTCGCGCTGGCGCATGAAGGACCGCATGAAAACCATGAGCGTGGCGTTGATCATGTGTCTGAACATCGGGGTTGATCCGCCTGATGTGCTGAAAATCTCCCCGTGCGCCAGGCTGGAGTGCTGGATAAACCCGCTGACGCTACCGCCGGCGAAGGTACGGCCTTGCGCGGTTCCCAAATCAGGAGCCTCCCTGTTTTATCTCTCAGCTGGTGACTGTTTGTCCATACATCGCGATACACAAGACTGACACGTTCTTTTATTTTTCCCAGGCGTTGGAAATGATCGGCAAGGCGTTGCAGGCGCAGTACGAGCGGTGGCAACCGCGGGCGCGGTATAAACTGCAGCTGGACCCCACGGTGGAGGACGTGAAGAAGTTGTGTTTATCGTGCCGCCGAAACGCCAAAAACGAGCGCGTTTTGGTGCACTACAACGGCCACGGCGTTCCGAAACCAACCGCGAACGGAGAAGTATGGGTGTTCAACAAAACCTACACGCAGTACATCCCCCTCAGCGTTTTTGATTTACAACAATGGTGTGGGAACCCCGCGATTTACGTGTTCGACTGCGGAGGCGCGGGGGTAGTGGTGGATGCGTTTCTGCAACTCGCGCAGGCGGGCGGTTTGGGCGGGCGAGGCGGGATCGCGCCCGGTGGTAACGCGTCCGGCGGAGTCGGGAAACTCGGCGGAGTCGGGTCTGTTGGTAGTACCACCCAAAACCCCCAACCCCAAACCTTAAACGATGGTGGCCCTGCCCCCGGGCGCGTCGGTGCCGTGGCTGGCGGGTCGGGCGGTCCAGGTGGGGCGGGGTTCGTCGGGCCTGGAGGGGTCGGTCCACACGGTGCGAATGAAAGAAATCGAGTAGGCACCACTGGAATCGGCGGCGTCGACGCGAAGTTCGGTGCGCTCGGGGTGACGACGGGAGGGCACGCGACGGCAGGACAAGGGCCTGGAGTAAATTCGTCCGGACACATGCCGGGAGGAGTACACACCACTTCGGTTGACGCGTTCGGTGTCAACGCACCAGTTGGTACTGTACCGGGCGCGGGACAAACACAAGCGCCGATTTCGCCACTCGCGGCGGCCGCTTCTTTGTCAAACCCGATCGACGCCACCATGGGGGGCGCCATGCCTCTCGGTGCTGGTATGAGCGAAGTCATTTTGTTAGCAGCGTGCGGCGCGGACGAGACGCTTCCGCAAAGCGCGGAACTACCAGCGGATGTGTTCAGCGCGTGTCTCACCACTCCGATTAAAATCGCGCTGCAGTGGTTCTGCGCGCGGTCGATTTTGAAACACGACGGCGTGAACGCGAGTTTGATCGACCAAATTCCTGGGCAACAGAACAACCGTAAGACTCCCTTGGGCGAGCTGAACTGGATCTTCACCGCGGTGACCGACACGATCGCGTGGAACGCGTTACCCCGGCCCCTTTTCCAGCGTTTGTTTCGACAGGACTTACTCGTGGCGAGCCTTTTCCGTAACTTTTTGTTAGCGGAACGCGTGATGCGGGCGTCGAACTGCACGCCGGTTTCCTGTCCCGCGATGCCCCCGACGTACCAGCACCCGATGTGGCACGCCTGGGACGCGGCGGTGGAGATCTGTTTGTTACAGATGCCGGGTTTATTGAATGCAGGTGACGATGGGACCGGCGACGGCGACGGGTAAGTATTTTCCCATTTACCACATTCCGCCGACTCATTGCCCATACGAGACTGACACTTTCTTTTTTATCTCTAAGCGGGTCGCACGTCGAGTTCACCCCTTCGCCTTTTTTCACCGAGCAACTCACCGCGTTCGAGGTGTGGCTTGAACGGGGAAGTTTCGCAAAATCTCCCCCGGAACAACTCCCTATCGTGCTGCAGGTGTTACTGTCGCAGTCGCACCGGTTACGGGCGCTGGTTTTGTTGGGGCGGTTTTTAGACATGGGCCCGTGGGCGGTGGACTTGGCGCTAAGCGTGGGGATCTTCCCGTACGTGCTGAAGGTGCGTATTTCCAACGAACACGTTCCGCCGGACTGTTTGCCCATACTCGTCCTGCTAAGGGACGGTTACCTTGGACTGTTACTCTTCCCTGTTTACGTAATACTATTGAGTACAGTATTTCCAATCCCTCATACTCTGGAGTACAGGGCCTACCCTTTCCAATACCGGATATACCAATCCCGGATATACACGTCACGACCGACTGACAAATTCTTGTTACTCTCGCTAAAAAGCTTCTGCAAACCACCGCGCCTGATTTGCGGCAGATTTTGGTGTTCATCTGGACCAAGATTCTCGCCCTGGACGCGAGCTGCCAGGCGGACCTGGTGAAGGACGGGGGCCATACCTATTTCGCGCGGTTCCTTGACGCGCAAAACACGCCGTCCGAAGAAAGAGCCATGGGTAAGTATTTCCCATTTATCACATTCCGCCGACTGATTGCCCATACAAGACTGACATTTATTTTTACAATCTCAGCGGCGTTCGTGCTTGCCGCCGTTTGCGACGGCCACGAAAAAGGTACGTATTGCATTTCCCAAATCCCTCCGACTGTTTGACCACACAATACTGACACTTTTCTGGCAAAACGCAAAAGGACAGAACGCCTGCGCCGACGCCGGGGTGTTACGGATTTGTTTACACCTGTTACCGGGCGCGGCGTCGCGGGAACACGGCTCGCCTTTGTTAGTTCGGTGGCTTTGTTTGTTGATGGGCAAGCTGTGGGAAAACGTTTTGGCAACGACGAAAGAGGCGTTTGGGTGCGGCGCCCCCGATGCGGTGGCGTCGCTGTTGCAGCACCCCACCCCCGACGCCCGAGCCGCCGCGGTGTACGCGCTCGGCGCGCTGGTGTTTGTGTCGGAAGACGGCGATGACCAGGATGTGTCACACGACGAACCCGGGCGCCGTGGTGGTTTTGGTGCCAGTGCAAGCACCGCACACGGTACCGACGACGGTGACAAAAACACAAACGCCCAGTTCACGTTCGGCGACGCCGAGCGCGCGGCGGCGGAGCGCGCGGTTGCTTGTCATATTTTGCCCGGCGTCGCGGACGCGTCACCGGTGGTAAGAGCGGAAACGGCCATCGCGCTCGGCCGGCTGGCGTGCGCGCACTCCAAACGCTTCAGGGCCGCCGCGGAGTGGTACGCGGCGTTGCACATGAGCCCGGATTACCGTAACAACCGTAACAACCCCAACACGCTGGAACGAAGAGGCTCGAGGGAGTTTGGCGGGAGGGAAGGCACCGCCGTGATGCGTGCGCTTGACGAGGAGGGGTCTTTGTCGTTCGAGCGCGGCGGCGCCGCTGGGTCGGCGGGTAACGGAGGTAACGGTAACGCAGGTACCGGCCCTCCGTTACCCGTTCCACACCACAAACGCTCGTCCCCCACCTCCCCGACCCGCGACCGCCGCGCACACCACAACATGGCCGCGTTCGGGTCGTCGACCTCTTTAGCCAGCCTAGGGAGCACCGGGAGCCTTGGCGGTTTAGCGGGGAGCGCGGGGCGAAACGCGGGCGTGTACGCCGCGACGGACGCCGGTACGTATCGAGCCTTTCCCAAATCCTGACGCACCTTCTCTGACTGAATGCTCGTTCACAAAACGAAGTACACTCACACTGGCCGACTCAAGACTGACCTTTTTATTCTTTTACACGCAGGCCCGTTCGAACCCGCGTTCGGCGCCGGCCCGGAGTACCGGGACCCGGCCGTTCCGAGTGATTTCGACGAAAACCGATTCCGCGGGGACGACCACCTCGGGGACCCCGACGTCGTGAATGGCATCCCGGGGGACGACATCCCGGGGGGAACCGGGATCCCGGGAAGCGCCCCGGGAGAAACGTACGCCTCCGCCGACGCCGCACGCGTGGGCGGCGGTTTGTACTGGCACCTTCTTGAACGGTGCGTGTTGCATATCCCAATTCCAGACACTGTTTGATGCCCTGTATCGAGTGCAGTCAGCAAGTATTCGTACCACTACAATAAGTGCACCAGAGTCCAAGACCGCCTGTTCACTGTGCATAAATCGCCCATCACAAGACTCAAGACTGACACTTTGTTTTACCTATCAAAGGCTCGCGGAGTTGGCGCGGGACCCGAGCCCGCGAGTCGCGGTGTGCGCGCAGCGTGCGTTGCTCGCGACCGGGCTCGACCCGAATCACCCGCTCTTGAAACCGGTGGTGGGCAAGGAGGCGCTGCGGTCGCTGAGGGTCGCGAAAGAGGAGGGAGGTTCAGGCGACGCAGGCGACGACGAAGACCAAACACCGACCACGTCGCCGTCGCAAACGCCCGCGGCAACCACGCAGCCGTTCGGGCACAAAGGACGCACGGGTACGTATTGCGCGTTTCCCAAATCCGCCACACACTGTTTTACCACTAACGCTGGTGACTGTTGTCCACACGGCGCGATATACAACACTGACACTTTGTTTTACCCATCGCAAGCGAGCTGGCACCACAAGCTCAGCGCGGCGGCGGCGCGGATTCTGGGCTCGCCCGGTCGCAAACAACGAACCGACTTAAGTAGCGGCGGGTCGTCGTCGGGGTCGCTTTCGGAGGAGGCGGTGTTGGCTCGCGGAAATCAGCCGCGACGAAGCGGCTCGGGGGCGCGGTTGGCGTCGCCGTTGGCGGGTGGTAACGGAAACGCAAACGCGATGAAACGAGTGGCTACTGATGGAACCGCACCTCTGCGACGGATGATGCCATCCGTTGGTGACCACGAAACGAGTTCCTCGCCGTCGCTGGTTTCCATGGAAACCAGCGACGGCGTGCGTGGCGTAGGGGCAATTAGTCACACGCACGGCCCGTGGAGCGAGGAAAAATCGCCCCGTGCGAGCGACGGCGCGAACCGAGTGTCGCCGTTTGAGGAACGGAACGGGGGGGAAAGTAACGCTCGTAACGCTCCGCGTTTTTCAGCCCCGAGTTCCACGACGCATCCATCAAACACCCACACGCGCCGCGTTCGCGCCATGCCGGCGTCGCAGGCGTTTACCCGAGCGCGCGAGCACTTCGGAAGGTCGCTGCTGGAGCCCCCTAACGGCCAACAGGTACGTATTGGGGCTTTCCCAAATCCTGACACTGTTTGATGCCCTGTGTGGAGTGCAGTCAGCAAGTCTTACCACTAAGTGCACCACAGTAAATGACTGTTGCCCACTGTATATAAATCGCCCATACAAGACTCAAGACTGACCGTTTTCTTTTACAAAAACAGGGGTACGAAAACGGGTACGACGACGACGACGAGACGTTCGGCATCGGCGCGCAAGGTACGTGTTGGTCCTTTCCCAAGTCCCGCCTCCCTGTGTTCCCATACGGCTGATTGACACTTTGTTTTACCTATCGTAAGCGCCGGCGCACCGGCGGTTGGACCCGGATAAGCGACTCGCGCGACGACGGGTTTTCGAAAACCGATCAAGGCAAGCCAGCCGGGCGGTGCGCGCGCAACTCACGCTCCCCGCCTGTATCGGTACCCTGGATTCGTTTTCCAAAAACGCGGTACCCAGCGCGGTGGTGTGTCACCCGCTCACCCCCACGCTGGTGTGCGGCGACACCAACGGCAAGGTCACGGTTTGGGATTACCAACAGAACCGGACGTTGCACCACTTCGACGCCGGGATGCCGGGCCGCACAATCGCCGGGTGCGGGTTGATCAAGTACGTACCGCACGTTTCCCAAATCAGGCGGCACACTGTTTGCACATACAACACGTTAACCACTTTTCTCACAACGATCACAGCGACCTGGACGACGCCGTGCTTTGGACCTCCGGGATGGACGGCAGCGTCCGGGTGTGGCGCAACTACGCGTGCCCTGGCGAGGAAAGCCTCGTGGCGGCGGTGCGGGCGCTGCCGCTACCCGCGTTAAGCGCGTGCGTCGACCGACAAACCAATTTGAACCGGGGGTTGGATCGTGTCGGTTTGAAACAAAACGCTTCGACAGGTGGCGGTGGTGGTACGGGCGCGCCGAAACCACCGTTGGGATCGCGCGGCGGGTTGAAGGAAACGGTTTGGCTTGCGGCCGGCGGGGCGGCGGGGGATGCAACCGACGGACGCGGGGGATTCCGGGTGGATTCACAGGACGCAAGCAGGGGACTCAGGATGGACGCAACCGACTCGCGAGGACCGATCGACCGAGACTGCTCGTCACGAAGTTACCACGACTTCAATCAACACTACGGCCATCCGCGAAAACCAAGAGTGCGGCCCGCGGTTGTGTGGCAACAGCAAAGCGGGTGCCTCTACGCGTCGGGGGATACGTACCCGGTGCCGCTGTTGCGGGTGTGGGACATGACACGAGAGTTGTGCCTCGAGAGCCTTCAGACGCAGTCGCCCGGCACGTGTTTAACCGCGCAAGGCGCTTTGCTCATGGCGGGGGCGCTGGACGGCGCGGTGATGAGCTTCGATTTGCGAACGCCGGCGCGGTTGCTGTCGGTGGTACAGGTACGGCCTCCTGGCCTTTCCCAAATCCGACACACACTGTTTGATGCCCTGTCTGACTGTTTTGCCGATTGCACACAAGACACGTGCCCTGTTTGCCCATACAGTACACCCACACTCGCCGACTCAAGACTGACGCTTTTCTTTTCAACACCCAGACGCACGCCGACCGCGTGGTGGCGATTCTGCTGCAGCCCGGAAACGTGGGGAACCTGGTGGTGACCGGGAGCGCGAACGGGGAGATGAAGTTTTGCGATTTGCGGAACAGCGGCAAGCCGTTCCACACCGCGAATGCGTTCGGGTTGCGGGGCGGGGGCCTGGGTGGGGCGGCGGCGGGGGGGGAGCGCGGTGTGGGTGGGGACGAGTGGGGCAGACGGAGTAGCGGTGGTAGCCGCGACCAAGGGTCGACGACGTTTGCGGGGCCGCCCTCCGGCGGCGGCCGAGCGTCGTATTCCGGTACCGGTACTCCTGCACAAAGTCGCGCAACCAACGCCCCTGCCAGCGGTCAAACTACACACGAAAACAACAAAGCCCTGACTGGCCTCGTGGCGCACTCAAACGCGAGGTTAATCGCGTGCGCGAGCACAGAGCGGGTGGTGCGGTTGTGGGATTTAGAGGGGAACCCGACGGCGGTTGTGGTAAGGGCCTTTCCCATTCCCACACATTCCGCCTCCCTGATTGCCCATACACGACTGACTTTTCTTTTTACAATCTCAGAAACAGCGCGCCGCGAAAGGCGAACCGACGTGTTTGCATTTTCACCCGAACCAGATCTCGCTGGCGGTCGGCTCGAGCGACGGCGCCGCGAACGTGTATTCAGGGGAGGTGCGATGAGTTTGTCAACGTTGTTACCCATGCGTATCGTGACCGGTGCCGGGCACTACATCATCTGACCGGTATCAAATGAAAAACGCGACACGGACCCCACACGACTACCCCCCCCGTTACCTCGACGTTGGAGTGAAGAACCCCTCACGACGCCTCCCCGCCGGCCGCTGTTTCGTAAAACGCCGCGTCTTGTTCGTTCGATTTGCCCCCCAGCGCGCGGTACATGCGGCTCAGGCCAAGCGCCGCGGCCGCGATTTCGAGAAACGAGTACCCGTCGTCACCCTCGTCGTTTTCGAACGCACCACCGGTCGCGCTTCTCCCCGGACTCTTCACGGGCGACAGCGCCGCCGCCAGCGTTTTGACGTGCATGGACCCCACGGTGAGGGACGTGTCCACCGCAGTTGCGTGTGACGACGCGGTCCCCCCAGACACACCCACCGCTACGTCGTCGTGCGGCACCGCGAAATCGGTTTCTTGCTTTTTCCCAAACCCAAACGGGTCTTCGGGGAAATCCGCGTCGCCGTCCGTTTTGGACAAGGCGTACTGCCTGAAAAGCGCCGACCGCGACGTTTCCACGACGCGTTTGAAAACAAGCCGCTTCTTGACCAACGCGTCTCGCACCGACTCCGCGTCTTCCTCCGTGCCCAAGGACACCACTCTCAACAGCGTCACAGCGAGCCGCGCGGCGAACCGGGGGGCGCCGCGGCGCGCGTCGGCGTCCGTCGCGCCTGCGTCGGGTTGCGCGCCAAAGTTGGTCCTGGTAACACCCTTTGGTCCGGGCGAGCCGTAGCGAGAAGACGACGACACTTGGGCGCCAAAAGATGATACCGCCGGCCCGTCGTTCGCGCCATCGTCAAACCCAAGTTCCACGGCCCCCACCACCACACTCACCACGTCCGCGTACGCCCCCCCGAACGACTCCCTGTTACGCGGCGACGCCAAGGTCGCGGCGCAGTGCTGTTTCAGCTTTAGGTTTGGCGAATCCCGGACCTAACGAGAGTAACGCCGAAAGGGTCAGTCGGTCGTGATGTGTATGAGGGATTGGAAAGGGGTCCGACGGAGTGGTATTACTTTCCGACTGTACTCCATACAGAGCAAATATCAGGGAGGTGGTGTGTGTTAACTGGGCAACACTTACGAGCATGAGCAAAATTCTAATCACCAACGGCGACCACCCCTGGCCAGTCGCCGCGCAAACGGAGTCGTTACAAAACAGCTCGCGAATCGCGATGCACGCGTTCCACTGCGTTTTCGCGTTGCCAGTTGTTAAACAGCTCATCAGCGCTTGGGTGGCGTCGGGGAGCCAAGCGGCGGCTGACGTCGAGGATGTTGAGCTAGATGCGTTTAAATCCTGTGTGGAATCGTTTTCCGAAGTTTCCGAAGATGAATCCGAAGTTTCCGAAAAATCAGCCAGCGCGAGTACGTGCCCCAGCGCCCGCGCCGCGTTGGCGCGGACTTTGTCCCCCTCTCGCTGCGCCGCGTCCACACAGGCGAGGGCGAGTTTTGACAACGTCAACGAATCAATTGCAGCACGGTCCGTAACAGCACCGCACAAGTTAGCCACCGCCCAGGACGCGGGGAGCCTGACTGATTTTGACGAATCTCTCATCGCCGCGATCAGGAGCGACGCGTCGCGCGCGGTGGCTTGTCGCGTCTTTTCGGTTTCGGTTTCGTGTTTTTGAGCATGGTTTTCACGTTTTCCACTTTGAACACATCCCTCGCCCAAGCGCGAACCCCGTGTGGGAAGCGCGGCGAGCGCGCCTACGGCTCTGCACGCGGCGGCGCGAACCGCGGGGGAGTCATCCGTGGACATCGCGTCGCGGGGCGCGTTTCTCAGCAAACGCGCGTGGTCCTCGCGAACTCCGCGAAGCGCGCTCGCGGTGATCCCACCAAGCGCCCCGATACCGGCCGCCCGTACCAGGGCGTTGCCGTGCGTTGTCATCGCGGGCAGGTGACTCTGCGCGACTTCGGTCCACACCTGGACCAAGTCGGCGTCGGACAACGAGTTGCACGGAACGCGCGCGTTTTGCGCGTTTTTAGCGTCGGAGGTCTCGTCCGCAGCGGAGGCCGCCGCCGCCGCCGCGGACGCCGCGGCGCCGCCCCCACCCGCGGCGAGGAGAAACTCGGAAAGAAACCGGGCGCACGCGTGGTCGGTGCGATCGGCGCCGTCATTTTTTTGGTCGTCGTGTTCCAAAGAAAAGAACGCGTGTGGAAGCGCTTTTTGAATGTACGAGTCGCGCCAATTCGCCGCCACGGCGCCGACGTGACTCGCCCCGGCGTGTCGCAGCGCCCCGAAGGCTTCGCACCGGACGGCGACGCCAACGGAGTGGTCCGTCGCGATTTGCGCGAGCCGGGGAAGCAAGCCGTGGAGGTCAACCGCATCTCGCGTGGAAGGTTTCTCGTGATGCTTCTCGGATGTGGCCGTTTCGGCCGTTTCGGAACCCGCGAACCTAAATGAGGACGCCGCGCCGGCAAGCGACGACGCAAACCCAGCCGGCGCGCCTTTCGCGCCTGTGATTGTAAAAAGAAAAGGGTCAGTCTTTCGTAATGCATATGAGTAATTACTCATGACAATCGGCAAACAGTGTAGGGAATTGTGAAAGACAATACGTACCTAAGCTCGCCGCGAGCACTGAGAGCAACGCCACGGAAGCGGTCGCGGTGTCCGTGTCATCGGACGTGGAATGATTGACACAATGCGAATGCGGATTCGTTTCTTTCCCAGTAAGAACCTGAAACCGGCGCCACACCGCGCGGATCGTTTCCGGAAGTACCGAACTCGGAAGTCTTTTTTTGGAAAAGAAAAGTGGTTAGCGTCTTTCGTGACGTGTATGAGTAAACAGTCACCCGTGATCGGGCCTCCACAGTGTTCCCGGATTTGGGAAAGACCCAAGACTTACTTTTTGAACGGCGCGGCGTCGACGAACGCGGCGAGGGCTTTGCAGGCGGAGGGCAAACAGTTTTTTTCGGGTTCGCTTGTTACCGCTCGGCACAACGCGTGGTGTGTCGCCAACGCGACGTCACCAAGGGTTGACGATAGTGAGGCGAAACCCACACGTCGCACAGGTAACCCCGTTTTCTTGTCCAACGCGACGTCAGCCGCGGAGAAAAATTGCCGCGACGCGGGGGCGTCGAACAGGTGCGCGATCGCGGACGCGGCGGCTGCTCGTACCCTCGGAGACGGGTCAGCCAGTAACACTTTCGCTAACGTCACGCTCGGCGACCGTGGGAGCAGCTGCCCTGTGGACGTGGGCAAAAGCGTCAACCAGTGCTGGTGCAGCGACCTAGGGTCCACCCGCGCCAACGCCGCGATCGTGGACAACGCGTTGGCGCGAACCTTGCTGCTGCCGAACCGGTCCCCGGCGCGGCCGGTAGCCGTCCCGGAATCGCTGGTGTCTGAATCAGACATCCCGGCCGCCGCGCCGGCACCGACGTGTCGCAGGTGTGGCGGGACGTACCCGCGCCGGCCGGACGGCGACGTGGGTGGGTTTATTTCGTCACCCGATACCGGGGCGTTTTCCGTTTCCTCCAGTTGGTCGCCTTGGGAGGCCCCGACGCCGTAGGTAAGGAACCGCTTCGCGTGGCCCACCAGCCCCGCGATGACGCTTTCCGGCCACGCCCCCGCCTCCCCCGACGCGCACAAATGCGCGCATCGCCAAGCCGCGGCGAACAAACGACTCGCGCTCGCGGTGTGTTCTATTTTTTGCTTTCCATCTTTCGGGTTTTCGTTTTCAAAACACCCCACCAGCGCGGCGCCGCACGCGTGAAACGCGTCTTTTGACAAAACCCCCGTCCCTGCGTTTCGCACGAGCGCGCCGAGGGCGCCTAGCGCGTGTTTTTTCGTGATTCGGACGTTGTCGCCAGTGGTTAGACCTGATACTTCACCAGTGTCAGTCGCCGGTTCGAATCCGTGAGTGAGTTCTGCCAACGCCAAAAACACGAGCTGTTCGATTTCCGCGCTTTGCAGAAACCTCCCCCCTTCCTGCGCCAGGATCTGCACGACCTTGAACGCTTCCGTTTTTAAGGAATGGTTATGAGTTTTTTGCGCTGGTTCGCGATCACCGGTGGTTTCTTTTTCGTTTGGCACCTGTAACCTCGAACCGTAATAAGCCGCTAACACACCCACGACTTCAACATCAAGAGAAATCGCGTCGCAGTTCACGAGGTCCGAGACGAGGGAATCCACGCCTTTCACGAACGTACGTTTCTGTTGCCGCGCGAGTTCGTCGGTTTCGTCGGTTTCTTCATTTTCGTTGGACGAACCCGTGTTGGACCGAACGATTCCATCGCCCCCTCCACCCGAAGAAGACGGCCCGAACCGGTTCACCGCGCGCACGAGCAACAACAAGTCACTCGCGGCTTCTTTCTTGTCCAGCCCTTCTACAGTCGGTATGCCCTTGACCTCAACGTTGCGAAAGAACAAAGCCATCGCGACGCGAAGCGCTTCGTGTCCGTTTTCGCCGATGGCCGCGGATTCCTTGACCGGCGCCAACGCATCTCTCCACTGTTTGGTGTCCCGTCTTGCCGCGAAGTGCTGCGACGAAACCCGCGCCCGCCCTCCTCCTGACGCGGTGTCGCTTCTTCGAACACGAACAGGAGACAGCGCGGCTGAGCCGGACGGGGCACCGCCGCGCCAGCCCCCCATCGCGCGGGGAGGTGTGCCTACCCGATCTGGCTCGACGAACGAACAAAATATTGTTGTCGACGACCGAAAAGCAACAACCGGTGCGCCTTTTTCGCCATAGGGGTCGCGCGAGGGGCGGGCCGGCAGTGGACACGGCGGCGCCCACTGTGTCGCGATGGCGGCGCGCCTGTTCCCGCCGTTGTCACGTGACGGCGATGACACCAAACACGACAATCCAGATGTTTCCCATCTCCGAGTGCTGACCCTCTTGGCGTGTCGTGCGGAACTAATAATCGCGAACCTTCTTTGCGCGTCTTCCGATACCTCGCACCAAACGTTCCAGTTGCACACGCACCCCGACCGCGCGGACGTGCTGTTTGACTTCGGCTATTTCAAACGACCCGAGGCGTTTGATGCTACTATACACACGTCTGACTCGTTAACACGAGTGGACAGGATGTGCAAAGCCGCGTGTGCCTCGAACGTTGCCAAAATCTACAACAAATTCGCAGACGTGGTTCGGTTCCAAACCGACTTCGCGGATTTCGCAAACGCGCTGGACGACGACGCGGCGCGATCCGGGGGGTTCCGGGAAAACACACGGCACGGGTACGGGTACGAAACATTGGAAACATCCGACGACGACACGGACACGGCAGGCGGCGGTCGTGACGGTCTCAGTGAGACCTCATCAGGGGATGACTATTCGGACGGCGCGAGCTCGCGCGATTTGACGTTAAACGATTCGAGTGAAAAAAGAAGAAGCAACCGCCCGACGTCGGACGCTTCCGCGGCGATTTACGGACCACGAGGGCAATACCCTGCTTTGATCACGGAGCTGTTACTTGAAACGATCGCGAACTTCTCCTACATGCTGCTCATCGTTCACCGCCGGTTCGCGGTAACGTTTCGGGAACGCGTAATCGTCGCGCATCACCGGTGGCGCGCGGGCGATTGCGAAGCGAACGGAACTCGCGTGGTTGCGACGTTGAACCGAGTCATCGAGTTGTGCGGACGGAACGCGAGTAGTCCAGACGCGCCCGCGAATCAGAATACCCAGAATACGGAATACCCGGCCCACGTGTTCCATCATTTCACGTTACCCAAACAGGTCGTGCGTTTCGTGCTACGCCGGTACCGAAAACGGCGAGGAAGTGACATCAGGCGAGGCGAGGGAAAACAACGTTCCATGGACGATGACGACGATTCAGCTGAATCGCCGGATTGCGTCGCCGGTTCAATCGCGCGAAACGTTTCCCTGGCCCTGTTCTTCGCACCGGATTTGTTACAAAACGACCACCACTTGATGCGGGATATCGTGGATTTGTACTTCCCGGAAAGCTTCGTGGTTTCCGTGGGGGGCGGGTCGGTGTTGGACTTGTCGAAAAGTTGGTGGAACTTCCGCGCGGCGCGGCGCGCGCTAATAAACGCGAGCTGGTGCGTCGAGGCTTTGGAGGAAGAGGAGGATGCATCGAGTGACGAGGAGGTACGTGACGACGAGGTACGTGATGGGTTCTTCGCGAATCACTCGCGAAGACACGCGGCAGCTAGAGCAGTGAAACAGCGCCATCGTCGTTTGCGAGCGCTCGCGGAAGACGTTGCCGAGACGCTGGACAGAGTCACCGCCGCCAAAATGGACGACGACGCCGCGTCTCGCGTCGCGTGCGATTTCGAGCCCCTGCTGCGACTCATAACCGCTGTGAATGCGGACGTCAACTGGTGTCTGACGCACGCGCGTGGCAGTGATTCTCGTTTACGGAAACTGTTCGTGCAACACGCGCCGTGTCCCGAGTTCGTCATGGACGTCGCGTTGGACGTCGCTTTGCTGGAACAGGTTTTGGACTCGGCGGTAAAAAACGCAGAACGGACGAAAGAAAACAGGTGGTGCTACGCGAAAAAAACAGCGGTGTTCAACGCGAAAGCGCTCGCCGAGTGCTTTTTTGGGGAAGACACCACCGCGCACGCGCGGGTGGAGGAAGATACTGCTGGCGAAATGACTCCGCGTCCGACGCCGTTCGACACGCCGACGAAACGCGACGTGACACCGAAAACGCCGAAAACCCCAAATCGCGCGACGCGACGCGCTCGGTACGACCGCGTTGCTTCGCGCCTCGAACGGTTACACGGCTCTTTGACAAACGAAAACGCGACTCAGTGCGCGACAGAAGTTGCGTCGCTCGCGCGCGCGCTGCAACGCGCGGAGGAGGAACAGGCGGAGCGTACTCGACGCAGAGATCACTCCAGTGCTGACGCGGATGTTGACGCGTTGCGTCACCGAGCTCGGGCACACGCCTCCGTTCTTCGCGAATCCCTGGAAACCATGCATAGAGCGAGTACGCTTGATGAGGGAAACGCGCGTCGCTTGTGCGTCGCGAGCGACTTTTCCCTCGCCTTTTGTCTGCTAGAGACGCACGACGTTTCGTACCTCAAGTCGTTGTTAGTGGACGACCCGGAAACATTCACCCCCCGATTTCACGCGTTTCTTGCTAAATGCGCCTCGACGGTCGAAACTAAGTTGATAAGGTTTGACATTCCCGGTGACGGTGGCGAACCCATTTCGCAATGGCGACGCGTCGCGAACTACCACGCCAACGAAGTCGTTTCCTTCGCGGCGCGCGTCGTGGCCTCTGTCCCGGAAAGGGCGTTTGCGATTCTGGAAGAAGCACTGTATGGTGAGACGGAAAAGGCGCACGACGATATTCAACCGTTACACGATACGCCTTCTCGTTTGCGCGTAGAGGAAGCTTCACGCGCCGTGTCCACACTTTTCGAAAGCGTTTTGGTAACGCCGCCGATCCGAATCGGCGTCCAGATTTTAACTCCGGCGCATTTATTGAAAATCGCCCTGAGAAGAAGCCTGCGCGAAAAACTCCGCGACGCCTTCCACGAAACGTGTCGGTTCACGAAAAAAGAAACCTCTTCCGTGTTTGCAGTGTCAGTCACGACACGCGATTGCACTCTTGGCGAGTTCACCGACCAACTGCGTTTGCTTAAACAACGAATCGAAACCGTGGACGAAGTTTTCCGCTTCTTAACGCGGAACTTCTCTTCGCTCGGTTCGGCGGCGAACGCGACGGCGGAGGAAACCACGTCTTTGTTCCTCGAGTTTGTCGCAATCGAGCGGGACGTGTTTTTTACCACCCACGGGTTGGTACACGTAGGCGTTGAATCGTCGCAAAGAACAACGCAAGAACACCCGGGAGTTTCTTTACGAAACGAATTGGGGCGGCTTTTTCTGGGCGACTTGGGAAACAAGGACTTGTTTGATGAAAACAACTCCTCGTCAATTCCCGCGAGTCACTCGAACTCCCCGGCCCGGCCGACGTGTTTCGGGCGCCTTCTCCACGCCTTGCTGCGCCTCACCGACCCGTCCGTGGTAAAATTCGTGGACCACGCGGTCGGGTGGGTAGGCGCAGTTGGTCAGGCGCGAACGTCGCGCGAGGCGCGAGGCACAACTCCCGGGACGTGCGAGACGTCCCAAGTTTTGTTCACTGCGCTCGGTCCGAGCGGCGTGAATTTGTTGCGGGTGTTACTGGACGACATGGCGATTCACACATTAAGTGTGTTGATGCGCACGGTGCTTGTGTTCCTGGAAGATACTAGTCCGGAAGGTGACTCGCTACGCGCGGCTTTAGACGCGGCGGGTGTTACTTCTTCGGGGGAGGGGGTTGCTTTGGATTCGGATTTGCTCGGGGGTTTTTTCGACGAGCTACGGCGGGGGTGTTTGCGCACGGGGCACTTGGTTTTGGTGGAAACAAACCTGGCCGTTACGTACGAGCGGAACTCGCGAACGTGTGGGCGGTCCGTTCACCACGCGGTCGAAGCGGTGAGTCTCGGCGCGGCGGGCGAGACGGGGTGTTTTCCTTTTGTTTTCGCGGGGACGAAAAACGGGAAACGAAAAAAGGCCGACGAAAGAAACACTCACTCGCTCGTCGCGTTTGCGCTTTACCTGTTTACCCTTTCCGAGGTTGGAAAGTACCGCCACGAGTCAGAGCTAGGGGGCGCTTCTTTGGTACCTATAAACGCACGCGTGACGTGCGACGTGACGCCTTTGGTCATGGGCGTGCGCGAGTTGCTGCGCTGCGCGGAAAAGGACGACGAGACTACGACAAAAAAATCTTCAAAAACAAAGGCACCAGGTCCGGTAACTTCGCGGTACCTCGAGTTATTGACTCGTCATTTGAATTCGCTTTGTGTTTTGCGAAGCCACGGTTCGTACGAAGAGCCGCTTAACAAGTTCGAAGACGTGGTCAGTACTGTGATGGAAACCGCACAGAGACTGGCGGTGCTGTCTCCGTCCACGTTTGACTGCGCGAATCCGAATCACGCATCGGGCGGCGGCGAAAACGGCGTCGCGTCGAAAACGTTAGCGGCTTGGCTGGAAGCCTTTTGCGCGCTCGCGAACATCTCCCGGGAAACGCTTTACCGACACGCACCGGCGCACGTCATGGACAACGCGTTCCACACGGGAGGGTTTTAGCAGTACTTGCGTGTAGAAATAGGTTGTAGAATTATGTACTTGGAGTTTTACCTTGAGTCATTACCTCGTCATCAACACAGCATTCCGCCCGCCGAACACCGCCCTCCCCATTTTGTACCGCCCTTGCCCTTCGTCTCACTGGTGTCTCTGCAGCTCCGCGCGAAGCTGTCGCGTGAAGTCGTCGTTCGCGTCGGTGTCGTCCCAATCCTCCTCCCACTGCTTCACGTCCTCGGCGTCCTCCTCCTCGGCGCCCCACTCTGCGGAAATGGGTGTACGGGGCGTTGGCGAAATCGTGGGTCAGGGGGAGGGACGACGGGTGAGATGAAGGAAGACGCGTGGTTTGGGTGGGAAAGATCGGGGAAACTCGAGATCTGGGGAGATTGCGCGTTCGCCGCGACGTCGACGCACCTTCGTTGCCGAACTCCTCGAACTCGTCGTCGCACTCCAAGTCCACCGCGACGTTCGTCGGCGGTTGCGGTTTCGTCTGCTCGGTCATGGTGTGTTCCTGTCGCGTCGTCGTAGCGGCGCAAGCAAGAAGTGACCGCATGGGTGAACACGGCGAAAGCAAAAGGCTTCATCGATTCGAAAGAACCGTTGAGCCGTTCAGCTCAAAAAACTCTCGGATGTGACCTCCCTGGGAAGACGTGTTGCTGATGACACCCGGCTCCGCGTCGCCATCGCACGCCGCGCCGCGACGACCGTTGTTGGTCCGCGACGGCGCGCGCGAGGGACGGCGAGGAAGGCGGGGACGCGGCCTGTGACCTGGCACAGACGCGTACGGAACGGGCGTTGGAAGTTCAAAGACGACAACGAGGGCGCAATCTGGGTTGCACTTAAATTCACCTGTCGCTCTTGACGCAAAGGCGCCATGTCGCCTGAGGAGGACCGCATCGCGGGCGAGGCTACGAAACGAGGCGCGATGCTTCCGCCGGCACCGCCGAGTAGTGCTATGCAGGCACGAGGGATGTCGCGCGAGACGGGGGTGACACCGGTGAGGTCACCGATGGCGCGTACCCCCCCCGCGAAAGTATGGGACGGTTCTTTCGCGAAGGTGAGGGAACATTCAGTTGAGGAGCGTCCGAGTCACCGCGGCTCGAGTTCACGCGAAAGCGCGGAGAAAGCCGAGCGGAAGCGACACGCGCACAATGCAGCACGGGCAGAGCTTTTGCTTCTCATCGCGGAACACGCGGGGGATTCCGGTTTGTGGGGCCCATCGGCGCTTGAAAGTTTCAACAACGGGGACATTCCTCTTCGCGTCGCGTTGCCTCCTCCAAAGCTGGCGATGTTGGAAATCAAGGCGCGCCGGGAGAAACAGCAGGCGGCGGAGGAGGAGACGGCACGACGCACCGAGAAAATCGAGTCGTTACGAAAACAACACCGACTGACCGCGGCGGCGTTGAGAGAGAAAAGGAAAGAAAACGGGGGAGACAAGGGAAGCGCCGAAGACGGCGCGGCGGTTGGCACGCCGACGCGCGTAGATTCGGCGGGAACGCAAAAGTACAAAAACACGCGTAGCGCGACAAAAGCGGCGGAGCGTGTCGCGGACAAAGCACAGTCCTCCACGGAAGGGCTCGAGGACAACGAGACGACGCCCGTGACTACCGAAAACACCCCCGGGGCGCCAATCACCAGCGCTGAGCAGGTAGAGCTCACGCGAAAACTTGAAGTGGCGGCTTTTATTCAGGAGAGCAAAGCGCGGTGGCGCGTGAAACTGGCGCAGGAAAAAACCGCGGCGAGACTGCGGGAAACGCGGCGTTTGGAAATTCTGAAACGCGAACGGGGGTTGGCGCGGGAGAAAGCGGCTGCGGAACTTGCGGCGGAACGTGATGCCGCCAACCAAAGCACCTCGGTAGGTGTCGGAACACAAAACCTAAACGCTTGGAACGCGGGAGCGCCTGAAAAAGAAGCTTTTTCAGAAGCTCCCCTCGCGCCGGCGCGCGCGGTCGGCACGCGTTCTTTCGCGTCGAAGGAATCCATCGACACGGCGGAGGCTACGACGGAAAAAGTTTCCGTCGCCAACACACTTGCCTGCAAGGTCGCAGGGTCTTCCAGCGCGTCCCGGGCTCGGCTCGGCACGCCTGTGGTGCGGAAAATACCGGAGTCGGGCAAGACGAGCGGTTCCGGGTTTTCAAACAACACGGCGCCGAAACGCGGCGACACGCTTCGGTCGTCGACGGAGAGGAAACCGCCGGCTTGGCTTGAGGATGAGTCTAAAAAGTTAAAAGCGTTACGCGAGTCCGCTGTCGGGTCCCGGCTCGGGGGCTCGGCCTTCGTGACGAACACCGGGCTGGTCACCGCGGAGACGCGACGCGTGCGGGGCGAAGAGGCGAAGACACGTTTGCGCAAAGAAATTGAAAACAGGCTGGCGGCGGCGAAAGCGGCGGCGAGGGCGACCGCGGAGGACGTGAGTTTGACGATGGAAACTCTCGTATCGAAGCGCGCCAGTGTATTGAGCCGTTCCATTGGATCAATCCGATCGAGTAGCGCTCGCAGCGACGCTCGCGAACGGGACAACCGCGTGATGTCCGCGCGGTTGAAGCGTTTTGAAATTGCGAAAGCGGCGAATAATCACTCGCCGACTTTGGCGCTGCCGAGCTCGCCGCACGTCTCACCTGGTAAGGGCGTGTTGAGGGTGGGCTCGGTGATTCCTCCGAAAAGCAGCTCGGAGCGACACATCTCGTTTTCAAACACAGTCGCTACGAGCGACGGGGTGGCAACGGCCATGGCGGATGCACTTTCGGAATTACCAGAAACGCCGGGTGATGGTACGAGCGCTTTCCTTCCGAAACCCGACGCCGAAGCCGAAGCCGATGCGGTTCCGGGTGTTCTTTCACAACACAACGCCGATTTCGAATCCGAAACCCTGAAATCCAAACCCCGACTGGTCGACCAAATGCGCGGCCCGCCTAGTACGTGCACCGCGCTTCCCGGGAACGAACACGTCCCGCGCACGGAGGACTGGCTGGGGCAAGGTGCGTATTTCCCAAGCACCACGCTCCGCCTCTGCGATTGCCCATACTCGTCCTGCGAAGGGACTATTACGACCAGAAAGGACTATTCCCTCGGACTGTTTACTCATACTATGGAGTACAGTATACCCTTTCCAATCCCTCATACCAATCCCGGATATATACATGGTCCGAGAGACTGACACTTTCTTTTTTATCGGGCCAGGGCAGGGCGGGCGGGCGGGGCGGTTCTTGGCGCGGCGGTTGGCGAAACGAAGAGCGCCGATTGATTCGGATTCGCAAAACCTCACGCTCGTTACCGACGTGCCATCCTCGGCGCAAGCCTCCGATGCGCTCGCCGCGACCGCGTTCGCGCGACAAGGCGGTAGCACCGGCGTAAGAAAGAAAGAAGCCGTCGTCGACGCCGCGTCGGTTGCCGCGGCGTACGTCCACGCGCGTTCTATAACTCAAAAGAAAAAAGCGAAAGAAGAACCTTGCGGGATTTTGTCAACCTACGCGCGCCGGGTTTTCGCGGCGCAGGTCGTGGAGACGACTCAGACACCGGTGGTGGTGGATTTGGAAACCACGACGGAACGCGCGGCGCGACATTCGTGCGCGACGACTTCGGCGCAGACGGAGGTTGTGTTTTTCGTGGACGAAAACAAAGCGCCGACGGCGACGAGGAAAAGCAAGAAGGACAAGAAGGACAAGAAGGCCAGGAAGGAAAATAAACCGAAAAAATCGAGTGAGAAACGCAAGAAACGCACCACAATCGCCGCGCCACGTGATGACCTAGGTGATGACGACAGCTCCGTGGAGAGCCTTGTTGCTCCGGGTGAGTTCTTGTATGGGCAAACAGTCACGCGAAGTTTGCCCGGCGACCAACGTTTCGCAAAACTCGCGTCCGCGTCGGTTGACGAGGCCGACGCGGACAACGCTGTTGAAACTCTCCGAGCGACGCCCGACGATTTGTACAAACGACTGCACAGCGAGCTGGCTCTTTACGACGAGATGGGGGATATTTCGTCCGAGCTTGACGCCATGCGCCTCGCCCGGGACACCTTCGACGCCGAGCAAGGTAAGTATTTCCCATTTACCACATTCCCAGACCGATTGCCCATACGAGACTGACACTTTCTTTTTTATCTCTCAGCCGCGTCGACGTTCGCGTCACTCGCGAACTCGCGTTTGGAAGCGCTGACTGAAATCAAGCAAGCCATCGACGCGGCGAAGGAGTACGAACAGACGGTAAGAACAGAAGAGAAGTTGACGCTGCGGGAACAAGCCATGCGCTTGGTGGGTGACGGTTCTGTTGGTGCGTGGAATGCGGACACTGCGGCGAGTCCCTCGAACCCGAATGCTCCCCCTGCTGTTACCCCAACACCCCAGCCAACCTTGTTCACCGAAGCGGACGTGCGACGCGTCGCGGAGGCGGTTACGACGTCCGTCAGAGAAGAGAGCTTGGCGCACCTGAAAGACGTGACGGATTTGTTTCTCGCGAACGTCGCTCGCGGACAAGCGGACGCGAGCGACGTCGCCGCGGCGGCGTTGCAGGCGCGATTCGAATCTGGCAGTGCCGCCGCTCACGTCGAGCGCCTTGACGAGGACGACGTTAATAAACTGGCGATTTCGCAACAACTCACGAATTATTCGCCGTTGGACACCGACTCCATCGCCGACGAGCTCGGCGCTGCGTCTGTTTCGTGTTTAAGCGAAAGTTTCATCCCGGTGGAGATCCCTGATGAGGAAGACGTTTTCGGGGCTGAGTTCGACGTGGACAAGCTATCGGACGACGAAGCGTCGGCGTTGCGGGAAGTCGTCGCGAAGCACGATGATTTGCAGCGCAGGTTACTTGCTAAACAAAAACAACTCAGGGCGGATGAGTTAACCGCGAAGCGTTACCAAATCGCGGAGTTGGAAAAACAGCTCGCGGCGCTTGACGAAGACGAAGACTCGAAGGTGACCGCGCCTGTTACGCGCGAGGAAGCGTCCTCCGCGCTGGCACGCGAAGTTGACGATTCGACGAACGTACGCGACAAGTTGGAGGCGCACGAACTGCGGATCCAACACCTCACGCATTTGGTAAACACGCGGCGCGCGGAAGCGCTTGCAACGCTGAGTGGGAAGGAGGTTGCGTTGCAAACAGAAATGCGACGTTTGGACCGGGAAATTTACACCGCGAACAGTGCGTCGGAGGCGTCGGCGGCGGCGGAGGCGTCTCCCGATCGATCCGCAAAGTCCCCGTCGCCGTCGCCCATTCCGCCGGCGCCCTGTTCGGCGTCGTCAACAGAGACGGAGTCGGTGGATTCGGGCATGGGTGAGTTTGAAACCGGGGAGAGCCCTGCATTTGAAAGCAACAAGGAACTGGTTGCGTTTGAAACCGGCAGCCCTACACAACCCGCGCTGACCACGAACAACGCGTTCCCGGCCGCGGCGCCCGTGGCGACGCGAGCGTATGCGTTTGACCCGAACGTTTTGAAAAGTGTCGCCACGGCGAGCCGCGTGGAGTGCGCCGTGCGAATCGCGCTTGACGTTTCCGGGGCGTTCCGGTTCGGCCTGACTCCTGAAACGCTACGCGCCCTTCGCGACGAAAACACGTTCGAGGCGGTGATGGCTGGCGTTCCATTGAGTTTGGACGCGCTGTCTGTGGTGACTAAAAACGTGGACGCGCAAAAACGCGCGGCGCAACACGCGAAACTCGCCACGCCGGGCGAGTTGGTGTACGACACGATTTTGGAATGCGTCGACGGGCTAGTTTCCGAAAACTCGTTCCCGACAACAACCGCGCTGGCCGGTAACGTCGCGGGCGGCACCGCGCTGGCCGGTAACGCGACTGGTGTTCAAACGAAAAGCAAAGGCGGTTTGGTCGGCGATTTGCTGTTTGAAACCGTCGCGACGAAAGCAAAGACCTCGCTCGCGCTGCCCGCGCGCGTCGCGGCGGCGGACAGTACGACTGAACTAAACGACACCTCCGGAGGCGACGGGACGGCCCCCACAAAATCGACCGACACGACCGCCCCGCTCGACGCGATTTGCCGCGACGACGCGCGCGCGTCTGACGACGTCGGGTGGTACGCCGTGCGGGCGGTGGAAAACGCGATCGCGAAGAGGTTAGCGGATGAGCTGTTTGATGAGGTGCTCGCGGACACCGTCATGGCGATGGCGGGAGTAAGGTGAGATTGTAGTTGTTTCTTCCTTGAAAGGAACACTATGTAGAATAAAAGCATGATAGAGTAAACTTGGAAGGCCTATATCATACCCGTGTCCCTCTTCCCGCCTTGCCTTTAACCGACCCCGGCGTGGGCGGCGCTGCGCCTTTGGCGAAGACGCCTTTTTTGCGCCCCGACGTGGCGCGCTCCGTCATCGCCTCCGCGGTGCTTTTGAGTTGCTCCCTGTCCATCACGGACTCCTCCCCGGGAGAGTCTTCGTCCCCCGATTCGGCTTCGTCTCCGGATTCGTCGTTCATGTCAGGAAACAGCGCGAGGCGGAAGTTGTGCGGGGTGGTCGTGGTGTCCCCCATCGTGAACGCGTCGTCGATTGCCCCGCCGCCGGTGGCGCCCATACCCTTCCCGGTCCGGCCGCCTGAGAGTTTCGCCTCACCACCCTTCTTCGCCACCACCTCAAGCGCCTTCAGCATCTTCTGCTCGCACATCGCGAGCACCTGTACCACGGTCGTGTCGCTCACAGCAGGCGTCGCCGCGCCGAAGGAAAGAGTATCCAGCTTGTCCACCAAGTGCTCCGCCCCCGCGGCGACGCCCAGCAACAAACGGTTGCTCGTTTCAAACTTGGCGCGCGCGCGGGCGTTCACCACGCCGTTCGCGCTTAAGCTCATTTCCAAGTCATCCACCGCTCGTCGCGACGCGGGCCCCACCGGCCCACCGAACTGGAACCGCTCCAGCGTGTTTTTACATTTCTCAATCTCTTTCTTGAGCTGTTCGATCCGGAACGACCCGTCTTTCCGCAACTGCTTCAGCGACCGGTTCGTGTCCTCCTGGGTCATGAACTTGGAAATCACCTGGTCCAGATCGCTGACCCCGGTGGCGTCTTTAATTTTTAAAAAAGCGCCTTCGAAGTTTGACAAACTGCCCTGCTGTTCCGCTTTCTTCCGTTGCTCCACGTCCGCGTTGGCGGCTTTGCTGGCTTCGAGTTTCTTTTTGTTTTGTTCCGATCTTTTTTTTTCGTCCACGTCGCGCTGCGTCCGCGCCCGCGCCGCCTCCACGTTCATGCTCTCCCGTTTCCGAACCGTGTCTCTTCGGTCTTTCAGCTCTTTTTCCCGTTCGGCTCGTTCCTTCGCGAGCTGAGTATCAACTTGCGCCAGCTCCGCTTTCGCTTTTTCCTGATACGATAAAAGCCGAAAGTGTCAGTCGGTCGTGACGTGTATTACGTAAACAGTCAGGGTAATGGCAGAGGTAATAACCGTCCCTTCGTCAGAACGAGTATGGGCAAAGGTAATAACCGTCCTTTCTGGTACGAATATATCGAGATGTATGGACAAGAGTCACTAGCTTCGGTAAAACAGTGTGTCAGGATTTGGGAAATGGGAAATCGACTGACGTACCTTTGCCGCGGCGGCGTCGTGGGACATCATCACGAGCTCGTCCAGATCTTTTTCCTTTTGCCGCAGTTTCCGGTCCGCCGTGCCGATTTGCCCGTCAAACCCGACCCGCTCATCACTCAAGCGCTTGATGATCGTGTCGTACGTCTCGCCAACCGCGCGGGCTTCGTTGAACTTTATCAAAGCTTTGTCCAGACGGTTTTCCAACGTACGAATCAATCGCGTCGCGTCGTTGTGCAACGTCGTCGGGTCCACCGCGTTTTGCTCCAGGTCCCGAATAGAATCAAGCCGAGTTTCCAGTTCCTTGGTTTTCCGCACCGCGCTTTGTTTCAAGTCGTCGTACCGCTTTTTCAAATCTTTCGAGAACTGCCTTAACCGGTAAAGCTCCTCGCCCCCCGCGCCCGCGATGGCTGATACGGTGAAACAGAGAAAGTGTCAGTCTCTCGTAATATGTATGAGTAAACAATCAGAGGTGATAGTCCCTTCTGGTACGAGTATGGGCATTCAGTCGGCGGAACGTGTTCAACGGGAAAGGGCCGTACCTTCGTTTTCCTTCGCGCTCGTCACGCCTGTCGCCGCGTTTTCCGTGATTTGCCGCAACAACTCCTTGTATTCTTTCTTCAAACCCCCGATGGTTTCCTTGTTCTGCTTCATCGTCCATTGGCTCGTTTCGAAGTAAGCCTTCCGGTCACCCTCCAGAAGCGCGTACTTCTTCTGGAGCTCCGCGAGCTCCTCTTCGGGGGTCATTTTGCTTTTTGTGTAATTAGAAGGTGAACTTTGGACTTTTGGACTGTGCGAGGAAACGCGCCTGGGCCGCGCTTACGTCTTGGCGTTCAAGTCTGACACAAGTCCAGGCGCCCCCACGGTTGGTTCGTGCGATACGCACCCACACAGAATTCAATTGTGTATCCCGACCGTCCGTACCTGCCTCCCTTCCTCCGCGCCGCGCTCCCGCTCGCCACACGCAACGCAACCCCAATTCCCGCCTTGGAAGTCGACGGATTGATTGAACCTCCAACGCCAACGCCCGGCGCCTTTGTATTCGCGCGATCCGTACGGCACGTCGATGAAGAGACACTGGTATCCGCACGCAACGTTCACAGTACGTCCACACGTGCGTGGTCCAACTCCGTGGTGTCGACGGCACCGCCGCGACGCAAGCCTGTGATCGTCCTCTGCGCATTTGACCCGACAACGGGCCAAAAGACGAGGCAAGACGCAAAAAATGGGCCATTTTTGGCATTTCCCAAAGTTGTGTATTTCCCAAATCCCAACACTGTTTGCCGATGCAAGACGGTGCCACTTTTCTTTTCCATGGACATACTCATCAACGGCTCCAAGAAGAAAAGAAGAAGCTCGCCGACGCTGGAAACTTCAAAAACGAGAAGATCGGCAAAAACGCGATCTGAGAAGTCAACGTCGAGCGCCCTTGGTCCGTCCCACTCCGATCCGCGATCGCCAGAGGTACACGTGTATCCGCGACAGTGTGTGCTTGTTGCGTACCGTTGCTCGTGTTTACGTCCGCCTTTCTCAGGGTAGACCGACTTTTACGCACTACTTCGCGCCCGATCTATCTAGAGGCGGCAGAGTTTCAGATCGGTCAAAGATCCGACAGTTCCTTTCCCGCTCTAAGAACTTCATCTCATCGCGATGGTCGCCGTGACGCAAACCCCGTCATCCGGCTCGTCCGCGGGCGAGCGGTACAGCGACAACAAACTTAAGCACGACATCAGGATGTCCAACATGAACGCGGCTAAGAAGTTGGCGGATGCTATTCGAACATCCTTGGGGCCAAGGGGGATGGACAAGATGCTAGTGAGCGCGAACAACGACGTGACTATTACGAACGACGGCGCCACGATTCTGAACAAAATGGAAGTCACACACCCCGCGGCCAAGATGTTAGTGGAGCTTGCGAAGAGCCAGGACATCGCGGCCGGGGATGGTACTACTTCGGTCACGGTGCTGTGCGGGTCGCTATTGAACAAGTGCATCGGTTTATTGGAAAGAGGCGTGCACCCCACCGTGATCAGCGACGCGATGGGCCGCGCTTGTGACAAGGCGTGCGAAATTTTACAGTCAATGGCGATTCCTCTGGATATCGACGACCGGGAGGCGCTTATTCAAGCCGCGACTACTTCGTTGGGGTCGAAAGTCGTCGCCCAATACTCCAACGTCCTCGCCCCGATTGCGGTGGACGCGGTGTTGAAGATCTTGGACAAAGAACGGCCGGTAAGTGTTGGGGCTTTCCCAAATCCGGGCACACTGTTTGATGCCACGTATGGGGTGCGGTTACGCACGTCTTACCACTACATTGGTGCAACAGAAATCAAGACTGCCTGTTCACTGTGCATAAATTGCCCGACTACCAGACTCGCCGACTCGGGACTGACCATTTTCTTTTCAAAATCGCAGGAGATGGTTGACCTGCGTGACATCAAAATTCTGCGCAAGAGCGGCGGCACCATCGACGACACCGAGATGGTCCCGGGGTTGATTCTCGATTCCAAATCCTCGAAAGCCGCGGGCGGCCCGACTCGGGTGGAGAACGCGAAAATCGCGTTGATTCAGTTCTGCATTTCGCCACCCAAAACAGACATGGAGAACTCCGTGGTGGTGAGCGATTACCAGCAAATGGACCGGATTTTGAAAGAAGAACGCAACTACATCATCGGGTTGATTAAAGAGATCAAAAACTCCGGGTGTAACGTGTTGTTGATTCAAAAGAGCATCTTGCGGGACGCGGTGACTGATTTGAGTTTGCACTACCTCGCCAAGGCCAAGATTTTAGTGGTCCGGGACGTGGAACGCGACGACGTGGAGTTCATCGCGAAGACCTTAAAGTGCGCGCCGGTGGCGCACGTGGATCAACTAACCCCGGACAAGCTCGGCCACGCCACCCTGGTCGCCTCAGTGCAGTGCGGCGCGGACAAGATGGTCAAAATCACCGGCATCGAGAACATGGGAAACACGGTTTCCGTGCTGTGCCGAGGGTCCAACAAGCTCGTGATTGAAGAAGCGGACCGGTCGCTTCACGACGCGCTGTGCGTGATTCGGTGCTTGGTGCAAAAGCGGTTCTTAATCGTGGGCGGCGGCGCGCCCGAAGTCGAGGTGTCGCAGCAGCTCGGGAAGTGGGGAAGGACTTTAAGTGGGATGGACGCGGTGTGTGTCAAGGCTTTCGCTGATGCGTTAGAGGTGATCCCGTACACTCTGGCGGAAAACGCCGGCCTCAACCCCATCGAAATCGTCACCGAGCTGCGGAACAAACACGCCACCACGGGCAACGCCAACTTCGGCATCAACGTCCGCAAGGGGACGATCACGGACATCCTGTTGGAAAACGTGGTGCAGCCGCTGCTCGTGAGCACCAGCGCGCTGTCCCTAGCCACGGAGTGCGTACGCATGATTCTGAAGATTGACGATATCTGCCCGGTGCGTTAAGACACGTTAAGGTGCCCGGTGCGTTAAGACAGGTTAAGGTGAGGTTAAGAGGAGGAGGTTAAGAGGAGTTATGGAAGGAGTCCACAGGAGTTGGGTTCCCAGGGACTGAAACGAGGGAAGAACGCGAGACGGGAAGAGAGCTCTTCCAAATTTTAATTGAATGTTTGTCTCGTTACAACACGCGCCCTGCCAGTCACACCTCACCCAAAAAATGAATCAACGCTTCATGGACGACGAGTAGCACCTTTCCTTCACCTCGGTCGTGACGTCCGTGGGGTTTTGCGCCGCGTGCGGGTGCTCCGACCCGGAGTACACCTTGAGCTGCGTGAACAGCTCCCGTCCCATGCGGTTCTTGGGCAACATACCGCGCACAGCTTTTTCGATGATGCGCTCGGGAATGCGCGCCTGCAGCGCCCGGAAACTCTCCTCCTTCATCGCACCCGGCCGGCCTTGCGTGTGCCTTTTGTACAGCTTGTCCTCGAACTTCTTTCCGGACACCACGACCTGTTCCGCGTTGATCACGACGACGTAGGTCCCCATGTTCATGCTCGGGGAGTACGTCGCGACGTTCCCGCCGCGCAAATACGTCGCCAACAACGTGCTCAACCGCCCTAAACGCAAATCCGCCGCATCCACCACAATCCAAGGCTTCCGACTGCAATCCGTGTCCTCGCCTTTGGGGTAGTACGTGCTGTTGAACACATCCGGCCCAAGCTTCGCGGGCGCCGCCATGCCTTCCGGGAGCTTCACGGTGCCGTGGGCGTACGCCATCGCGACCGAGCGCTTGCTTGCGAGGCGCACAGCATCCTTCGACGGGACCTTAACGCCGCTGAAACCCGCGGACTTAGCGGTACCTGTTTGTTGCAATGGAAAGCGAGGAAAACGAGGGGGAAAAGTCAGTCGTCGTGCTCGGTGCGGGCGAGTTACGGGCCATCGAGCGATGGGTAAAAAAGTCGCCGTCTCGCATACGCATGGCGACGTGTCGTGTCCGTCGCGCGCGCGTGCGGTGCGCGGCGTCGCCCCACACGACAGCCGGAGGTCGGCGCGACGTACGCGGCGCGTGCGTGCGCGAGGTACGGCGCGCGCCACGACACCGAAAATCAAACCAAGCGCTCGACCTCGACGGCACACACACTCGCCGGCGGTGGAATCGGCCCGCGATACAACCCTGAAAAGGTATAGGGTTTCGGCAGGCATGCGTCGAACGCGTCTTCGATGGGACCCGGAATGGGGGACGTACCCGCACGGCGAGATGACACCACACCCGCGACGTGCGCGCACACGGGCGCGGAAACGGCGAAAGCAGCCATCGTTCGAGTCACCGAAGATAGAGGCACGTGGGAACGCGCGTCTGACTGTAGATGAGGGAGGTGCGCGTCGTCGGCAATGCATTATCCAAAGCGTTTCAGTAGGCTGGGAATCGGGCCCATAATAAAGGAAATGAGAAAGTTGGCACTTTTCTGTTTGCCGTTGAGGCGTTTGTTTCTTCCGAGACCCGAGACCTCATCAAAGAGACGACGCGCGGGCCTTGGCGGGGTGCCTTTGTGGCATGTCCCCGAGGTCCATGGGTCCCCGGGTTGGCGGGGCACCGGCGGGTGCGCTGGTGCTCCCGCCCGCGCAAACGCGGGTTTCCGCACACGCGGTGGACAGACCCACCGTGGCGCTGCTCGCATCGACCGCGAATTTGTTGCGAGACATGCTTTTGTCCCCCGCCGTGCGTGTTGAGGGCGAGTCGGCGAGTGTGTTGTTCGCCAGCTTCAAGGGGAACACGCCTGTTTCGCCGGGTAGCATCTTAGCGGCGGCGACGTACGTGGAGACCAAGGGAGTACACGCGGACCCGGACGACGCGCGTGCTAACCACGGCATCACCGCCGGAACCTTGGGCGCGGTGTGCGTGTCCCTTCTGAACGATCTGAGCGATTGCTTGTTAACGGCAAAGCTGCACGAAGCGTTCCTCGCGGCGGTGAAGATTGGGGATTACCGCAGCCGGCTTTATGTCATGAGGTTGTTGTTGGACCGGGTACCGGCAGACCGATTGAGTGCTTTGAAAGCCCTGGTGCAAGCCCTGGCGTTGTCCAACCGGTTGGCGAATGAAAATGAAAATGAAAACGACGCGAGGAGTTCGGGCGACGAAAACGCGCGCTCTATCCTCCGCGCGTCGTCCCGAGGAGACGACACCCGCACCGGAAATTCTTCCCTGGACCCGGTGTTACGGTCCCTAACCCCCAAGCTGCTTCGGGGAAAGACGTCACACGGCGAAAGTAACACCCCGCCTTCGGGTTTGTCCCCTTCGAACGCGTCGGCGCGAAACGCCGATCCGCTTTTGACGGCAACGTCAAAAGCGGGCCGCGCCGAAACCAACACCAACGCGAAAGTGCCGTCGCCCACGAGTTTAGACGCAATCAGACTATTAGTTACCGAAAGAAGGTACCTGCTGTTCAAGGGCGCGGCTACCGTGAGGAGCGAGGACACGGCGCAAAATGTGCAGACTAACAACGCGGGTAAACAGAAACCCGTGCAGCCGTCGCGCGACACGCGCGTGGACCGCGCGTACGCGTCTCAGTACTCGGCGAAGAAAAAAGAAAAAGGCGGTTCGGTTGGTACCAAAAAAACGGAGGGGACCGATACCCGGGGACCGGATACCGAACCCGGATTTGTGCCGCGCTTGGACTTGAAAGGACTCAAATCGCCAGCACCCGCTTTAAAACCTGCTTCCGCACCCGCTTTAGTCCCGGGTGAAAGCCCGGACCGCAAAGACCCGGGCGTCGTGTCAAAAAAACGCATGGAGCGCGCGATGGCCGCGTCGTTGGAACAAGCGGTGGCGCGCGCGCGGAAAGCGAGGGACATGGAGTTGCGGTTGACTTACGTGCGACCCCAGCTGTTGGACCCGGTGGCGCCTGCGAGACAAACGCGGGTCGCGACACGAATGGCGGAAGAAAACATGCGCGGCTTGCGGCACGGGTACGACGACGAGAATGGCCGGTTCCCCCCGGTCACCCCGCGAGCGTCGTACGCGCGCATGCACGAGTCCAGGGAGGACAAACAACTTCGGTTGCGAGAAAAAGCGTTTAGGAAAGCGTCGGGCGAGGCGGTGTCGGAGGACGATGACGACGACGAGGAGTCGGATTTCAACGACGCACGCGATGATAGAAACACACACGCAACAAAAACCTGGGACCCGACGAACCCGCTGCGCAAGGTTGCGACAAAAGAAATGGGGGGGGGGGTCGTTCACTCGTCCCCGATCAAGAGCATCGCGCCTTGGTTACGGGGCGACAACGAGAGCCGCGGCGGTTTGACGCGAGACGCCGCGCAGGCGCTCGGGCGAGCCGCGGCGGAGAACTTTGGGGCCGGTTTTGATTCGTTGGTTGACGGCACTGGCGACGCGTACGCAGAGGACGACGTTGGTGCCAAACACTCAAAAGTCGGGTCCAGGAAAGCGGTTTCCCTTGGTGAGTTGAAGGCGCGAATTACCGCGGCGGATGCGCAGCGGTCGGTGGCGGTGCGAAACGCTTACGCGAAGAAAAAAACTGACTCGGTTACGGAAATTTCCGCGAGGCCGATACACGAAAGCTCTTCGGACCCTACACCCAAAGCCGCGGTCCCCGCAGGTGCAACAGCGGTGCCCGTAGCTCGGGTCATCGGTACCGCGACTGGGTCTCCGTGGAAGACGCCGTATGGGCATTTAGTCAGTAACCGCGGGTCCCAGCTCGCGCCGCCGGTTTCGCCGAACAAAAACACCTACGGCGTTTCGTTTCCCACTGTGCCGCTTCCGGAAGAAACCTCCGAATCAAAGCGCGAACGCCAGGAGCGCGCCCGCGTTGCGGTCTTCGTGAACGCGCGCGCGCCGTCGCCGGCGAAACCGAAAAACAAACGCGAAGGGTCTGTGGACGGGTCTGCTGGCGTACCGCGGGGACGCGTGCGCGAAGGCGTCGCGAGTGACGCCGACGCGCGTGTTACCAACTATGAGACCAGAACTGCCGGTCCGCCTAAAAAACGCGCCATCCGCGGATTCGAATTCGAGGACAGCGACAGGACCGGCGTTTCCGTGGACGCGGCGAACCCTGGTGATGTACAACACGGTGTCGCGCCGGACACGCTCGTCGCTGTGGACAACGCTGCAGGTTTCAGCGATTGCGATAACCACGGCGAGTCCGGCGACGCGACGGACGAGGATGATGAGTTCACGGACGATTCGCGTGGTGAGTTTACGCACGGTGGTTGCGACAGAGGTATCGACGCCCGAAACGTGCGCGTTGGACGGCGTGTTCCGCGAGGACAGAAAACGTCTGGTGCCCGCGTCGGTGTATCCGGCGGTGCGAAAACGGACTCGGGAAAATACTCAAGCCGTTTCCTAAAAACCCAGACGGGGCCTTTTTCCAACTCAAAGCCACCGGTGTTCGAACCACCTCGCGTCACAATTCCCACCGGGTTCCGTGTGGCGCGACCCGGTGAAGCAGGCGCGATTCGCGCGGGCGACGCCGACGCGATTGCGGCGTCGTCGGGGCCCGCGGGCTTAGCGGGTGAGACTCTTGTTCTGAATGAAGACGACACTCCACCTGATGCGAACACGACTGCCAACGACACAAGTTACGCGGGAAGCGCGCGTTTGAAACGCATCGCCCAGCGGATCCGAGGCGACGCCCCAGCCACATCGTCGCGACCTCCGACTGTGGCATCGGTACTACCTTCAAAGGTGGTACGACCCGCGTCGAGAAACGCGGGAGTGCGAAAACGCGCGAGCCCGAATAAGGCGCGCGCGCGCGGGTCCCTGCCCCGTCCCACCCCAAAACTTTCCGGGTCAGGGAACGAGTCCGCGAATGATGCGCCTCGAGGTACGCGCGCAAGCGACTCTTTCTATGGATCGAACCAGTCCGACGGGTGGTCCGAGCACGATCCTACGGATGACGTGGTAAGCCCGGACGCAGTCCGCGGAGTCGGCGCCGTTCCTGAACAACGCGCGCGGGACGCGAACGGTCTTTTCGCTGATTTGGACACCCGCGGCTCCCCAGGTGACGCGTGGATTGCCACAACAGGTGAGTCACCAGGCAACGGCGAAACGTTCGCACCAAGCGACATGTTCCAGATGTTCTCCGGCGACGTTCTGGAGCGGGTGTTGCGCGAGGTCGCGGCGAAGGGTGGGCTTGACGGGCTCGTCGAGGGCGACGAAGGCGACGACGACGACGACGGCGCGGTGACCGCGGAGGACGTGGCGAAAATAGTGGCGCTCGTGAAGGAGCAGAGGAAGCGACAAACCGAGGAGGCGGCGAGGTTGAAACGAAACGGCGACGGCGGGCTTCGGGGGGCGCTGGCAACGAAAATGGTGGGCTCCGGCGTCGACGAAACCGAAACCGAAACCGAAAGCGTTTCGGTTTCGGCGGGGCCGGGCGATTCGGAGGCAGAGGGAACCGACGCGGAGACGGCGGAAAACGCGAAACTGAAAGAGCGACGCGACGCGTTCGCCAACGAAAAGGTGGGCAACATCCAAACGCAGCTTGAAGAGGCGAGACAGGGGACAGGGAAGGCGACAAGCGCATCACCGCTGTCGCCGCCGCCGCCTCCTCCTAAAGCGCGTCAAGGCGTACCTCCCCCGCCGCCGCCGCCGCCGCCGGGAGGCAAGCTTCCCGGCGTGCCGCCGCCGCCGCCGCCTCCTCATCCCGGGGGACGGCTATCCGGCGCGCCTCCGCCACCCCCTCCACCTCCTCCTGGGGGGCGGTTTCCAAGAGCGCCGCCCCCGCCTCCCCCTCCTCCCGGGGGCAAGTTGCCAGGCGCGCCTCCGCCGCCTCCACCTCCGCCCGGCGGCAAGCTCGGCGGCGCTCCTCCGCCGCCCCCGCCTCCGCCGCCGAGAGGCAAGCTCGGCGGCCCGCCTCCGCCTCCCCCCCCTCCCGGCGGCAAACTTCTTCCCGGTGCCCCTCCCCCGCCCCCTGGTGGCGGTCCGAAACCAGGCGGCGTGGGCATCGCGTCCATCGCGGCTTCGCTGAAGGTTGCGAAAGTCGTGCGGAAAGTGAAGATGCTGCACTGGGATAAACTGCAGGCGCACGCGTTGCGAGGGACGGTTTGGGAGAACGCTGGTGAGGGCGTTTCCGGGGTGAACTTGGCGGATTTGGAGACCCTTTTCGCCCTGGAAGACGCGAGCAAAAAGAAGACGGTTTCGGATGACACTTCCGGGAAACCAAAAGTCGTGTCCCTGATTGACCCGAAACGGTCGCTCAACATCTCCATCCAGCTCGCCGGAATCAGGATGCCGTTCGCGGAGATCAAACGCGCGTTTCTCGGGATGGACGACAAAACCCTCCGGGTGGACCAGCTTAATATTTTAGCGTTAGCGGTACCCACAACGGAAGAGATTGGTTTGCTGAAAGCATACCAGGGTGACAAAAAACAACTCGCCACGGTGGAGCAGTACTTCCTACAGGTCATGCCCATTCCGCGGTTGAGCGAACGCATAGGTGCGTATTGCGCGTTTCCCAAATCCAGACACTGTTTGATGCCCTGTATGGAGTGCAGTTACGCGAGTCTAACCACTACAATAAGTGCACCCCCGAGTCCGCCGACTGTTTGCCCACTGTGCATAAATCGCCCATCACGAGACTCCCCAGACTGACACTTTTGTTTTACAATCGCAGCGGCGCTTGTTTTCAAAAACACCGCCTTCGCGAACCTGGAGAAAATCACGGAAGAGTACAAACTCGTCACGGCCGCCGCCGCCGAGCTTAAGAACTGTTCCCAGTTCGTCACGGTTCTGGAGGGTATTTTAGCGGTGGGTAACCACTTAAACGGCGGTACGTACCGGGGCCAAGCCAGGGGTTTCCGGTTGGAAACTTTGTTGAGGCTGACGGACGTGAAGGCCGTCGATCGCAAAACCTCGTTGCTTCACTTCGTGGTGAAGGAACTGAAAAAGACCTCTCCCGAGGTTGAGTTTCTGGGCAAAGAGCTTTCCCTGGTGATCAAAGCGAGTGCGCTTCACCTGGACGGCACGCGAGAGAGCCTCGATTTCGTGTCAAAAGGTTTAGCCAGTGTGCAGACCGAGGTTTTGAAAGCATCCGGGGCGGACCCGGACACGGCGGGCAAAGAAAGCGCGAGCGGCGAAACCCACGACACGTTCCGGGACGTGATGGTTCCGTTCGCGGAAACCGCGAGCGGACTCGTTTTAGGTACGTGTTGGGGCTTTCCCAAATCCCGGACGACGACTGTTTTACCTCTAACGCGCCTGTGACTGTTCGGACCGATTACGGTGACTGTTCAGACCGATTACCCTGACTGTTGTCCATACATCGTCCAATACACGTCCAATACACATTCCGATTATCCCTCCCTGTTGTCCATACATCTTCCAATACACGCCCGACAAATGGACTGACACTTTGTTTTACCCATCACAGACGCCAAGACGTTGTCTCAAACCGCAAACGACGCGATGAAAACAACCACGGAGTTTTTCGGCGAACCGTTCAAGGCGGACAACGGCGGGCGGATTTTCAAGCTCGTCGCGGATTTCTTGGTAACCTTCGACAAAGTCCAGGACGACGCGAAGCGCGAAGTCGCGGCGGAGACGAACCGCGTGAAACGCGAAGCCGCCGCCGTGAAACGCAAAGAGGACGACTTGAAAAGAAAAGAACAAGAAGGCGACTTGTTCGAAGAAGACGCGTCGCCTGGCAAGAGCCGGCGATTGCGCAAGCGTCCATTGAAAGCCCCGACGAGGGCGCTCGACATCATGGACGCCATGCACGACGAGCTCAAGGCGAAGGCGCCGCGAATGGACGCGGAGGAGTCGCCGCACTCGAAACTGGAACGCATGCGCCGCCTGGGGTTCAAAAGCACGTCGCAGCTGCTGGAGCACGACATCAAAGCAGGTCTCTCCAAGGCCCCACAGAAGAGCCCGCCGCGGAAGAAACAGAGTTTCGACGTGTCACCCAGCGTCAAAGTGGCGCCGCTCGCTCGATCGCCGCGAGTTTCATCGGGGGAATCGTCGTCGAAAAATATCGCGGTGGATACCGGAAGTGACGCGGGTTTAGGCGCGATTCCGGCTGCCGATACCCTGGCCTCCTCCACGAACCCGTTCGACAGTGACAAAAAACCAAGCATCCCGTTTGAACTCCGCCTAAGCGCGATTCAGCTCGGGGGGTCGCGACTCAACGTGCGGGTGAAACCAGAGGCGAGTGAGTCTTTTCAGGACCACGTCGCTCCTGGGAAGACGGAGACCGGGTCTCCTTCGCGGGTCGCGTCGCCGGATACGAAACAATCGCCCTCCGTGTCGCCGTTCGCGGATGACGAAGGCTTCTTCAAGGACTTGGTGGAATCGGGATTCGCAGTAAACTTGACAAAGGTGGAGACGGAACGGGCGCTGTCGCCGGGCGTTCCCTCGCCGCCGCCGCCGCCGGGGCTCATCGGCATGGGAGCGGGCGCGCCTCCGGCACGAAACGTTGGAGGTCCTCCTCCGCCGCCTCCGCCGCCGCCGCCCGGGCTTATTGGCATTGGAGCGGGCGCGCCTCCTGCACGAAAAACGGGAGGTCCTCCTCCGCCTCCGCCTCCTCCAGGACTCATAGGTATGGGCGCGGGCGCGCCTCCTTCAAAACGAGTAGGAGGCCCTCCGCCGCCGCCGCCTCCTCCACCACCTCCTGGTTTGATCGGCATGGGCGC